>Ga0209887_1000696_pt1 | contig 10266 bp, 10 predicted proteins | sample GWRWN1_30_40_FD_187230 | JGI IMG/M metagenome (GOLD analysis project Ga0209887, IMG submission 187230) | Riverbed sediment microbial communities from areas with no vegetation in Columbia River, Washington, USA - GW-RW N1_30_40 (SPAdes)... | ecosystem: Environmental > Aquatic > Freshwater > River...
ACGCTGCACGACAACCCATACGGCGACCTTGGGTTCGCGTCCCTCTCCGACCACGTAGACCGTGGTCTTCACGACGTCGTCGGGACTTGCCTCGGCCGCCTCCAATGTAGCCAGCAGGTTCGCCAGGACCTGTTCGGTCTGAGCTTCGTGGTCACCCGCTCCGACCAGCCCGCCTGTCGGATCGAGCGGGACGGCTCCCGCCGTGAACACGAGCCGGGAGCCGCTGGCGATGGCGTAGTGCCGGTATCCGGGAGGCTCCGCCAGTCCCGGCACGTCTCGCCGCTCGACCGTCACGGGCCGCGGCCTTCTACCTCGACCCCTGCCTTGTTGACTCCGGACCGCCCCCGCTCAGGATGAGGCCATCTCGTCCAGGGCCTGCTGATCGGAGAAGTGCAGCCAGACTTCCGCGATCTTGCCGCCCTTGACGTGCATCACGACCACCTGGTTCTGCTCGAGGCTCTTACCACTGCGGGTGGCCCGGGTCTTGTTCAGGACGACCACGTGGTCGTCGTTCGCCAGGATGTCGTGGGTCTCGATCTCGGGCGGGGAGTCGAGCATCTGCATCTGCTGCTGGAACATCTGCGCCACGCCGTCCTTGCCCCGGTGGTCGCCGGCCATCGGCCCTCGACCGGGGAAGTGCACGACGGTGTCATCGGTGTGAAGGCTGAGGAAGCCTTCCATGTCCCCCTTGGACAACGCCTCGGTGGCACTCCGGGCGACCTCTTCGTTGGGATGGGCCATTGCTTTGCTCCTTTCGTCCGTCGGCTTGGATTGGGACAGGACGCTACCGCGGGGCAGCGGTCTTGAGCAAGCGCCACCATCTCCACCGTCGCCAGGCGTTAGTGTCCAACCGTGAGCGAGGACTTCGGCGCGATGAAGGAGACGACCAAGGCCATGTGGAGCCTTGGGGACTACAGCCTTCTCGCGAATCAACTCGAGGAGGCCTCCCGCCGGCTCGTGGAAGCATGCGGTATCTCATCTGGACAAGAGGTGCTCGACGTGGCGGCCGGGAACGGCAACTGCTCGATCGCCGCTGCCCGAAGGGGAGCCCGGGTCGTGGCATCGGACCTCACGCCTGCCATGGTGCAGCTCGGCCAGGCAAGGACCGCAGCCGAGGGCCTGGACATCGAGTGGGTCGAGGCCGACGTGGAGGATCTGCCCTTCGAACCCGGCCGGTTCGACTGCGTGACCTCGGTGTTCGGGGCGATGATCGCACCCCGACCTGAGATCGTGGCCTCGGAGATGTTCCGCGTGGCCAAGCCCGGTGGAACGGTGGGCATGGCCAACTGGACGCCGGACAGCCTCATGAAGAAGATGGGCGACGTCGCGTCCCGGTATTCGCCTCCCCCTCCGGTGGAGGTCCCAAGCCCGTTCGCATGGGGAGACGAGCACACGGTCCGGTCTCGGTTCGGTGGCCTAGCCTCCTCGATCGAAGCCGAGCGGCGCGCCCTGCTCTGGGAGGCCGAATCATGGGACGACATGAGGAGGTTCAACGAGAGCTTCGGCGGCCGGGTCATGGCCAAACGGGTGCTGCCCCCGGATGTGTTCGACAGCATGGAGAGAGAATTGGAAACCTTGTTCCGCGAGCACAACCAGGGGACCGAAGGGCGGGTAGCGATCCCGAACGAGTACCTGCTCGTGGTGGCACGCAAGGCCTGAAGAGCCCAAGAGGTCAGTCGTACTCGTCGGCGAAATCCCAGATCCGGGTGGCGCCGGGATCCAACCGTACGATCACGTGTTGGCCGGGCAGCGAGGCCACGTAGGGGGCCCCCGTTCCTCACCGATGTACCTGGCGGCGATCCGGACCGCCGTGTCTGGCACTCCCACGTCGATGAGCTCTGCCGCGCCTCGAACCTCCACGCCTCGAAGCGGCGGTTCGGACTCGGCAACCACGATCGTGGCCCTGGAGTCACGCCGGAGATGTCGAACCTTCACGTCCTCGGCCACCATCCACGTGTTGAACCCGCCATCTCGCCACTCATGCCATACGGGCGAGAGCAGGACGGTCGAGAAAGCCACCTAGGTCCTCGAGGGTCAAGTCCGTCCGCATCTCCCAACCCTAACGAACCGACCCCGGAACGATCACCTTGCACTCGGCGCGGCGTCGTGCCAGTCTGGAACTCCGGCGGAAGGGGAGGAGCAGCGTGTCGGTCATCGTGCAATTCATCGTGAAGGTGCCCGATGTCGGGCGTTTCGTGGCGGCATCGAAGAAGTTCGAGCCCATGATGGAGGAAATGGGATCCCGCAACGGCGGCGTCTACGAGGACGAGAACGAGCCCGGCCTCGTGTCGACGATGTCCGAGTGGGACAGTCACGACCAGATGCATGCAGCATCCGAGAAGCACGGGGACCAGTTCAACGAGGAAGCCGGAACGGAGGGCTTGGACTGGACCACCCACATCTGGGAAAAGAAGGGCGGCGCATAAACCCGTTATGAGGCCGACAACGCCTCACCCGCGTTCGATGGGGTGATCGCGTCGGCGACTCGCTCGGGGTGTTGCCGGGTCTCCTCGACCGTATCCGCGTCGCCGGGGCAGCCGGGCGCGGTCGGCTCGTAGCCGGCCTGGTGGAACCGGTCGACCCACGGGCCCCACGAGTCGGCATGTACCAACCATGGATGAGACGACGGGTGTGCCTGTTGATGCCATGACTTGACTCCTGTCCCCTTCGAGTGGCCGAGTACAGGTGGGAACGCTCGGCGAGGAGTCCGGCGGTGGCCCGCCTGGTCGGCCCGGTCCCCGTCGCTTCAACGACCTCTCTCTGCTGCGTTCTCCTCGATCCGCGCCTTGACGATCTTCTTCACGAGTGCGGCTGGGAGCGGCTTGTCTGTGGTGAAGCGGAGTGTCCCTTTCCCGGAGAAGTAAGGCTTCAGCTGTTCCCCGAGTGCTTCCATGACCGCATTGCTTGCGGGGAAGAAGCTGCAGTGATCCTTGAATGCCGCATAGGAGACGAGGAATCGGCCCTGGTTCTTGAACGCCGGCATCTGGTAGCTGATCGTCTCGGTTGCCTCGGGCGCGGCGGCCTTGATCGTCTTCCGAAGCTTCTCCAGAGCCACGCGCTGTTCCTCTGGAAGGGAGGCCAGGTAGTCCTCCACGCTGGTTGGTCCGGCCATCCCGGTCTCCTTTTCGTGAGCCACAGCCTTTGGGCCATCATTCCACCGAGGAGGTCCGACGCGAAGACCTAGACCGCCGGCTGCGGTATCCCCTCGATTTCGTCGCCGGCGGAGAACCGACGCCGGTCGGAGCGCGTGATGATCGTGACGCCGCCCGGCCCGAAGACCTGCCAGACACCATCCTGCCAGAGCGCGGCCGAGCGCTCGGCGACGGCCACGAGGACGACATCGTCCCGCGGGGCGCCGACCAGCGCCCCGTCGACCCACCGTTCTCCGAACCGGTCGAAGTGCGGGATGACCGCGATGCGCGGGACCAGCGAGAGGGCCGGCCGGTAACGGCGACGGGCGTCGCCCGGTCGTCGGTCACGGATCAGCGTCCACTCGCCGAGCGCCATCGCCCCCGCCGAGGAGCCCGCGAGCGCCGCGCCCCCTCGCCAAGCCTCGACGATCGCGTCCCACACGGGCGTGTCGGCGAGCGTCTTGGGCACGAGACCGGGGTCGCCGCCGACGAGGAAGAAGAAGCGTCCGGCGCGGGCAAGCTCCGCGTTCTTCTGCGAGGTCACGTCCGATCGGCGGATGGCCGGGAGCTCCTCGACGTCGAGCCCGAGCTCCGTGAACCAGGCCCGGGCGTTGCGCACGGCCAGGTCCGGGCGCTGGCGCCCCGCTGCGGTTGCCAGCACAAAGGCCGGTCCCCCGCTCGCCGCAGCCACGAGCACCTCGTCCTGCAGCTCGTTCCCCGCGTTTAGCTCGTCGCCGCCCACCAACGCCAGTGGGCCCCGTCGCGACGAAATGTTGGATGCCTCGCCCATCCGGGCCACGGTAGCCGCTGGTGAGGTCATCGCTCTTGGCGGCCCATCCCGAAGGCGCACCGTCCCGTCAGCGCAAGGGGCCCGCTTCGACAAGTTCTACCTAGAGGATAAGGAGCGCCTCTTCCCTCCATCAGGCACCCCAGATCACCAGGTCAGGACCGACGAAACGTCGGGCATGGAAAGCACGTGCGAGCCGTGCTCCTCGGTCAGGCTCTCGAGGAACCCCCGCACGATCGTGGCGGCGTGCTCACGCTCAGCATCCGCTTCATCCAGACGGCCCAGCCGGCCGAGAGCCTCCGCTAGCGCGGCATGCGACGCCCATCGTGAGGGTTGGTGCTCGAACTGTTCGGCGTCGGCCACCGCCTGCCGCAGGGGCTCGATCGCTTCATCTGCTCGACCCATCTGGGTCATGGCCCGCCCGAAGACCGTGCGCGACCGGCAGGCGTACTTCAAGCGCCCGGGCCCGAGGGACACCCTGACAGCCTCCTCGGCCGCCCCGGCCGCCTTCTCCCACTCGTCGCGGGCCAGAAAGATCTCTGCCCGGGCCACGGCCAACCGACCCGCCCACAACCATTGGTGCCATCCGTGAGTCCGGGCGGCTGCCTCCAGGAGCTCGGGGAGCTTTCGTTCAGCGTTACCCAACTCCCCTTCGAGCAGATCGGCGAACAGAAGGTCCACTTCGGCAGCCAATTGGGCACCGGTGAATTCGGCCTCTCGTGCCATCTCGCGGGCCTGCTCGTTGAGCTCCCTGGCGGCTCGTAGGTCGCCGAGCTCTCTCAGCGTGCCCGCCCACATGTTCACGATCCGGGACGTGCCCCTCGGTACGAGCTCACGCTCTCGCCCCAGGGTGGTGCCACGCTGGAACCACTCCAACGCCTCCTCGTGCCTGGACAGCCCGGTCAGGGCCATCCCGCCATGCCCTGCGCCCTGCAACACGGCACCGAGGTCGGACGTCTGCATGCCCAACTCGAAGCTTTGCTCAGACAGCTCTAATGCCCGACGATGATCACCCCGCCAGTAGTGGTACAGGGCGCTTTGCGACAGCAGCCCCGCATCGTTCGGCCACTTCGAACGGCTCTCCTGCGCGAGGTCGATCGCCTCCCCGACGTCCCCATCCATGGCCTTGATCTCAGACAGCGTGCCCAGGACCCTGGCCTCGAGCTGAGGATCGGAGGCCTCCCTGACCGCCCTGACAGCTTCGGCGCCCAGGGTCCGGGAGGCGGCCGCGTCCGTGAGCGACATCGCCACGGAGACTGCCGTGACCAGAGCCTTGGCCCGGTGGCGGCCCTCGATCCGCGGAAGTGCCTCCAAGTCCTCGCGGAGGTCTGCTGCGGTCGCCCCAGCGTCCAATCGAGTCATTGCCCTGGCAACCACGCTCTCGTCGAGGCGATCGCGCTCACCGGTCCCCTCGAGCAGCTCAATGGCCTCCGTGTACAGGGCCACGGCCTGTTGTTTCGCCCAGGCTCGGGAAGCCGTATCGGCAGCGATGATGAGGTAGTCGGCGGCTCGCGCCACCTCTCCAGCTTCCCGCCAATGATGAGCCAGGAGAGAGGCGGACTCCCGCAAGCGGTCGCCCAGGGCTCCCTCCAGATAGAGCGCAACCGCGGCGTGGCGTTCCTGACGCACAGCTCGAGGCAGGGTTGAGTAGGCCACCTCCCGGTTCACCACGTGCTTGAACACGAACTCTTGGTCCGAAGGTATTCGCGAGGTGGGTTGATGCCGGATGAAGTCGCGGACCTCGAGGGAGTCGAGTCGCTGATCCACTCCAACCGACTCGGGCGAGATGGCGAGCAGCGCCCCTCGCCAGAAGAACCGTCCGATCACCGAAGCGTCCTGGAGGAGCCGACGCTCGTCCGCGGGCAGAGCGTCCAGGCGCGCGGCGATGATTTCCCGGACCGTGGTGGGTAGCTCAGCTGCTGCACCCGCGGCTCGTTCAGCCATCGAGGCGCCGAGCTCCTCCAGGAACAGCGGGTTCCCGCCGCTCACTTGGACGAAGCGATTGATCGACTCCGCGGCCTCGGGTCGTTCGGCCACCAGATGGCGGGCGAGGCTTCGCGCCTCGTCGTCCGACAGGGGGTGGACCGGGATGGCCATGTAGCTGGTGAGTCCGCCGCCCCACGAGGGCCGGACGTCGAGGAGCTCGGGCCTGGCCAGCGTCACCACTAGAAGAGGGACATCGCGAACCCGGGCCGCGAGGGACTCGATCAGGTCGAGGAGGGAGGGTTCGGCCCACTGGATGTCCTCGAACGAGAGAACCGTGGGCTCCTCACCGGCAACCGCTTCAACGAACCGCCGGGCAGAGTACAGGAGAAGCTGCTTGTCCGGCTCGCCCTGGGCGGATAGGCCGAGGAGCACCTCTAGGTGGGCTACGACATCCGAAGCGCCGGGGAGGAGCGTAGCAACACACCTTGCCAACTTCCCTCGAGCCACGGAGGCGGCATCGGTGTAGAAGACACCGGCGATCTGTTGGACCAGCTGCCCGAACGCGCCGTAGCCCGTCGTTTCGCCATATGGGCGACAGCGGCCGAGGAAGGCCCTGCCGCTCGGCTCGATCTGCTTGGTGAACTCCCGGAGGAGACGACTCTTCCCGATACCGGACGGGCCGATCAGCGTGACCAGGTGCGGTCGGCGGTCGGCTATTCCCCGTTCCCAGAGGCCCTTCAGCAAGCCCAGCTCGGTGGTCCGGCCAACCAGCGGTGTGACGTGCTCGGCCTCATGTTCTCCGGGGAACTCGGCTTTGGCCCTCATTGGCCGCCATACCGGGATGGGCTCGGCCTTCCCCTTCACCACGACGGCATCCAGCTCGTCGTAGTCGAAGGCATGACGGGTGGCTCGGTAGGTGAGCTCTCCCACGAGCACGCCGCTTACCGGTGCCACGCCCTGGAGACGGGAGGCCGTATTCATGACGTCTCCGGCAACGGTTCCCTCGCCCGAGGCAGGAGAGTGACCCACTGATACCACCGCCTCGCCGGTGTTCACCGCCTGTCGCACGGCGAGCTCCAGACCCGGGTTGGTTCTGTTCAGCTCGTCGATGGCCCCGATGACGCGCAGGGCGGCCCGGACGGCCCGCTCGGGGTCATCGCCGTGTGCGACCGGCACGCCGAACACGGCCACCACAGCATCGCCGATGAACTTCTCGACCTCTCCACCGAAGTGCTCGATCTCTCGGCGAACGCGGGCGTGATATGGACGGAGGGCGGCCCTGACATCCTCAGGATCAGCGCGATCCGAACGATCGGTGAACCCGACGAGATCGCAGAAGAGGACGGTGACGAGCCGCCGCTCTTCCGTAAGTGTCTTTCCGATGAGCGGCATGCCGCATGACATGCAGAAGCGGGCTTCCGGTAGGTTCTCCTTCCCACAGTTGGAGCAGGTCACCACGACCGAAGTGTAGGCCCGGGGAGATCCACGTGGTCGGGCCGAATGGAGGCACTCCCAGGCTCCTGTCTGATGGGGCCGACCCCGTCTGGGTCGCCGGACGGATCCAAGCTGGCCCTGGGCGGCCGGCAAGCTCCTCAGCCTCCCACAAAAGACACCTGTAAGGATTCCGCAACGTGCAGGGTTGACAATGGGTGCCGTGAGCGCATCGCGCGTGCTCGTGGTGGACGACGAGCCGATGGTCCGCGAGGTGCTGGCACGGTACCTGGAGAAGGACGGGTTCGCCGTGGACACCGCCTCGGACGGCGCCGAGGCCCTCGAGACGTTCGAGGCCGGTCGCCCCGACCTCGTCCTCCTTGACCTCATGCTTCCTCGCGTCGACGGCCTCGAGGTCTTCCGGCGAATCCGCGCTCAGGCGCAGACGGCGGTCATCATGCTGACGGCCAAGGGTGAGGAGACCGACCGCGTCGTCGGCCTGGAGCTCGGCGCCGACGACTACATCACGAAGCCCTTCTCCCCCCGCGAGGTCGTGGCCCGGGTCCGCACCGTCCTGCGACGGGCCCGCCAGGACATGCCCGTCGCGCTCGCCGTCCGTCGCTACGGCGACCTGGAGATCGATCGACCCCGCCGGGAGGTGCGCCTGGCGGGACACCCCGTGAAGCTCACGCGTAAGGAGTTCGACCTGCTGGCTCTGCTGGCCTCGCGGGCCGGCGTCACGTTCACCCGCTCCGAGCTCCTCGATGAGGTGTGGGACTTCGCCTGGGACGGCGACACGTCCACCGTCACCGTCCACATCCGCCGGCTCCGCGAGAAGATCGAGGTGGACCCTTCGGAGCCCCGCCGCCTGATCACGGTCTGGGGCATCGGGTACCGGTTCGATCCGTGATGGGTTGGCGAGGGCTCGCGCTGCTGCTCGTCGTGGCCGGCGTCGGCGCGCTGGGGACACTGGCCACCGGTGCGGCCATGGGGATGCACGCCAGCGAGCTCGCCCACCTCGCGGCGCTGATGGCCCCAGCGCTCGTCGTCACCTTGGTTGCGATCGCGGTGGCCCGCCCACTGCTCGCTCGCTCGTCGATGAGACAGAGCCTCGTGGCGGTGGCCATCGTCGGCGCCGTGGTCGGTCTGGCCAACCTCGTTGTCCTGGCCCGGCAGATGTTCGTGAACGATCACGACGCGACCACGCTCGGCGTGCTGTTCCTGTACTCGACCGGGGCGGGTGTGGGCGCGGCGCTGGCGCTGGCCCGGGCCCGATCGCGCGCGGTCGCCCGGCTGGCGGAGACGGCGCGGGCCTTGGGAGAGGGCGACCTCGACGCCAGAGTCGGACACTTGGAAGGCGGATCGGAGCTCGACACGCTCGCGCTCACCCTCGACGACATGGCGACCAAGCTGCAGGCGGCCATGGAGCGCGAACGCCGCATCGAGAGAACGCGACGCGATCTGGTGACGGCCGTGTCCCACGACCTGCGAACCCCCCTGTCGAGCCTGCGGGCGATGGTCGAGGCGATCGAGGAAGGCGTCATCGAGGACGCTCCCAGCCTCCGTCGCTATGCGGTGGAGATGCGTCGGTCGGTGAGCCAGCTCGTGAGCATGGTGGACGACTTGTTCGAGATGGTCCAGCTCGACGAGGGCGCCATCGAGACCGAGACCCACAGGGCTCGCCTGGTGGAGATCGTCAACTCGGCGGTGGCCGCGGTCGAGGTCCAGGCCCGGGAGAAGGGGCTGTCGCTCGTGACCAACCTGAACGGTGCGGAGGACGCACCCTGCTCACCCCGGATGACTCGGGTCCTCCAGAACCTGCTCGTGAATGCGGTGCGCCACACGCCGGCCGACGGCACCGTCCGAGTCCACGCGTACCGTTCGCCGGACGGCCTGGAGGTCGCCGTGGAGGACACGGGCGAAGGGCTGGCGCCCGAGGATCTCGAGCGGGTGTTCGAGCCATTCTTCCGAGCCGACCCCGCGCGCTCGGGCGCCGGCGCGGGCCTCGGCCTTGCCCTGGCTCGGCGCATCGTTGAATCCCTCGGCGGTCGGATCGAAGCCGAGAGCCGGCCGGCGGTCGGCTCCCGTTTCTCGGTCCAGCTGCCGCCTTGAGCCGCTGACTTCCGCGAAGGCTCTCCAACGCGAAAGGGAGGGCCGGGCGACCCTCCCTTCCGTTCTTCCGCGCGTTAGAGCTGGATGGGGCAGAGGAAGTCCATGGCCGGATCGCGGTTGACGCTCACGTCTCCCGCCGCTGCCGCAGCCAGCACCGCATCCGCCGACGTGAGCAGATACGGCGTCACGCCGGGATTGAAGGACACCGCGTTGAATGCCCAGTGGCCGCCGTGGTACCCGACGGCGCCGGGGGCGACCGCGACGACCCCCTTCTGACCCGATACGCCATTCGTGATCGCGTAGAAGGGGTCGATCCCAGTGTTCGGGAACGCCGCCGGCGGCGTCACGGTGCGGACGAGCTGCCCGTTGTAGTAGCAGCACACGCCGGGGAACACGAATCCCGGCCGGTCGGCCCGGGCCGGCGCCAGCGTCGCCAGCATGATGGCCGGGACCGCTATCGAGATCAGCGCGATCCGCGCTCGTCTCATGGGGTCTCCTTTCCCTCGAGTGAGCCGGGACCACGCTAGACGGCGCATGGTTGCCTACTGCATTCGAAACGCTTACCGAACCGTGAACTCTTCAGAGGATGGTCGAGAGATCCAATAAGAGATCATGCGGACCGGTCCCCGAACGGGCCAGCTCTGATTCAGCCCGCGGCCGTGAGCAAGATCTCGTGGTCGGCATCAGGACCGGGTGACGGGCCCGCTCGGTAGCGAGCGCCGCCGGGAAGGAACCATCGAACCGTGCCGTCGGGGTCCCGCTTCACGGACCACCCGTGCTCGTGCACGAGCCGATGATGGAACGAGCAGATCAGCAGGAGGTTGTCCAGGTCCGTGCGGCCCCCGTGCCGCCACCACACGACGTGGTGGGCTTGGGTGA
>Ga0209887_1000697_pt1 | contig 10259 bp, 9 predicted proteins | sample GWRWN1_30_40_FD_187230 | JGI IMG/M metagenome (GOLD analysis project Ga0209887, IMG submission 187230) | Riverbed sediment microbial communities from areas with no vegetation in Columbia River, Washington, USA - GW-RW N1_30_40 (SPAdes)... | ecosystem: Environmental > Aquatic > Freshwater > River...
CAGCGCGAGCACTTTCACCCGCCTGTCGCCTTCACCGGCGCGGCGCTCGAGGAATCCGCGGGTCTCGAGGCGGTCCGCGATGCCCGTGACGTTCGAGGCATCGCAGACCAGGCGCTCCGCGAGATCGCTCATTGGGAGCGGTCGCTCGGGATGGAGGACGCGCAGCGCGTGGGCTTGGGGGAAGGTCAGTCCCAGCTCGCCGAGAGCCGCCAGCAGCCGGCGCCGGTTTCCCATGCCCAGCTCCCAGAAAAGCGCCCACGCCTCGCGCGCCGGCGTCAGCAAGGCCACGATCTACCGCCGCTACCCGTGCAAGACCGATCTCGTGATCGCGGCCGCCGACGCGTGGTGCCGCGCCGAGGCGCCCGCCCCCGACACCGGCTCGATCCGCGGCGACCTTGCGGTCGCAATGCCGGACAACCTCGTCCACGGCTCCGATTCCCCGGAGTCCGCTGAGCGCGAGATCGCGCTCTGGTTCTCGGACGATGAGCTCGTCTGACCGACCCGAGTACGTTCAGCAGAACGTCGCGAACTGGACTCGCGCGAACACGGAATACACCGACGCCGCCGCGGCAAGCGCTTGGGCGCAGGAGGAGATCACCTGGGGCGTGTTCGAGACGCCCGAATCACAGCTGAACCTCCTCGGCGACGTCAGCGGTCTCGACGTCATCGAGCTCGGCTGCGGGACCGCCTACTTCTCCGCGTGGCTGGCGCGTCGTGGCGCCCGGGTCGTCGCCGTCGATCCCACTCCGGCGCAACTTGAGACTGCGCATCGGCTGCAGCGCGAAACCGGGATCGAGTTTCCGCTGCTCGAGGCGATCGGCGAGGACGTGCCGCTTCCGGATTCGTCGTTCGACCTCGTCCACTCCGAGTACGGAGCATCGCTCTGGGCCGACCCCTACCGCTGGATCCCGGAGGCGGCGCGACTACTCCGACCCGGCGGGCGCCTCATCTTCCTGCGCAATTCGACCGTCTCCGTCCTCTGCATGACCATGGACGGCGTGGGCGAGCAGCTCGTACGACCCCAATTCGAGTTGCACAAGGTCGAGTGGCCGGACACAGGTGAGGTCGAGTTCCAGCTTGGTCACGGCGACTGGATCGACCTCCTGCGCACGAACGAGTTCGAGATCGAGCGCCTTGTCGAGCTGTTCGCGCAGCCGGAAGCCAAGACGCACACCCACTACAAGTACGTCACGGCCGATTGGGCGCGAAAGTGGCCTGCCGACGAGATCTGGGTCGCGCGCAAACGTGGCTGACGCGCCGCTCGCCCCGCCGCTCTTGCTCGCGTCGAAGTCGCCGCAGCGAAGAGCGATCCTCGAGCAGCTGCGCATTCCATTCGATGCCGTGCCACCCCGCTACGACGAGGAGACCCCTGAAGTCGCGGACGCCGTCATCGTCGTCAGCGAGCATGCGCGCGGCAAGGCCCACTCGCTCGCAGGCGAGTCGGACGAGCGTCCCATCCTCGGTGTCGACACTGCGGTCGTGCTCGACGGCCGGATCTTCGGCAAGCCGGCCGCGGCAGCCGACGCCGAGCAGATGCTCGAAGAGCTCAACGGTAAGACGCACGTCGTCGTGTCCGGCCTGTGCCTGCTCACGAAAGCGTGGGAGGTGGTCGAGCACGAGGCGACACGGGTGGCGTTCCGTGAGCTGACTCCGAGAGACCTCGGCCTCTATGTCGCGACCGGCGAGTGGGAGGGGCGAGCCGGCGCCTATGCGATCCAGGGCCGTGGCGCAGGTCTCGTTCGCTGCATCGAAGGCGACTACCTCAACGTCGTCGGTCTACCGGCTGCCCTGCTCGTGCGAATCCTCGCCGAGCGCTTCGCCGGGGTGTATGGCTTCGGGTAGGTAGCTAGACTCGAACCTCCTATGGGTCTCTTCGACAACCTCGGCGGCTTCGGCGGCCGCGATATGGCCGTGGACCTCGGAACCGCGAACACGCTCGTCTATGTCCGCGGACGGGGAATCGTCCTCTCGGAGCCTTCGGTGGTGGCGATCGACCAGCGCACGGGGGAGGTGCACGCCGTCGGCGTCGAGGCGAAGCGGATGCTCGGTCGCACGCCGGGGACGATCTCCGCGATCCGTCCGCTCAAGGACGGCGTCATCGCCGACTTCGACGTGACGGAGCAGATGCTCCGGCACTTCATTCAGAAGGTCCACCAACACCGGTTCGCGCATCCGCGCGTCGTCGTGTGCGTTCCTTCCGGCGTCACCGGCGTCGAGAAGCGCGCGGTCGAGGAAGCGACGCTCAGCGCAGGCGCACGTCAGGCGTACCTGATCGAGGAGCCGATGGCTGCGGCGATCGGTGCCGGACTTCCGGTCGCAGAGCCGACCGGAAACATGATCGTCGACGTCGGCGGCGGCACCACTGAAGTCGCCGTCATCTCGCTCGGCGGCATCGTCGTCTCGCAGTCACTGCGCGTCGGCGGCGACGAGATGGACGAGGCGATCATCAACCACATCAAGCGCGAGTACAAGCTGCTGATCGGGCAGCAGACGGCGGAGGAGGTCAAGCTCGAGATCGGCTCGGCCTACGACATGCGCGAAGAGCTGCAGGCAGAGGTGCGCGGCCGCGACATGCTGACCGGACTGCCGAAGACCGTCGTCCTCAGCTCCGAGGAGGTGAGGCGGGCCCTCGACGAGCCCGTCCAGCAGATCATCGAGGCGATCAAGTCCACCCTCGACAAGACCCCGCCCGAGCTGGCCGCGGACATCATGGACCGGGGAATCGTCCTGGCCGGCGGCGGCGCCCTCCTGACGAACTTCGACGAGCGCCTCCGCCACGAGACCCAGATGCCGGTTCACCTGGCCGAGAGCCCGCTCACCTGCGTGGCCGTGGGCTCCGGGCGCAGCTTGGAGGAGTTCGAGGCCATCCACCGCAGCGCCAAGGCCCGCCGGAACAACCACCGCCGCTAGCGTCTTTCCGTTGGTCGCGCTCCCGCCGGTCGCGCTAGTGTAGGGCGTTCTCGTGCCTCGCCCCCGCAGTGTCAGCGCGGTGCTCGGCTCGTCCGCACCGAGACCGAGACCCCAGCCCTTCTCATCTCGCAACCGCTCGAACCTTCGGCGGCGGCTCGTTGTTGGTGCCCTCGTGCTGGTCTCGCTCATCCTGATCACGATCTCTTTCCGGGGACCGTCCTCAGGCGTCGCGCACGGGATCGAGAGCGCCGGCGCGACCGTCCTACGGCCCTTCGAGGTCGCCGCCGAGCGAATCGCCCGGCCCTTCCGCGACGTGTACGGCTACTTCGCCGGGCTCGTGCACGTGAAGCGTGAAAACGAGCGGCTGAAGGAGGAGGTGACCAGGCTCCGCCAGCAGGCGCTGCAAGGAGGCACCGCGCTCGAGCAGTTGACGCGGCTGCAGGCATTGCTCCGGTTCATCGACAGCCCCGTCTTCCCGCGCGACTACCAGCCGGTCAGCACGCGGGTGATCTCGTTCGCGAGCGAGTTCGACCAGCGCGTTGTCATCGCGGCCGGGTCGGATCACGGCATCCGCAACGAGACTCCGGTCATCACCAGCGGAGGTCTGGTCGGCAGCGTCACACGCGTGACCGGGAGCTCGGCTCTTGTCACGCTCTTGACCGACGAGAACAGCGCCGTCCAGGCGTACGACCCGGACACCCGCGCCGTCGGCCTCGTTCGCCATGGGCAGGGCGAGGGGTCGCTCGTCCTCGACAAGGTGACGAAGGACAAGAACGTCGAGGTGGGTGACATCATCGTCACGCTCGGAACACGTTCGGCGCAGTACCCGTCGCTCTTCCCTCGTGGCATTCCGATCGGCGTCGTCACCAGCGTGGGCCAGAGCGACTCATCGCTCTGGAAGCAAATCCAGATCGATCCGTTCGTCGACTTCTCGTCGCTCGACGCAGTTACGGCATTGATCACCGGCAAGCGAATCCCGAAAGCGCCATGATGATCGCCGACGGTGCCAAGGCGGCTGCGCTGCTCTTCTTCGCCGTTGTCATTCAGCTCTCGATCATTGCGAACGTCGAACTGCTCGGCGGCCACCCGAACCTGCTGCTCGTGACGCTCGTGACCGTCGCGTTGTTGCGAGGCGCAGTATTCGGCGCGGTCGCCGGCTTCTCCGCAGGACTGCTTGCAGACACCGGCGTCTTTGGGACGCTCGGGTTCACGGCGCTGCTGTTGACGCTCGCCGGCTACTGGGCCGGCCGTTACGGCGAGACAACCGGCCGCGACCGAGCGCACGCACCGCTCCTGTCGATCGCGGTGATCACGGTGCTGTACCAGGTCGCGGCGCTGATCCTTCGCTTCATGCTCGGTCAGCCCGCCCCGGCAAGCCACATCTTCGCCACGCTGGTGCCGACGGTCGCACTCAACTTGATCCTGACCGTGCCGGTGTACGCGCTCACCCGGCGAATTCTGCGGCCGCGCGAATGGGTGCCGAGAGAGGTACAGCTCCTTGGCTAGACGTTCGCTCTCGCGACGGTTTCTTCCACCGGATCCGCGGGCGGCCGAGCCGTATCGCCTGACGCCGAAGCTGGCGGTGCGGATCGGGATCCTCGGCATGCTCGCCGTCGCCGTCTTCGCAGTGCTGTTTCTGCGGCTCTGGTCGCTCCAGATCCTGAACGGCGAGCAACTCCTACGCGCCGCACAGAACAACCAGCGGCGCGACGTGCGTTTGCCGGCTCCCCGGGGACCCATCCTCGATCGCAACGGCAAGCCATTGGTCACCAACGTGCCGGGTCTCACCGTGCAGATCCAAGTGTCGGAGCTCCCGGCTAACCGCGACGCGCGCTTGCGCGAGATCCGCGCGCTGGCGCGAGTGCTGGGGGTGCCGGCAGTGCAGATCGGGCGCGCGATCCGGCGTCAGCGGAGCGACCTACTCACCCCGGTCAAGGTCAAGCAAGGTGTCACCCCGGCGCAGGCCCTCTATCTCCAGGAACGAGAATCCGACTTCCTGGGCGTCAAGGTGGTGGATGACTACCTCCGTTACTACCCGCACCGGGAGCTTGCCGCCCACGTGCTCGGCTACGTCGGCGAGATCTCGGCCGAGCAGCTCAAGGCTCTGCGCTCCGAGGGTTACCAGTCGGGCGACACGATCGGGCAGACCGGCATCGAGGCGTACTACGACCGATATCTCCGGGGCACGGCCGGGCTCTCGCAAATGCGTGTCGACTCGCTCGGCCGACGGCGTAGCGGCGTCATCCCGAAGATTCCGCCGCACCCGGGCAACGCGGTTCGCCTCACACTCGACCTGAAGCTGCAGATCGCGGCCGAAGAGGCCCTGCGCTACGGCATCTTCGATCGCGCGCGGAACTCCGGTTGTCGCGGCTGCTGGTACGCGAACGGCGGCGCGATCGTCGCACTCGACCCTCGGGACGGCTCGGTCCGGGCGCTGGCGTCGTACCCGACGTTCCGGCCGTCCGTGTACGTGGGTCGCGTCCGCCAGCGCGCGCTCGACACGGCAGGGCTCACCCCGCGGACCGCGGAAGCGATGAACTTCCCGGCGCTCAACCGCGGGCTCGACGCGGCCTATCCCCCGGGGTCGACGTTCAAGCCCGTGACCGCGATCGCTGCGATGCAGGAGCACATCCTCGAGCCGTTCGAGTCGTTGCCGTGCACAGGCTCGTACACGAAGGCCGGCACGACCTTCAAGAACTGGGATCCCTTCGTCAACGTGGCGATGACCCTGCCGACTGCCCTCGCCGCCTCCTGCGACACCTACTTCTACCAGGTGGGCTACCGCTTCTACGGCATGCCGGGTGAGGCGCGTCTGCAGCGGTGGGCGAGCCGGTTCGGCTTCGGCCAGTCCACGGGCATCGATCTCGGCTCGGAGCGGACCGGACTGCTGCCGACGCCGAAGTGGCGTCGCGAGACATACACGAAGAAGACTGATCCGGACGGCTGGGAGATCGACCGCCTCTGGAAGCCGGGCGACTCGATCCAGCTGGCCATCGGGCAGAAGGACCTCCTCGTCACGCCGATGCAGATGGCGCGCTTCTACGCCGTGATCGCAAACGGCGGCCGGCTCGTCACGCCGCACCTTCTGCTCGACGTCGAGCAGCCGAGGTCGAACGGACGACGAGGTCGCGCATTGCCGACGCCGCCGCCGTCGGCGCCCGAGCCGACCAACGTCGACGCGCAGGCGCTCGCGGTCGTGCGCGACGGGCTGTACCAAGCGACGCACTACAAGTTCGGAACGTCCGCTGCGATTTTCGGCAGCTTCCCGGTCGCGATCTCCGGGAAGACCGGAACGGCGGAGAAGGAGATCGATCCCGGTGACGGCTACCCGCGGCTGTTCGACCAGTCGTGGTTCTGCGGGTACGGGCCGTCCGACTCTCCGGAGCTCGTCGTGTGCGCGATGATCGAGAACGGGGGACACGGTGGCAGCGCGGCAGCCCCGGCGGCGCTGAAGGTGTTCGAGTCGTTCTTCGGCAAGCAGGCCACCGTCCAGGGACCGATCTACTCGGATTGATGGTCGACTACGCCTCCAACCCTCGAGCCGCCGCGCGCGCCCGCCGTCGCGAAGCGGCCGACGTCGCGTCGTTCGTGCGCCGCCTCGACTGGGTGCTGATCAGCGCGGTCGGTGCGGTCGTCGGTTACGGCCTCTGGGCGATCGCGGGGATCACGGAGCACGACGTCCCCGGCAATCCCGACTACTACTTCACCCGTCAGATCGTCTTCGTTTGCGTCGGCGCGGTCGGGCTGCTCATCGCGTTGCTCGTCGACCCGGAGATCTACCGCACCCGCTGGCACTGGATCTTCGGCGGTACGGCGTTCGTGATCGCGATCGTCTTCCTCACTGGGCCGATTCGAGGCTCGAGGCGCTGGCTGGATCTCGGCTTCTTCCGCTTTCAGCCGTCCGAGTTCGGAAAGGTGCTGTTCGTGCTCGCACTGGCCGGGTTCCTCGCAGAGCGTGCGCGGCGCCTGAACGAGACGCGCACGACGCTCGTTGCGATCGGCCTTGCCTCGATCCCGATCTTCCTGGTCTTCCTGCAGCCTGACTTCGGCACTGCGCTCGTCTACTGCGCTGCGGTCGCGGCGGTGCTCTTCGTCGCCGGGACCCCGTGGACGCATCTCGGGCTGCTGGCGGGCGGCGGCGTCGCGCTGGCGGTGCTCGTGCTCGGCGTCTTACCCGGAGTGGGTCTGCCCGTGCTCAAGGACTACCAGCAGCAGCGCCTCACCGGCTTCCTCCACCCCGACATCGATCCCGGTGGGACGACGTACAACCTGACGCAGTCGAAGAACGCGATCGGCGCCGGCCAGTGGGACGGACGCGGTATCGACAATGCGACGCAGACCACGCTGAACTTCCTGCCGGAGCATCACACCGACTTCGTCTTCGCGTCTCTGGCCGAGCAGCGTGGATTCGCCGGCGCGGCGATCCTGCTGATGCTGTACCTGCTCGTCGTCTGGCGAGGCTTTCGAATCGTGGCGATCGCGCAGGACCCGTTCTCGGCGATCGTGGCGGGCGGTCTCGTGTTCGCGATGCTCTTCCAGATCTTCGTCAACGTCGGGATGACGATGGGGATCGCGCCGATCACGGGCATCCCGCTCCCGTTCGTGAGCGTCGGCGGGTCGTCGATGATCGCGCATCTCATCGGTGTCGGACTGCTGCTCGCGATTCAAGTGCGCGCCCGCGGCGCGCGCCGCTGACCTACGCCGCTTCGGCGGCAGGCTTCAGCTTGGCGCGGCGCGTCTTGATCGCGCGGAGCCGCTGTGACAGTCGAGCCCACGCCCAGGGCTCGACCTCCTTGTAGCGCAGGACGGACTGGCACCTGGTCGCTTCGAGGTACTCGAACCAGGCATCGGCCTCTTCGATCAGCAGGAGCTCGTGCGCTTCACGTTGTCCGGCCACCAGAGTCCACCTCCCGGGTTCGCTTGATGGGCGAAAGCGTAGGACCCCGACCGGACGGAATGCAGACCGCCACCGGCGAGAGACAGCCCCCGAGACAAGCCCTCTCGAGGGCTCTTCGGAGGGCCGGAGCGGCTCCGGGAGGCCCGATTGCTAGCCTGTAGCCAGATGTTCTACCTCGCCCAACACAACTTGCCGCGCACGCTCCGCGCCGCCTCTCTAGCAGGCGTAGCCGCAGCGCGCGCGCACGAAGGAGATTTTCTTTGCGCTGGTTTCGATCCAGAAAGAAGTCCGAGGAGCAGGCGCCTGTCGAGGCTGCCGCTCCCGCCGAAGCACCCGAGCCCGTAATCGCTGAGCCCGCTGACGAGGCGGGACAATCCACAAGCACCAAGCCGAGACGTCGTCGCGGTAGCCGCGGCGGTCGCAGCCGGCCCCGGAAGACGGCCGATGCCAAGACCGACGCCGCGCAGCCGAAGGCGAAGACTGCGACGCAGGAGCGGCCCGAGCGGAAGCCGGCAACACCGCGAGGTGACCGCCCGCAGCAGCGCCGCCGCCGCGAGCCGCCACGCCGTGCGCCGCTGCCCGAGGCGAAGCGAGAGCTGCTCGTCTCCGTCGATGTCGGAGAGCAGCGCGTCGCTGTCTTGGAGGATGACCAGGTCGCGGAGGTCTACCTCGAGCGTCCGGAGCGGCGCTCGATCGCCGGGAACATCTACCTCGGCACCGTCGACAACGTCCTACCGGGCATGGAGGCCGCGTTCATCGAGATCGGCCTCGAGAAGAACGGGTTCCTCTACGTCGACGAGATCGTCACCCCCGAGCTCGAGGGCAAGGCGCGGCACGGCAAGAAGATCCAGGACCTGATCAGCCGCGGCCAGACGATCATGGTGCAGGCCGTCAAGGACCCGATGAAGACGAAAGGCGCGAGGCTCACGACCGAGATCTCGCTGCCGGGGCGCTTCGTCGTCTACCAGCCGAACGGTGACGGCTTCGGCGTCTCGCGCCGCCTCGACGACGAGGAGCGCGCGCGCCTCAAGGACGTGCTCAAGAGCCTCGACCTCAAGGGAGGAGGCGTGATCGTGCGCACGGCGGCAGAAGGCGCGTTGGCCGAGGACATCGAGCGCGATCTGCTCTTCCTGCAGAAGCTGTGGAAGTCGATCGACGCGCGCGCGAAGAAGGTGAAGGCACCGGCACTGCTGTATCAGGAAGCCGAGCTTCCACTTCGCGTGACGCGCGACCTCTTCACGGAGAACTTCGAGCGGGCGCTCGTCGACCAGGACCGCGCGTACAAGCGCATCGTTGGCTACCTGAAGAAGACTTCGCCGCACATGGTGGAGCGCGTCGTGCGCTACAAGGAAAAGCAGCCGTTGATGGAGGCGTACGGCGTCGACGCCCAGATCAAGTCGACGCTCAACAAGCGTGTCGACCTTCCTTCGGGCGGCTATCTCATCTTCGACTACGCCGAGGCGTTCACCGTCATCGACGTGAACACCGGCCGCTTCGTCGGCTCCCGGTCGCGTACTTCCGGGGCGCGCCTCGAAGACACGATTACGAAGAACAACCTCGAAGCCGTGAAGGAGGTCGTGCGCCAGCTCCGGCTGCGCGACATCGGCGGCATCATCGTCATCGACTTCATCGACATGGCGAACCCGAAGAACCGCGCCACCGTCGAGAGTGCCCTGCGCAATGAGCTCGAGCGCGACCGGACGAAGACCTACGTCGTCGAAATCTCGCCCCTTGGCCTCGTCGAGATGACGCGCCAGAACGTCACCGACGGCCCGCGCGAAGTGATGACGAAGAAGTGCCCGACCTGCGGCGGCGACGGCATCGTCATCTCCGAGGCTTCGGCCGCAGTCGACATGGAGCGCCGGCTCCGCGCTCTGGCCGCCGGTTCACGACATCAGGCGTACCGCGTCGAGGTGGCTGCGAAGATCGCTGCCATCCTGATCGGGCCGGGCGCAGCCAGGCTGGCCGCGCTCGAGGAGGAGACGCGGCGACGCTTCTACCTCGTGCCGAAGGAGGACGTGCACCTGGATCACTTCCTCGTGCTGGCGGAGGGCAAGCGCGAAGAGCTCGCGCCGGGAGCTCCGCTCGAGGAAGGCGCGAAGGTGGACGTCAAGCTCGTAGAGGTTGGCCTGCACGATCCCAACGCCGGAGTCGGAAAGGCCCACGGGCTGGACGTCAGCGTTGCGGACGCCGCCACGCTCGTGGGGAAGACCGTGAAGGCCGAGGTGCAGCGTGTGCTCGACGGCACTGCGTACGCGACCCTCGTCCGCAAGACCGCCGACGTCGAAGACCCGATCACCGCCGAGAGCGAGGCGGAAAAGCCGACCCGTCGTGTGGCGGCGAAGAAGACCGAGACCGGCGTGGCGGACGTCGAAGGCGCCGAGCCGGATGAGACAGAGCTGCCGGAGGACGCGGCCGAGGCAGAGGACGAAGTCGGGGCAGTCACCGAAGG
>Ga0209887_1000698_pt1 | contig 10258 bp, 10 predicted proteins | sample GWRWN1_30_40_FD_187230 | JGI IMG/M metagenome (GOLD analysis project Ga0209887, IMG submission 187230) | Riverbed sediment microbial communities from areas with no vegetation in Columbia River, Washington, USA - GW-RW N1_30_40 (SPAdes)... | ecosystem: Environmental > Aquatic > Freshwater > River...
TCATCCCAGGGCTCGTCTTCCAAGAAGTTCAGGCGGCGCATGCGCTCCTCCGTTTCCGTCGGGTCTTTGCGAGGAGATCATGCTCGCCTGCGCCAGTGTTCGGGAATGTCCCCCGAGCCGGGTACCGCCCGATGGCCTGGTAGCAAAGGATCAATAGAAGAGGGGCACGCGACCATTCTCTGTAGAGAGACACGGCACGGCTCCTAGTCACCCGCCGTGGTCTGCCTGTTAACCGCCCCGCGAGGAACGGAACCTCAGCAGTCCGACGACGGGGCCGAAGCCGCGCCGATACGGCGATCGTAGTTGGCATTCCGGCCTGCCGCTACACCGGGGAGACCATGCCCACGTGGGCCAGCGTTCGCGAATGTCACCCGACGCGTGCCCGTCGAGGCTCCTTGGCGGGTGAAACTGTTCGGCGCATCACGCAATGGTTCTTGCCCTTGGGCCGGTCGTAGCTGAAACCGGTCTGCTCATAGAGGCTGCGCGTGGTGTTGTAGAGAAACGAGGCCGAAATCTTCTTGCCCTGCGTGTCCTGCGGATAGCCTTCCACCACGCCCCCGCCCGCCTTCGCGATCAGGTCGAGGGCACCACGAAGCGCCACACCTGCGACGCCTTTCCGTCGATAGTCCCTGTCGACGAAGATGCACGTGATGCGATAGTCGGGCGGCTCATCCAGGCGGGTCGCCTCGTATTCCTTCCGGTGATGGATGTTCGGGAGCTCGTCCGGAGAGCCGTATTGGCACCAGGCCACCGCGGCGTCGCCGTCGAAGACCAGGGCCGCATGAGCGTTGCCCTCGCGAACGAGACGCTCCTTCCAAGGGCGACCTTTTTCGCCCTCGGGCCTGCCGACCCGCGAATGAAACCAGGTGCACCAGCAGCCGCCGAACCCCATGCCCTTGTGCTTCTCAGCGAGACGCGCGAACGCATCCCACGTCGTCGCATCAAGCGCACTGACCGCATACTCGTTCATCGCAATCCTCCCCTTCACTGGCTCCGGTCAGCCTGACGAGCGAGCGAGTCTACGGGCGACCTGCCTGGCATGCGCGAGTGTTCGGGAATGTCCCTCGAGACGCAAGCTACCGTTCACCGAATGAAGACTTTCAATCTCAACAGCGACGAGTGGGACGGGACGACGGACCGCGAGGGCTGGCGCAGCAAGGGCACACTTGTCGGCCAACGCATCGGCGGGGACCTAATCGGCGCGACCATGTCCGAGGTCGAGCCTGGCAACAGGCTCTGGCCCTACCACACGCACTACTTGAATGAGGAATGGGTGATCGTGCTCCGCGGCGAGCCGACGCTGCGCACGCCCGAAGGTGAGCATGTGTTGAAGGAGGGTGACGTCGTCTGTTTTCCCGCAGGGCAAGGACGGTGCGCATCAGATCATCAACCGAACAGACTCGCCTATTCGCGTACTCATGCTCTCCTCGATGATCCGCGGCGAGATCATCGAGTACCTCGACACCGGAAAGGTTCTCGCCAAGGGCATCGAGGACGAAGACATCATGTTCGCGAGGCCCGGACCCACGGTCGAGTACTGGGAAGGCGAGGACTAGCTCCGGGCGACACTCCCGATTAATCGCTCAGCAGAGACCTCGCTCCGAGGAGAGGTCATCCGAGTGCGCCAGTGTTCGGGAATGTCCCCCGAAGGCTGCCTGGGCGCGGAGGTAGTCGAGTCTCCGGGTGTGGCCCTTCGTTTCCGCACCTTTTCGTGCGAGCGGCGTGCAGGACCGGTTTAGCCGGTCAGGCCAGCGGTGCAGGACTCAGGCCATGACGGCGTATGACTTCCCGTCGGTCGTCAGGACTCCGCGGCGACTGCTCGCGGCGAATGACCGGAAAGCGACCGCGCAAGCGCAATCGCCTGTTCGAGCGTCACTTTTGAGCCTGCCGTCTTTTCCCGCTCCCACGCTTCCTCTCCGAGCACCACCACGAGCTGGCGTTCGAAGTGGGCTTCGAGCTCGTCCTTTGCTCGTAAGTAGGGGTTCATCACGATGTCGGCGTCGCTGTTGAGCTGGGCGACGGCTCCGCGGAGCCGGGCGGCGCGGTCGGCGGCGGCTCGATCGGCTGCGAGGGCAATGCCCGACAGGGCTCGGGCGATGTCCGCTGAGTGCTCCCGAGTCCCGGCGAGTGCGAGCTCGAGCATCTCGGCAAAGGCAGCGCGGGCCTCGCCACGCTGACCCAGGCCGAGCGAGGCGAGTCCAAGCCCCCTCAGCGTCTCTAGCTCGTAGTGCTTCTCTGCGTGGCTGCGGATCTGCATCAACGCGGCCGCATAGGCGGCACGGGCGGCCTCGTAGTCGTGCTCGAGCAGGTCGAGTTCGCCCAGGTCGGCGAGGCCGATGATCTCCACCCCAACCAGCCCGGTCCGCCGAGCCTCGTGAACCAATCGCTCAAGGAGCGACCGTGCCTCCTTGGTGCGGTTGACGCCTGTAAGGATGCTGGCCAGGTTGCTGATCGCGTAGATCCTCGCCGTGTCGTCGAGCGTCTCTGCCTCCTCGAGCGCTTGGCGGCCGAGCCGAACCGCCTCCTTCGTGTCGCCACGATGAACCGCGTGGAAGGCGAGTCCGAGGACAGCCAGCCAGTGGGGATCCGTGCCGGGCTCGGCGAGCGCCAGCGCCTCGCGATCGGCGGCCCCTGCCGCATCCACCAGCCCCAGCTTCCCCTCGACGTCGGAGAGACGGACGAGGAGCCCCGCCCGCGACTGATCAGGAAGGCCGCCGCGCGCGAGGAGCCCTCGGAGCCGCTCGTACTCCTCGGTGTAGGCGCCCAGCGAAATCCAGAAGACATGGAGAAGGTATCCGGCGTGGGCGGCCTCGATCGGGGCGGCGCCTTCGAGGCGATCGAGCATCGCTCTGAGGTTGTCCTCCTCGACCTCGTACCACGCGAGGATCTCAGCTCTCCGTGGGCCGTGCCGGTCCGAATAGTTCGCCTGCAGCCGCTCGAGGTACCAGCGGGCGTGCCGAAGTGCGTACTCGGCGGTCTCATCGGCCTCGTCCAGGCGCTCCCGCGCGTACTCGCGCAGCGTCTCGAGCAAGAAGAAGCGCTCGTCACCGAGCGCCTTCAGCAGGCTGTGGTCGAGCAGCGCGGCGAACTGGTCGAGCTCCGCTCCTGTGATCGCCTCGGCGGCCTCGAGACCGAAGGAGCCGCGGAAGACCGAGAGACGGCGGAAGGCAGCCTGAGCGTCGGAGTCGAGGAGGTCGTAGCTCCATTCGATCGTCGCGCGCAGCGTCCGTTGCCGCTCCGGTAGATCGATCGCGCCGCTCCCGAGCAGCGGGAACGCCTCAGCAAGGCGCTGCAGCAGGGCGGCGGGAGAGAGAAGCTTCGCCCGCGCTGCTGCCAGCTCGATTGCGAGTGGGAGGTTGTCCAAGCGTCGACAGACCGCCGTGACCGTCTCGTCGACGGCAATCTGACGTCCACCGGCTGCCGCGCGGCTGACGAAGAGCTCGGCCGCAGCGTCGTCCAGCAGAGGCTCGACGGGCAGCTCGCGCTCGGCTATCAGGTGCAGCGGTGCGCGCGAGGTGGCGAGCACGACGACCTCGCCCACGAGGAGCTCCGCGACGACGGCGGCGACTCCCTCCAGATGCTCGAGGTTGTCGAGCACGAGCAGCACCCGTCTCGAGGCGAGCCAGCCGCCGACGTCGTCGTCGGCTTGCAGCCCGACCGATTCGGCGACGGTAGACCGCACTGCGCGGGTCTCGCGCAAGGGGGCAAGCGCGACGAAGAACGTCCCGTCCCGGAACTCGTCCGAAAGCTCTGCCGCGGCCTGCAGCGCCAGCCGCGTCTTCCCCGACCCACCGGGCCCGGTGAGAGCCAGGAGTCGCACCCCGCCGGCCACAAGACGGCGGATCTCGGCCAACTCCCGCTCGCGGCCGAGAAGCGGCCACGCCGCCACGGGCAGGGTGGTCCTTCCGAGCGACCTGAGAGGCGGAAAATCGCGGCTCCCCAGTTGGTAGACGCGTTCAGCGGCCAGAAGGTCCTTGAACCGGTGCTCACCGAGGTCGCGAAGGTCACCGTCCACGAGCGATGTCGTCGCCTGCGACACCAGCACCTGTCCTCCATGGCCGGACGCCGCGATACGCGCAGCGCGATGGACGTCGACGCCCACGTAACCCTCATCGGACAGGAGAGGCGTCCCGGTATGCAGACCGACCCGCACGAGAACCGGGCCGGGCATGAGTGCTTCGGTCAGCTCGGCGGCGGCAGCGAGAGCGGCCGGCGCAGTCGCGAACGCTACGAAGAACGCATCGCCCTGCGTATCCACCTCCACCCCACCGTGGCCGGCGCAAGCTTTCCGTACAGCACGACGGTGCCGTGCGAGCGCCTCGGCATACGCCTCTGCTCCAAACTCGTGCAGGAGTTGCGTGGAGGCCTCGACGTCAGTGAAGAGGAAGGTGACTGTGCCGGTTGGGAGGTCCTTTCGCACGGCGCGATCATCCGCCGTGGCGCGTCTTGCGTCCACTCCAACGCGCGGCTCCGGAGAGAGGATGGCTCTCTGGGCCAGTGTGCTCACGCCCGACCGTGAGTTGATCAGCATCCTCCGCCGATGCCGGCTTCGCCGGCGTCGGCCGCTACAGCCCGGATCGAAACCGAAATCGCCGGAAGCCATCATGCTCCACGAAGCGGAGCGGACTTCCGGCGATGAGTGGACGGGCGCAACGTTACTGTTGTGACGCCCAACACCCGATGTGAGGTACCCGATGACTAGGTTCGTCGTTGACGCCAGCGCCGTCCTCCACCTGGCGAGCGAGGGGGGCGAGGTCCCAGGCGCGCACAAGCTGCTCGCACCGACGCTCCTTCGTTCCCAAACGCTGTCGGCTCTGCACGAGGCCGTTCAGCGGGGCGAGATCCCGGCCGACCTCGCGCGCGACCGCCTCGCCCGCATCGGGCGGATGCCGATCAGGCTTCTCGGCGACGCCGTGCTCCGGCGTCGGGCCTGGGACCTTGCGGATCAGTTGGGATGGGCCTCGACCTACAACGCCGAGTACGTTGCACTCACTCAACTGCAGGCAGACGCGTTCGTAACCCTGGACGCGGAACTGGCACGCAGCGTCGAAGGGATCGTCGCGACCGCGTCGATTGACGCGCTTCGCTAGAAAGGCAGGTCCGGCACGACGATGGGCGCACCTGGGATCGAACCAGGGACCTCCCGCGTGTGAAGCGGGCGCTCTCCCGCTGAGCTATGCGCCCGAGAGCCAACCGAGAATAGCCAACGACATCCGCCGCCACTGCCGGCTCAGCCGGCGCTGGCTACCAAAGACTCGGATCGAGCGAATCCTCGAAAAGTCGTCATGGCTCGCGAAGCGAGCCGGACTTTTCGAGGTTAACTGCGTGTGAAGCGGGCGCTCTCCCGCTGAGCTTGCGCCCGAGAGCCAACCGAGAATAGCCAACGACATCCGCGCCACTGCCGGCTCAGCCGGCGGTGGCTACCAAAGACTCGGATCGAGCTAATCCGCGAAAGTCATCATGGCTCGGGCAGCGAGCCGGACTTTCGCGGACGTTAACCGCGGCACGTAGGAGGAATGCTTAGCGCTGCTGCCTCCCGGCCCTGACGCGGTTCACACACTCCTACTGCCGCGGCGGGGCGATGGTACCAGCGTGCGCTTTTGGTGATGCGCGGCGGTTTGGCGGCCGCCAGCCCAGGCAAGACAGGCGTAGTGCGTTTTCGTCGTCGGGCTCGCCTAGATCCGGGTCAGGTAACGGACGTTCGGGGCCGTCGCGTCGGGCCTGGTGGCCTGGCCGCCGGCGGCGGCGGTCTCGGCCTTGCCGGGCTCGTCATCTACCTGTTGATCACGCTGCTCTCCGGCGGCGGCGGCCTGGGACAGCTTGCACCCCTCGAGGACCAGCAGGTCGGGCAGGGCGACACGCCGAGTGAGGTCTCGCAGGAGTGCCGCACGGGTCAGGATGCGAACGAGCGGCAGGACTGCCGGATCGTCGCAGTCGTCAACAGCGTCCAGAAGTTCTGGGACGGCACATTCCAGCGCAGCAACCGACAGTACGAGTACGCCGACACCGTCTTCTTCACCGGCCAGGTCCAGACGGCCTGTGGGTTCGCGGACTCACAGGTCGGGCCGTTCTACTGCCCCAGTGACAAGTTGGTCTACATCGACCTCGGCTTCTTCGATGAGCTGCAGTCACGGTTCGGTGTCGGAAACGCCCCATTTGCGCAGGCATATGTACTCGCGCATGAATACGGACACCACGTGCAGAACCTTCTCGGTGTCCTCGGGCGCACCGCCGGGGACCGACAGGGCCCCGAGAGCCAGGCCGTGCGAGCCGAGTTGCAGGCCGATTGCTATGCCGGCGTCTGGGGGGCGAACGCCGTCGAGACCGGATTGATCGAGGAACTGACGCAGGCCGACATCAATGCAGGCCTCGACGCCGCATCCGCGATCGGCGACGACCGGATCCAGGAGACGACTCAAGGCCAGGTGAACCCGGAGACGTGGACGCATGGATCATCTGAGCAGCGCCGCCGTTGGTTCTCTCGCGGCTACGAAGAGGGGCGCCCGGCGGTCTGCGACACCTTCTCCGGCTCGATCTAAGTCCCGCAAGCCTCCTCGCTAAGATCGACCTGGTGGCCGCGCTGTACCGGAAGTACCGTCCGCAGGACTTCGACGAGGTCGTCGGCCAGGAAGCGATCGTCCGCACGCTCAAGAACGCGATCACTTCCGATCAGGTGCGTCAGGCGTATCTCTTTGCGGGGCCGCGCGGCACCGGCAAGACGTCGCTTGCCCGGATCCTGGCCAAGGGTCTCAACTGCGCGCAGGGTCCGACGGCGACGCCGGACAAGATCTGCAACCCGTGCGTCACGATCGCGAACGGGACGTCCCTCGACGTCGTCGAGATGGATGCCGCCTCGCAGCGCGGCATCGACGACATCCGCGAGATCCGCGAGCGTGTCGTCCTGCAGCCGGCCGAGGGGCGCTACAAGGTGTACATCCTCGACGAGGCGCACCAGCTCACGGATGCTGCCTGGAACGCGCTGCTGAAGCTGATCGAAGAGCCGCCTCCACACCTGGTCTTCGTCTTCTGCACCACGGATCTCTCCAAGGTCTTGCCGACGGTGCGGTCGCGCTGCCAGACCTTCGTGTTCGCGCGTCCGCGCCTGCCCGAGCTCGTGCGGTTGCTGCGCCGCGTCGCCGACGGCGAGAGCATCCAGGTTCCTGATCAGGCCTTGGCGCTGATCGCGCGCGGTGCACGCGGATCGTTTCGCGACGCGGTGTCGACGCTCGACCAGCTTGCAGCAGCGACAGAGAACGAGATCACCGTGCAGGCGGTCCTGCAGCTGCTCGGCGCGGTCGAGGAGGAGGCGCTCTTCCGTCTCTGCGATCTCATCGTCGACCGCGACACCGCAGGTGCGCTCACGTTCATCGAGGAGCTCGCAGAGCAGGGACAGGATCTCGGCCGCCTGGTCGTCGACCTGCTCGAGCATCTGCGTCACGTGATGCTCGTCCAGCACATGGGCGAAGTGCCGGACTCGCTGCCGGTCACCGAGGAGACGCGTGAGCGCCTGCGCGCGCAGGCAAACCAGCTCGGCGAGCCGACCGTCATCCGGCTCGTCGACCTGCTGGCAATAGCCGTCGAGGACATGCGGCAGGGCGGCGATCCGCGCCTCCCGCTCGAGCTCGCGCTCGTGAAGGTGACGCGGCCCGGAGCCGACCTCTCACGCGAATCGCTCGCCTACCGCCTCGAGCAACTCGAGACCCGCGGCCACGTCCCGACGGCGCACGTCCCGGTGTCCGACACCGAGCCACGGGCGGAAGAGACACCTGGGCGGGTCGCTGAGCCCGCGAGTGCGCCGCCCTCGCTCGAGCTCGAGCAGCTCCAGGAGGCCTGGCAGCGGACGATCCTGCCCGCGGTCGCCGAGCGCTCGATCCCGGCCGCATCCGTGCTCGGGGAAGCGCATCCGGCCGACCTTGCCGGCGACACGCTCACCGTCGAGTTCCCGGCGAGCGCCACATTTCACCGGCAGCTCGCCGAGGAGCCTAAGAACGCGACGCTGCTTGCCGAGGCGCTCTACGAGGTGACAGGCCGCCGTCTGGGCCTCGCGTTTGCGGAGGGAGAAGGCCGCGGCGAGGCCGAGGACGAAGGCGACGAGCCGCCGGGCGAGGAGCGAATTCTGGAGCTCGTGAAGGAGACCCTGGACGCACGCGAACGAGACGATTAGGACTCTCTCCCAAGCTCGTTTTCCACACGATCTTTCAACAGGGGCTGTGGGTCCGACCGGAAGCTGTGGACTCGTCTCTGAACTTTGCGCAATTTGCATCGAAGCCGCGTTGCAGCACGCAGCGCACGGTCGTACGGTCGTACCGCGCGACTTGGCCGCAATGTCGCGCGGCCGGTGAAAACCGGTCACTTGTTCGGCGAGTGCAGGCGCGAGACGCCTTCGCAGCGTTTCGCGCCAGCCCGCCCTCCGCTAACCTCGCGTCATGAGCTTCGACATGAACAACCTGATGCAGCAGGTCGGCGAGATGCAGGAGCAGATGCAGAAGGCGCAAGCCGAGCTTGCCAACGAGACGGTTGAGGCAACAGCCGGCGGCGGAATGGTCACGGTCACGGCCAACGGCGCCGGCGAGATCAAGCAGATCAAGATCGACCCGAAGGCGATCGATCCCGACGACCCCGAGATGCTCGAGGACATGGTCCTCGCGGCGGTCAACGAAGCACTGCGTTCTGCGCACAGCCTCCAGGAAACGAAGCTGGGCGGCCTGGCCGGCGGTGCGCTCGGCGGTCTCGGCTTGCCCGGTCTCGGCGGCTAGTGCTCGACCGCCTGCGCGCGGTCCCGCTCTTCGCGAGCGTCGACATCGACAAACTGGACCGGTTGGCTCGCGGCACAACGGAGCTGGAAGTGCCGGCCGGGCAAACCCTCATCGAGAAAGGGGCTCCCGGCTCGGGAATCTTCATCCTCGAGGAGGGTCAGGCGTGGGTGGACGCGCCCGAAGGAGGAAGACAGCTCATGCCGGGTGAGGTCTTCGGGCAGCGCTCCCTTTTCGGGGACGACCCGCAGCGAACGGCTCGCGTACGCGCCCAGACAAGCGTGCGCTGCCTCGCGATTCCGCGAGTCGAGATCGAGCAATTACTTGCCGACGATCCGCAGTTCGCCGCGGAGCTCCGCAAACTCAGCGATTAGTCTCCCTGCTGCAATTCGATGACTCGGCCCTCCGGGTCCTCGAGGTAGGCCGACCGACCCCAGTAGAAATCCCTAGGCCCGACAACCTCCACGCCGGCTGCGCGGGCCCGTTCCACGGCATTCTCCTGATCCAACGCAAATGCGATGTGATCGCCGCTGGGCGCACCAGCCGGCGATTCGCCTCCCGCGAGGTGGATGAAGAGAACTGCTTCGCCAACCGAGAAGCTGGCATGAGACTCCGACGTGCTGTCAGGTGGACGGCCGAGCAACTGCTCGTAGAAGGCGCTCAGGCGCGGAACGTCGTCCGTGAAGAGCGCTACCTCGGAGACGTGCGGCATGGGCCTAGGCGGACGCGACCCGTGCTTGCGAGACGGCGACGATGACACCGACGAGGAGCGGTAGATCGTGCGTCTTGCGGAGATAGGCAGCTGCGCCGCCTCGGTAAGCCTGGTGGGCGGAGACCTCGCCCTCCTCTCCTGTGATGAAGACGACAGCAGGCGAGTCCGGGAGTTTCCGGATCTCACGCATCGCGTCCACTCCGTCGAGAACCGGCATCGTAAGATCCATGAGCACGAGATCCGGTTTGAGCTCCTCGACGCGCTCGACCGCTTCCGCGCCGGTGCCGGCGGTCCCCACCACTTCGAACGCGGCATGCTCGGACAGCGAAGATCGCAGCATCTCGACGAAGAAACGGTCGTCGTCGGCGATGACGATCCTGATCAGGTCCGGTGGCGGCAGCGACATAGAGCCGATCGGCATCAGCGCCGAGTCTGACGTATCGGATCGTCCGCGTCTCCTCCCATTACGGCTAGACACATCCGGGTCAATCCGAGCCGCGTCGGCACAATAGGACAGTGCTTAGCCCTGCCGTCGAAGACCTCGTAGCCCAGCTGTCGCGCCTACCAGGGGTTGGCAGCCGCACTGCTCATCGGCTCGCTTTCCATCTCCTGCAGCGATCCAAGGAGGAGGCGCTCGCCCTGGCCGGAGCCATCGAGGCTGTGAAGGAGAGAGTTCGCTTCTGCAACGAATGCGGAAATCTGACCGAGGAGGACACTTGTGCCATCTGCCGCGACGTGCGCCGCGACCACACGCTGATCTGCGTCGTCGAGCAGCCGGTCGATCTCATCTCGG
>Ga0209887_1000699_pt1 | contig 10248 bp, 10 predicted proteins | sample GWRWN1_30_40_FD_187230 | JGI IMG/M metagenome (GOLD analysis project Ga0209887, IMG submission 187230) | Riverbed sediment microbial communities from areas with no vegetation in Columbia River, Washington, USA - GW-RW N1_30_40 (SPAdes)... | ecosystem: Environmental > Aquatic > Freshwater > River...
GCGACTTGACGCCCTTCGCGAGCCAGTCGGGGTCGACGGTCTCGACGACGTAGTCGGTGTGGACGTCGACCTCGGTCTTGGTGAACGGCATCGCCTAGGACTCCCTCATCGGTACCCGCCGGTGGGCCGGTCGGCGGTGCCGCCCCGGAGCTTGCGCCGCCAGTTCTGCATGATCGCGCCGATCACGACCACCGTGACGAACGGGCCGACCGCGAGGTTCGCGGCGACGAAGTCCCGGGCCATCGGATGCCAGTCCGAGGTCCCGGACAGGCCGCCCCACCCGAGCTTCTGCTCGGCGAAGTAGAGCCATGCCGAGGGGATCACGGCCATCGTGATGACGCTGAAGAAGGCGAACCCCAGGGAGAACAGGACCGCCGTCGTCCAGGTCCATTCGAAGTTCTTGACGATCGGCTCCGCGCGTTCCTTCGCCTTGACGAGCACCTTCGGGACCTTCATACGGCCTCCGTCGCCACGTCCTGACTCTCGTTCCCCACGCCCTCGAGCGCCGGGCCTCGTTCGTGCCTGGACCGGGTCGGATTATAGTCACGCGTCCCGCGTCCCCCCGCGGTCGCCTCATCGGCTCGCTGCTTGTGAATCGGTTCACAAGGCCCTCGGCCACTATCGCAGGACCGGACGTGGGACCGCAACCCACCGCGCCTGAGGCGCCGAACCCCCGCGCGGGTGCCGACCCTAGACTGGCGCGGTGACCGGGGTGCTCGCCGACTGGGTCCAGGACGGTCTGGGGTCGTGGTGGGCCCCGGGTCTCGCGTTCGCCGCCGGGGTGATCTCGTTCGCGTCGCCGTGCGTGTTCCCGCTGGTGCCCGGCTACCTCTCGTTCGTGGCCGGCGGCGAGGTGCGCGAGGAACGCCAACCGGTGGTGCCGATCCTGCTGTTCATCGCCGGGTTCGCCGCGGTGTTCTCGGCGCTCGGCGCCTTCACCGGCGCGATGACGCGGCTGCTGCGGTCGACGGCGGGCATCCGGATCTCGGGCGCGATCATCATCGCGTTCGGGGTCCTGATGCTGCTGTACGCGCTCCGTCTCGGGTCGCCGTCCCTGTTCCTCGAACGCCGGCCGCTGCTCGAACGAGCCAGGCCGGGGCGCGCGTGGGCGTTCCCGCTCGGCGTCGCGTTCGGCGCAGGGTGGACGCCGTGCATCGGCCCGGTCCTCGCGGGCGTGCTGGCGATCGCGGGCTCGCAGGGCGGCTCGCTCCGCGGCGCCCTCCTCCTGTTCGTCTACTCGATGGGGCTCGGACTGCCGTTCCTGCTGGTTGGGGTCGGGATCCGCAAGCTGATGGGCGCCCTCGCGTTCGTCAAGCGCAACTACCAGTGGATCGCGGGGGTCTCGGGTGTGGTGATGATCGCGATCGGCGTGCTGGTCGCGACGAACCTGTGGACGCGGATCCTGGGTCCCGTCTTCCGCGCGATCAACGATTTCAGCCCGCCGATCTGAGGTGCGCGGCGTGCCGAACGTGGGTACTCCGAGCGTGGAGCCGTGCGTCCGCGAGCCCGGGGAACGGTGCTACAGTGCGCCGGGCCTCGGTGCCCGTCCGACGTCCACGCGGAGGTAGACCGGAACGGTGCGCAGGAGAACGGTCGTGGTCCTGGGCCTGGTGGCCCTGGCCCTCGTGGCCGCGGCCTGTGCGCCGAACGCCACCCAGTCGACGCTGGAGCCCAAGGGGCCCGACGCGCAGAAGTCGTTCGACCTGTTCGTCGCGGTGTTCTGGGTCGCGGTCGTGATCTTCGTCATCGTCGAGGGTCTGCTGATCCTGTTCGTCTTCCGGTACCGACACCGGAGGAACCGAACCCCACGCATCCCCGCGCAGATCCACGGCAACACTCGGCTCGAGATCGCGTGGACGATCCTGCCGACGCTGATCCTCGCCGGCGTGGCGGTGCCAACGATCGCGACGATCTGGGACCTCGCGGCGAAACCGACGGGCGACGTGCTCGAGGTGAACGTGCTCGCGCACCAGTGGTGGTGGGAGTTCGACTACCCGGGCCAGCAGATCCTGACCGCGAACGAGCTGCACATCCCCACGGGGCGTCCCGTCTACCTGACCCTGTGCGCGGTGGGGTTCGGCTACGGGACACCCGTCCCGAGCCAGGGCGGCCCGCCGGCGCCGAACGCGTGTCAGACGGGCCCGCCGGACGGCCAGCCGCCGGCCGGGATCGGCGCCGCGGTGATCCACTCCTTCTGGGTGCCGCAGCTCGCGGGCACCCAGGACGTCGTGCCGGACCTGACGAACCACCTGACGATCCAGGCCGACGAGCCCGGGACCTACCAGGGACAGTGCAAGGAGTTCTGCGGCCTGTCGCACACGTACATGAAGTTCCGGGTGGTCGCGCACACGCCCGAGGACTTCGAACGCTGGGTGGCCGAACAGCAGGCGCCGGCGTCAGCCGACGTGTCGGGTCCGGCCGAGGCCGGGAAACAAGTCTTCCTGCAGACCTGCATCGCCTGCCACGCGGTGGCCGGGCTCCAGACCGCGAACGGCCAGCCCGTGCTCGCCAACGGAGGGCCGAACCTGACCCACCTGATGAGCCGCGACTGCTTCCGGGGCTGCACGCTGGCGACGACCGACGCCAACCTGCGACGCTGGATCGAGGACCCGCGCGCCATCGAGGCGGGTTCGTTCATGCCGGACTACGGCCTGACGCCCGACCAGGTCGATCAGGTGGTCGCGTTCCTGAATACGCTGGAGTGAGGTGAGGACCCCATGGCGAGCGTGAGCGTCCCCGCGGAGCGGCCCGGCGGGCTGCTCCGGCGACCGCACGCAACGACGGGGTTCTGGGGCTGGTTCACGACCATCGACCACAAGAAGATCGGGGTCCTGTACGGGATCACCGCCTTCGCGTTCTTCCTGATCGGCGGGACCGAGGCGTTGCTGATCCGCGTGCAGCTCGCGCGCCCCGACCAGACCTTCCTCGAACCCGCCGTGTACAACGAGCTGTTCACGATGCACGGCGTCACGATGGTCTTCCTCGTGGTGATGCCCCTGTCGGCCGCGTTCTTCAACTACCTGCTGCCGCTCATGATCGGCGCTCGCGATGTGGTCTTTCCACGGCTGAACGCGTTCAGCTACTGGGCCTTCCTGTTCGCCGGCCTGTTCATCTACTCGAGCTGGTTCCTGGGCGGCGCGCCGAACGGCGGGTGGTTCGGCTACGCGCCGAACTCCGTGATCGACCCCACGCGGGGGATGACGTTCTACGCGATCGGGCTCCTGATCGCCGGGATCGCGTCGACGGTCTCGGCCATCAACCTCGCCGTGACGATCCTGAACATGCGGGCGCCGGGCATGACGCTGTTCCGGATGCCGGTGTTCGTCTGGATGGGGCTGGTCGTGCAGCTGCTGCTCGCCTTCAGCCTCCCGGTGATCACGATCGGGCTGGTCGAGTTGCTGTTCGACCGGCTGTTCGGGACGCATTTCTTCGACGTCGCGGCTGGCGGCAGTCCGGTGCTCTGGCAGCACCTGTTCTGGTTGTTCGGGCACCCCGAGGTCTACATCCTGGTCCTGCCGGCGATGGGCATCGTGTCCGAGATCCTGCCGGTGTTCGCGCGCAAGCCGCTGTTCGGCTACCAGTTCGTCGTGTTCAGCGGGATCGCGATCGGGTTCATCGGGTTCGGCGTGTGGGCGCACCACATGTTCGCGGTCGGCCTTGGACCGGTGGCGAACACCGCGTTCGCGGTCTCGACGATGATCATCGCGATCCCGACCGGCGTGAAGATCTTCAACTGGCTCGGGACGCTGTGGAACGGCGACCTGCGCTTCGCGACGCCGATGCTGTTCTCGATCGGGTTCATCGCGATGTTCGTGATCGGCGGGTTGTCCGGCGTCACGCACGCGGTGGTGCCGTCGGACTACCAGCAGACCGACACCTACTACATCGTCGCGCACTTCCACTACGTGCTGTTCGGCGGCGCGATCTTCGGGCTGTTTGCCGGGATCTACTACTGGTGGCCCAAGGTGTTCGGGCGCATGCTGTCCGAGACCGGAGGCAAGCTGAACTTCTGGCTGATGCTGATCGGCTTCAACATGACGTTCGGGCCGATGCACATCCTCGGCCTGCAGGGCATGCCTCGACGGATCCAGAGCTACCCGGCCTCACTCGGGCTCTCCTTCTGGAACATGGTCGCGTCGATCGGGGCCTTCGTGATCGCGATCAGCGTCCTCGTGTTCCTGGTCACCGCGATCGCGAGCTTCCGCAAGCCCAAGCAGATGGAGGCGGACCCCTGGGACGCCCGGACCCTCGAGTGGGCGACATCCTCGCCGCCGCCCGACTACAACTTCGAGGAGATCCCGGTCGTCCACTCGCTGGACGACCTGTGGCACCGCAAGTACGCGGAGACCGAGGGCGGGCGCGTCGTGCCCGTCGCGGCGGGTGGCTCGGGGGAGACCGCGCGGGACGACGCGGAGCACGCCGTGGTGGACGGAGGGGGTCACGGCGGCGGTCACGCGATCCACATGCCGTCGCCCTCGTACTTCCCGCTGATCGCCGCCGCGGGTCTCCCGGTCATCGGCTACGGGCTGATCTTCGGCGTCCCGGCCGTCGCGCTCGGCCTGGTGATCACGCTCGCCGGGTTCTTCGGGTGGGCCCTGGAGCCCTCGTCGGAGTGAGCGGCTGATGGCGAGCCTCGAGCACTCGGTCGCGCCCCCGGTGAGCGACCACTCGGCCACCAGCACCGGCCTGCCCCACCTCAAGCTCGCCATGTGGCTGTTCCTGGCCTCGGACTGTCTGCTGTTCGGCGCGCTGATCTCGACCTACGTGCTGTACCGGGGAGCCAGCACCACCGGGCCTTACCCCGCCGATGTGTTCGACATCCCCTATACCTCCGTATCGTCGTTCGTGCTGCTCGCGAGCTCGCTCACGATGGTGCTCGCGCTGTCGGCGATCCAGCGGGGGGACGTCGGGCGCTCGAGGGTCTGGCTGCTGTCGACGGCACTGCTCGGGATGACGTTCCTGGGGGGCCAGGTCTACGAGTTCACGTCGTTCGTCCGCGAGGGGCTCACGCTCAAGACCAACGTGTTCGGGACGTCCTTCTACGTCCTGACCGGGTTCCACGGGACCCACGTCGCGATCGGCGTGCTGATGCTGCTCACGTTGTTCACGCTGTCGTTCGCGGGCAGGATCACGCAGGACAGCTCGATGACCGTCGAGCTCGTGGGGCTCTACTGGCACTTCGTCGACATCGTCTGGATCGTGATCTTCACCGTCGTCTACCTGATCCCGACCGGGAACCCGGGGGCGGGGGGCTAGGGCGAGCATGGCCGACACGCACGTCGACGAGCCGGCGCCCGAGGTCCGTGCTCGCGCGCACGCCGGACGGCACCCGGGCCCGAAGGAATACATCCGGATCGCGATCATCCTGGCGGCGATCACCGCCGCGGAGGTGGCGATCTACTACATCGAGGGGTTCAAGGAGATCCTCGTCCCGCTCCTGTTCTTCTTCTCGTTCCTCAAGTTCACCCTCGTGGTCCTGTGGTTCATGCATCTGAGGTTCGACAGCCGGACGTACGCGCGCTTCTTCTTGATGGGGCTCGCTGGCGCCATCACGCTGTTCCTGATCGTGCTCCTCACCCTCCAGGTCTTCTCGAGCTAGCCGATGCCCGCCTGGCACCCGCACCCGACCGTCTGGCTGGTCCTCGGAGGCATCTGGGTCGCCTACCTGGTCGCGGTCCGTCGGCACCGGACCGCGGTGGGCGAGCCCTCCGACCGGCGCCGACGCACGACCCTGTTCTCATTCGGGATGGCGTGTCTGTGGCTCGGCGCCGACTGGCCGGTGCACGATCTCGCCGAGGGCTACCTCTACTCGGTGCACATGGCGCAGCACCTGCTGTTCACGCTCGTGGCGCCGCCGCTGCTCATCGCGGGGATGCCGGGGTGGATGTGGCGGGACATCCTCCGGCCGCGATGGTTGCTCCTCGCGTTCCGCTTCCTCACGCGCCCGATCGTGGCGCTGATCCTGTTCAACGGGCTGCTGCTGTTCACGCACTGGCCCGAGGTCGTCGAGGCATCGGTAGGCTCCGAGCTCACGCACTTCACGTTGCACGTCCTGCTGTTCGGGTCGGCGATCGTGATGTGGTGGCCGGTGATGTCGCCGCTCGTCGAGCTCCCGGCCCTCACCCCACCGGCGCAGATGCTGTACCTGTTCGCGCAGTCGCTCGCGCCCACGATCCCGGCGTCCTTCCTCACCTTCGGGCACACGCTGCTGTACCCCGTGTACGGGACGTTCCCCCGGATCTGGGGCATCTCGGCGCTCAACGACCAGCTGATCGCCGGGCTCCTGATGAAGCTCGTCGGCGGGTTCATCCTGTGGGGGTTCGTCGCGACCATCTTCTTCCGGTGGTACGCCCGCGAGGAGCGCGATGGGTGGGACGCGCTCGCGCTGCGGCACGTGGAGCGCGAGCTGCGATCGAAGGTGCCGCGGTGAGGCCGGCGCTGCGCGATCGTCTCGTGATGCCCATCCTGCTGCCGCTCGGGATCCTGGCCGTGATGGCCGCCGCGCTCTTCGGCTTCTCGAGGATCCTCCTGTCGCTCACCCCGACGGCCGCGACGGTCACCGCGATCGTCGTGGCGACCGGCGTCGTGGTCACGGCCTCGGTGGCCGCCGGTCGCAAGCAGGTTCGGCTCTCGACCCTCGGGGCGATGCTGGGCGTGACGGCCGGCGTCGCGATGCTCGCGGGCGGGGTCGCGCTCGCCGTCGTCGGGGGGACCGAGGAGGAGCCGGGCGGGGGCGGGCAGAAGCCGGTCGTGACGCTCGCGGCGGCGAACATCGCGTTCGAGCCCACCTCGCTGACGGTCCCGGCGGCCGAGGCGTTCACGCTGCGGTTCCACAACGAGGACGCGAACACCCAGCACAACGTCCAGATCTTCGACGACCCGGAGTTCGGCGGGACCCCGCTGTTCAGCGGAGCGCTGATCACGGGGGTGCGACAGACCGACTACGAGGTCGACCCGCTCGAGGCGGGTGCCTACTTCTTCCGCTGCGAGGTCCACCCGACGACGATGACCGGCAAGATCCAGGCCGCGCCGAGCGGTCCCGGCGGCCCGGGTGAAACCGGTCCCGGGGGGCCGGGCGGCGTGACCGTCGCGGCCCAGAACATCGCGTTCGACACCTCGACGATCCGGCTCGAACCGGTGCCGACGACGATCACGTTCGAGAACCGCGATGCGGGCGTGCAGCACAACATCGCGATCTACTCGGACAGCTCGCTCGCCGACGATCTGTTCACCGGGGAGCTGGTCACCGGACCCACGACCGTGGACTACGCCGTTCCCGCGCTGGCACCGGGCGAGCACTACTTCCAGTGCGACGTACATCCGAACATGAGCGGGAGCGTCGTGGTCTCCGACGCGGGTGGGGGCGGCGGTCCGCCGCCCGAGCCGACCGGGCCCTCCTAGCCGCACGATCTCATCCGATCGGGACCATGACGCGGCCCACGTGGGTTCGGCTACGCTCCGATCCGACCGGGCACGGTCCGCCGAACGCGCGTGCCCGCAAGTCCGAACGTGCGTGGCCCTGAGGGAGGGATCGGTATGAGCACGCGGGAGCGGGGCGCTTCGATGCTGCCCTGGTGGCTCTTCCTGTTCACGGGGATCGCCTGGCTGCTGATCTCGCTGATCGTGCTCCGGTTCGACGTGACGTCGATCGCCGCCGTGGGCGCGCTGCTGGGCGTCATCCTGGTGATAGCCGGCGTCAACGAGTTCGTCCTGATGGGCGCGCAGCCGGGGTGGCGGTGGGCGCACGCAATCCTCGGCGTCCTGTTCATCGGGGGCGGGATCTGGGCGTTCGTGCACCCACTCGACGCCTTCTACGAGCTCGCCGCGATCCTCGGCTTCCTCCTCCTGCTCAAGGGCTCCTTCGACATCGCGGTGGCGTTCATGACACGGGAGATCAACGACCTGTGGTGGCTCGGCCTCGTGGTCGGGATCCTCGAGGTGTTCCTGGCCTTCTGGGCCTCGCAGCAGGTGTTCGCGCCGCGCGCAGCGCTGATCCTGATCTGGGTCGGGTTCGCGGCGATGTTCCGAGGGTTCACCGAGATCTTCCTCGCGTTCGAGGTTCGGAGGCTGTCCAAGGAGCTGTCGGCGGTCTAGGAACCGGCGCCGAGCCGTCCGAGGGTGCGCTCCCGTTGCCCGACGCGAGGCCTGGACCGGTCGAGGAACGGAGGGCGTCGTGAACGATGAGGGCAACGGGCCGCAGGAGCCATCACCCGAAGAGCTCGAGGCCGAGGTCGAACGGCTGAAGGCCGAAAGGGAGGAGCTGGAGTCGCGGGTCGAGACCCTCGAGGCGAAGCCCGTGAAGCGACGTCGGCTCCGCCGGGTCTTCACCCCGATCCTCGTCGTCCTCACGGTCCTCGTCTTCACCGTGACCGTGCCGGCCGTCTGGGGTGCGCGGACGGTCCTGAACACCGATCGCTACGTCGCCACTGTGGGTCCGCTCGCGCAGGATCCGGCCGTCCAGGCGTCGATCGCCTCGAAGGTGACCGACCAGGTGTTCCTGGCGCTCAACGTCCAGCAGACGTTGTCGGACGTCCTCGCGTCGATCGGCGAACGGGCGACGGTGCTTGCGGCGCCGCTCACGTCGGCGATGAAGGGGTTCGTTCAGGACCAGGTGTTGAAGGTCGTCGAGAGCGACGCCTTCCAGACGTTCTGGGTGGAGGCGAACCGATTCGTGCACACGCAGGTGCTGGCGATCCTTCGGGGCGAGGGCGAGACCGTCACCATCGTGCAGGGCAAGGTGCTCCTGAACCTGCTCCCGCTCGTGAACCTCGCGCTCGGTTCGATCCAGACGGTCGCATCCGACCTCGTGGGCCGGGACGTGACGCTGCCAACGATCGAGCCGGGGGAGGCACCCAGCGCGTCGATCACCAAGCTCGAGCAGGCGCTCGGCGTCAACCTCCCCGACCGGTACGGGCAGATCGTCGTCTACGACTCCGAGGACCTGGCGGCGTTGCAGCAGCTCCTCTACTCCTTCGAACGGCTGCTCGTGCTGCTGTTGCTTCTGATCCCGATCCTGGTGGCGGCGAGCCTGTGGGTCTCCACGCGTCGACGCCGAACGCTGATCCAGCTCACCGTGGGCGCCGCGATCGGGCTCGTCATCGTCCGGCGCATCGCGATCATCTCTCGGGACCATCTGTTCGATCGCGTCGATACGCAGCGGTTCCCCTCGGTGCGCGTCCTGACGGACGAGCTGATGGCTAGCCTCTTCCGCTACACCGCGATCCTGCTGGCGATCGTCCTGCTGACCGCGCTGATCGCACTGGTCACCGGGCCGTACCCGTGGGCGGTGACCCTGCGCGGCTGGGTGCGAGACGGGGCCCGCGGGGTGGCGGCCGCCTTCGGCGGCGAGCCCTTGCCGGACACGGGCCGGGTGCGCTGGATCCGCGCACATCGGGACGGGCTGATGCTCGGCGGCGCGCTCCTCGCCGTCGCGCTGTTGTTGCTGTTCGACCTGTCGCTGTGGGGGTTCGTCATCGCCGGGATCGTGATCGCGCTGTACGAGATCGCCCTTGCGCGTCTTGGTCACGAGCCCGAGGAGGCCGAGGCGGCGTAGCGGTTACTGGAGCCGGGGGAGCCTCGGGCCCCAGTCGTAGACGACGGTCGTGCGGACCACCAGGTCCTGCACCGACTCGTTCCGGCTGCTGACCGCGCTCCAGAACAATCCGATCGGGAACAGGGCGCACAGCGTCGCCCGCACGAACGCTCGCCACAGAGGCAGACCTGCCTCGCGCGAGGACACCACGCGCAGGCCGAGCACGCCCTTGCCCCACGTGCGCCCGGTGTTCGCCCACCCGATCGTGAGGTAGACGATCAGCAGGATCCAGCCGAGCGTGCCGAGGCGCAGGGCCGAGACCTCCGGCCACGAGAACCCGCGGGGGTGGACCAGGAACCTGACGCCGCTCACGGCGAAGTAGACGCCGATCACGGCCGCGACGACCACGAGGAGGTCGATCGTGTCGGCGAGGAATCGGGAGACGATCCCGGCGCGCTGGCCCTGCATCCCCCGGGCCATCGGCGGGGCGGAGACGCTCACGGTCGCTCCCGGGGTTCGGGCTCGACAGGCCCGTCGGCCGCGGGCTCGATCGGTGCGTTCGGTGGCGTCGCGGCGGGATCGTCGGCGCCGCCTCGGCCCAACAACCGTTCGCGCAGCCGTGAGATCGCGCGGTCGGCGTTCATGCTCTGAACGCGGATGCCGCCGACGGTCTCGTTCGTCATCGAGCCCACCGCGTCCTGGATCAGCTTCACGAG
>Ga0209887_1000700_pt1 | contig 10239 bp, 10 predicted proteins | sample GWRWN1_30_40_FD_187230 | JGI IMG/M metagenome (GOLD analysis project Ga0209887, IMG submission 187230) | Riverbed sediment microbial communities from areas with no vegetation in Columbia River, Washington, USA - GW-RW N1_30_40 (SPAdes)... | ecosystem: Environmental > Aquatic > Freshwater > River...
AGCGGCAGCACCTCCATCGGGGGATCCGCGAGCTGGGTGAAGTCCACGTGCATCCCGCCCCACGGGAGCCGGGGGGCCGGCCTGGCAGCGGTGCCGGCTGCTTCGAATCGCTCGAGCTCGCCCCGGTAACGCAGCAGCTCCAGGATTTGCCCGCTGAGACCGCCGGCCTTCGGGATGTCCCGGATCTGCGGATGCCGCTCCAGTACCAGCGGCCGCATCCCGGCCAGGCACAGCTCACCGGCCAGCATCAGGCCGGTCGGGCCGGCGCCCACGATGATCACATCGGCGTCCATCACTGGCCTCCCCTCGCAGGCTTTCGACGCGCACGCGCGACCCATACGCCGTCAACAACACACGTATTTCACGACTCCCATTCCCGGAGGTTCTGGCTTCGGCCGGCGATTATGCGGCATGACCCGGGGCTTGCCGCAAGCCCTCCTGTGCGGTGTACATTGAAAGTGGAGAGGAGTGGGTATCCCCCTTACCTCATCGTCGTCCGCTGTGGACGGACAGCCTCCTCGCGAAGCGGCCGCGCGCTGCGTACGGCGGTACCGCGGCCCAGGAGGATCTCCGATCCCCTCGACCACCTGGCGATGATCACGCCACGGACGAGACCGCCCCCTCTACTGGCGGCATCAACGGCTCGAACCGAGCCCAAGCCTCCTCGCTGAGTTCTGCTGAACGCGTCACCTACCCAGACTCCCGCGGTGACCAGCACAACTTGGGAGACACGCCCTAGATGCCCCCAGAGAACCGATTCCGCAACGGGGGGGTCACATCCAAGAAGACAGATGGGCCGCTCCCACCGAGCTTGGGCTCGACCCGGGGCGGCTACCCAGGCTTGAGCGACACCACGGTGATCGGGGCGTGCGCCAAGTCCCGAAGAGCCGTGGGATTCCCGTGGCCACGGCTTCCACGTAGGATGCCGGCGAGCCGAATGAAGATGGACGAGCAGCCGATCGATCCCGTCCCCCTGCGGCAGGCGGCCGAGATAGCGATCGACTACCTGGCCGACCTGGCGGAGCGCCCGGTCGGGCGACCGATCGATCCGGATGCCCTGCGAGCAACGTTGGGCGGAGACCTTCCCGAACGGGGTGAGGACCCCGAGCTGATCCTCCAGCACCTCGCACGCGACGCGGATCCCGGACTCGTCGCCACGGCCGGGCCGCGTTACTTCGGGTTCGTCATCGGTGGAAGCCTCCCCGTGACGGTGGCGACCGAGTGGCTGGCCGCAGCGTGGGACCAGAACGCCGGGAACTACCCCGCCTCGCCCGCGGCGTCGGTCGTGGAGGAGGTGGCCGGCTCGTGGCTCAGGACGCTCTTCGGGCTGCCGGCCACAGTGAGTGTGGGATTCGTGACCGGGGGGACGATGGCCAACTTCACCGGTTTGGCTGCCGCCCGTCATGGCGTCCTTCACGCCGTGGGCTATGACGTGGAGGCTCGCGGGCTGTTCGAGGCGCCGCCGGTCAACGTCATCGTCGGCGATGAAGCGCACACCACGATCTTCGTCGCGTTGCGGATGCTGGGACTCGGGAGCGAGCGCGTCACGAGGATTCCCGTAGACGGACAGGGGAGGATGCGGGCCGACGAGCTCCGCCGGGCCCTTGAGGCGTTCACCGGGCCGACGATCGTCTGCGCCCAGGCGGGGAGCGTGAACACCGGGGCCTTCGATCCGCTTCGCGCGATCGCCGCAGCCGCAGCCGAGCGCGGCGCCTGGCTCCACGTTGACGGCGCCTTCGGGCTGTGGGCGGCCACATCGCCGGGACTGCGCCATCACGTCGACGGGCTCGAGAGGGCGCAGTCATGGGCCACGGACGCGCATAAATGGCTCAACGTGCCGTATGACTGCGGCATCGTGTTTGTGGCCGACCCGGCCGCTCACCGGGCGGCGATGACCGTGACCGCTGCCTACTTGGTGCGGGGCGCTGGCGAGGCATACCAAGCGTACGACCATGTACCCGAATCTTCGCGCCACGCCCGAGGCCTCAGCGTCTACACCGCGCTACGCTCGCTCGGTCGATCCGGCGTCTCCGAGCTCGTAGACCGATGCTGTGCCCTCGCCCGCCGGATCACGGAGAGGCTCGCCGCCGCGCCCGGGGTCGCGATCCTCAACGACGTCGTCCTCAACCAGGTCCTCGTCCGCTTCGCTGCGCCCACCGACGACGACCGCGGGGCCGACGAGCGTACTGCGGCGGTCATCGCGGAGATCCAGCGCGACGGGACGTGTTGGGTGGGTGGCACGATCTGGCAGGGCCGCGGTGCGATGCGGATCTCGATCTCCAACTGGTCCACGACCGAGAAGGACATCGACGTCTCCGCGGACGCGATCCTTCGCTGCGCCGCATCCTTGGGCGTCCCGGTCTGAAAGGCGATTCGGCGGCGACCCTAGACCCGAAAGTCTTGCTGCTTCCCCGGGCCGTAGTAGCGCGTGTGGACGTACCTGAAGTCTGCGAGCATCCGGAGAGCCTTGGGTACGTCGGTCTCGTCAGGTAGACGAAGCCACAACGCGGATCGATCCTCGCGCGCGTATCCGAGGTAGAGCTCGCGACCCTCCGCGTCGTCGATGAGGGAGCCAGCCAACTTGTCCGCGAGGTTCCGGTGCGTCGCGTACACCTCATAGTTCTCCAGAATTTGCCTGCCCGTGTAGACCTTGACGTCTCGCGGAGCGAACCCACCAGCGACGAGCGCTCCCTCCGCTCGTTGTCCCTCCTCGGCATCAGAGAGGATCACGACCAAGTAGCCCTCGGGCCGGAACTTCCACGGACGGGGCGAGGGGTCTTCAACATAGAAGTCCATCGGGAAGGTGTTCTCATCCTCGTCCATGAGTTAGCCTCCTGCCCGAGAGATCAAACGATCAACGCGACACCGAGAGCAAGCAACCAGAGTGACCACGCGATGTAAAGGATCGGGATCGCGGCTCCTGCGAGGCTCCATCCCCGCTCTTCGTTCGGCCCGAGGAACTCCGCCGAACCGACCACCAGCCCGGTGCCGATGACGACCCCTGGCCAACCCAGCCAGGTCGGCAGCGCCGATCCCTGGATAACGCCGACGCCGATCATGACCGACCAGATGCCGGTGAGGAGATAGCCGAGATGCTCGCCAAGGCCGACTCCGAGGTACTGGTGCAGCGCACGGAACACAACGGCGTGCATCTCCCGCTGCTCGGGTCCGAGAGTCGGGTCTGCGTAGGCACGGGCGAGCGCGGGCACGACGTAGACCCACCGCAAGAGGCCGAGCATCTGGACGAGACCGGCAAGAACTCCGATCGCCGTTGCCAACGGGACGATTCCCTCGAACCCGAGGACCTGTCCAAGCAGCACGGCCCCGGCGATCAGCAGGAGTCCCGACAGCATGAACGTCCACCACAGGAGGATCAGGCCCGAGCCACCGGCCCGGAAGCGCTCGAGGACCTCGGACGTGGATCGTCGCAGGATGTCCGGGTACTCGAAGCGCTTGCCGAGCAGGGCGAAGTTCGCATTGAACCAAAGGGGGGCCGCGATGAGCACGACCCCGGCAGCGATCTCTAGCTCACGCAACGGCCGTGGCAGCAGTTCCCGGAACTTCGGGAGCCGCTCGGAACAGGCGTGCGAGGAGGAACAAGGTCAGCAGTCCGAAGACGAGCGCTCCGCTCGCGCCGAAGATCGGGAACCGCTGATCGATGTTCCTCGAGATGACATACGAGCTCACGAACCAGCCAAGCGCCCAGGCGGGCGGGTTCGCAACGGCCCACCACACCGCACCCGGGATCCGATGCCGTGCGAGCACCAGCGCCTGCATGACTCCCACCGCAACACCGTTCACCGCACCCATGAGGGCGAGGTCTCCACGGCCAATCCCGTAATCGACGAGGGCCGCTCCCGCGACAAGGCCGACGGCCATCCCTGCAATCGTCGCTGGGATCCAGAGCCACGAGACTCGATGCCGCAGAACGAACCACTCTGCCGTTCCGATGACCGCGCCCACGATGAGGCCCCCGACGAGCGCTGTTCCCGTGGAATCGACTCCGTTCAGGACCAGGTCTGCGATGTACCCCCCGATTGGGAGGCTGACCAGGATCGCCACTACCCATAGCCACATCCGACGCGGCGTACTCGTCACGTCGCCTCGCTCTGTCGCGTCGCGCGAACCGTGACTACCAGGCGGCTGATCAGTCTCCCGGTTTGCAACTAGAACGTCTTCCATGAGCTTTCCCTTCCTTCCGTTCGCGGTACCAACGCCAGCGAGTCGATCCGCGCGAGTTCTGGGGGCAAGAGGACGCTCGGGCATCAGGCACGGAAGGATCAAGCCGCACAGCTTGGGCGAGATGGCGGATGGCGATCCCCGTGGCTCTTACGCCTCCCGACCGGAACGGGGATCACTGCCAGTTCCATTGAGAGTATACGTTCTTGGCGAGGTCGTCGCGAGGCTTGAGTCGTCGGGAAACGACAAGCTATCGAGTAAATCGGTGCGTGCTCCGCCGAACCCACTCGTCAGTGAAACTCCGCGAGTCGCGCTGCCACGACATGGGCGTTGGGTAGGCGCGTCTCCCTTCCCTCGCGCACGAGGGCGAGGACGGACGCGGCGAGAGCTGCCCGGAGCGCCCCAGGTGCGACCGCGCGGACGTGGGCATCCTCGAATCGAGCAAGAGTCTCAGCGGAAAGGTCGTCGTAGCCGCGCGCCTGCACGGGGGGCAGCCCCTGGCGGAGGCATGCAAGTGAGAGCGCGTGGTCGCGCACGACGCCGACGTAATGCTCGGCCTGCCAGACACGCCCGCGTTCGATGCACGCGCGCGCATGGAGCGCGTAGATGACGCCCCACCCGAAGATGTCCACTGCGACCGGCGGCGTGGGAAGGAAGAGGTCCCCTGCGATTGGCCGCGTGGGAACCTCGGACTGTCATCTCGTGGCTCGAGTAAGGTCCTGGAGGCTATGGGAGCTGAGCACGATTCGTGCCGAGAGCTTCTCTCCGTCGCCAACGAGCTTGCCGCCGGTGCGAGTGAGAGTCGGGGCCGGGCGGTGGCCGCAGTGTTGGCAGCGCACGGCGCCCTGGAGGCTCTGGTGAACCGGTTGGGGGGAGAAGAGATCGCGAGCTTCAACTACCGGGCTCGGTTCCTGCCGAAGTGGCACGATCTGTGCGAGCGAACGCTCGGACGGCAGCTCGAGGCGGCGCCCGACCTGGAGAGCCTGCAGGGCCTTCGCGACGCGGCGCTCGGGTTCCGGGGCCAGCCAGAGAGGCTGGACCGCCGGTCCCAGACACAGCCTCCGGAGATCCCGGCCGAAGTCGGGGCCGGGGAAGCACGATGGGCTGTGGAGACGGCCGGCCGAGTGATCGCCGAGTTCCACGCGGCCACCGGCCGGGCTCTTCCGGACTGGCTGTAAGCGGCGCACAGGTGTTGGCCTGTTCCGTGGCGTAGCATCGACCGCCCTCAAGTCATCTGACCTGCTACCTTGAGGAGCCCTGCGGCTGTTCGCCGCCACGACCACGCATCGGCGACGAATCCACGGATCGCTTCCCGGAGCATGTTCCGCTCTCGCGGTTGCAGCTCGATCAGCCGATCGATGCCCATTGCCATCCGAGCAGGTGCTCCCGGGCCCGGTTCGAACGAGAACAGTTGGGGCCGGCCGACGTGCCCCTCGAGCGCGGCCGCGACCTCGCCGAGTCCGGAGTGACGCGCGAGGAGCGGGAGGGCGCCCGCCGCCGCTCCCTCGGCCGCCACCATCCCGAACGCTTCCTCGAGGACGGACGGCACGACCAACACGTCCATCGCGGCGAGCGCATCCGGGGCGTAGCTGTGATCCAGTCGCCCCGTGAAGACGACCTCGGATCGCAGCGGCATATGTGGCGGATCCGATCCGCCACAGGCGGCATCGGATGTGCCCAGCAGCCATTGGATCGTCTGCTCGTCGCCCGCCGCGAGCGCGAAGGCGAGCGCCGTCAGCCGCTCCCGCTCAAGGCCGAACCCGACGATCAGCGAGGAGAATCGATGGCGCGATCGAGGGAGCGCTGCAAGGAGCAAGGAGACACCCTTCTGCGGGATCAGCTTGCCGAGGTAGCCGACGATCGGATGGCCCGTCGACAACGTGCGCAAGCGTGCCCCGGCCGCGGGGTCGGGAACCGTCTGGTCGTAGGCGTGCGCCAGCGCGTCCAGGGCTTCGCCGTCGCGTGCCTCGCAGGCGCGTCGGACGTCCTCGTCGAGCGATGACGGTCGACCGCGTCGGGTCTCCGGGTCGGCGTCGAGTCGGCCCGCGAGGTCAAGCAGGGCCTCCTCCCGCGGCCGTGGCCTGAAGCGCCCCGCGTCGACGCCGGGGGGAACGACGTGGGCGAGCTGTCCGACACCGGGCACGAGCTGCGCACACCGCGTGATGACGTCGCGAGACGAGCCGGTCACCGCCGCAGCCGCAAGGAGCCCCTCCGCGGCAAGTCGTCGGTACCGCGGCTGGAGCCGAATCGCGTACTCGAGGTCGCTTCCGTGGATCGTCGTCACAAAATTCCCTCCGCCGACCGCACGCTTGCCGACGACCCCGCCCGGAACAGCATGACCGGTGATCACGACGTCCGTGTGCTGCCACGCCACGGCTCGGCGCACGGCCTCGACGTTGCGGCTGAGATAACCCTCGAGCTCCGTGTCCGTCAGATCGACGAAACGCCTGACGTCGAAGCCCTCGTACTCGTCCAGGACGAACACGGGAAGCAGCCGTCCGATGTCCGGCCGGAGCAGAATGCAGCGCCCAGGGTGGGCCATGGTTCCGTTTGGCGTGAGGTCGGAGACCCCTTCGCCGCCGACCGTTCCAGTGGAATCGACCCACGGATACCGTTCGGGCCGCCCCTCCTGGCAAAGCAGCACTACGTCGTGCCCGTCGGCGGCGAGCCCCTCGGCCACCCTCGCCGTGTAGACGTTCGAGCCCGTGCCCTCGAGCAACCACCCGTGCCACAGCAGGACGCGCATCCGCCGATCCCTTCTCGCGCTGCTGATCGCCCTGATGATCCTTCCGGACCGCGACGAGGTGGGTGTCAGGGCGTCGAGCGGCATTGGACCACCTTGTCCGTAGTGAGGAAAGACCGTCACAGTCCCATTCCCGCTTTCCATCCCCTGCCAGCCGGCAGTCGGGATTCCGGGCGACTGGGGACGCGGATGGGCGTTCTCCATGACGACGAGAAGCCCAAGGGCCGGGCATGCTCCACGGCAAGCACGAGGAGGTGGAAGTGGAGTGATGGACTGGCTGGTGTTCGGAGCGATCGCCGCCGCCTCGCTCGGAGTCGAAGCTCTCGGCGCCTACGTCATGATGCGCGAGCGGGTGCTCTATTCACACTCTCGCCCGTGATGAACTAGTTGAAGGTAACCGAGCGGGCGTCGGTCTCATCTGGCTCCGACAACGTGGGAGCGTCCGGCTTCTCTGCCCGCTCGTGATCCGGCTCCGCTTTCGGTCCAAAGAGCCTTGACCTGTACCACTCGGCGCCCCTGCGCGCCGCATCCTCATAGGCCGTTCGCAGCTCGTCTTCTGGAAACGAAGACCCGTCTGCCTCGCCTGGGGCGTCCTCGAGGTCCATGTTCGACTGACCGAAGAACAGGGCCCCCTCGCTCACCACCAAGACCTTGGACCAGATCTTGCCCTCCACCCGGCCGCCCGGGGCCAGCTCGGTCTTCGTTCGTGCTGTGATGTTGCCCTTGAGCGTCCCCGCCAATACCACGTTCTGTGCATGGATGTCGGCCTCCACGTGGCTGTTGGTCGAGAGGATCACGTCGCCTCGGGCGGCGATCTTCCCCCTGGCTTGGCCGTCTATGCGAATTGATTCGGTCGATACCAGGGTCCCCTCCAGCTGAGCCCCACGACCGACCACGGTCATCTCCGGACCGAGAGCTTCCTTGATTCCTAGTTCTGTCGGCTGGACCGAATCCTGGCCGCCCTCCTGATGCCGTCGCCTCATCATGATGCCCCCTCACCGGTCTGGGGTTCGCCCGGGAAGCGACCCGACCGCGACCGCTACGGGTATGAGATAGAGCCGGACCAATCGTTCCGGGTCTCCTTAACCCCCTTCTTGCGTCGCTTGCCGCATTGGCAATGCACCCTCGTCGACTGTGCGACCTCACTGGCATCGTCAACCGGGCGCGCGAGCTTTAGCGGGATGCCCTACTCGCAAGGGCGTCTAGGGTGGGGCATTCAATCGCCCACACCGGGCTTGAGCAGGAGCAACCTGTCGGCTGGCTCTCTACCCGAAGGAACCGTAGGATCGGCGAGTCCCACTAGAAGGGGAGGCCCGAACATGCCGGCAATCCAGGGACTCTCGAAGGCGGCAGCCAATTACCGGCGTGCCGACAACCCCAAGCTCAGCTGCCGTGAGTGCAAGTTCATGTTCCCCCGCCTCGAGATCGGCGGGTGCCGGTACGTCCGCGGCGTGATCCACGCGAACGACACGTGCGACGAGTTCAAGCCCCGGCAGACGGGATCCGACGCCTCCCGGTAGCAGCGCTCGCCGCGCCTACATCGGATGTTGCCATGCCGGATCACCAGGTGACCGGGCTCACCCTCCCGGCTGCCGCTGGTTCGAGATCTCGCGAACCCGATCGGCGGCAGCGGCTGCGCGCCGCGGCGCGATCGTCTCCTCGGCACCGACCGGCTGGGGTCGGCCGGCCAGCGCGTAGACCTCCGCCCCGTCGATCATCTCGCGCTCGATGAGCAACTCCGTCAGCCGATCCAGGACGTCTCTGTGCCCTTTGAGGATCGCCTCCGCCCGCTCGTCGGCCTCCTTCAGCAGGCGGGCGACCTCTTCATCGATGAGGGCCTGCGTCGCCTCGGCGTAGTCGCGGGCTCTGACCTCCTGCCGTCCGAGGTACATGGGCCCACCATCCCCGAAACCCACCGGTCCAAGCCGCGAGCTCATCCCGAACTCCCGCACCATCCTCAGGGCGAGCTGTGTTGCGCCGGCCAGATCGTTCGCCGCGCCGCTCGAGACCTCGCCCAGGACGAGGGTCTCCGCTGCCCGCCCTCCCATGCGGATGGCCAGTGAGTCACGGAGATAGCTCTCCGGATACAGGTGTCGCTCGTCGATCGGGAGCTGCTCGGTCACGCCGAGGGCCTGCCCGGCAGGGAGGATGGAGACCTTCGCCACCGGATCCGCATGCTCGGAGTACACGGCAACCAGGGCGTGGCCTCCCTCATGGACGGCAACCGCCCGCTTCTCGTCCGGCAGCAGCGCGTTGGTCGCGTCTCGCCTTCCAAGGAGGAGGCGGTCCCGGGCATCGGCGAAGTCCCGCGCCGAGACCACATCCCGGCCGCCCCGGACGGCCACGATCGCGGCCTCGTTCACCAGGTTGGCCAGATCGGCCCCGGAGAACCCGGGCGTCCCGCGAGCGACGGCCTCGAGGTCGACATCCGGACCGAGCTTCTTGTCCTTCGCGTGAATGCCAAGGATGGCCGAGCGCTCCCGGAGGTTCGGGAGGGGGATCTCGACCTGCCGGTCGAACCGGCCCGGGCGAAGCAGGGCCGGGTCGAGGATCTCCGGCCGGTTCGTGGCGGCCATGACGACCACGCCCGTGGCCGGGTCGAACCCGTCCATCTCGGCGAGGAGCTGGTTGAGGGTCTGCTCGCGCTCGTCGTTCGAAATCACGCCGGACCCGCGCCGCTGCCCGATGGCGTCGATCTCGTCGATGAAGATGATCGACGGTTCCCGCTTTCTGGCGTTGCTGAAGAGGTCGCGGACGCGGGACGCGCCCAGGCCGACGAACAGCTCGACGAAGCTCGAGCCCGTGACGGAGAAGAACGGAACGCTCGCCTCCCCGGCAACCGCTCGTGCCATCAGCGTCTTGCCGGTGCCCGGGGGCCCCACCATGAGCACGCCTCGAGGGCCCCGGGCGCCGATCCGGCGGTACCGCTCGGGGTGCTTGAGGAAATCGACGACCTCGTTGACCTCCTGCTTGGCACCCTCGTAGCCGGCGACGTCGCTGAAGTTCGCTTTGGGCCGCTCTTCGTCCCACAGCTTCGCCCTGGAGCCGGTGAGCCCACCCAAGCCCAGGAAGCCTCCGCCGCCAGCCTGTCGCTGGGCTCGCCGACCCATGTACCAGAACACACCGAATAGCAGGATGAAGGGAAGGAGGTTGACCAGGATCGCCAGGAGGGTCGAGGACGATGGGCTCTCCCCGGTGATCTGGACGCCGTGCTCCTGAAGGAGGGTGGAGAGGTTCGTATCCTGGAGGGCCACGGGGATCTGTGTCGTATAGGACGTCCCGTTAGTGAGCGTCCCCGAGACCCCCCCATTGGAGTC
>Ga0209887_1000701_pt1 | contig 10230 bp, 8 predicted proteins | sample GWRWN1_30_40_FD_187230 | JGI IMG/M metagenome (GOLD analysis project Ga0209887, IMG submission 187230) | Riverbed sediment microbial communities from areas with no vegetation in Columbia River, Washington, USA - GW-RW N1_30_40 (SPAdes)... | ecosystem: Environmental > Aquatic > Freshwater > River...
AAGATGGGTCAAACGATCGACGTCGTCCTCAACATGCGGAAGATGCACCTGTTCAACGCCGCGACGCAGGAAGCGATCATCTAAAGAAAATCGGGAACGCGGGGAACAAAGGGAACGAGGCAAGACGAAGAACTTTTCTTGTTTGCCGTGTTCCCTACGTTCCCCGTGTTCCCTGTGTTCCCGTAGTTACTTATTGTCTCTGGTAAGATCTGCCAGCGGCTGCAGCAGTTTCGTAAACTCCAGCGGGAAGATGAACTTCGTGCTGGCACCTGCGCCCAGGACCTTGAGCGCTTCAAGGTACTGTAGAGTGAGCGTCTTGCTGTCAATGTTCTTCGCGACCGCGAAGATCTTATCGAGGGCGAGCGAAAAGCCTTCGGCCCGTAGGATCGCAGCCTGACGGTCGCCTTCCGCCTTGAGGATCGCCGCTGACTTCTCGCCTTCGGCCACGGTCACTGCGGCCTCCCGCGTGCCGAGCGCCTCCGTCACTACCGCACGGCGGGTGCGCTCCGCCGACATCTGCCGCGTCATCGCCTCCTGCACTTCGCGCGGCGGCAGGATCTCACGGATCTCAACCGTCGTCACCTTCACACCCCACCGCTCGGTGACCTCATCGAGTTTGGCCCGCAGGACCTGGTTGATCTGCTCGCGCTTGGCCAGCATGTCGTCGAGCGAGATATCGCCAACCACGGCGCGGAGCGTGGTCGTGGCGATGCCCCTTGCAGCGCCCGCGAAATCGGCGACCTGGATCACCGAGAGCTCCGGTTCGAGCACCTTGAAGTAGATGAGGAAGTCGATGTTGATCGGGGCGTTGTCTTTCGTGATGCATGTCTGCGAGGGGATCTCGAGGAAGAATTCCCGCAGGTCGACCCACACCGCCTTGTCCACGACCGGGATGAGGAATACGAGCCCTGGACCGCGATGCCCGCTCGACCGGCCCAGGCGGAAGACGATCAGTCGCTGATACTCCCGCACCACCTTGATCGCCGACGTCAAGATGAAGATACCGATGATGACGAGCGCGATCACGAACGTCAACGAAGTTAGAACCGATGGCATACAGACACCCCCCGACCCCTTGGCGCGATACTGTTTCGGGTCGGTACAGGTGAATCCTTGTGTACGGCTAGCCGGCGGCGTGCTGCAGGGCACTCAAATCGATGCGGCGCTGGACGAAGTTCGTGTACACTTCGCCGCGCCTGAAGAAGGCGTTGTCGAGCACCATCAGATGGAAGGGAATCGTCGTAGGCACGCCCGCAATCTCGAACTCTTGTAGCGCCCGCCGCATGCGCGCAATAGCTTCTGCTCTATTCGTTCCCCACGCGATCAACTTTGCCACGAGGGAGTCATAGTGCGGCGGGATTGTGTATCCTGCGTACGCATGCGTATCCACGCGGATCCCGGGACCGCCCGGGGGGATGAACTGCGCTAACCGGCCGGGGGCCGGGCGAAAGTCATAGCGGGGATCTTCCGCATTGATGCGGCACTCGATGGCATGCCCGCGGGTTTCAACGTCGCCCTGGTTGACGTTCAGCCGCTCGCCCGCAGCCGCGTGGAGCTGCGCCTTTACGATGTCGATTCCGGTGACCATCTCGGTGATCGGATGCTCGACCTGAATCCGCGTGTTCATCTCCATGAAGTAGTAGTGGCCGTCACGGTCGACAAGGAATTCCACCGTCCCCGCGCCGGTGTAATTGATAGCGTGCGCGGCCTTCGCCGCCGCTTTGCCGAGCACCCGGATGAACCGGTCGCGTAGCCCCGGCGGCGGAGTCTCTTCGAGGAGCTTTTGATGCCGGCGCTGGATCGAGCAATCGCGCGCGCCGAGGTATATCGTGTTTCCGTGCTTGTCCGCGAGGATCTGGACCTCGATGTGCCGCGGTTCCTCGACGTATTTCTCGATGTAGATCTCGTTGTTGCCGAATGCGGCCTCTGCCTCGGACTGCGCCGTCTGAATCGCACGACGCAGGTCTTCCCGTGTGTGCACCAGCCGCATGCCCCGTCCGCCGCCGCCGGCGGATGCTTTGACGATCAGCGGGAACCCGATGTGCTTGGAGATGTCGAGGGCTTCGTTCTCGCTGCGCACCGGTCCATCACTGCCGGGAATGACCGGGACTCCCGCTCCGCGCATTCGCTCGCGGGCCTGCGACTTGTTTCCCATGGCCGCGATGGCTTCCGGAGACGGGCCCACGAACGTGATCTTCACGTCCTGGCAGATTTCTGAGAAGTGCGGGTTTTCCGAGAGGAAACCGTACCCGGGATGGATCGCATCCACCCCCAGCAATTCGGCGGTGCTCATGATGTTGGGGATGTTCAGGTACGAGTCGGCCGGGGGAGCGGGGCCGATACAGAACGCTTCGTCCGCCATGCGCACATGCATCGATTGGCGGTCCGCCTCCGAAAAGACGGCGGCCGTCCGGATCCCGAGCTCGCGGCAGGCCCGGATGACGCGGACGGCAATTTCCCCGCGATTCGCGATGAGAACTTTACGAAACATGTTGGGAACTAGGACGCTGCGGTATCAACGAGGAACAGCGGTTGACCGAACTCGACGGGCGCGCCATTCTCGACGAGGATCCTGACGACACGGCCCCGCACTTCACTCTGGATCTCGTTGAACAGTTTCATCGCCTCGATGATGCATACCGTCTGGCCGGGCTCGATGGCATCACCTTCCGCCACAAAAGGAGGCGCGTCGGGGTTGGTGGCGCGGTAGAATGTGCCGACCATCGGCGCCGTGATCGGCACGAGTTGGTCGGCGGGCGCCGCGGCTAGGCCGGGCGCCGCGGCTGCGCCGCGAGCGGGCTGTGGAGGTGCTGCGGGGATCGTCACCTGCATCGTCTCCGCAGGTCCATGCCCGCCGGGATTGGACGTCGCTGTCGCGCGAACGGCTCCAGCCACCTTCTTCACCGAGACTTTGAGCGTGGGCGACTCCACCTCCAGCTCGGCGATATCCTCCGACTCGCTCGCGATCTTAATGACAGCACGGATTTGGTCGAGATCAAATTTTTGATTATTCATGCGACGATTTGTCCGAGGCTGCGGTATTTCGCGTAACGCCGCTCCAGCATTGCCTGGACCGGCATCTGTCCCATGCCTGGAAGATGACGCTGGAGCGCGGAACGCACCGAGGTGATGGCCGCCTCGGGGTCGCGATGCGCGCCCCCAAATGGTTCCGGCAGGACCTCGTCGACAATCTTGAGGGCCTGGAGGTCTTTTGCCGTAAGTCGCAGTGCGGCGGCGGCCTCGGCCGCCTTGGTCGCATCGTGCCACAGGATCGCGGCGCATCCCTCAGGTGATATCACAGTGTAAATCGCGTACTGCAGCATGAGAGTGAGGTCACCCACGGCGATCGCCAGCGCTCCGCCGCTTCCACCCTCGCCGGTGATCACGACTATCACCGACGTGCGGAGGCGGCTCATCTCCTCGATGTTGCGGGCAATCGCCTCCGCCTGTCCCCGCTCTTCGGCCTCATCGCCGGGAAACGCCCCAGGCGTGTCCACAAAGGCGATCACCGGGTAGTGAAACTTCTCGGCCAGCCGCATGACGCGCAGGGCCTTTCGGTAACCTTCAGGATAGGGCATGCCAAAGTTCCGGGCGATATTTTCCTTGGTGTCCTTTCCTTTGTTATGGCCCACGACGACCACCGGCCGGCCCTCGAAGCGCGCCAGCGCTGCCAGCATCGCGGGGTCGTCCCGGAAGAGCCGGTCGCCGTGGAGTTCGACGACATCCGTAAACAGTGACGCGACGAAGTCGACCAAGCGTGGCCGCTGGGAATGGCGGGCCAACTGGACGATGTGCCACGGGGAAGGGTTCGTATAGATCTTCTTGCGGACATCCTCAGCGCGGGTCTCGAGCGTTGCGATCTCCCCTCCGAGGTCGATCGCCTGTTCCCGCGCCAGGCGCCTGAGCCGCTCGATCTCCCCTTCGAGGTCTTGCAACTGCCGGTCGAGGTCTGTGGATGGACCCGGTAAGGTGGCCGCCATTACTTAACCCGGCACCAAGCAAAATTCCCCCGGCCTCGTTGCAACTCGGCCTCTGTGCGCCGCCGGCCTGCTGCGCAGGCAACACTGGTGGGCGCCGCCTTCATCACTCATCCGCGGCAGAGCTGCCGGACCGGGACTGCGCTGGCTCGGGGGTCGGCTCCGCGGCGACCGGGACGGGCTCAACTCTTGGCGCTCCGAAGAAGCTCAACAGGCGGGCGACGGTCGAGCGCATGTCGGACCGCGTCACGACCAGATCGATGAGACCTTTGTTCAGACAGAACTCTGCGGTTTGGAAGTCATCGGGGAGCTTGTGGCGGATCGTCTGCTCGATCACCCGGCGCCCTGCGAAACCGATGAGCGCCCCGGGCTCTGCGAGGATGACGTCGCCGAGGAAGGCAAAGCTCGCCGTGACGCCTCCGGTTGTCGGATCGCACATCACCGAGATGTACGGGAATCCGGCGTCATGCAGCCGCCCGACGGCCGCGCTGGTCTTCGCTAGTTGCATCAGGGAGAGCGCCCCCTCCTGCATCCGTGCGCCGCCCGACGCAGAGAACATGACGAGCGGCAGCTGACGGTCGCGGGCTTGTTCCGAGGCCCGCGCCACTTTCTCACCGACAGCCGATCCCATCGACCCTCCCATGAAATGGAAATCCAGCACGCCGATGACGGTGCGATACCCGTCGATCGTTCCCTCGCCGGTGATCACCGCTTCCGCCCCGCCGGTTTTCTCCTTGGCCTCTTGCAGTTTCTGTGGATACCCCTCGAACTTCAGCGGGTCCGTCGAAGTCAGCTCCGCGTCGATTTCCTCGAAGCTGTCTTGATCAAGAGTGATCTCCAGACGCTCGAGCGCCGTCAAACGATGGTGGAAGCCACACTTGGGGCAGACCTTGAGATTTCGCTCGAGCTCTTTCCGGTAGATGAGGTTGTTGCAGCGTGGGCATTTCGCCCACAATCCGGCGGGCATGTCGCGCCGCTGCAGGGAACTGTATTTGGGGCGCCGGAGCCAGTTCAACATGGCGTGCGCACCCCTCCAGAGTGGGGAAGATAATATTGCGTTTTTTCGATTATAGCGTATGCCATCTTCCCTGTGATCCCCATGTTCCCTGTGTTCCCACAGTTCTATAATTGAAGTCACGCGTATTCAAAGGACGGTGAACGTGAATGAACCAACGCTCCACGCCAGGCGCATTGCTCCTCCTGATCATCGCGGTTGCGGTGATCGGCGGAGTGCTGGGGACGTCGATCCTCCCACGGTACTTCTCGACGCCAGCACCGGCGCAGACGCCACCGCCTGCTGCCTCCCCAGCGCCTCCCGCGACAAGCACGCCGCCGCTAACCGTGCCCAGGGTCGTCGAGCGCGAGGAGTCGGTCGTAATCAGCGCCTCCGAGCGCGTCCGTCCCTCGGTCGTCAATATCGACACCGAGGCCCAGGTGCAGACATTCTTCGGCGTGTTCCCGCAGAAAGGCGCCGGGTCCGGTGTCATTGTGAGACAGGACGGCTATATCCTGACCAACAACCACGTCGTGGAAAGCGCGCAGCAGATCAAGGTGACCCTGCTGTCGGGCAAGACGCTACCGGCCAAAATCGTCGGTACTGATCGGTTTTCGGATCTGGCCGTGCTGAAGGTGGACTCGCCCGAGCCGCTGCCGGCAGCGGCATTGGGTAGCTCGAGCGCGCTGCGCGTCGGTCAGATGGCCATCGCCATCGGGAATCCCTTTGGACTCGGGCACACCGTCACGGTGGGAGTCATCAGCGCGTTAAATCGCAACATCCAAGTGCCGAACCTCGTCATCGAGAACCTCGTGCAAACCGACGCCGCGATCAATCCAGGCAACAGCGGCGGCGCGCTCACCGACAGTAAAGGCGAGGTGGTCGGCATCAACACGGCGATCGTGCAGCAGGCGCAGGGGATCGGGTTCGCGATCCCGATCGATACGGCCCGGGCCATCATGGACCAGTTGATCAGGCAGGGCCGGGTGGTGCGGCCCTACGTCGGCATCGTCTGGGGCGGAGACGTAGATGCAAACATCGCCAGGCAGTACAACCTCCCGGTAGATCACGGCGTCATCGTTCGTGACGTGGATTCCGGCGGTCCGGCCGCAGCGGCGGGCATCAGGCCGGAAGACATCATTGTCTCGATCGACGGTGCGGCCGTCGCGAACTGGAACGACTTCATCCGCGCGCTGTTCAACAAACGGCCTGGAGATACGGTGCGTTTAGAGGCCGTGCGAGGTGGCTCTCGTCGGCCTTTTATCGTGAAACTGGCCGAGCGGCGCCAATAACTTCGGTCGTGGGTCGTAGGTCATAGGTCGTAGGCAAAACCCCGGGTCTGCAGTGGTCTTTGCTACGACCTACGACCAACGACCTATGACCGCATTTTCCTCCGTATAATACACGCATGACCGAATACGCTTTCGCGCGTGCGAAGCGCGAAGCGCTCGAGGCCGTTCGTCGCGCGCTCGGCGAGCCCGTCGATCTGCCGGTCGTCTTGCCCCCGGCTGAAGTCAACGCCGACCTCGCCATTCCGTGCTTTCCGCTTGCAGCGCAGCGCCGGAAATCGCCTCCGGAGATCGCCGGGGATCTCGCGCGGGCCATTCAGCCTGGCCCAACGTTCGCCGCGGCGGAGGCGACGGGAGGTTACCTCAACCTCACCTTGGCGCGTCCTGCATTTGCGTCATCGGTGATGAGTGAGCTCATCCGGCTCGGCGATCGGTACGGCAGCAACGCGGAGGGCGCCGGCCGCACGGTTGTGATCGACTTTTCCGCACCCAACGTGGCCAAGCCGATGTCTGTTGGACACCTGCGCTCTACGATCATCGGTGCTGCCCTCTATAAGCTCCACGGGTTTTCAGGCTATCGGCCGGTTGGCGACAACCACCTCGGAGACTGGGGCACTCAGTTTGGGGCGCTGCTCCATGCCTACTCCATGTGGCTGGACGGGGATGCGTACGAGCAGGATCCGATCGCGGAACTGCTTCGGCTGTACGTCAAGTTCGAAGAGGAAGCGCGAAAGGATCCATCCTTACGTGACCGTGCGCGAGAGTGGTCGCTCCGCCTGGAACGGGGAGATCCAGAAGCCCGCCGCCTCTGGGAGGAATTTGTCCGCCATAGCATGGCCGAGTTTCAGCGGACGTATGATCTCCTCGAGGTCAGTTTTGACCACACGCTGGGCGAAAGCTTCTACGAGGACAAAACTCGCGAGGTGATCGAGCAGGCCGTCGCACGTGGCATCGCCGTCGAGGACGAGGGCGCGTTGATCATCCGCTTAGATAATGCCGGCATCACCACGCCCGTGCTGCTCCGGCGCCGGGATGGCGCGACACTCTACCATACGCGTGACCTGGCCACGGCGATATACCGTATTCGCACGTTTCGTCCTGCCAGGATTCTCTATGTTGTTGGATCTGACCAGCGGCTCCACTTCCGGCAACTCTTTGCCGCGCTGCGCGAACTCGGATTCGGGGATGTTGAGTACGTGCACGTGGACTTCGGCCTTGTCCGGTTGCCGGAAGGCCGCATGAGCACGCGGCGCGGGCGTGTTGTGTTCCTCCAAGACGTATTAGAGGAAGCGATCGAGCGAGCGCGCGCCCTCGTCGACGAGAAGAATCCTGAGCTCCCCGACTCAGAGCGCGAGTCGGTGGCGCGGATCGTGGGCGTTGGCGCGATCAAGTACGCCGACCTGTCGCAGAGCCGCATAAAGAACATTGTGTTTGACTGGAACCGGATGTTGTCCCTCGAGGGGGACAGCGCGCCCTATCTGCAATACACTTACGTTCGGGCGCGAGGCATCATTCGCAAGGCTGGTGACGCACCGCCCGCCGAGCCCTTCGACGCCCGCGCGGCAGCGAGCGCCCAGGAGTGGGCATTGATCAAGCATCTCTCGCGGTTTCCCGAGGCCGTGCACGACGCGACGCACACGTACTTCCCGCATGTCGTTGCCAACTATCTCTTCCAGCTCGCTCAGCTCTTCCACACGTTCTACCACGAGATTCCGGTGCTGCAGGCGGAAGACGAGGACCTCCGGCGGAGCCGCCAGCACCTCGTGGGGGGCGCCGCCACCGTCATGCGGACCGGTCTCGACCTGCTGGGGATTCGCGTCCCCGAGCGCATGTAGTGGCGACCACGAGTATCGCCCACGGAGTGGGCCAACGACGCACAGAGGCCGAGCTAGGTCGAGGCCGGGGGAATTTCGCACGGTGCCGGGTTCAGTGGCGGGATGCCGAAGGCAGGGAGCACGAATCTGAGGTATAATGCGTACTGTAGTTTTGAACGCACCGCACCCCGAGCCTTCGTGGTGCCGCAGCCACCGTCTGACAATCCCAATATCTCGATGAATAGGGGTCTCGAATGAATCGTTTTGTACACACCTGGGTGCTCCTCATGGTGATCGCACTCGTTGCGGCGCCGGCGTGGGGAGCCATCTTTTCGGATATTCAGGGTCTTCCCGCGCAGCGGGCGATCGAACGGATCGCGGCCAAGGGCATCATCCGTGTGAGCGGCGAGAGGTTCAATCCTGGAGCAAACGTCATGCGCGCGGACTTTGCCGTGTTTCTCGCGCGCGCGCTCGGTATTTCGGGACAGGGCCTTCCGGCTCCAGAGGTCAAGGACTGGGCGGAGGTGCCGCGCGAGGCGCAGTCCGCGGTCACAGCGATGGCAAGTATGGGCAGCGCGACGCCGCAGAAAGTTGAAGCTCGGAAAAGCGCCCTCGTGTTTACGCTGCAGACGGACAAGCCCACCTACGGACCGAGCGACATGGTCGAACTCACGTTTACGATCGCCAACACCGGCTCGAGCGACGCGAAGTTTGAGTTTGCGAACTCTCAATTGTACGATTTCATTATCAAAGACACCCAGGGCACCGAAGTGGCCCGCTGGTCGCTCGGACGGGCCTTCCTGCCGCTCACCGAGCCGCTCACACTGGCTGCCGGTGCGAAGTTCGAGTACAAGACCCGCTGGCGGCAGCTCGATCAGAACGACGAACCCGTCCCACCGGGACGGTACGAGATCACCGCGATCCAGACAACGAAGAGCAACCCCACTGTGTTGTCGCTCGCGTTCCACCGCGGGGTGCTCGTGGTCTTCCCGGACAATACGTTCCGCCCGAAGGCGGAGATCACGCGCGCAGAGCTGGCCGCCGCCATCGTGAAGGCGGCCGGCCTGAGTGAGACGCCGGGGACCCCTAATGTGACGGATGCCGCGGAGATTCCCGTGTCCCTGCGAGGAGCGGTTGCAACGGCGATCGAGAAGCGCATCGTCCTCGTGGGTGCGGACCGGGCGTTCCGCCCGACCCGGACGGCCACGCGCGCCGATGTCGCGCTGGCCCTCGACGCCTTGATGGAAACGCAGAAGCGCTACGACTTCTCCAAAGGCACGCTGAAAGACTTGCGCGTTGGCAGCCCCACCATTATCCAGATCGAGGACGAGCAGAAGGCCTTGCGCACGTTCCGCGTCGCGCGAGCGCACGCGGTCTACCGCAACAATGTCGCCGTGGAGCTCAAAGACATCAAGGTTGGGGACCAGCTGCAGTTCCTGAAGGCCGGGGACGTGGGCGACGTGGCCTATATTGAAGCGACAGCACGGTGACGATCGATGAAATTCTTTCTTGATACGGCCAACCTCGAAGAGATTCGCAACGGCTCACGTTGGGGCCTCGTTGATGGGATCACGACCAATCCCTCGCTCGCCGGCAAAGAGGGCATGGATTACCGCGATCTCATCCGGGAGATCGCGAAGATCGTCTCGGGACCGATCTCGGTGGAGACGACCAGCAACGATCCCAAAGAGATGGTTACGCAGGCCCGCGATTATGTCACCTGGAGCCAGAACGTCGTGGTCAAGGTGCCCGCAACGGCCGAAGGGATCACCGCGGCGATGGAGTTGCGGGATCTCGGCATCCGCGTGAACGTCACCCTCACCTTCTCCGTGAACCAGGCGATCCTGGCGGCGAAGGCCGGTGCGTTGTTCGTGAGCCCGTTCGTGGGCCGCCTGGACGACGCCGGCCACGACGGCATGGATGTCGTCAGGCAGACGGTCCAGGTGTACCGGAATTATGGCTTCAAAACGCAGGTGCTGGCGAGCAGCCTCCGTCACCCGCTGCACGTCACTGCCGCGGCGCTGGCCGGAGCGGACATCGCCACCCTGCCATTTAAAGTCATGGAGCAGCTGTTCAAACACCCGCTGACCGAGTCCGGTCAGGCCAAGTTCCTGGCCGACTGGCGCAAACTCCAGACGGAACTCGAGAAGAAAAAG
>Ga0209887_1000703_pt1 | contig 10225 bp, 9 predicted proteins | sample GWRWN1_30_40_FD_187230 | JGI IMG/M metagenome (GOLD analysis project Ga0209887, IMG submission 187230) | Riverbed sediment microbial communities from areas with no vegetation in Columbia River, Washington, USA - GW-RW N1_30_40 (SPAdes)... | ecosystem: Environmental > Aquatic > Freshwater > River...
TCGTCGTAGCCGATGTAGCCGGGGGGCGAGCCGACGAGCCGGGACACGGAGTGCTTCTCCATGTACTCCGACATGTCCACCTGGATCATCGCGTCCTCGTCGCCGAACAGGAACTCGGCGAGCGTACGGGCGAGCTCGGTCTTCCCGACGCCCGAGGGGCCGAGGAAGATGAACGAGCCGGTGGGGCGCTTGGGGTCCTTGATGCCGGCCCGAGCGCGGCGGATCGACTTCGACACGGCGATGATCGCCTCGTGCTGCCCGATAACCCGCTTGTGGAGCTCGTCCTCCATGCGGATGAGCTTCTGGGACTCGGCCTCGGTCAGCTTGAAGACGGGGATGCCCGTCCACATGGAGACGATGTCGGCGATCTCTTCCTCGCCGATCTCCGGCTGCTCGACCTGCTCTGAAGAGCGCCATTTTTCCTCGAGATCGCGCTTTTTCTGAGAAAGCTTTCGCTCTTTGTCGCGCAAGTTCGCAGCCTTTTCGAATTCTTGTGCCTCGATCGCCGCCTCCTTCTCTTCACGCACGCGCTCGATTTCTTCTTCCAACTCGCGGTGGCGCGGCGGAGCGGTCATCGTCTTGATGCGCATGCGGGAGGCGGCCTCGTCGATGAGGTCGATGGCCTTGTCGGGAAGATGCCGGTCCTGGATGTAGCGGTCCGAGAGCACCGCGGCGGCACGCAGGGCGTCGTCGGTGATCGTGCAGCGGTGGTGGGCCTCGTAGCGGTCCCGAAGACCGCGGAGAATCTGAACGGTGTCGTCCACCGTGGGCTCTTCGACCTTGATCTGCTGGAAGCGCCGCTCGAGGGCGGCGTCGCGCTCGAGGTACTTGCGGTACTCGTCGAGCGTGGTCGCTCCGATCGTCTGCAGCTCGCCGCGGGCGAGGGCCGGCTTGAGGATCGAGGCGGCATCGATCGCGCCTTCGGCCGCGCCGGCGCCGACGAGGTTATGGAGCTCGTCGATGAAGAGAATGATGTCGCCGCGCTGGGTGATCTCCTTCATCACCTTCTTCAGGCGCTCCTCGAACTCCCCGCGGTACTTCGACCCGGCCACCAGGGCGGCGAGGTCGAGCGTGTAGATCTGCTTGTTCTTTAGGAGCTCGGGAACCTGGTTGCCGGCGATTCGCGCGGCCAGGCCCTCGACGACGGCCGTCTTGCCGACGCCGGGCTCGCCGATCAGAACCGGGTTGTTCTTCGTGCGGCGCGAGAGGATCTGCATCACGCGCTCGATCTCGGTCTGACGTCCGACGACGGGGTCGAGCTTGCCCTCGGCGGCGAGCTTGGTCAGGTTGCGGCCGAACTGATCGAGGAGCTTCGAGCTCTTCGTCTTCTCGCCGGCGGCGCCTCCTCCACCCTGCTGGCGGCGGCCGGGGCCGGAGAGCATCCGGATGATCTCGTTGCGGATCTTCTCCGCGTCGGCGTCGAAGTCGAGCAGGATGCGGGCGGCCACGCCCTCGTTCTCGCGAACGAGGCCGAGCAGGATGTGCTCCGTCCCGATGTAGTTGTGGCCGAGCGAGAGCGCCTCGCGGAGGGCGAGCTCGAGGACCTTCTTCGCGCGCGGCGTGAACGGGATCTGCCCCGTAGTGACCTCGTCGCCCTGGCCCACGATGCGGGCAACCTGGGCGCGCACCTCCTCGACGGTGATGTCGAGGCTCTCGAGCACCCTGGCGGCGAGACCTTCCTCCTCACGGAGTAGCCCGAGGAGGATGTGCTCGGTCCCGATGTAGTTGTGCTTCAGCGCGCGTGCTTCGTCCTGCGCGAGAACGACGACTTGCCGTGCCCTCTCGGTAAAGCGTTCGAACAAACCCAAAATCCTCTCTGGCCGATTCCCGAACCTATCGTAGCTGACTGCTCGGGGGGTACTGAACACCCGCCGTAATGGCGGTACTCCTCGGTATCGGACGCTCGACACCTTTCCTCAAGTTGGCCAATTCGAGGGACGAAACGCCGCTCCGAACGGTCGATATACCAATACATGAGGGGCCTTGACCGACGCTCCGGTCCGAGGAGACTTGCAACAGTTGCGGCGTTCGCGTGCGCGCTCTTCGCGCTCGCCGGTCCGGCAGCCGCCGCGACGATCACGCCGAGGGACACGGTCGAGCCCGCGCTCGTCACCCGGATCAATCAGGTGCGCGCCAATCACGGTCTTCCGCGCCTCAGCGTCGCGACGCTCCTGACGAGCGCCGCCACCAAGCATGCGAACAACATGGCCTGGAAGGGCTACTTCCGCCATGAGTTCCGCAAGGACGGCGCGTGGGTGTCGTTCGGCAGCTGGATCCGCTGGTACTGGCCCGGACCCGGCTACGTGGCCTGGACCGCGGGCGAGAACCTCGCCTGGGCAGCGCCGGACGCGACTCCCGCGCAGGTCGTCAACTGGTGGATGAACAGCCCCGGCCACCGAGCGAACCTCCTCGGCGCGTGGAACAGGGTCGGCGTCGCGATCATTCGGGTCTCGAGCCCGGGCGGCTTCTACCGCGCTTATTCGCAAGTCACTATCGTCGTCGCCGACTTCGGCAAGCGCACCTAACGCCGGCGTCGCCAGGCGGCTGTAGTCTCAGGCCGCGTGGCGCTCGAGACCACGATCGTCCCCAAGCCGCCGTACTCGCTCGCTCTCTCGGCCAGGATGAAGAGCGACGCGACACGCGTCCTGCGCGACGGCGTCCTGACGATGGTGTTCGAGGCTGGGGAGGCGCCGGCGCTGGCGAACGTGACGCAGCGGCCCGACGGAAGCCTCGTCGCTCGGATCGAGTCGCCCGCGGCCGACGCTGCGCTCGAGAAGCTTCGGTTCATCCTGGCGGCCGACGACGATCACTCGCCGTTTCTGGCGCGCTTCGCTCGTGACCGGTTCATCGGCCGCGCGACCCGTCAGCTGGCGGGTCTCCGCCCATTGCGGACGGCGACAGTGACTCACGCGCTCCTGAAAGCGGTGTGCGGTCAGCTGATCCAGGCGAAGGCGGCCCGGGTGCTCGAGAACAAGCTCGTGCGGATCGCTTCGCCCGAGCATGAAGGCTTCCGGCTCCCGCCCGTCCGCTCCACCTTCGGGCGCTTCACCCACGCGGAGCTGGCCCGCGACGGCCTCGTCTCCAGGAAGGCCGCGGCGTTGCTACGGCTCACCCATGAGCTCGAGCTCGAGCGGCTGCACGGCGTCCCCACGGAGACAGCCGCCGGCCGCATCGAGCGGGAGCGCGGCCTCGGGCCGTGGTCGGCCGGCATGGTCTGCCTCTACGGGCTCGGGCGCTACGAGCGCGGCCTCGTCGGCGACCTCGGGCTGGTGAAGCTCTGCGGGGCGCTCCACGGCCGCCGGGCCGAGGCTGAGGACACGCGGGCGCTCCTCGAGCCATACGCCGAGTGGGCCGGGCTGGCGAGCGTCTACCTGCTCGCGGCCTTCCCCAAGAAGGAGTGGGGCGCTGGGCTGGACCGCCGCATTGGGTCAAGCCCGCTCGCGGCTTAATAGGTCGTCAGGAACCGAGAGGTCGAACGTCGTTGCGCCTGTTCACCAGGTAGGGAGTCCCCTTCACGGGATCGACGCGGACGAGCGCGGCGAAGACGACCCACCGATGAGAGGCGCTGTACAGCGGATGGCAGGCCGAGAGGACGAGCGTGTCGAAGCCGCGATCGCGGATGATGCTCCAGTCTCCGCTCTTGACGATCTTGTGCGTGAAGACCCGATAGTAAAAGGTCGCGTACGGGAGGCGAAGCGAAACGCGATCGGCGGTTTTCAGCGAATCGATATGCCGAAACCAGGCGCCGAACGTCGTGCGGTGGGCGGCGATCGCCATCGTCCTGCCCACCCCTGGGAGCGACGTCTGCGGGTAATGACCAGGGCCTTGGGAGAGATCGGGGCCCCAACGCGTTCCTTGCACGAAAACCGCGTTCAGGCCGATTCTGGGGACCTTGATGCGGCCAAGCGCATGCCCCATTTTTAGCTTGCCGTGCAGGCGGTTGGCGGCTGCCTCGATGCGCTCGCGCTCGAGTTGGGCCAGCTCCTGGTCGGTCGGAGCGGTTGGCTGTTCCACAGCGACAGGAGTGAGGTCGAGCGCCGCCGCGTACTCCACCGATTCCTTTTCGAGCGCCGAAGCGAGTTGATGCTGCTTCCACCGCGCGTATAGGCCCGTGGCCGGATCGCCCCAGAAGATGACCGCCCCGCTGTAAGCGATGAGCAGGACGCCCAGGGCGATGAGGATCTTGCCCAGTCGACCGCCACGCCGGCGCTTCGGCTTTGCCGGCTCCGGCTCCTCGACACGACTCGGTGCCGGGTGCGTGAACCCGTACGCGGCGATAGCGTCGGGCACGGAGGGCGGGGGCTCTTTCGACTTCGTCCGGAGCATCGCGGTCAGTCCGATCAGCAAGAGGGCGGTCGTCAACCTCATCGGAGCACGCAAGAGTGGAGGCACCTTCCTAAGTGTGCCTTTTCGGCAGCCATTTGCACCCCGTGGCCGGGAATCCGCCCAGATTGAAATGAGGAAAGCTCATTTTCGGATACGCCGGCTCGGATCGACCTCACAGGCGGTCTGACCGACCAGGCGTCCGAATCGGTCGCGGTTCCGGGCGACCAGTCGGTAGCTCCGGTCGGTGAGCCCCGGGAAGGCGGCGAAGACGGCCGCGAGCGGGCGACCCCTGGGGAGCAAGCGGAGCAGAGGGGCGGCGGCCGCGCCTCCGGAGTACACCCGCCCGTCACCGGTGACGAGGTGCCACGAGCCCATCTTCGCGTCCGCGTCCATGGTCCCGAGCAACCGGTCGGCTTCGGGATCCTGCAGGGCGAGGGGCCTTAGCCGCCTGCGACGGTCCCACGAGAGGATCTTGTCGACCGACCAGCGGCAGAAGCCGCAGTCTGAGTCGTAGAGGAGGACGGCCGGCTTCATTCGGACCGCCGAGCCAGCGGCGCCCAGCGGGGCAACGTGAGCCGCGCGACCCGGTCGCGCGTCGCGAGGATGAACGAGCGGGCCGCCTCAGGCGGTATGAACGCTATGTAGGCGACGAGCACTGCGTAGCTGAAGAAGCCAACCCGGACGGCGTAGTCGATCCCAAGATGCAGGCCGATGCCGAGGAAGAGCACCCACGGCCGGAGCACGCGATTCCAGACGAGGATCCCGATCGAGAGCTCGACGGCCAGCGTCCCGTACGTCAGCAGGTTGACGAGGACAAGGGAGTCGGTCACGAAGCCGGGCACTGGAAAACGAGCGATGTCGTCGATCCGGAATGCGTACGAAACCGCCGTCCCATCGTTCCAGGTCACGCCGCGTACCTTCGCCCAGACCGCGGCGAGATAGAGGATGCTGACCTGCACCTGGAGGAGACGGAGGGGCCAGATCGCCCGCGCCGGGAACTCCCAGAAGCGCCTGGGCTCGCCCAGCCACCGATCGACGGACAAAGCGGTTCCGGACGGCATGAAGAGCATGTAGAACGCGAGCACCTGCACGAGCAGGTCGCCCGAGTTCAGGACCCACGGGTCGCGGCGTCCGAACGAGATCAGGCAGACGAAGACCACCAGCGCCGCGAGGCGAGCGCGGAAGCCCGCGAGTAGCGCGATCGTCCCGACGAGGAGCAGGAAATAGAAGAGGAGGACGGCCGCATCGCTCGGAAAGTAGCCGAGCATCCCCCATGCCAGCGTCCCGCTGTAGGTCGGCTGGGCCGGGAGAATCCCATCGTCCGAGTAGAAGGCGAAGAGCACCGGCGCGAGCGACAGCGTGTAGCCGAGCGCCAGGAGCCCGAAGGCCACGCGGAAGAGAGCCACGGTCGAGGTCTCGACTGGTTGGAACCAGAAGCGGCTCCAGGCGACCACGAGGCGCGAGGTCATCCGCTCGCTTCCCCGGACGGCGGGGTGACTGTGAGAGTGTAGAACGGGTGCTCCTGCCAGGGGCCCCGGCTCGGTCCCGTCCCCGGCGGGAGAAGGTCGTACCAGCGGCGCACGAGGACGACCTCGACGGGTTGCCGGCCACCAGTGGCGGCCTTGCGGGCGAACCACAGCGCCGCGGGCTTCCAGAGCTGGTCCTGCGCGTCCTGGCGGATCCACTCCGCCCACTTCCACCAGCGGTAGTCCCAGTAGACGCCGTAGACGTCATTCCCCCGTGGTATGTGGAGCGTCTCGCGGCCGCCGTCGGCGTAGCGAACACGGGCGACGATGTCGATCGAGATCCGCCGCGGGTCGGGCGAGAAGACGCCCCAGTTTTGGTCGAGCGAGGTAAGCGTGATGTAGGGGCGGACGACCTTGAGCGACTTCCGCTTGATCTCCGACGTGGGCAGGTTCCAGACGACGAGGCTGAAGACGGTGAAGACAAGGAAGACGCTGATCGCGATTCGACCGGCGGTTGAGGACTCGAGACGCTGCTGCACGCGGCTTTTTTATACGTTCGACCCGAAAGGCCTGCGTAACAAACGGGGCGACCTTGCGGCCGCCCCGTTTCGCCAGGTCAGAGGTGGGCTGCTAGGAGAGCTCGCCCTTCTTGCGCCGCACGAGGAAGATGCCGCTCGCAAGCATGGCCGCGGCCGCAAGGAGCGGGATCCACACCGGAAGGCCGGTGAACGGAAGGTTCCCGCCGGTCGGCGTCGCCGCCGTGCCGCCGGTCGTGCCGCCGGTGGTCGAGCCGGAGATGCCGCCCGAGCCGCCGGTGGTGCCGGTGGTGCCGGTGGTGCCGGCAGTCGTCTCGCCGGTGGTCTCGCCGGTCGTCTCACCCGTGGTCTCGCCGGTCGTCTCACCCGTGGTCTCGCCGGTCGTCTCACCCGTGGTCTCACCGGTGGTCTCACCGGTCGTTTCGCCGGTGGTCTGGCCGGTTGTTTCACCGGTCGTGCCTCCGGTCGTCGACTCGGCGCAGTGCGATAGCTTGAGGAACGCTGCGGTGCTGCTACCAGTCCAGGAAACGGACGCTGTACTACTCGAATCCAGGGCGCCCGACGATGCGAGCTGGTAGGCGCTGTTCCCGCCGCCCGCCTGCACCATGGCGCCTACCACCGAGCCGTTCACGGTCAGCGTGGCCGTGCCGACGTTGGCACCCGGGGAAAGAACCCAGAACCCACCGGTTGCACACGGCAGGTTGTCGGCTCCGTTCCCACTCACGCCATTCCATGAGTCGCTACCCGCAAATGCGGGTGTGACCGCGATCGCGGCTGTCGCAAGCGCAGCCGCAAGTACAACTAGAAGCTTTTTCAATCCCCTCACCTCTCCCCTGACGTTTGACTGACTCTCCCGCGTCCCCGGTCGCCGGTTCCGCGCAAACATCTTCCTAACATGTTCACCGGCTGTCATTCAATGGTGCGGCCGGGATTTGTTTCGCGCCTCCGCTCTAGGTCTAGGTCGAACCTGGCCGTTGGATAGGCGGGTCACGGGCCATCCCTGAATCGAGGGATGCCGCGGCATAAGCGGGGGGCCGAATCCGGAAAGGGCGTCCAACGCCCTTCGCCCGGAGGTCATGAAGCTCGCCGTCGCAATCGCCCTTCTCTGCCTGCTGGCGGCAGGTGCGGGCGCAGCCTACGGTCGCGAGGGAAGCCCGCGCGGGAACGCGGCCCGCGGCGTCGTCCTCACGGGCCTCTCACGCGCCCGGCCGGACGGCCCTTGCAAGACTGGCTTCGAGCTGCGCCTTCCCAACGGTCGCCTCGGCTGCACGCACGGGCCCGACCCTGCGCCGCCCGGCCGCGACGTCCGTGAGCCGCGGTCGCTCGGTGACATTGCCGCCATGACGAGCGGTGATCCCTCGGGACAGTCGACCACGGGCGCAGGCGAGACCGTCTGCACGGGCGACGGGGTCGACGGCAACCGCGTGCAGGCCGTCTACGCGTATGCCGAGGGTGGTGCCGACAATTACGCAGCTGTCGTTCCCTACCTGCGTGGGTGGGCCACACAGGGCGATCAGGTACTGAATGACAGCGCCGCAGAGACGGGTGGGGTGCGCCACGTTCGCTACGTCACCGATGCGAACTGCCAGGTCGACGTGGCCAAGGTCCCGCTCAGCGCCGATGGCCTCGCGAGCCTCGCCGGCACGGCAGCCGATCTCGTCGCGCAGGGCTTCGATCGGCCCGACCGCAAGTACCTCGTCTGGGTCGACGCCTACGTGTACTGCGGCGTCGCCACGGTCGAGCCGGACGACCGGCCTGGCCAGAACAACGCGAACAACGGCAGCGGCAGCCCCGGAATGGTTGCCCGGGTCGACCGCGGGTGCTGGGGCATGCCGTCCGATTCGGCTGAGGCCCACGAGCTCACCCACATCCTCGGCGGAGTGCAGCCGACGGCCCCGCACGGCACGTGGAACTACCACTGCAGCGACGAGTCGGAGCTCATGTGCTACGACGACGACTCCACGGCGGACGGCTACGTCGGCTCCCACGGGCAACTCGTTCCTCTCGCCTATGTCTGCCCTAGGCCCCACGAGCGGCTGCTCGACTGCGGGGGCGACGACTACTTCTCGGCGAATCCCGATCCGAACGGCTGGCTCGCCCAGCACTGGAACGTCGCCAACTCGAGCTTCCTGACGAGCGAGGGGCCGCCCAGCGTTCCCGACCGCACCGCCCCGCGGGCGACCGCTCCGAAGGTCCGGGTCGAGGGCCGCCTCGCTCGGAGCGTGCCCATACGCCTGCGCTGGACTTCGAGGGACGCGGACGCCGTCGGCTTCTGGCTCTGGAGAAGCGTCGACGGGCGTTCGTGGAAATACGTCGAGCGCCCCGACCTCTGGCGGAACGAGGCGCTCCTCCGTCTGGCCCGCGGCCACTCGTACCAATTCCTCGTCCACGCCTTCGATGCGGCGGGTAACGCGAGCCCTGCGGCGGTCGGCCGTCGCTTCAGCATGCGGGTCTTCCAGGAGCGGAACCCCGCCGTCTCATACACGGGCCGCTGGCGCCGCGTCTTCCGCTGGCGGGCGTCCGCCAGGCATATCGCCTCGTCGCGGAGCTTCGAAGCGCGCTCGACGCTCGTCTTTCGCGGGAAGGCGATCGCGCTGGTATCCCCGACAGCTCTCGATGGGGGCCGGGCCCGAATCTTCATTGACGGCCGTTACGCGGGCACCATCGACCTCACCTCGGCGACGCCGACCGAACGGCAGGTCGTCTTCTCGCGCCGGCTGCGCCAGGGCCGGCACCGTATCGCGGTCACCCCCGTGCCGGGCTCGGGCCCCGTCCCGGTCGACGCGTTCGTCGTCCTCCGCTAGTAGGAGGGCTTCCGCCGCAGCAGGGCGAGTCCCGACGCGATCAGCACGCTGCCCGCCAGGAACAGGTAGAGCGCCCGCGCGCCGGTGAACGGGAGGTTCCCGGTCGGGCTTGCCGAAGGAGCCGCGCTCCCGGTCGACCCCGCCGGGTCGCGCGGAGGATGCTCGCCAGTCGCCGGCGGCTCGCCCGGCGGATCGTCCGGCGGCGTCTGCGCGGACCGGGTGCAGCTCCCCGTGTAGACGAAGTCGTCGTGGTGTTTCAAGTGTCCGTTCGTGGCGCCGGTCACGCTAGGCGAGATGACGATGTAGCGACCCGATCCGGTCCGGTGGCAGATCGTCAGATGGCTCGCGCGCCGATCGACTCCGGGTGACGCTTTCGGGACCACCCGCTTCGGGGCGGGCGCCCGCCGAGCTTCGTTTCTCCCGGAAGCCGCCGTGGGCTTCACCGGCGCCTGAGGAGATTGCGGCGCTGCGGGGGCGTGCTTCGCGTGGCCCTTGGCCAGCGCGAGCCCCGTTCCCGCGTGTCCCTTGCCCTTGTCCCCGTTTCCGCCGGGTGCCGCAAGAGCCCCGCCGGCGGTGACCCCCGTTACGAGCAGACAAACCAGCAAGAGGCAGTACGCCCTGCCGCAGCGCCGCATAACTCTCTCCCCTCTCCCCTCTCCCCTCTGCCTTTCACAGTAGGGAGGAAAAGACAGTTTGCAATAGGTTCGTATCTATTCGGTCGGGCGCAGCGCGGGGAAGAGAATCACGTCGCGGATCGTCTCGCGGCCGGTCAGCACCATCGCCAGGCGGTCGATCCCGAGCCCGAGGCCGCCTGTCGGCGGCATCCCGTACGAGAGCGCGTCCACATAATCGGGATCGTCGCCGCCGACTTCAGCGAAGCGGGCGGCCTGCTCGTCGGCGTCGTTCAGCTCGGAGTACGCATTCCCGAGCTCCATCCCGCAGACGAAGTACTCGAACCGCTCGACCACTCCCTCCTCGCCCTCCTTCCGCCGCGCGAGCGGCGAGAGCTCGACTGGATAGTCGTAGAGGATCGTCGGCTCGATCAGCCTCGGCTCGACCAGATGGCTGAGCGCGTGGTCGACGAGCTGGCCCC
>Ga0209887_1000704_pt1 | contig 10198 bp, 10 predicted proteins | sample GWRWN1_30_40_FD_187230 | JGI IMG/M metagenome (GOLD analysis project Ga0209887, IMG submission 187230) | Riverbed sediment microbial communities from areas with no vegetation in Columbia River, Washington, USA - GW-RW N1_30_40 (SPAdes)... | ecosystem: Environmental > Aquatic > Freshwater > River...
CCCGTCAGATCAGGTTTGGCCGCTTCGGTAAATGATTGGCCATGGTCAAGTTGGTGCCGGAGCGACTTGACTGATCCCTGTCCTGTGGAAGTCGAAGCAAACTGGATAAACGACGGTCGACGATCAGTTATCAACGAGCCATTCGTGAGTCTGTGAATCGCCAAAGACCTTTTGGAGAAACAGACTGGCAGGCGAAAATCGCAAGTCAATTTGGACTTGAAAGTACCATGCGTCCACGGGGCCGACCCACGTTAAGTGAGATGAGGAGATGAGACAAAAAAGTAGCCTGTCCCATTTAATCTTCCGAAGCAGCTGCGGCTTCGAGCGCGCGCCGGCACCTCTTGCAAGGCAGCCCCGATGCGGTTACTTTGAACTGTTTCCAACTTGCAACCCAAAGGGAATCGGCCAATCTGACGGGAGGCGGTGATGACGATCCCCAGTGATGTTCTGGAAGCAAAGAGTTCCTTGAGCCGCAAGCTCCTCCCGGCCGGCGCCAAAGCGAAGGTCGTTGGCAAAGCGGCGGTCATGCGGGTGGCCGTTGCCGCGAAAGTGGCGCGGACCAACGTGCACGCGGTGGGAGTTGGCCGCAAGCTGGTGAACGGGAAGGCCACCTCGACGCCGTGTGTACGTCTATACGTGGTTCAGAAGCTCGCTCCCTCGCTGCTCGCGAAACGCGACCAACTCCCCAGGCGAATCGACGGGATCCCGACGGACGTGATCCAGTCACCGCCGGCATTCATCGCGATCGATGCCTGCAGCGTCGCTCGCCGGAACCGCCAACGGCCCGTGATCGCTGGCATCAGCACCGCCCTTCGCACTGTGACGGCGGGCACCATCTCCTGTTTCTGCCGCTCGACCCGGCCGGGAGATGCCAACGATCGCCTATATGTCCTCAGCAACAACCATGTCTTCGCTGACGTCAACCGCGGGGCGGTTGGAGATGCACTCCTGCAACCTGGTCCTGCCGACGGTGGCGTCAACGCGGATCGGTTCGCGGACCTGCACCGGTTTGTCCCGATGCGCTTGGGAGGGGCGGTGCCCAACGGCGTGGACGCGGCGATCGGCCGGTTGCGGGCAGCCCCGTGCCGTCCCGCCGCCGGATCTGCAGCGTAGGCTCTCTGACGGGAACCGCACAGGCCGTGGAAGGTACGCGCGTCCGGAAGCACGGGCGGACCACCGGCTTCACGAGGGGAGTCGTGACCGACGAGTCCTACGACGCACTGGTTGGCATGGATCACAACGACCCCAGCGTCGTCGCGCTGTTTGAGAACCAGATGCGCATCGAAGTCATCGCTCCGTTCCCCGCGTTCGGCCTCGGAGGCGACAGCGGTTCCCTGATCGTTACGGCGACTGGCAGAAGGGCGGTGGGCCTGTATTTTGCCGGTCCCGAGAGTGGGTTCTACGGCATCGCAAACCGCATCCAGGACGTCCTTGACCAACTGGAGATCGCCCTCCTCTGAGGTCTCACCAAATGTCGATACCACTCGAAGCGGTGAAGGAAAAGATAAAGGCCCAGTACCTCGGGCGAAGCGGGATCCACGCCGTGGGAATCCGGCGCGGCCAGAATGCCGTCTCCGTCTACGTTTCCCCCATCAGCGACCTGGAGCAGGAGCGTTTGCTCAAGGAGATCGAGGAAGCCGCCGCACCTTACAAGCTGCTGGTCATCACCGAGGAACGACCGTCACTCAAGTGAGCAGCAGCAATTCAATTCCAATTCCAAGTCACAATTCCGCCGGAGGCCAAGAATCGTTTGACGGTTTACCTGGCGCAGGCCAGAAAAAAGAAGGAACCTATTATGGTCACTCATCACGGTAAACCCTACGCGCTGATCCAGCCAATCTCCGAGGAAGATCTAGAAGGGTTGGGATGGGACCAGCTCGCCCAGAGCCGCCTCCGGAAGACTTGAAGAAGAGGACGATGCCCTCTACAACTACCTATAAAAGAGGGCATGTCATTGTGGTTAACGTTCCATTTTCAAACCACACCGGAATCAAGCCTCGGCCCGCGCTTGTTATCTCCACGGATGCTTTTCACCGTGACCTACCGGACCTTATTGTTTGCCCGATCAGCAGCCAGCCGCGTTATTATCAGGGAGAGGAAAGGGACAAGCTACTTTAAGGTACGATTTACTGCTTAGGCCCTCTTCATAGAAAAACATCATTTACACTTCGAGAAGTAACCCAGGCCGTCGTTGGCCTGTTGCAAACGCGAGCGGCTGCGCTTTCTCAGTTTAGAGTTCCGGGTGCCGAGTTTCGAGTGAATTTTCGCCTACGGCGTGATCTGGATAATTGATGCGCCGATTCCGTCCAGAGATGTTTTGCCGTCCGCGGCGAGGTTGTCACGCCGCGCCGTGTCGAAATTGCTGACATAGGCGGTGTTGCCGACGAAAATGACGGCAGTGGGAAATTCCAACGGGCCTTTGCTATCGTTTTTGAGGAGGTCCCTGACTTTACCCTCGGGCGTGACCTCGACAATGGCGTTGCGTTCGTTGGCGGCGACCCAGAGATTGCCCTTGGGATCGAAGGCAGGACCGTCGGCTCCTTCCAACAGCGGGCTCTGCGCCATCAAGTTCGGCTTGCCGGCTTTGCCGTCGGAACCGATCGCTACCTTCCAAATCGCCCCGCGCGCGGTATCGGCGACATAAAGGACCATTGCTTGGGCGTCGAAGACGAGTCCATTCGCCGGAAGGGCCTGCTGTGTCTTCCCGTCCGGCAACGTGCGCGTATGGAGCTCGATGTGCGCCCAATCCTCGGCCGCTCCGCCTGCGGGACCGATACGATAAATCTTGCCGTTGCGGCCTCCCGAGACATAAAGATTGCCCCTTTTGTCGAACGCGATGCCGTTGGCGCCTTCGGTGCCGGTGGCGAAAGTTTCGGCCACGCCGGGTTTTTGCGGATTCAAGTCCGCCTTCTTAATACGAACGATTTCCCGAAACGCGCCGCTCGTGAGATAGAGATCGCCTTGTTCGCTGAAGATGAGCCCGGAACTGTCGGCTCTTACAGATTTTCCGTCGACCTGTCGCGTTTCGATACGGCCCACCACCACCACTGGCTTTGCGGTTTTCGGATCGACGCGCAGTACGTTCCCGGTAACGCGATCACAGACATAGAGCAGGCCTTGCTGATCCGAGGCGACGCTCTCGACGATCACCGTTTGGGCTGAACTGTTGGGATCGAGGTCGACCAATACCGACGCTTTGGGAGACTGCGCGCGGGCCGCAGTGGAGATCCAAAGCAAGCAAACAATCGAAAGCATCGTCTTTCTCGACATGATTTTTCCTCCCGTGTAAGCCGCTGATTGGGAGCTTACTTATACTTTTCGGCGAATCCGATACTCGAGCTTGCCCAAATTTTCCCGAGTGATTAGCTTCGCATCCGGACAAACGCTGTGCGGATGCGAAGAGTCCGGGATCAGAAAAGGAACGACGGGCGGCTTTTTTGCGCTTGCCAGACCACGGACCGGCGACAAGATTAATCTTTCACTCCGTAGGTGCTGTAAAGCTGGTCGATAAAGCCGCTCTCATCGAGTTCTTTCATCAGCTTTCCATCGATCAAGTTTTCCGTCTTCAGTCCTGCCACGGCGGGATTTTGCAGCTTCATCAAGCGCTGGACGTTGCGCAGACCTTCGAGGGAGGGAAAAGGTTTTCGGTCCGTGGCTTGAAGCAGATCCTCATAACCTCGCGCCGCAAGCGCAGGGTCGCTAATTTTCAGGCGTCTCGTGATGGTCTCTAAAACCGAAGATTTCATCTTGGGGCTGAGCGCGTAAGCTACCCCTTCCAACCACGCTTTCAATGTATTTCTGGCGGCATCGGTTTGCTGTTGAAGATAGCTTGCCCTGGCGATGATGCCATTGCTGACAAAGGGGATGTTGGTCTTGGAGAGCTCCACCAGGATCGGAAAACCGCGTTGCTTGAGGCTGTTGCTGAAAGCGCTATCGACCACCGTAGCATCGACGGTCCCTTTCTCGAGCGCTTGAATCAGCATCGTCTGATCGCCGGCTGCGACAATCTGTACGGCGTCACGCCGCGGATCTAGCCCCAGGTGTTCGAGCCCGAGCATCGCCCCCATCCAGATCGTTCCACCGATGACCTGGACGCCGAGACGTTTGCCGCGAAGATCTTGGGCACTCTTAATGCTGGGCCTGACGACCAAGTCGAAGGGAATACGACTGGTGAAGGTGCCGATGACTTTCAAATCCAATCCGCCCGCCGCGGCTCCCAGGGCGGCAGTGCCGCCGCTATTGGCCAGCTGGATTTGGCCCGTGGATAAACTGGCAATCATGACGGGCGAGCCGGGCATATAGACGGGCTGTACCGCGACCCCATACTTGGCAAAAAAACCTTTCTCTTGAGCGATCCAAAGCGGACTCACACGCGCACTGATGTTTGCGTAGCCGATAACGAGTTCCGGCGCAGCTAAAAGTGGAAGTGGCGTGGCCCAAGAAAAGATCAAAAGTGCTAGAGCGCAGAGAATCTTAGTCATTGATTTCATCCAAACCAAAGGCAGGCGCTCTCCCAAAACAAATCATCCAACTCCGTCAGCCAAGAAGAGTTTTATTAATATTTGCGAGGCAATCTAGCGCTCGCAAAGACTGGCTGTCAACAGGAAAGGGCTAGGCAAAACAAGTTGAGTTGCCTGACATAACGTGGCTTCATTCAAATCCGGCTTGAGCCAACTAGGACAGACAAGGGGGTTTTACCATCGACATTGGCAAGACATGGCCTAAGTTGGCCATGTGCGACATAATTTTCAATCCCTCCCCCAATCATAAATCAACTTAGCCTCCTAAGGTAAATAGAAGCGATAATCCGGTAATTCCCTATGGTAAAGCTGTGGATATTTCTTTAAAAAATGAACAGAGATCAATAAGTTCTCTGGCAGGTTCGGAGGGACTGTTTTGGCCCGCCAATTGGGGCGGACTGTTTTGGCCGGAACCAATCCCAGGAAGGAAATTCGATGGCAGAACGGAAGCTTGTTGCGAAGCTCGCCGATATCGGCCACGTGGCCGGCCACGGTGGCGACTGGTTCAAGAAAACTTCGAAACAATGTAACCTTCCGACAATGAATGATGCCAAGATTATGATTAACGACACAGATGAGTCCAGCTTCGATGATCTGATAATAGAATTCAAAAAGTGGCGCAGTCATGGCCGAAGCCAATACCCTGTAACCCAGCGTTTGGCGGTGACTGGCGCGGTTCAAGATGAATCTTCAGTCGCTTGTCCTGCAGCAAGAGTGAAGGCGGAGGACGAGGTCATGCTCGCCCTCAAAGCCGCAGGCACTGGGACATTTCGCTGGGATATTCGCACTGACACGATCACATGGGACGCTGTGCTGGATCATCTTTTCGGGCTTCAATCGCCAAAAACGTCGCGCTCGCTGGATCAGTTCCTTGCCCTGGTGCATCCCGACGACCGTCTAGAGGTCATGGCTCGATGCGAGCGCTGCTGCTCGGAGGGGGAAGATTTCGATTCGGAGTTCCGTGTTATCTGGCCCGACGGCAAGGTTCGATGGTTTTATGGCCGCGGCAAAACAATCATTGAAGATGGACAGCCTATTTACGTGACCGGCGCCTGCTTCGACATCACCGAGCGCAAGAGCATGGAGTTGCGGCGCGAAGAAGCCCTCAGGGAGAACGACCGTCGCAAAGACCAGTTTCTGGCCCACATGAGCCATGAGATCCGCAGTCCCATGACCAGCATTCTCGCCTACGCCGACATCCTTTTGAGTCAGTTACAGGATGCCGACGATATCCAGTGCGTGAAGATCATCAAGCAAGGGGGCAACCACCTGTTGGAATTGATCGGCGATATCCTGGATCTGTCAAAGATCGGATCCGGGAAACTCAAGATCAACAGGGAAATCGTCTCCCTCCCCACGTTGATTAATGAGGTCCATTCATTGATGGAGGTGCGAGCGAAGGAAAAGAAGCTGCCGCTGATTTTGCATTACGAAGGGGAGATCCCTGAAAGCATCGAAACCGACCGCACGCGTTTGCGGCAGATCCTGTTCAATCTTGTTAGTAATGCCATCAAGTTTACCGCGGAAGGCAAGGTCGAGATTATTGCCAGATTTCTTCCCAACGACTCTGCGCTCGAGGTCGAAGTGGCGGATACCGGGATCGGCATCTCAAGCGAGCAACAGGGGAAGCTGTTTCAGCCTTTTGTGCAAGCGGACAGTGCCGCGACCCGGGGACAAGATGGCACCGGTTTGGGACTGGCGATTACGAAGCAGTTGGTAAGCATGTTGGGAGGAGAGATCTCTTTTGAAAGTGTGCCAAACGGTGGCAGCACTTTTCGCATAAGAATGCCGATCGCTTGCCCGCGGATTACAACTGCAGGAACAAGCAATGGCGTGAACTGTGCCGCGGCGAGACGGAAAAGCAAAATCCTTCTGGTGGATGACAATCAGATGGTTTGCAAAGCCATCGGGCGCTTGTTGGAAATATCCGGTCATGAAGTCGCTGTGGCCTTCGACGGTCAATCTGCTCTGGAAAAAGCGCGCGAATTTCAAGCCGACGTGGTGGTTTTAGATCTTGAGTTACCCGATATGGGTGGTTACGAGTTATTAGAGCAGTTAAAGAAGCTGAAAACTCTTGCGAATACGAAATCAATAGCGCTCACGGGCTACGGCGAAGAATTTCGCCACCATAAAGGAGTAGAATTTGACCACTTTCTGACCAAGCCGGCAGATGCCAAAGTGTTAGAGAATTTGTTACTCGTTTAGCAGGCTCCGCTCGACAGAAACAGTTCAAAGCGTTCCAGCGGTTCAAATAGTTCAAAAGGTTCGCACCAAGAAGCCGCCGTTCCCTCCTGGACACCGGAACAAAAATAAGTCTATAAGGCATTTAGAATCCAAAATCAGGGCACACTCGATGGCAATTCCAACCGCCATTTGAATACTGTTCACGGAAAAGCAGATAGCTGCTTTGGAGTGGGCGCTGTTCTCCGACATGATGGGTACGATTTCTTTTCGGGTCTTTTTTCTTCTAACGCTTTGTTCTTGTTCGTCGCCATTCATTTTTTTCCCGACGGTCAGAGACGACAAACTTGAAAGTTTTGTGGTTGAAGAGGCGTCGAAAATCCTGGAGGTTTCCGGGAATGCTCATGCGGCGGGTCGCTATGAATTCCGCCTGGTTAAATTTCCCCGGAAGGACATTTTGGGCCTAAGTCTAGGCAACCATCGGATTTTTATGAGCTACGAGCTCAGTCGGCTGGCCTACGAGGAGAAATATTATCGTTGGTTGTTGAGGCATGCCCTCGCCCATGAAATAGCGCATGATGTGCTGGGGCATCAGAGCAGTAAACATGAGGCTAGTCTGAGCTCAGTGTCGGCTTCCTCGAGCCGTATAACCACATCGGACTTAGGTCTGCCCGGTAATATTTCATTTCGCAATTACTCACGGACTTTCGAATTGGCGGCGGATCAAAAAGCAATTGAGTATTGGCAGAAAATCGGCTGGGATTGCCGCATCTGGATCAACATATTCAGAAACTTCCTCGCCCAAGGTTATTTCGGCAACGCGGATCATCCTACTAAGGAAAGACTGAGCCTAGCTATCGAGACGTGCCGTTCGGAACCTCCATAAAAACATCCACACCTCTACACTTCCACCTCGTAAAGTCTTGCGAAAAACTGTTTCCATTCTGCTCAGCCATTTGGAAGCCGCGAATCAGGGAACACCCGATAGCAGATTGCCGCCCTTTTTCACATAGGTTGCACTGGAATCATCCATCTTTCGGTGATATTCAGGTGTGCGGCAGGAAAACGAAAATCCGCACAGGATTCGTCACAACCATCGCTATTTTTCCAGTCGACAGGGGGAAACATGAAAACCGCTCTTAGGAAGTCCCTGATATGGGTGCTCGTTGGGTTCCTTGCACTACCCGGGGCACCGCTCAGCGCCGCTGAGAGTGCGCAACAAACCATTAAGCCCGAGGAAATCGAGCAGCTGGTCGCGCCCATCGCGCTCTATCCCGACTCGCTGCTTTCCCAGATATTCATGGCGTCCACCTATCCCCTGGAAGTGGTGGAGGCGAGTCGCTGGGCAAAACAGAACCAGAATCTGAAAGGCGATCCTCTAGCCCAGGCGCTGGAGAAACAAGACTGGGACCCCAGCGTGCGGTCGCTCGTAAACTTCCCCGATGTGCTGTCCAAAATGAGCGATAAGCTCGATTGGACCCAGAAATTGGGCGACGCATTTCTTTCCCAGCAGAAAGAGGTCATGGATGCCGTTCAGAGGCTTCGTGCCAAGGCGGAAGCAGCCGGTAATCTGAAAACGACAGAGCAACAGAAAGTCATCGTCGAGGAGAAGGTCATTAAAATCGAGCCTGCCAGTCCGCAGGTCGTGTATGTCCCGACCTATAATCCGACAGTGGTTTACGGAGCGTGGCCGTATCCGGCCTACCCGCCCTATCCCTGGTATCCGCCCGGGTACGTGTTCGGCTCTATGTTTGCCTTTGGAGCAGGTGTGGCGCTCGGCGCCGCGTGGGGATACGCGTGGGGAGGCGCCAACTGGCGCGGCGGGAATGTCGACGTCGACATCAACCGAAACACCAATTTTAATAGCACTATCAACCGCAACAACTTTAGCCAGAAAGTTGGCCAGGGCGGTCAGGGGCAGTGGCAGCATGACCCAAGCCACCGCAAGGGCGTCGGGTACAGAGATAACAACACGGCGCAGAAGTTCAACCGGGGCAGCGATGCCCAAGCAACCAAGGCGCGCGAAGATTTTCGCGGTCGGGCGGAAGGCGGCCGGCAAGAATTGGCGCGCCAAGGCGGTCCCGGCGACCGCGGTGGTTTGGGAGAGAAAGGCGGTGTTGGAGATCGAGGTGGTTTAGGGGATAAGGGCGGTTTAGGCGATCGTGGTGGGACAAGCAAAGGCGGCGGTCTCGGGGATCAAGGAGGTCTAGCAGATCGAGGTGGGGGTGGTGGCGGCGTAGGCGATCGTGGCGGAGGGCCTGGAAGTCGTGGGGGGGGTGGTGGGGGCGGAGAGGCCTTCCAAGGCATGGGTCGGGGAGGGGACGTGCGAAGCGCGAGCTCCCGCGGTGCTGCAAGCCGTAGCAGTAGTGCCAGCAGAGGAGGCGGTGGTGGTGGCGCCCGTGCCGGCGGCGGCGGTGGTGGACGTGGTGGTGGTGGTGGTGGGCGACGCCGGTAAAAAGCGTGCTTGATTTATCTGCTGTCGTTCGCATGTTCGTGTCGGAGGGAAGGAAGATGTTTCATTTAATCAAAAGCTTGAAAAATCTCATGATGAAAAATTACCACGGCCCCGCTCTTATTCTGGTCATAGCTCTGGCATCAGCATCGGCTCAGGAAGCGCTGGGCGCCAGCGCTGCGAAACAACAGACTTTTGCCTCCCCCGAGGAAGGAGTGCGGGCGCTGGTGGACGCTGCAAAGTCTAACGACACGAAAAAGATTCTCAATATCCTGGGTCCTGAAGCCAAATCCCTCATCGAATCCGGGGACCAAGTTTCCGATCGTGCGTCTCGGGAGCGCTTTGTCGGGTCTTATGAGGAAGCCAACAAACTGGTGAAGTCAGGGGACTCGAAGATGGTATTGCAGACCGGAAAAGACGACTGGCCGTTCCCGATTCCGTTGGTAAAGGCAGGTGATGGCTGGCGCTTCGACACCCAAGAGGGAAAGGAAGAAATTATCAACCGGCGCATCGGACGCAACGAGCTGGACGTTATCCAGGTCTGTCTGGCCGTGGTGGATGCGGAGCGCGAGTACTATCGTCGCGACCCTGACGGCGATTCGCTGCTTCAGTATGCGCAAAAGTTCATTAGTACGAAGGGAAAGCGTGATGGCCTCTATTGGGAGACAAAACCAAACGAGCAGCCGAGTCCCCTCGGTCCCCTAGTCGCTCGGGCCAGAGGGGAGGGATATAAGGGCGCTGGCGGTAAGCCCATTCCTTACCACGGCTACTATTACAAATTACTCACGGGACAAGGCAAAGACGCACCGGGCGGTGCCTATGATTATCTGGTGCGGGGTAAAATGATGGGCGGTTTCGGCATGGTGGCCTATCCGGCACAGTACGGATCGTCCGGAATCATGACTTTCATCGTCAACCATGACGGCGTCGTCTATCAAAAAGACTTAGGAGCAAAAACAGCATCCGTTGCCCAATCGATGACCAAATTCAATCCGGACAAAACGTGGACGCCGGTCAAACAGTGACTGACTCTTACGGCAAAAGT
>Ga0209887_1000706_pt1 | contig 10183 bp, 11 predicted proteins | sample GWRWN1_30_40_FD_187230 | JGI IMG/M metagenome (GOLD analysis project Ga0209887, IMG submission 187230) | Riverbed sediment microbial communities from areas with no vegetation in Columbia River, Washington, USA - GW-RW N1_30_40 (SPAdes)... | ecosystem: Environmental > Aquatic > Freshwater > River...
CTGGGGCTCGTGCGACGCCGTCGGCGGTCGCGAGGAGTGGACCCTGTGGGGGACGCCGAACTGCGGGAAGGGGCAGCCCGGCCAGGTCGCCCGGGTCGGGCACGGCGCCTCTCCCTCGAGGTTCCGGGGCGTGCAGCTCGGGGTGCGCGGCTGATGCGGGGGGCGCGATGAAGACGGGTCTCATCGGGCCGGACGAGGTCCGCCGCATCGCCGACGGGGCCCTGAACCTGCCGCGCGCGGACGGCGTGGAGGTCCTGTTCATGCACGAGTGGGGCGGGCTCACGCGGTTCGCCTCGAGCTCGATCCATCAGAGCACGCACCGCGAAGACACCGGGATCCGCGTCCGCGTCGTGTCCGAGGGGCGCATCGGCGTCACGGCCACGAACGACTTCTCACCCGAGGGCGCGCTCCGGGCCGCCGAGAGCGCGCTCGAGATGGCGAACGTGGTCGCGCCCGACCCGCTGTTCCCGGGGCTCGCGCCGCCCGCGCCGACCCCCGAGCGGCAGGCGTTCGACGAGCCCACGGCCGAGACCAGGCCCTCCGAACGCGCAGAGGCCGTCGCCGAGCTCGTCGCGCGATGCCCAGAGGGGTTCACTGCCGCCGGCGCGTACGAGACGCTCGCGAGCGAGGTCGCCGTCGCGAACACGGAGGGCCAGTTCTGCTGGGCGCCGTCCTCGCAGGCCTCCGTGACGACGGTCGTGACCGGGCCGGACGGCGGGAGCGGCTTCGCGGAGGTGTTCGCGGCCGGACGGGACGAGCTCGACCCGGCGGCGGTGGGCAAGCGGGCCGCCGACAAGGCGGTCGCCTCGCGGTCGCCCCGCGACCTCGAACCCGGCCGGTACACGGTGATCCTGGAGCCTGCGGCCGTCTCGACGCTCGTCGGCTTCTTGGCGTGGATCGGCTTCGGCGGACGCTCGCTGTTCGAGGGGCGCTCGTGCTTCTCCGGCAAACAGGGGCAGCAGGTGGCGGCGCCGATCGTCAGGATCTACGACGACGCCCTGTCCGATGGAACCCTCGGCCTGCCGTTCGACTTCGAGGGCGTGCCACGGTCGCGTGTCGACCTGATCGAGGATGGGGTGTTCCGCTCCGGCGTCTACGACCTCCGCACGGCCAAGCAGGCGGGCACCACGACGACCGGCCACGCCCTGCCACCGCCGAACCCCGAGGGTCCGTTCCCCCTGAACCTGTTCATGGCGCCGGGCGAGGCCGAGGTCGACGAGATGATCGCGTCGACCGAACATGGGCTGCTCGTGACGCGGTTCCACTACACGAACATCGTCCACCCGGTCGAGTCGACGATCACCGGGATGACGCGCGACGGGACGTTCCTGATCCGGGACGGCCGGATCGCGCATCCCGTCAAGAACCTCCGGTTCACCCAGTCGATCCTGGAGGCGCTGACCGGCACCGAGATGATCGGGCGCGAGACCGAGCTCGCGAGCGAGTTCTTCTTCTCGGCGAGCCGCGTCCCCGCGCTCAAGGTCTCCTCCTTCAACTTCAGCGGGCGTTCGGACCACTGAGGCCGCCCCGCCCGGTTCAGAGTCGCTGGCCGCTCCGAACGGGCAGGCGTTAGGCTGTCCCCCCCGAGCGGAGGTAGCCGCGATGCAGGTCCGCGACATCATGCACACCGACGTGAAGACCACCTCGCCCTCGGACACGTTCGAGCAGGTGGCGACCGTGCTGCGCGAGCACGGGATCTCCTCGGTCATCGTCATGGACGGCGACACCCTCGCCGGTATCGTGACCGAGCGCGACCTGGTCAACCTCGTGGCCGAAGGCGGCGACCCGAAGGCGACGACGGTCTCCGAGCGCATGTCGACCGACCTGGACACGGTCGACCCGAAGACCGACATCGCCGAGGCGGCCGACCACATGGCTCGGCTGAAGATCCGACACCTGCCCGTCGTGCAGGACGGCGAGCTCACGGGGATCATCTCGATCCGCGATCTGACCAACTGGGCCGTGCACGAGCTCACCTCGGGTCACGAGCTCCCCGACCTCGAGCGCAGCCACTCGGCGCTCTCGGCCGCCGCCGAGGTCAATCGCCCGGGTCCGTAGGCCGCGCCCCCGCGGCGCGCTCGAACGGCTCGCGCGGGTGCTCCAGCGAGCCGAGCTGTGCAAGATCGCGGGGAAACAGGAGCGCGACCGTCCAGTCGGCCGCGATCTTGACCTTCCTGCCGAGCGTCGGCATCGCGTACAGGTGATACGAGCGGTGGGCGAACCACGCCGGGAACCCGCGGAGCCGAACGCCCCGGATCGTCGCCACGCCCTTGTATCGGCCGAGCGAGACGACGGCCCCGATCCCTCGGTATTCGAACCGTTCGGGCGGGCGCCCCTCCAACACCGCCACGACGTTGCTCCCGAGCCGCTTCCCCTGCCGCATCCCGTGCTGCGCGGTGGGCGGCATCAGCCCCCCGCCGAGGAGATCCGGCACCGCCGCCGAGTCGCCGGCCGCCCACGCGTCCTCGACGCCCTCGACGCGCAGGAATGCGTCGGTCTTGATGCGGCCCGTCTCGTCGACGGGGAAGCCGGACTCGGCCGCGAGCGGTGACGGCTTGACGCCCGCGGTCCACACGAGCGTCTCGGCCGGGAACGCCTGCCCGTCGGACAGGCGGAGCACGCCGTCCTCCGCGGAGTCGAGCCGCGTGTTCAGCAGGACCTCGATCCCGCGCTTCCGCAGGCGCTCGATCGCGTAGTCGGCGAGGCTCGGGCCGATCTCGGGCAGGATCGAGCCGGTCGCCTCGACCAGGACCCACCGCATCTGGTCGGGTCGCAGGCTCGGGTAGCTCTCGATCGCGTCGCGGGCCAGGTCCTCGAGCTCGCCCAGCGCCTCGACCCCCGCGTACCCCCCGCCGACGAACACGAACGTCAGCGTCGCCGTCCGGCGTTCCGCGTCGTCGCTCACCGCGGCGAGGTCGAGCCGCGAGAGCACGTGGTTGCGCAGCCAGATGGCCTCCTGGACCGTCTTGAACCCGACCCCGTGTACGGCCAGGCCGGGGATGGGGAGCACGCGCGCCCACGAGCCGGGCGCGAGCACGACCACGTCGTAGCCGAGTGCCACCTGCCGGCCGTCGGCCAGACGGACGCGCGCCGTCCGCTCGCCTCGGTCGACGCGCTCCACTTCGCCGATCACGACCTCGCAGTGACGGAGCACACGCCGGAGCGGGACGACCGCCGCCCGCGGATCGATCGTGCCCGACGCGACCTCGGGCAGGAACGGGTGGTACTGCATGAAGTTCTCGGGGTTGACGACCGTCACCCGGTGACCGAGGTCGACGGCTCGGCGCAGATGCAGGGCGGCGTAGAGCCCGGCGAACCCGGCGCCCACGACGAGGATCCGCTTGCCGGCCATACGGGTCGATGCTACGTGGTGGGCGCCGCCGGCGATCCGCGGAACGCCGCGGCACGCAGCGCGGCGAACGCGTCCGGATCGCAGAGCGAGCTCCCGAGCCGGACGGGGTCGTACCGCGTCCCGTGGCAGTCCGAGCCGCCGGTCGCGATCAGGCCGAGCCGGCCGGCCAGCGCGCGGTAGCGTTCGCGAGCCTCGGGGGTGTGATCGGGGTGGTCGACCTCGAGACCTCGCATCCCGGCCGCCGCCATGCGCTCGATCAACTCGTCCGGCACCGAGCTCTGGTCGCCCCACATCCCCGGGTGTGCGAGCACGCACACGCCACCCGCCCCCTCGATGAGGACCACGGCGTCGATCGGGTCGAGCGCGTGCTTGGCGACGTGCGCCGGCCGGCCGTCGCCGATGTAGCGCTCGAACGCCTCCTTCTCGGTCTCGACGATGCCCGCCTCGACCATCGCCTGCGCGATGTGGGGGCGGACGATCGTGGCGTCCCCGGCGATCTCGCGGACGCGTTCGAACGCGATCGGCAGACCGAGGGAACCGAGCTTCTCGACCATCAGCTCGCCGCGCCGGTAACGGTCCTCGCGCAGCCGCCGGAGCTCGAGCTGCAGCGCGGGGTCCTCCGCGTCCATCCAGTAGCAGAGGATGTGGACGCTCGTCCCCAGGTACTCGGCGGAGAACTCGACGCCGGGCACGACCTCAACGCCCACCTCGAGCCCGGTGGCGAGCGCCTCGGGCAGGCCGTCCGTCGTGTCGTGGTCCGTCAGCGCGACGACGTCCAGGTCGCGTTCGGCGCCGAGGCGGATCACCCCGGCGGGCTCGAACGTCCCGTCGGAGTGGGTCGAATGCGTGTGCAGGTCGATGCGCGTCATGCGGACGCCCATGCTGGCAGACGACCTCGAACCCCGTCACGCGCGCTCGACGTGCGCCCCCGTGATATCGGCAACCGAACGCGTGCCGGCCAGGATCATCGTGTTCTCGAGCTCCGCCCGCAGGATGCGAAGGACGTCCACCACGCCGTCCTCCCCCGCCACCGCGAGGCCCCAGGACGTGGGTCGCGCGACCAGGACGGCGTCCCCGCCGAGCGCGAGCGCCTTGAAGACGTCCGTCCCGCGCCGAAACCCGCCGTCGACGAGCACCGGCACGCGACCCGCGACGGCCTCGACGACCTCGGGGAGCACGGTGATCGGCGCGTGGACCGAATCGAGCTGACGGCCGCCGTGGTTCGACACGACGATCGCGTCGACGCCGGCCTCGACGGCGAGCAGCGCGTCCTCTGCGGTCAGGAGCCCCTTCACGAGCAGCGGCACCGGAGCGGCTGCCCGGATCCACGCGAGATCGTCCCAGGTGAGGTCGGGCGCGAACGTGAGATCGTCCTTGGGCAAACCGATCGGCATGTCGAAGAGGTTCCGCGCATCCCGATGGCGCAGGCCGCTGTCGGGAAAGTCCACCGTCAGGCACACGGCCGCGAACCCCGCCGCATGCACCCGGTGCAGCATCTCGACGGTCAGGCCTCGATCGGTGAAGACGTACAGCTGCCACCACTTCGTGGCGTCCGAAGCGGCCGCGATTTCCTCGAGGTAATCGACCGTGGTGGTCGAGACCACCATGACGGTGCCGGCCCGAGTGGCGGCCCGGGCGGTGGCGAGCTCCCCCTCGGGATGCGCGCGCTTCTGGTAGGCCCACGGCGCGACGAGGACCGGGAATGCGATATCGGTCCCGAGGATCCGGGTGGAGGGATCGACCGGCCATGCGCCGGTGAGCATCCGAGGCCGGATCACCCAGCGCTCGAACGCGCGCCGGTTCTCGGCCAGGGTCCACTCGTCCCCCGCGCCGCCGGCGAAGTAGTCGAAGACGTCGGCCGGCAGGACCTGTCTGGCGAGCGGCTCGTAGTCGTCGACCGTGAGGATCGTCGGCGCGTCCATGCAGCGCAGCCTAGTCAGTCACGGCTGCGAGGGGACGGCGGTGACGACTCCGAACCGCAAGCCCTTCGGGCGTTCGCGGCGAGGCGCGCTGCTACGATGCCGACGAAGCCGTGACCACCGCCGCCGACCTCCGCGCCGCAGCGTTCCTCAAGGTCGTGACGTGGGCTCGGGTGGCGCTCGTCCCGCTGATCCTGGCGCTGATCCTCGCCGGACCGAAGAACGAGTCGGCGTTCACCCTCGCCGCGGCGCTGTTCGCGGTCGCCGCGCTCACCGACTTCTTCGACGGGCTGCTGGCCCGCCGCTGGGCGCAGACGAGCGTGTTCGGCAACTTCCTCGACACGACGGCGGACAAGTTGCTGGTCGCGGGCGCGCTGATCGGCCTGCTGGTGGTCGGACGGGTGTCGCCGTGGATCGCCGTCGTCATCATCGGCCGCGAGATCCTGATCATCGGCCTGAAGGGAGCGGTCGCGTCGACCGGAGACCTCGTCCGGCCGTCGGTCTGGGGCAAGGCGAAGGCCAACGTGCAGTTCCTCGCGATCTTCCTCGCGATCCTGCGTCCCGGCGAACCGATCGGCCCGCTGTACCTGGATCAGTGGGCGATGATCGCTGCGGCCGTCATCACCGTGCTCTCCGGTCTCGAGTACGTCCTGCGGTTCCGGGGATCGATCACGTCGGGCCGCGACCCCGCCGCGTGACCGAACCGGTCCTGGTCACCGGCGGGACCGGTGTCGTCGGGCGGGCCCTCCTGCGGCGCCTCGTCGCCGACGGCCGAAACGTCCGCGCACTGACGCGGTCGAACGCCTCCGAGGACGCGGTCGCCGCGCTCGGTGCCGAGGCGGTCCGGGGCGACGTGCTGGATCTCGGGACGCTGACCGAGGCGATGCGCGGTTGCTCGACCGTCTTCCACGTCGCGGGCGTCAACGCGATGTGCCTACGTGATCCGACCGACATGGTCCGCACCAACGTCGAGGGCTCGGCGACGATGGTCCGCGCCGCCGCCGACGCCGGCGTCGGACGCGTCGTCTACACATCGTCCTCGTCGGCGATCGGCGAGCCCCGGCACACGGTTGGTCGAGAGGACTCGCCGCATCGAGGCTCGTACCTCTCCGCCTACGAGCGCTCCAAGCACCTGGCCGAGCGACGCGTCTTCGAGCTCGCGGGGTCGCTCGACGTCGCGGTGGTGTCGGTGAACCCCTCCTCCGTCCAGGGGCCCGGGAGAGCGACCGGCTCGGCGCGCCTGCTGCTCGAGGTCGTGAACGGACGGCTCCCCGTGCTCGTCGACACGACGATCTCGCTCGTCGACATCGAGGATTGTGCAAGGGGCCACGTCCTGGCCGAGACGCGCGGGACGCCCGGCGAGCGGTACCTGCTGTCGGGGACGAGCCTGACGACGCGCGAGGCGGTCGACCTGCTCGACCGGATCTGGGGGCTCCCCCGGAAGGTGCGGTTCGCGCCGGGCTGGGTCGCGACGGTAGGCGGGGGGATCGCCTGGGCGGGTGCGAGGGCACTCCGTCGTGAAGCGACCGTGTGCCCCGAGGCCGTTCGGACGTTGCTCCACGGCCATCGGTACGACGGCTCGAGGGCGGCGCGCGAGCTCGGCCTGCGCTACACGCCGGTCGAAACGACGCTGCGACGCACGCTCGAATGGTGCGAGGAACGAGGCCTCGTCCCGCCCGCGCGCGAGCGGCGGGCGCGAACGTAGGATGGCTCGGCAGGACCGGGAGGGACGAACGGACGACGGGCTCGAACCGGGGGGATCGCGCGATGCAGGAGCGTCCGGACCGCAACATCGCACTGGAGCTCGTCCGGGTCACCGAGGCCGCGGCGCTCGCCGCCGGCAGATGGGTGGGCCGGGGCGACAAGGTCGCGGCGGATCAGGCCGCAGTCGACGCGATGCGCCTGATGATCGACACGGTCTCGATGGACGGCGTCGTGGTGATCGGGGAGGGCGAGAAGGACGAGGCTCCGATGCTCTACAACGGCGAGTCGGTCGGGACCGGCGAGGGACCGGCGTGCGACGTCGCCGTCGACCCGATCGACGGGACGCGCCTGACCGCCGTCGGACAGCCGAACGCGCTCTCGGTGATCGCGCTGGCCGAACGCGGTTCGATGTTCTTCCCCGGCGTGGCCGTCTACATGGAGAAGGTCGCGACCGGCCCGGAGGCGGCGGACGCCATCGACATCACCGCCTCGCCCGAGGAGAACGTTCGCCTGGTCGCCAAGGCCAAGGGCATCCGCCCCGAGGAGATCGGCGTCGTGATCTTGGACCGCGAACGCCACACCGAGATGATCGCCCGCGTCCGCGAGGTCGGCGCGCGCGTCCACCTGATCACCGACGGCGACGTGGCCGGCGCGATCGCCGCCGCCACCACGCGCACCTCTGGACTCGATCTCCTGCTCGGGATCGGCGGGACGCCCGAGGGCGTCGTCGCCGCCGCGGCCTTGAAGTGCCTCGGCGGTGCGATGCAGGGGCGCCTGTTCCCGCGCGACGACGACGAGCGGCGACGGTTGCTCGACACGGGGTACGACATCGAACGCGTCCTCACGACCGACGACCTCGTCGCCGGGCAGGACGTGTTCTTCGCGGCCACCGGGATCACCGACGGCTCGCTGCTGCGCGGCGTCAAGTACTGGCCCGACGGCGCGACCACATTCTCGATGGTGATGCGCAACCGGTCGGGCACGGTCCGGATGATCGAGGCGGAGCACCGGTTCGAGAAGCTCGAACGATTCTCCAGGATCGCGTACCGGCGCTGATCAGCTCGTGCGACCAACGGCCCGCCAGGCCAGTGGCAGCATCCCGGCCGCCGCCAGCAGCTTGAGCGTGTCCCCCACGACGAACGGCGCGAGCCCGAGCTCGAGCGCCCGCGCCAGTGAGACGTCGAGCGCCTGCATCAGCCACGGGATCGCGACGGCGTAGAGGATCACCTCCCCCAGGAACATCTCCCCGATCGAGCTGCGGACCGAGCGGTCCCACCGTCGTTCGGCCAGCGCGCCCACCACCGCAGCGGACAGCACGAACCCCCACAGGTATCCGCCGGTGACCTCGGACAACGCGAGGAAGCCCGCCCCCGAGTCGCCGCCCGAGAAGAACGGCAGCCCGAGGGCACCCTGCAGCAGGTACAGCGCCATCGACACGGCGCCCAGCCCGGCCCCGAGCGAGGCGCCGACGAGCAGGACGCCGAGCGTCTGGCCCGTGATCGGCACCGGGGTGAAGGGCAGCTTGATCTCGATCTGCGCGAGCCCGGCGACCAGCCAGCTCCCGGCGAACGCGAGCAGGACCCGCCAGGCGACCCTCGACCGCACGCCCGAGGGCGACGCGGCGAGCGCGAGCGTCGTCGAGCTCATCGGTCGGGCGAGACCGCCGCGTACACGCCGGTGCCTTCCTTCTCGAGCACGCCCGATCGTACGCCTTCGGCGAGCGCCGCGAGCAGCGTCCTGCGAACGTCGGGGACCTCGAACGGGTCGAGGTACCCGCGACGCAGCGCCAGGTCCTGAATCCTCGTCCAGTGCAGGGGCTGCCCCTCCTCCCGCAGCACCGCGATCGCCGCCTCGAGCGGATCCATCAGAGCGCCTTGGCCGCAGGGAGCACGCGTTCAGCCAGCAGGTCGAGCATCGACGGGTCCGGAAGCGCGAACCAGACCGGCGCGGGACCCACGACGAGCTCGCCCACGCCGAGCGCGGCGAACCGCTCGAGGCGTTCGAGCACGTCGGCGGGGGTGCCGACCAGCCCGTCCCGTCGCAGCTCCTCGAGCGGCACCGCGTCGACGACGCCGGGCGGCAGCCGTTCCCGCATCAACTCGTATCGACGGACGAGGTCCGCCTCGTCCTCGCCGACGACGGTGAACAGGCCGAGGGACAGCCGCAGCGTCGCCGGATCGCGCCCCGCGCGCTCGCACGCTTCCCGCGCGGCGGCCACGCGCTCCCCGTACGCCTCGGGCGTCCACCGCCAGACCGTGTTCCAGCCGTCGGCGAACCGCGCGGCGAGCCGCAGCATCCGCGGACCACCCTTGCCGCCCACGAGCAGCGGCGGCCGCGGTTCCTGCACCGGCCTGGGGTGGTTGTACGCCCCATGCAGCGCGAACCGCTTCCCCTCGAACGAGGCCGGCTCGTCCCCGAACAGCGCATCGAGGTAGCCCACGGTCTCCTCGAGCACCTCGAACCGCTCCCCGACCGATCCGAACCCGTAACCGAACGCTCGGTACTCGTCGGCGAACCATCCGGCCCCGATCCCCAGCTCGACGCGGCCGTCCGAGAGACGGTCGATCGCCGTGACCGTCTTCGCGACGATCGCGGGGTGGCGGAACCCCGCGGACAGCACCAGCGTTCCCAGCCGCACCCGTTCGGTCAGCGGCGCGAGCGCGGCGAGCGTCGAGAGCGGTTCGAGCGAACCGTACCGCTCGTCCCCACCGCCGTAGCGAGCCAGCGAGACGAATAGGTGATCGGACATCCACACGCTGTCGAACCCGAGCCGCTCGGCCCGTACGGCGACCTCCGCGAGCGCCTCGAACCGGATCGGCGACACCCCCGGGATCGAGAAGTCGTAGTGCGGGAGCGCCAGGCCGATGCGCATCCGGTCAGGCCCGCATCGCTAGAGGTGACGCAGCACGTCCGCGGGTCCCGCGATCTCGGTGCCGGCGGGGACGCTGACCCCGAACGGCAGCTTCAGCCGCGGGTACACCGAGACCTCGTCCGCCAGGTGCACCCCCGGGTAGACCACGACCTCGTCCCCGAGCGCCACGAAGCGCTCGATCGAGGTGGGGTTGAAGGGTTCGGACCTGACCTCGGACATCGAGCCGACCACCGCCTCGAACAGGCGCGCCGACGGGCCGATGACCGCACCGTCGCGGATCTGCGAACGCTCGATCGAGGCGTCGCGCTGCACCTCGACGTCGTCGTCGAGGTTGGA
>Ga0209887_1000708_pt1 | contig 10178 bp, 10 predicted proteins | sample GWRWN1_30_40_FD_187230 | JGI IMG/M metagenome (GOLD analysis project Ga0209887, IMG submission 187230) | Riverbed sediment microbial communities from areas with no vegetation in Columbia River, Washington, USA - GW-RW N1_30_40 (SPAdes)... | ecosystem: Environmental > Aquatic > Freshwater > River...
TCCTGAAATTGCCACCGGCATTGGCCTTGGCGAGAGGCGCATACGCCGTGAACGGTCCCGTATAATAGATCGCATACACTCCCGCGCCGGAAATATCTTTGATCGAGGCTAGAGAATCCGCAGGGCGGCCGAGGAGCTCCGATTCAATGCTTTTCGCCAGATTGAGCTTATCGAGCGGATTATAAGCGACCAATTTAGTTTTTTGTTTTTTTGCCATCGAAATACCCAAACCCGGATTGGGCAATTTCCCACGCGGGCTCGACCGGCACTGAATTCCCGAGGCGCTGTATGGTCTCGGTCCACGAACTATGAAAGAACTATCGGAAAAGTCTGAACGCTGGCGCTCTCACTAACAGTAAAAAATCCACGGATCCAATTTGCTCTCGTGATGACCTTGCCTATAATGTCTCTGCGAGTTCGTCAAGTGACTTCCGGTCTGTCTGAGCCCAGAGGCACGCCAGGTTGCAAATCGACCAGCAGAAGCGACTTTGTGAGCAGGCACCAAGAAAGGGCGTCATACAACAGCTCACGTAACAAGCTTCCGAGATGAAGGCGTGTCATTCTCGGACGGTGTATGTAGCCGCGTTGACTTGATCAGCGTAGAAACCGTCAGAAGCGCACGTGCTACTCGACGACCTCAATCGCCAGGCGGTATGCCGGTAGTCGATACCCGTGAGCCAGGGCAGGGAAGTCGCGGGCATAGGTCAGAAAGGGCGTCTGATAATTCCACGGGACTCTGTCTTTTCCTTTGTAGATTGCGGGATACAGGTCAATTAGATGAGTGCCCGGGTGACCGGTGGCTACTAGATTAATCGTGACGTCGCCGTTGCTGTTGAAACCGCAGGCATACCCCATGGCGGCGTTGTCGTAGGTGACCGCCACCGTGTTGTCCAGTTCGGTCCAACCGATACCTTTGATCTGAACGGTAAAGGTCTCGCCGACCTTCACACGCTTCGGCGTTACCGCCACCAGGCTCTGCTCTACGTAGTACGGAATCTCCATTAAAACCCGATCGCGCGCCGCCAGTTTTACCATATGCCAGCCGCCCAGGTCGTCTGGAATCTGAAGGGTGGTGGTCAGTGATCCGTCTGTCTTTGTCGTCGCACTGGAAAGCGCAACGCTTTCCAGATTCCACCCACTGGGGCCCATGCGGTTCCCTCTAGCCGTAACAAAAAACAGTCCAACTTCCATATTGGGAGGCAGACCGGTAGCCCCCAGACTAGTCTTGGACAGAATAGGCCCGGAAGCAGGATTCAGGGTCGCAACGCTGGATGGCGCCATCTTCGTGCTCATCGTCGTCCGCGGCGCATGGCTGTTGAGTCGAGCAACACGCTCGCTGTCCGGCCATTGGAGAGTGTCGGGCGGCGGACCGGCGTCCTTGGTGACATTGAACGTGAAACGAAACTCTTGTTTGTTGTCGAGGTGAGCGTAGATGTAATCTTGCGGCGATTGCTGGGTATTGAGATAGGCTCCGGGCGCGTAGGCGGTGCTGTTGTTGAGTTGAATGATGTGCTTGCCGGGAGGTCCAGCCGCGCGAATCTGAAAAGCCGCGGTGCCCTTAGTCGTCACTGCCGAAATTTCGCCGGTATACTTGTTGTCGTAGCGGAGCGCCATGAATTGCTCAAACCCTCTCCAGCTGAGCCCCTTAACGGTTACGCTGATCGGTGTGCCCACCCGGCCTTCGGCGGGAGTGATGGTTGCGCTGCGAAGGATGCGAAAACCGCCGCGGGCGACATCTTGTCCATCCACTACGGCGTAGAGGTCATGTACCTCCCCAAAATCCTCCGGTGCAGTGAAGCTTACACTGACTCGACCCTGAGCATCGACCATTGCGCTGCCTAACCGGACTCGCTTTTCTTCGTACTTGCGCTCGTGGTACTCGACGTTGTCGGCCAGCACCCTGGTCAGATAGGCGGCGTCGGCCGTGGCCCAGAAAAACTCCACGTTCTTGCCAGGCACAAACCCGTCTCCCTTCACCGTAAAGGAGTCTCCGACATAGCCCCTAACCGGTTCGACCTTGAGCAACTTCAGCGGGACCGGCGCGGCGCTTGACCTCGTGGCTTGAGCGACCACGGGAAGGGTGGGCGATGAGGCAGTCGGATGTGCCTTGGACTCAGATGTCGCGTTGGAGCCATGAGCTACTAGCGGTCCGAGGAGGACTACGAGCGCAAGCTTCAAACCTGCGATTGGCAGCCCGCACCCAATGACACTTGTAGAGCTTCCCATATTAAACCCCCGCTAGTCGATGATTCTTACACGGGTATCCGAGGTTGGCGTTTTCTGAATTGGCGGACTGAAAGTCCCGGTGCGACCGTCTTTAACGCTTACCAGTAAGTTATAGTCCAGTGAACCGACCGGATAATCCGGCGGAATGTCCCAGGAGGCATCCCACATCCAGGCGGAATCGGGTAGGGCAGCTACACTTCCGCGGATCGCCCAGCGAGCGATCACTTCTTCACCGTGCGGCAATCTCACTTTCACTGTTGCGCCATCTTTATCCGTGACGCGCTTGCCGGTCGAGGTATCAAGGATCTCAAAACGAAAGACGAGCCTCATGCCACGTTTGAACACCCCGCTCTGAACACAAGCCACGGTTGGCGCGAAACCGTACTTGCTTGGTCCGTTACCTGTCAACGTTTCCACATAGAAGAAGAAGGGGCCCACCGGCTCATAGTAGAACGCTGGTGTCGTGCGCGCCGGCGGAGGAGGCACGGCGGGCTTAGGGGGAGGAGGAGCTACTTTTCGGGAGCCGAGGATCAGCGCGACATCCTCTTCGGCGGATTTCTTTTGCTGCTCCATGGCGGAGAGTTGCGGCTTCGCTTTATCTTCCTCAGTTTGCCTAATCACGGAGAGGCCACAGGCTATGAGCAGCAGTGGCATGAGACCCAGGAGAGAAACGAAAATCACGCTTCGATTTTCCGTTCTGTTCGGCACAGTCTTACCTCTCTCTAAGGTTAGTTTGTAATCAGAGGTGATCGGTTATCGCAACGAGTCCGAGTGAAACTGATCCTAATCGGACCCCCTGAATGAGCTGTACAATAGGGGAAGCTCGTAACGCCTGTCAAGGATTAAAACGGCCAATAGATGGGCGATCGAATTGACAGGACACACTTTGGTCAGATAAGAATTTGACGCTAATGAGAATCATCGACCTTCATTGCTATCCCAACACGGAGCCCTGGATCAAGTCTCAGGGACCCTATGTAGAGGCACTGGCTAAATATTGGAACCGTCCGTGGACGGCCAAGACTGAAGAAGCGGTAATCGAGGAGTTCAAGCAAGTGGGCGTGGAGGCCGTGCTCGTGGCTTTCGATATCGAAACCGTCACTGGCGCGCCGCCCTGCTCGAATAAGTACGTTGCCAAGATGCGCGATGATAATCGCGGCGTGATCCTGCAAGCCTGGGGGGCGGTGGATCCACTGAAAGGCGAAGCGGCCGTCGAAGAAGCGAAAAGAGCGATCACAGAATTCGGTCTGCTGGGTTTTCACTTTCATCCCATCATGGGCCATTTCTCCGTCGACGAGCGAAGATTCTACCCCTTATGGGAGACCATCAACGAGCTTAAAGTCCCCGTGATGATCGATGTCGGAACTACCGGAATGGGAGCAGGTATGCCCGGTGGTTTGGGCGCCGTCATAAGACACGCGCACCCATCCGCCATCGATCAACTCGCCGCTGACTTCCCAAATCTTAAGATCGTAGCCGCGCACCCTGGATGGCCGTGGACGGACGAGATGATCGCCGTGGCGTTGCACAAGGGCAATGTGTCATGGGAGCTATCGGGCTGGGCACCCCAGTATTTCCCGGACGCTCTAAAGCGGGATATCAAAGGCCGGCTTAAGGACAAGATCATGTTCGGCAGCGACTATCCGAGCATCCCGTTTGATCGCGTTTTCAGGGAGTGGAATGAACTGGGTTACCCGGATGAGCTGATGGAGAAAATCTTTCACGGCAACGCAGAGCGAATTCTAGGATTGTAAGAAAGTTAACCACAAAGAACCCAGCGCAGCGGAGCCGCAATCGGGAATCGCGCAAAGGCGCAAAGGGCGCCAAGACCGGAGACGGAATAAAATTGATTTTTTTACAGGAGGTAACGGAGATAACAGAGTTGAGTTGAAAAACTTCGTTTCCTCTGTTCTCTCCTGTTAAAAGAAGTTGTTTTGCGTTCTTGGCGTCTTGGCGCGATGATAAGATTTAGCGCCTGCAGCCCAAGAGATGTGGACTGTCAGTTAGATGCTTTTCTCTCCGCGGTTTCGCCAAGGGGCGAAAGCTGCTATCCCGATCTGGATTGCTTTCGTCCCGTCGTCGCTCGCTTGGGGCATCGCCGCTCAGGCGCATGGGTTTCACCTGGGAGAAGTGATCCTGATGTCGGCCTGGGTTTACTCGGGTCCAGCCCAGTTCGCCGTATTGGCTCCCATCGCAGCAGAAAAGTCTTCCCTGCAGATTCTTCTCGCCGCTTCCCTGATGAATCTTCGTTTCCTACCGATGAGCACCGCTCTGGCGCCCTATTTTCGTGGGGTGCGACTTTGGCGCTTGCTGCCGGCCGCTCACTTTATTGTTGCCAGCAGTTTCGTGATTCCCTATCTCCGTTTTCGGCAAGAATTCGAGTCGCGAGGCGGAGCTACGACCGATCAGGCTCCCATCGATGGACAAAACAATCTCTCCTTCTTCTTAGGCGTTGGGATAACCAGTTTTTTAGTCTGGGTTGTGGGGACGGGGGTCGGGCATGAAGTCGCTCAAGGGTTGCCCGGAGGATTCGAGGAAGGACTGAAGTTTATTCTTCCCGGCTACTTTGCGGGATTGTTGGTGATCGATATGCGCGGGCGGGTTCTGCCGCTCATTTGTCTTGCGACCCTGGTCGCCACGATTCCGGCGACCTTGCTGAGTCCGGATTGGGGTTGGATCGCGACGGCGATTGTTGTCGCGACGGTGGGCTGGAGTTTGGAACAATGGATGAAACGCGCGTAACAGTTATTCTGGTGATGGGAGGGCTCGCTTACGCGGCCCGTGTATTGCCGCAGGTACTCTTTATCGGGAATAAATTTCCCGAAGTCTGGGATCGTTTTTTGCGTTATCTATCCTATTCCTTTATCTGCGGGATCATCTCCAATACTCTCTTTGTGACGGGCGCTCGCTTCGACAGTGGGACAGCGCCGCATCGGGCCGCGGCATTGGTCCTTGCGGTCTTCGTGGCTCATCGGACCAAGAGCCCGGTGACCGGGATGATCATCGGAACGACCTTAGTCTTACTGCTGAGTTGGTTCCGCTAGAAGCGCCCGATCCATTGTGTCCAAGAATCGTTTTGAACAATTTGAACGGCTTGAACGATTTGAACTCTTTAAAGTCGCTGCTAACGCGCTATTGTGGGGCTGCGTTCCCGCACTGCGCCGATCAGGCTGCCATAGAGGACGAGCGGAACCGAAGAAACCAGGATCATTGCCAGGACGATGTCGCCGGTGCCGGTGATGAGCTGCGCCGCAATTAGCGGCGCCAGCACCCCCGAGGTGTAATGTAGCGACATGATGATACCGCTGGCGGTGCCGGCGCTGCCCGCGGGCGCGGCCTCCTGAGCCAGCGCCACCACCAACGCCGGCACAGAAGCTTTGAAAATGCCGAAGACAAAAATGCCCACCGCGATGGCTGCCACCGATTCCAACCGATAGTAGACCACGAAAGCCGTCGCAGCTGCGGGGAAGGCGCTGAGCGCGATAACCAGTTTGCGTCCGAATTTGTCGGACAGCGACCCGAGTGAAAACGATCCGAGCATATTTGCCAGGCTCAACAGGCCCATCAACCAACCGGTTTCTTGCAGTGTGAGCATTTTAGCGACGCGCAGCAGCGTCGGTGTCCACGCCGCGGAACTCCAGAACACCGAACCGCCGATGAACTCAGCCAGCGCGAGAATCAGAATGGGAGTGGTAAGCGCGTCTTTGAACGAGCTGCTGCGGTTCGCGGTCCGTATCGAAGAAATATTTCGAATCCAAAAAAGTTGCAGCAGCATATCCACGGCAGCAATGCCACCGACAGTCACGAAGGCCGCGCGCCAGCCGAAGGCGGCGATGATTCGACTCGCCAGTACGGCGCCGATGGCGCCACCGATTCCATACGAAACTGACACGAGGCTCGCACCGAGCCCGCGGCGATTCGGCAGCAGATCGGACATAATCGCGTAGAGCGACGGCGGCGTGAAACCGTAGCCGATCCCCGTGAGCGCGAGAAAAAAGAAAAAGAGCAGGCGATCGCTAGTGATGCCCGCGGAGCCGAAGCCCAAAGCTAGAAAGGTCAGGCCGCTAATGAGCACGGTCTTCCGACCCATTCTGTCCGCGAGGCGGCCAGCGATGAAGCTCGTTAGCGCAGCGATCATCATCATTGCCGAGAATAGGCTGCCGGCTGCGATCGTGGAAAGTGAAAAGGTTTGACGGATTTCAGGAAGAGCGATGCCCAAGCTCGCTACCATCATCGACGGCATCAGATTGGCGCACGGGACGATGCAAATCGTCAAGAGGTCCCGCCGGGGAGGACCGATGCGAATTTCACCGGTGATGGGTCTTTCCTTACTTCAGAGGAATCATGACATAGATGCGAGGCTGATTGCCGACGACCCGGGTAATATGGCCGTGGCCGGTGGTGTCATCAGCAAGCATCACGTCGCCCGGCCCGAAACGTTTCACGGTGCCGTCGCCGGTCTCGATCTCCACCTGTCCCGATAGCGTGATGACGTATTGGCGTCTCGGCGCGGGATGAAAGTCGCTCAGGTGGGTCGCGGGCGCTTGGCGGAAAATAATTCCTGTGGCCGGTTCGGTGGCACTAACTTCCGTGTCGCCGCTGAGCTTGAAGTCGACCTCTTTTTCTTCGAAGTGGGACTCGTTGTCCGTGCCGGTATAGAGTCTTATGATCTTCATGACCTTGGTTTCTAGATAAAACGGGTCGGAAAAGCAAGGGTGTCAAGTCAACGGCAGTGACCGGCCACGCAATTGAATAGACGCGTGGCTGCTGGTAAAGACCCAATAAGCATGCCTGAACTTCCGGACGTTACTGTTTATATCGAGGCGCTCTCGGAGCGGGTCCTGAATCAGCCGATTCAGAAAATCCGTGTCGGTAGCCCGTTTGTCTTGCGCTCCTTCGATCCGCCGATCGGTGCCGCTGAAGGAAAGAGAGTGTTGGCGCTTCGGCGTCTCGGCAAGCGCATCGTCTTCGCGCTGGAAGACGAACTTTTTCTCGTCGTTCACCTCATGATCGCCGGGCGGTTTCACTGGAAGTCGAAAGGGGCAAAGATCGCCCGCAAATACGGACAGGCCGCGTTCGATTTGCCCAATGGCACGCTGCTCTTAACCGAGGCCGGGACCAAGAAGCGCGCGTCGATTTACGTGGTACACGGAGAGGCCGCTTTGCAAGAGCATGATCCCGGCGGTCTGGAAGTCTTCGATGCGAGCCTCGAACAATTCAGCGAAGCGCTCACGCGTGAAAATCACACGCTAAAACGCTCGCTCACCGATCCTCATTTGTTCAGCGGGATCGGCAACGCCTACTCCGACGAGATTCTCCATCGCGCGCGGCTCTCGCCAATTCGTCTCACGAAGCAGATGACGGCCGCCGAAATTGAAACACTCTACCGCGCGATCAGAGAATCGCTAAACGATTGGGTGGAAAGGTTGCGCAAGGAAAGAGGATCGGGCTTCCCGGAAAAAGTCACGGCCTTCCGCCCCGACATGGCCGTCCACGGCAAATACCGCAAGCCGTGTCCGGTATGCGGCTCGCCGGTTCAACGGATTGTCCACCTAGAAAACGAAACCAACTACTGCGCGCGCTGTCAGACCGGCGGAAAGTTACTGGCCGACCGATCGCTGTCGCGGCTTCTCAAACAGGATTGGCCGCGGACTCTGGAGGAGCTCGAAGAAATACGCAGGGTGCGAACGGACTGAAGCCCGATGGACTTTTCTGTATGGAAAACGGCGTGCCGTTTTTGTGGCAAGCTGGCGGAGACGGATGAATGCAAGGAGTGTCAAGACCACTTCAAGAGACACGGTCATTATCCAAACCGCGTCCGGCGCTACCAGGTGCCGGGCCAGCCACGGGTTGTGGCGAGATATTGCGGCGAATGTGGGAAGCCGCTTTAGATTCTCTGGATGATGGCGTTACACAACGCAACTTATTTTTCAGCTCATCGGGATGAACCCAGGCTCCGCCTTCACCCGTTCGATCCAGCCCTGGATCTTTGGAAAATCGTCGAGGGGGAAGCCACCTTCATGGGAGACATGAGTGTAGGCGAACAGAGCGATGTCGGCGATGCTGTAGTCGCCGACGAAGAAATCATTCTTACCCAAGTGGTCTTCCATGACTTTGAGCGCCGCCCAGCCGCCGTCGCGCCGGGCCGCCAGCACGGCTAATCTTTCCGTAGTATCGGGCTTGTGTTGCAGCCAAAAACGCGAGGTGGCGATGTAGGGTTCGTGGCTATATTGTTCGAAGCACAGCCACTGGAAAACCAGCGCGAATTTCTGTCGGTCGTCGGGAAGAAATTTCGTGCCCCGCGCAAGGTAAGTAAGAATTGCGTTCGATTCGGCTAGCACGAAGCCGTCATCGTCCAGCACCGGCGTGCGGCCGTTGGGATTGATGTTCAGAAACTCCGGCGTCCTGCTTGCGCCTCTCAAGATGTCGACTTCGACGATCTCACAGGCAATTCCGAGTTGAGCCAAAAGCAGCCGAACTTTGTATGAGTTGCCGGAGTAGGCGACGTTATATAATTTCATAGCAAAAGAAAGTTCAAAACGTTCAAATAGTTCAAGTCGTTCAAAACGTTTATGAGAAAAAGCAGCGCGGCATTCATGTCCGCATGCTAGAACGCGGATTTGAAACTCCGCGTTACGCTAACGGTTTGAACGGCTTGAACGTTTTGAACTACTTGAACGATTATTCGTATCTAAATCTGCGGTTCCAGTATCTCCAGCCCATCCAAGCGATCGATGAGGTAAAGCTTACCGTCGTCCGCGCGGAAAACATCATTGCTCTGGACCGCCGTTTGTCCCTTACCCGGCATGGGAACGTAATAGCCGACTTCTTTGGGGGCGAAGGGGTTTGAGAGGTCTAGGGCGCGCAGGCCGCCGGCAAACCAGGTGACATAGTGAATATTGTCGTAAACTTGTTCCGCCGGTTGATGAGCACCGAAGCGGCTGCCTGGTTTGAATTCGCCGTCGTAAGGGATCATGAAATTTGCAATGGGCATGGGGCGAGTTTCTTCGGTAATATCCACCACCCAAAGGAAAGCGTTGGGGGTCGGCATGAGTTTCTCGCCGACTTCCTCGTCCGTCACGATCATGAAGTCCCGGTCCATGATCTTGTTTGCCAAAGGTAACGTCGTGTGAGTCGGGCAAGGATAGGGAGGGCTCCAGTCGAGTATGCTCAGGGTTTTGGGTTTACTCATGTCCGAGATATCGACGATGGCGAAGCCGCCGTGCCAATAACTTATATAAAGCCGGTTGCCCTTTCGAATCGGATGATGGCAACGGTGATCGGTGCCGTGCCACGTGGGCTTTTCTCCGCCGGCCACCCATTGGCCCGGCATCCACCAGCGGCCGACTTCCTCCGGCTTCTCAGGGTTCTTTACGTCCAGGATCAACGCAATGTTGCCGACGTAGCCTTCCATATGGGGCGAAAGATAGGCATAGCGCCCGTCGAAGGTAAATCGGTGCACGCCCTTGGCGGCAGCTTTGAAGAACGCAATCTCGCGCGGCTTCGTACGGTCTGAGATGTCAAAGACTTTTAGGCCGCCTTGGGGTTCGTTCTTGTTTCGGTAGCGCTCATAATTGATGAGCATCACGTCGCCGCTCACGCGAACTTTGTGAGAGTGAATACCCTCCGGCACTTCAAGTTGCGAAACAAGCCTGGGATTCTTGGGGTCTCGGACGTCGATAATCGACGTGCCGCGAGGCGGTTCGATGTGACCGACATATGCGTAACCGTTCTCCACGACAATGGAGCCTCCACCGGGGAGATCCATTCTGCCGATTTGTTTGATTTTTTGACTCACGCCGACTGGTAGTTTGCCGTTGGTTGCCATGATTTGCCTCCTCGGGGTTGCTGCGCATTAATTTTTTGCCTGATGAATCATCTCTAGAACTTGGTCGGTGGTTCTCACGCGCGACATCCGCGGAAAAATGAGATCCATCAACACGTCGTGGGCG
>Ga0209887_1000709_pt1 | contig 10158 bp, 11 predicted proteins | sample GWRWN1_30_40_FD_187230 | JGI IMG/M metagenome (GOLD analysis project Ga0209887, IMG submission 187230) | Riverbed sediment microbial communities from areas with no vegetation in Columbia River, Washington, USA - GW-RW N1_30_40 (SPAdes)... | ecosystem: Environmental > Aquatic > Freshwater > River...
TACTCTATCAGGAATCACCGGGCCTTTCAACCCGGCCGGGCTGTGGTTAGAAGCCGGCCGCGTGCAGGGCCCGCATGATCTCCTCGATCGCGATCTTGGCCCTCCGGTACCTGATCCTCGCGGAGCGCCGCTCCAGGTCCACCCTGACTTCCATTATCCCCTGAAGCCCCTTCAGGATCCTGGCCACCTCGAGTGCCTCTGCTTCCGATTTCATGTTGGCCATATGAATCGTGGCCTGCCCCAGCAAGCGGCCTCGCAGGAAGCGGACCAGCAGTAGCACGACACATGCCACGATCGTCGCCACAACCACCCACTTCATCCGCTTGCCTCCCTGTTGGCCACCCGGCTACAGTAACGAATGTGCTCTCCCAAGTCCAGGATCAATCCGGCTGCTCTCAAGCCGCAAATTTCCCATTGACAGGCAAGTATGCAGACCTAGATTTAACAGTAGAAGGGGGAGTTTCCACGAAGGATCCTGGCTTCACCGCCACAAGTGGCCGAAAAGACCCCGCGAGACCTCCCTCCGGCAGTCAACCCTCCCCTACGAGTTCATAAACGAGAGGCGCGAGGTCTTTTGTCTTTGCCCTGTACGGGACCGGGCCAGGAGGAGGTGATAAAGATGGTGCGCGCACCGAGCTGCTCCACATGCGGATCCTTCCTCACAGGCTTCGAACTGGACAAAGAACTCAATTTCTTCATCCACTTCTGCCCTGAGTGCAGAAGTGCGGAAGAGAAGACTGCTCGGCTCAAGGTGAAAGAGGAAGTCGCCGAGGGAGAGGTGCAAAAGGAGGCGGCCTAGCCTCTCGCAGGTGATGGACAAAGTCTAAGGGCCCGGTCCCCCCAGCCCCGGAACGCAGAGGGTCGCCAGAAATGGCGGCCCGTTTTTTCTGCGCCAGCTTGCCAGACTGCTGCGGTATCATAACCGGGTGAAACTCGCAGTCCTCAAGGCGTTTCGCGAGCATCCGGAGGCGCGCCGGGACGACGTCGGCCTTGGACTTCACCTGGGCCATAACCGAGCGAGCTGAACCTGCGCCATGGCTCTGTTGCAGAACCTAGGCCGTACTGCGTGTGACGGCGGTTGCCTACCGATTCCGATTTGAGTATGCTTGGGGCGGCCCATCGAAATGGTGCTCTGAAGCAAGGCCCAGAGAGGATCTTCATTCGCTATGGTCTGGCCGCTCGTGAACATCTGCACTGGCCTGTTCCTCCTCGCCCTTGCCTTCAAGCCTGAATGGTTTGGGATGGACTTGAAAACAGAACTGGCGACGAGGCCAAAGCATGTGACTGTCCTGAAGTGGGTCGGCGCTATCATACTTCTTGTTGGTCTGTTGGACTTCCTTGCCAGGTTCCTCAGCTTCCTGTGAGGATGGTTGGTCCTGACTTGCCATTTCAATTCCTTCCTTGCCAAGCGGGCTTGAAACCACTATATTTATCCTCGGCTGGAGTGGGCCGGGTGGTCGCTCTGATCGCAAGATCGGGGAGGAAAGTCCGGACTCCACAGGGCAGGGTGGTGGGTAACGCCCACCGGGGGCAACCCCAGGGACAGTGCCACAGAAAAGATACCGCCACGCCGGCAGCCCTTGCTCTCTTTCTTGTTGAGGGCTGTCCGCGGGGTAAGGGTGAAAAGGTGCGGTAAGAGCGCACCAGCAGCCCGGCGACGGGCTGGCTTGGCAAACCCCACCCGGAGCAAGGCCAAATAGGAGGGCGATCCCCTGCGTGAGCGGGGGAGAAGGGTGGCCCGCCCGGAGCCCTCGGGTAGGCCGCTAGAGTCCCGCAGCAATGCGGGACCCAGAGGAATGACCACCCTTCGCCGCGAGGCGAAGACAGGATCCGGCTTACAGGTCCACTCCAGCCTCTTTCTCTTTCCCAGATCGCCGCTTCGTGGGACAGAGGTATGTCCAGAGCGAAGAAGTTGAGAGAGCTATTCGCCCGGCCCGGCCTCGTCCGGATGGTCGGGGCCCATAACGGCCTCGGGGCCAAGCTCGTCGAGCGGGCGGGGTTTGACGGGGTCTGGTCGAGCAGCCTGGAGGTCGCCGCGTCCCACGGCATCCCGGACGCCAGCCTCCTCTCCATGACCCAGTACCTGGAGGCGGCTCGGAGTATGGTCGAGGTGACCTCGATTCCCGTAGTCGTCGATGGGGATACAGGCTACGGCAACGCCAATAACGCTTTCTACGCGGTCGAGCGGTTTGAGGAAGCGGGTGTCGCTGGCATCACCTTCGAGGATAAGAAGTTCCCCAAGGATAACAGCCTCCTGCCCGGGGGCCGTCAGGCCCTCGCCGGCGTTGAAGAGTTCGCCGGTAAGATTGAAGCGGCCCAGGCCGCGCGGCGATCCCCAGATTTCGTTATCATCGCCCGGGTCGAGGCGCTGATTGCCGGCTGGGGGCAGGAAGAGGCTCAGAGGCGGGCGAACCGCTATGTTGAGGCGGGCGCCGACGCCATCCTGATCCACTCCAAAGCGGCTGATCCGAAGGAGATTATCGAGTTCGTGACCCGGTGGCAGGGCCGGGCGCCGCTGGTCCTGGTCCCGACGACCTATCCAAGCCTCACCGAGAATCGGATTGCAGAGCTCGGCAAGGTAAAGATGGTCATCTACGCCAACCAGGGGCTGCGCGCCGCTATCCGCATCATGGAAGAGGTCCTGGCCAAGATCCGCCAGGACGGAGGCATCCACGACCTCGATCACCTGCTGGTCCCGATGAAGCATGTCTTCGACCTGCAGGATGTCCCCAAAATGAAAGAGCGGGAGCAACGGTTCTTGCGAGATTGACGGTCCGGAAAGGCCCCTCCGAGCGACTGAAGCAGCCGACCCTCAGGGATACGATTCCTCCTCCCCACCCTCAAAGCCTTGACAAATCCGCATTGTATGGTACAAAGCGTCAATAAGCCTCGTCTGTAATTCTGGCCTTAGAAATGCATACTAAGGCTATGAGTGATGCCATGCATTACCGCGTAGCGTAGTAAGCTAGTAAGCCACCCGTCGCGGGGTTGCGAGGAGGGCAGGCGATGAGGCTCACAGGAAAGGTCGCGGTGATCACGGGGGGTGCTCGGGGAATCGGACGGGCGACGGCGCTCCGTTTCGCTGAGGAGGGTGCCCACGTCGCCATCATCGACAGGGATCCAGAGGCAGGCGAGGCCGCGGTCTGCGAGATCACCAGTCGAATCACGGGGCCAGAGAACGGGTGGCGCACACCCCTCTTTGTGGGGGCCGACGTGACCAGGCGCGAGGAGGCGCAGCAGGCGATCGCAAAGATTCATGAGCGGTTCAGGCGCATCGATGTCCTCCTCAACAACGCTGGCATCGTCCTCGATGCTCAGCTTGCGAAGATGAGCGAAGAGCAGTTCGACGCAGTGGTCTCCGTCAATCTCAAAGGGACCTTCAACTGCACGCAGGCGGTAGCCCCGATCATGATTGCGCAGGGGAGCGGCCGGATCATCAACGTCTCGTCGATCGTGGGGCTCTACGGCAACTTCGGTCAGACGAGCTACGCGGCCGCGAAGGCTGGTGTGATCGGCATGACCAAGGTCTGGGCCCGTGAACTCGGGCGCAAGGGCATCTGCGTCAACGCCGTCGCCCCCGGCTTGATCAGCACCGATATGCTCAATGGCGTGCCCGAAAAGGTCCTGCACCAGCTCAATGGCAGGATTCCGCTGGGCCGGATGGGCCGGCCGGAAGAGCTCGCAGGGGTCTACGCCTTCCTCGCCTCGAAAGACGCCGACTACATCAATGGGGCCGTCCTCACCGTCGATGGGGGGATGATCATTTAGGGGGGCGCCTGGGGGCGCACGCCGCTCACGCGGGTGCAGCTTTGTGATGGAGAAGGACGCGGGCATCCACCACGCTGAGACCCTTTTCGTAGACGATGATCGGGTTCAGATCCATCTCGGCGATCTCCGGGTTCTCTTCGGCCATCCGTGAGACCTTCAGGAGCAGATCGGCGAGGGCCTGGAGATCCGCGGGGCGTCCTCCCCGAACCCCCTGGAGCACCGGGGAGGCTTTGATCTCCCGGATCATGGCGGCCGCATCGGGTTCGGTAAGAGGGATAAGTCTGAAGCTGACGTCCCGATAGACCTCGACAAAGATCCCCCCCAGGCCGAACATCACCACCGGTCCGAACTGGGCATCCTGGGTGAGACCGGCGATGACCTCGGTGCCGGGTGGCGCCATGCACGAGATGAGGACCCCCCGAAGGGCCGCCCGGGCTTGCCGCGAGCGCTCCACGATCTGGCGGTACGCAGCCCTGACTGCGGCTGCATCGTTGAGGTTCAGCAGGACCCCCCCGATCTCGGTCTTGTGTAGGATATCCGGCGAGACGATCTTGGCCACGACCGGATAGCCGAGTGCGGCCGCTGCGACCTCTGCCTGCTCGGCCGAGGTGACGACCCGGTGGCGGGGGACCGACACGCCGTACGCCTCGAGCAGCTCGTAGGCCTCCGGCTCGAGGAGGTTTCGCCCTTCCTGGATCGCCCTGCCGATGGCAATCGTCATGCGGCCGTCCTATCGCAGCAGTTCGCTGAGCGCCCGGATGCCCCGTTCAGGCGTGGGAAAGACCGGGATCCCCTTCCGGTGAAAGAGGAGTCGCTCGTGCCGCTCGACCTCTGCCCCCCCCAGGTAGATCACGAGCTGCAGAGGATCCGTCCCGACCACCCCTGAGGCGCCGGGGATCGGATCGCCGAAGATCAGGCCGACGATGTCAAAGTGCTGGGCGGCCGCCTCGACGACCTGCCGATACATCTCGGCGTTGGCGTCACCGGTGAGATCGAGGGGGTTCGCCACGATGCAGTGCTTTGGCAGGACTGCCCGGAGCTTTCGCGCCATTTCCTCGGGAAGGGGGGCGACGTCCAGCCCTGTGTTCTCTGCCATGTCGGTGGCCAGGATGCCGGAGCCACCCGAACTGGTCACGATGAGGAGGCGGCGGCCCTTGGGGCGGGGGAGGTAGGCGAGCGCCTTGCTGAAGTCGTACAGCTCCTCCAGGTCGTCCGCCCGATGAATCCCGAGCTGACGGAAGACCCCCTCGTACACCTCATCCCGGCCGGCCAGGGACCGGGTGTGCGATTCAGCAGCCTTGCGCCCCTTGGGGGTTCGCCCCGCCTTCAGGACCACGAGGGGTTTGCGACATTGTCGGACGGCCTGGAGGAACTTGGGGGCGGCCTTGACCCCCTCCATGTAGATGGCGATGGTCCTCGTATGAGGGTCCTGGGCAAAGTAATGGATGAGATCGGCCTCGTCCACGTCCGCCCTGTTACCCAGACTTACGAAGGTGGAGACGCCCAGCTCTTCCTGAGAGGCCCAGTCCATCAGGGCGGCGCCCACGGTCCCACTCTGGGAGACGATGGCCACCCCGCCTCGCCGCGTGAGGAGCGGCCACGAGGCACAGAGGGGATGGTGGGGGTTGTTGACCCCCTGGCAGTTGGGGCCGATGACGGCTACGTTCGACTCCCGGGCCGCCTCGACCAGTTGATTTTGCAGGACCTCGCCCTCGGGCCCGGTCTCGCTGAAGCCCCCGCTGATCACGATGGCCCCTTTGACCCCTCGCTTGCTGCACTGCCGGATGGTGTCGGCCACGAACGGTGCAGGGATAATAATGGTGGCCAGATCGACCTGATCGGGAATGGCCTCGATGGACGGGTAACACCGGCGGCCGAGGATCTCGGTCGCCTTGGGATTGATGGGGTGCACCGTGCCGGGAAAGCCGGCGTCGAGGATGTTCTTGAAGATCTGGTAGCCGAGTTTCTCGGGCGCGGTGGATGCCCCGATCACGGCCACGCTCTGGGGGCGGAAGAGGGCCTGCAGGGACTCTCGAGACTTGAAGGAAAGGGATCCGGCGGGCATGTCACCTCTTCATGGGGGCATGTGGTCTCGCCGACGCCTGGCGGTCGCGCCTGGACGTCAATCTCACGATGCGTGCGGGCGGCCCAGAGTATCTACCATGGCCACGGGGAGGTGTCAAGGGACGAGCGCCAGCGTTGCAGGGGGGTGTTCCCTTGTGCGACTGCGACACGTTGGGTTATGATGGCCCTGAGCCGTTGCCGAAGGGCTGAGCAGCGACGCAGAGGCTGGTGCGCGAGCGACAGGAGGTCGAAAGCGTGGAGCGCTTCACCAGCGCGCAGGTGAATTACGAGGACCTCCTCGAGAGCCTGCAGGATGGGTTGGTGGTCGTGGACCGCAACCTCCGGGTCACCTTCCTCAATCCGGCCGGCGAAGAGCTGTTAGGAGTCTCGGCCGCCACCGCTCACGGCAAGCCTCTGGCGAGCCTCTTGGGAACCACCTCTCCCCTCATCGCCCTCGTGGATCGGGCGATGGAGACCGGACGGGCCCATGCCGAGCATGAGGCCAGTGTGCAGAATCCCCAGGGGAAGATCTCGGTGAGCGCGATGGCCTCACTCTTGTCCGATCACAGCGGAGAGGCCCGGGGGGGCGTCCTCCTCCTTCGGGATCTCACGCGGATTCGAGAACTCGAAGAGCAGGTGCGCCGGGCGGAGCGCCTGACGGCCGTGGGAACGCTGGTGGCGGGCATCGCGCATGAGGTGCGCAACCCGTTGATGGGGGTGCGGGGGGCCGCGCAGCTCCTCATGGCGGAGTCGACCTTCCCCCCTGCCCTGAAGGAATATTGCGACGTGATCATCCGCGAGGTGGACCGGCTGAACGGGCTCGTCGAGGGGATGCTCGCCTTCGCCCAGCCGAGCCCTCCTCGTGTTGTGGAGTGCAACGTCAACCAGATACTGGAAGAGATCCTCGCCCTGGAGGAGCGGGTCCTCCGCCGTCGGGGGGTCACGGTGGGTCGTATCTATGACCCGCAGGTCCCACCTGTCGCTGCCGATCCCGACCAGATCCGCCAGGTCTTCCTCAATCTGATGCGGAACGGGGCCGAGGCGATGGAGGGGGGAGGGGAACTCACCCTGGAGACTGCGTATGAGCGCCGCTCACCCCGATGCTTCGGTCTCTCGGTGGCGGTGGTCAAGGTGATCGACCGGGGTTCGGGTCTCTCCTCGGAGGCCCGGCAGCACCTCTTCGATCCCTTCTTTACCACCAAGGCGAAAGGGACCGGTCTCGGCCTCGCCATCTGCCATCGGATCGTAGGGGACCACCGGGGCCACATCGAGATTGGAGACGCCGAGGAGAGCGGATGCGCCGTGACCGTCCTCCTCCCGCTGGCGAAACAGTAAGAAGCTGCGGACGCAGCCGCTAGAAGGCTAGGACGCTCGAAGGCTAGCACGCGCGAACGCAGGAATGTCAGGACGCGGGGACACCGGAACTCTCAGATAACGCGTCGAGCATCCCAGCATCCTAGCTTCCTAGCATCCCAGCCGGTGAGGTGTAGAAGTGGCCGAGCCCACGAAGGCAAAGATCGTGGTGGCGGACGACGAGGAGAGTGTCCGCTGGACGCTCAAAAAGGCTCTCGAGCGGTCGGGGTACGCTGTCCTCACGGTCGCGGACGGCCAGATGGCGGTGGAGACGGCGGGGCGGGTCGGCGCCGATCTGGTCCTCATGGATATCAAGATGCCCACCGTCGACGGGCTTGAGGCGCTCTCCCTGCTGCGACAGCGCCATCCCGAAACCATGGTGATCGTCATGACCGCCTTCGGCAGCCTCCAGGCCGCCGTCGAGGCGATGAAGCGTGGGGCGTATGACTATATCACCAAGCCCTTTGATTTTGAGGAGCTGGCGCTGCTCGTCGGCCGGGCCTTAGAGGTCAAGAGCCTGACGCACGAACTGAACCGGCTCAAGGCCCAGCTCAGGGACCGCCAGGAGCTGGATGAGATCGTGGGGACGAGTCAGGGCATGCAGGTGGTGTTCAAGCTGGTGGGCCAAGTGGCAGACAGCGTAGCGACCGTCCTCATCCAGGGCGAGAGCGGGACGGGCAAGGAACTGGTCGCCCGGGCGATTCACAAGAACAGCCCGCGCCACCAGGGGCCCTTTGTCACTGTCAACTGCGCGGCCATTCCCAGGGACCTGCTCGAAAGTGAACTCTTCGGGCACGAGAAGGGGGCCTTTACAGGTGCCGTCGCCACCCGCCGCGGCAAGTTCGAGCTGGCCGACGGCGGCACGATCTTTCTGGACGAGATCGGCGAGATGGATCCCGCGCTGCAGACCAAGATCCTGAGGGTGCTGGAGGAACGACGGTTCGAACGGGTGGGAGGCGAGGTCCCGATCACCGGGGACGTCCGGATCCTGGCGGCCACCAACCGGGACCTGACAGGCCTCGTCGCCCACGCCCGCTTCCGGGAGGACCTCTTCTACCGGTTGAACGTGGTCGCGATCACGATCCCGCCCCTCAGGGAGCGTCATGAAGACATCCCGCTCCTGGTGGATCATTTCCTGCGCCTCTATGCCGGGGAGGACCACAAAGAGATCTCCCTGGAAGCCCTGCAATGTCTCCTCCGGCATCAGTGGCCCGGGAATGTCCGAGAACTTGAAAACGTGATCAAGCGGGCGTGCCTCTTGGCCCGCACCCGCCTCATCCTTCTGGAGCATCTGCCGGAGGCGCTCCAGACGGTTGCCAGTCGGGCGGAAGGCTCCGCCGGCACCCCGGGAGGACTGGGGCGCGAAGTCCGGGCAGAGCTCAAGCGACTCGGGGTTGAGAGAGACGGCAAGCTCTACGAGCACATCCTCTCCCTGGCGGAGGGCCCCCTCCTGCAGGCGGTCCTCGACCGGGTGGGAGGGAATCAGCTCAAGGCTGCGGAACTGCTCGGGATCAATCGGAACACGCTGCGGAAGCGGATGCGGCAGCTCGGGATCTCTGGCAAGCGCGACCCCTCCTCCTAATGGCGAATGCCGAGTGTTTCAGGAGAGCACCTGGACGGGGCTGGGCAGATGCCGACTAAACAGGGCCTCGTTCCTGTCGAGCGGATCGAACGCGCGATTCTCCTCATCCGGGGCCAGAACGGTACCGCAAACTTGAAATCGCAAATTGCGATCTCAAGACGCGCGCACCCTACAGGGACCTCTCACCTCTCACCCCTCTCACCCCTCCGCTCTCACGCCCGCAAGAAGGGCTTGACGGGGTTCATCACTTGTGTTACACTCCCCCTTGGAGGTGACACCGATGCCGACAATCAACCCGAGGGTGAACGTCGTCTTCGAGCGGCCGGTCTACGAGACGCTCCGACGTGTGGCAAAGCGGGACGGGGTCTCGCTGTCGCTCAAGGTCCGCGATCTCGTCCGCCAGGCGCTCGACGCCACCGAGGACGTGGTCCTGGGAGAGCTCGCTGAGGAGCGGGACCGCTCGTTTGACCGGGCGAAAGCCGTCAGCCACAGGGAGGCCTGGGGGCACGCGAAAAAGCGGCGGGCGAGCCGCTCCTAGATGGCCTACTCCCTCCTGTACCATCCGCAGGTGGCGAGCCAAGATATTCCGGCCATTCCCCGTAACCTGCAGGGCCGCCTGGCCCGCGCCATCGAGGGACGGCTCAGCACAGCGCCCGACCGCTACGGCGACCCCCTGCGCGGCCCGTTCCACGGGTATCGGAAATTGCGGGTGGGGGATTACAGAGTCGTCTACAAGATTGTGCGGCACGAGGTGTGGGTCCTCGCAATCCTCCACCGGAAAAGAGTGTATGACCTGTCGCAGCCCCGCCTCGCGTGGCACCCGTAGACTTGTGCCCTCACCCATCGGTACGATTTACCAGGTTTTCTAGGCGAAGCCGACCCCCACGCCCCCTCACGCCTCACCTCTCACTCCTCACCTTTCACATTTTACCTCTCACCCCTTACGCCTTACGCCTCACCCCTCACGTTGTCGAACCGACCAGCCCTGAGCCTGTCGAAGGGACTTGTGGTGAGCTTGTCGAACCATTGACACCCAGGGCCAAAAACGCTAAAGTAGGGGCAGTTTTGGGCCTGTAGGCGAGGGTGATTTCGCAAAGTGGAAATGCGGGGAGGACGACCCCGGCAGTGTTAGAGCACCGGGCAGGGCTATGTGCCCCCGGTGCTTTTTTGGTTTTTGCGGACGCCCTCAGGCTACTGGACGAACGCAGAGCGGCGAGAAATGCTAATGGCCAAGACTCGACCCCTGCACGAACCTTTGAAGATGGACAAAAGCATTTCAATTTCTGATCTCAAAAAGCGCGTGCAAAAGTTCTGCGAGAATCGGGATTGGGACCAGTTTCATGGTGCGAAGGATCTTGCCATCGGGGTCATCACGGAGGCCGCAGAACTGC
>Ga0209887_1000710_pt1 | contig 10157 bp, 7 predicted proteins | sample GWRWN1_30_40_FD_187230 | JGI IMG/M metagenome (GOLD analysis project Ga0209887, IMG submission 187230) | Riverbed sediment microbial communities from areas with no vegetation in Columbia River, Washington, USA - GW-RW N1_30_40 (SPAdes)... | ecosystem: Environmental > Aquatic > Freshwater > River...
CAACGAACTCGGCGAGTTCAAGCTGCATCTCGTTCCCGCCGGCATCTTCTATCCGGATAAGCTTTGCCTCATCGGCAACGGCGTCGTCGTGGATTGCGCCGAACTGCTCCGTGAGATCGAACACCTCGAGGACCGCGGCGTCAGCGTCCGTGGCCGCCTCTTCCTCAGCGATCGCGCACACGTCATCATGCCTTGGCACCGCCTCATCGACGAGCTGGACGAGAAGCTGCGCGGCGAAGGCGCCATCGGCACGACGGGTCGCGGCGTCGGCCCAGCCTTCGTTGATAAGGTCGGTCGCGCCGGCGTCCGCATGGCCGACATCGTCGACCCGGAAGCCCTTCTGAGCCTCCTATCGTTTCTCGTTCCCTACAAAAACGCCGTCCTTCAGAAGCTATACGACGCCGACCCGCTTGAGATCGAGACGATAGCTGCCGAGTATCGCGATTACGGCGCGCGCCTCGCGCCCTTCGTCGCCGACACTTCGCACCTTGTCCACAAGGCGCTCGAGACCGGCGACACTGTCCTCCTCGAGGGCGCTCAGGGCTCGCTGCTGGACCTCGACTCCGGCACGTACGAATATGTGACGTCGTCCGTGCCCTCTTCGCTCGCCGCGGGCGCCGCCATCGGCGGCCCCAAGAACCGCATTCCCGGTGTGGCGATTGGCGCCGTGGTCGGCGGTATCCTCGGCAACCAGATCGGCAGAAGCCTGGACGAGGAGGACCGCCGGATGGCGGCCGCGGCCGAGTATCAGGCTCTCGAATACGGGCAGGCTGGCGCGCCGACGCCTTGGGACAATCCCTCCAACCAGCATCGCGGCCAGATCGTGCCGGGCAAGCCCTACCAGCAGGGCAGCCAATTTTGCCGGCCCTATACCCACACCATCTATATTGGCGGGGAGCCGCAGACGGCGCGCGGCACGGCCTGCCGTCAGCCCGACGGCACTTGGCAGACCGTGGGCTAAGGCTCCCCCAAGCACCGCCTACGGGCTTGTGCTCCCGGAGCCTTCGGCAGATTGCCCAGAATTAATCTTCGCGCTCCTGCCGGACCTTGCCCCTACGCACGCCTTTCCCTATGCCTAGCCCTCTGTCGACTATCGGAGGCCTACGCCCCCCGTGCTGCTTTGGGTCGTTCTTGCCTGTCTCACGGCGATCGTGCTCATCGTCCTGCTGCGGCCGCTTGCCGGTGCGGGGACGGCCGATCGCGCGCCCGAAGCCTTCGACGCCGCCGTCTACCGTGATCAGCTCAATGAGATCGAGGGCGATCTCGCCCGCGGTCTGATCGGCGAAGAGGAGGCTGAAGCCGCGCGCGTCGAGATTGCGCGGCGGCTCCTCGCTGCCGACAGCAAGGCGCGTGCGTCAGATCGCGCCAAGAGCCATGGCGCCAGGGCCAGGGCGGCGATGATCGCCATAGGCGTAGCGCTTCCTCTCCTCGCGCTCGGCCTTTATCTCACCTACGGCTCTCCCCGCTTGCCCGGCCAGCCGCTCGCCGCGCGTCTCCAAGATCCTGCCAGCGATCGGAATCTCGAAGCGCTCGTCGCCCGAGTCGAGGCGCGGCTCAGGGAGCATCCCGAAGAGGGCGAGGGGTGGGAGGTGATCGCTCCCGTCTATATGGGCTGGCGCCGCTATGGCGACGCGGCGCAAGCCTACGCCCAGGCGATCAGACTTCTCGGCCCTTCGGCCAAGCGCCTTTCGGGCCAGGGCCAGGCCGTCGTCCTTTCTAATAACGGCGTGGTGACGGAAGACGCCCGCAGCGCGCTCGAGCGTGCGTTCACGCTCGATCCAACGCTCATCGAGCCGCGTATCCTGCTGGCCATCGCCAAGGAGCAGGACGGGCAATTTCAGGCGGCTATCGAGGATTGGCGGGCGCTGCTGAGCAAGGCCGACGGCGATGCGCCGTGGCGCGAGATGGTGGAGAAGCGGATCGCTGCCGCCGAAGCGCATCTTGCCGGTAAGCCTTTGGCGGAAGCCGAGACGCCGGCACCGCCGCAAGCCGGAGCGCAAAGCCAAAATGGCCCGAGCGCTTCAGACATCGCCGCAGCCCAAAACATGAGCCCGGCCGAACGTCAGGCAATGGTCGAGCGGATGGTGCAGGGTCTCGCCGCCCGGCTCGACCAAGACGGCAGCGATCTTCCCGGCTGGCTTAAGCTCGTGCGCGCCTATAGCGTGCTCGACCGGAAAGACGATGCGCTGAAGGCATTACAGCGCGCCAAAAGCCAGTTCAGCGGCAATACGCAAGCCATCGAGCAGCTCGATCGGCTCGCGGCCGAGCTTGGATTGAAGTCATGACCCGCAAGCAGCGACGAGGCGTTCTGATCGGCACCTGCCTTGTCGTGCTCGGCGCGGCGATAGGGCTCGTGCTGTTCGCCATGCGCGATTCCATCGTCTTCTTCTATAGCCCAAGCGAGGTCGCCGCGATGCAGATCGCTCCGGGCCAACGCTTCAGGCTCGGCGGCCTGGTCGAGACGGGCAGCGTGGTGCGGGGCGAAGGGACCACGGTTCGCTTCGCCGTCACCGATCAGGCAAAAACGCTTCACGTGACCTATACCGGCGTGCTGCCCGATCTCTTCCGCGAAGGGCAGGGCGTCGTGGCGGAGGGCACGCTCGAGCCGGACGGCGTTTTCCATGCCGACAACGTGCTCGCCAAGCATGACGAGAATTATATGCCGCCGGAGGTGGCCAAGAAGCTGAAGGCGCAAGGCGTGTGGCGCGGAGACGCCGAGGCTGGCGGGCCTATGTCTCAGGGCAAGGTGAACTGAAAGGAGAGCGGTCGAGCGGGAGATGATTGCAGAGACCGGCCACTACGCGCTGATCCTCGCGCTCGGCGTCGCCATCGTGCAGACGATGCTGCCGCTGCTGGGCGCACGCCTGCGCGATCCGCAACTTGCTGCCGTCGCCGCTCCCGCCGCGCAGATGCAATTCATTTTGATAGCGATCGCCTTCATCGCGCTGACCACCGCCTATGTCACCTCTGACTTCTCGATCGAGAATGTCTGGCGCAATTCCCATTCGGCAAAGCCGCTGCTCTACAAGATCTCGGGCGTGTGGGGGAACCATGAAGGCTCGATGGTCCTATGGGTCTTGATCCTCGCGCTGTTTGGCGCGAGCGTCGCGACCTATGGCACCAATCTGCCGCGGCAGCTCAAGGCCAATGTGCTCGCGGTGCAGGGCTCGATCGCCGCGGCCTTTCTCCTCTTCATCGTCACCACATCAAATCCCTTCACCCGCCTTTCCCCCGCGCCCTTCGACGGGCAAGGGCTGAACCCGGTGTTGCAAGACCCGGCGCTCTCCTTCCATCCGCCCTTCCTCTATGCCGGCTATGTCGGCTTCTCCATGGCCTTCTCCTTCGCCGTCGCGGCGCTGATCGAAGGCCGCATCGACGCCGCCTGGGCGCGCTGGGTCAGGCCTTGGACGCTTGCCGCCTGGATGTGCCTTACGCTCGGCATCGCCATGGGGTCATGGTGGGCCTATTACGAGCTCGGCTGGGGCGGGTTCTGGTTCTGGGACCCGGTCGAGAACGCCTCCTTCATGCCGTGGCTCGCCGGCACGGCGCTGCTCCACTCGGCGCTCGTCATGGAGAAGCGCGACGCGCTCAAGGTGTGGACCATCCTCCTCGCCATCATCACCTTCTCGCTGAGCTTGATGGGCACCTTCCTCGTCCGCTCGGGCGTGCTCACGAGCGTGCACGCCTTCGCCGTCGATCCGGCGCGCGGCATCTTCATCCTTGCCATCATGGGCGTCTTTATCGGCGGGGCGCTTACCCTGTTCGCCTGGCGCGCGCCGCTTCTCGCGCAAGGCGGACTGTTCGCCCCGATCAGCCGCGAGGGCGCGCTCGTGCTCAACAACCTCCTGCTCACCACGGCCTGTGCCGCGGTATTCGTCGGCACGCTCTATCCGCTCGCGCTCGAGGCGCTGACCGGCGACAAAATCTCGGTCGGGGCGCCCTTTTTCAACCTCACCTTCGCGCCGCTCATCGTTCCTCTCCTCATCGCCGTGCCGTTCGGGCCGCTGCTCGCGTGGAAGCGGGGGGACCTCGTGGCGGCGGCACAGCGCCTGATGGCGGCGGCTGGCCTGGCGCTCGCGGTCAGCGTCTTGCTGCTGGCCTTCCACCAGCGGGGCCCATGGCTTGCGCCCTTCGGCATCGGCCTTGGCGTCTGGCTCGTCATGGGCGCGCTCACCGAGATCGCTTACCGGGTGAAGCTCGTGCACGCCTCCCCGTCGGAGGCCTGGCGGCGCTTGCGCAATCTGCCGCGCGCGGCCTATGGGTCGGCGCTCGCGCACGCGGGCCTTGGGCTCGCGGTCATCGGCATTGTCGCCACCACGGCATGGCGGTCGGAGCAGATCCTTGCGCTCAAGCCTGGCGATGTAGCCGACATCGCGGGCTACACGCTCACCTTCAAGGGCGTGGCCCCCCACCAGGGGCCTAACTACCAGGAGCGGGTGGCGGTTTTCACTGTCGCGCGCAACGGCCACGCGGTGACCGAGCTTACGCCGTCGAAGCGCGAGTTCACCGTCGAGCGGAGCGGCACGACCGAGGCCGGGATTCTTGCAAGCTGGCGCGGCGATCTCTACGCGGTGCTTGGCGATCAGCTGAAGAACGGCGCCTACAGCATCCGCCTCTATTTCAACCCGCTCGTGCGTCTTATCTGGCTCGGAGCGCTTGTGATGTTCCTTGGCGGCGCCGTATCCCTCTCTGACCGCCGCTTGCGGGTCGGCGCTCCGAAGCGCGCGCAAGCTAAGGTGGCGGCTGTACCCGCGGGCGAGTAGCCATGAAGTCGCGCCAATCCCTCTTCGCCCTCGTTCTGGCGGTTGCGATCTCCTTCCTCGCGGCGTTTCCCGCTTATGCCGTGCAGCCCGATGAAGTGCTGCAAGACCCCGCGCTCGAGGCGCGCGCCCGGGCCATCTCGGAAGGCTTGCGCTGCCTCGTCTGCCAGAACCAATCGATCGACGATTCCGACGCGCCCTTGGCCAAGGACCTTAGGCTCCTTGTGCGCGAGAGGCTCAAAGCCGGCGATAGCGATCAAGAGATCGCCGACTTCATCGTGGCCCGCTATGGCGAGTTCGTGCTCCTCCGCCCACGGCTTTCGCCGCATACCCTGCTGCTGTGGTTCGCGACGCCCGCTGTTTTTGCCACGGCGCTTCTCCTCATCTGGCTCGCCTATCGGCGGCGAAAAGCGGCCGCTCAAGGCCTTGCGCCGCTTAGCGCCAACGAGGAACGCCGGCTGAAGCGCCTGCTGGACGAACGCTGAGCCTTGGGCTAAGGGAAGGAGGCAAAACGCCCTTGCCGAGGGCCGTTTTTCGCCAGGAACCTTACTGAAATTTAATGCCGCCGAAACGGCGGCGTAATCGGCGAACGCATATATGTTGACCCCAGAGGCCTCGCTCCTTGGTCGATGCAAGGCTATCTTACGGGAATTCCTATCTCAGGAGAGAGGTGACTCATGACACTTGACCAGAGCTCTGCTGCGACTGAGAGCCCAAGCTCGCGGAGACTGACCCGCAAGCCCGTGCTCCTCGCGGCTGCCGCCCTGATCGCCACGAGCGCATTAGGGCTGGCGCTCGGCAATAGCGTGCCCTTTGCCGCCGCCGAGACCGCTACCCAGCCGACCATCGAAACGCCTTATGGCCGCGCGCCGTTGAGCTTCGCCGACCTTGTCGCCAAGGTGAGCCCGGCCGTGGTGAGCATCAACGTCAAGGGCGACGTCAAAGTCGCCGACAACGATATGCAGATTCCGGGTATGCCCGACCTTCCGGAGGACAACCCGCTCTACGACTTCTTCAAGCAGTTCCGCAAAGGCATGCCGCAGGCTCCGACCGCGCCGACCCCGAGTTTGGCGCAAGGCTCCGGCTTCTTCATCTCGCCTGATGGCTTAGTCGTGACCAACAACCACGTGGTCGAGGACGCCGAGGACATCACAGTGACGCTCGAGAGCGGTGACAAATATCCGGCCAAGCTCATCGGCACCGACCCGCGCACCGACGTGGCGCTGGTCAAGGTCAATGCCGAGGGCAAGACCTTTCCGTTCGTCGAGTTCTCGTCCAAGGATCCCCGCGTCGGCGACTGGGTGCTCGCCGTCGGCAATCCGTTCGGCCTCGGCGGCACGGTGACGGCCGGCATTATCTCGGCCCATAACCGCGACATCGGCTCCGGCCCCTATGACTACCTGCAGATCGATGCCGCGGTGAACCGCGGCAATTCGGGCGGTCCCGCCTTCGATCTCGACGGCAAGGTGGTCGGCATGAACACGGCCATCTTCTCACCCTCCGGCGGCAATGTCGGTATCGCCTTCGCCGTGCCGGCTGCCCTCGTCAAGGAGGTGGTCAGCGAGCTCCAGAGCCACGGCACTGTCGATCGGGGCTGGCTTGGCGTCGTTATCCAGAATGTGAGCGACGACATCGCCGATTCGATCGGACTGCCAGAGGCCAAGGGAGCCATGATCACCAAGGTGACCGAGGACGGACCTGCGGCCAAAGAGGACCTCAAGCCCGGCGATGTCATCGTCGAGGTGAACGGCGAGAAGATCAACGATTCGCGCGACCTCGCCCGCAAGATCGCCGAGCTGCATCCCGATACGGACGTGAAGCTGTCCATCGCCCGCTATGGCGAGCAGCGTCAGGTCACCATGAAGCTCGGCACCTTCCCGAGCAGCAAGAAGCTTGCCGCTCTCGAGGAGGAAAAGCCTAGCACGGGCGAGCAAATAAAAGATCTCGGCCTGTCGCTGGCTCCGGCCGTCAAGTTCCCCGGCGCCGGGGACGAGGGCGTGGTGATCACCGAGGTCGATCCTCAGAGCGATGCCGCCGACAAGGGACTTAAGCCCGGCGACGTCATCCTCCAGGTCGCCGGCGTCACCGTGTCCGAACCTTCCGATGTCGCCGCTGGCGTCAAGAAGGCGATGGCCGGCGCCAAATCGGACAAGGACACGGTCAAAGTCCTGATGCAGGTCAAAACCGGCGATCAGACGCGCTTCGTGGCGCTTTCCCTGAAGAAGGCTTAAAGACGCCTTCTACGCCGGAGGGCGGCACGGTCTCCCCCCACCGCGCCGCCCACCCCTCTCTCGTCAGGGCTTACTTCCGTGTCTTGTTGAGGCAGCGTCGCCAGGGAGATCTCCAAACATGCGTGTGCTGGTCATCGAGGACGATCAGGAGACCGCAACTTTCCTCAAGCGGGCGCTGAAAGAATCGGGCCATGTCGCCGAATACGCAGGCGACGGCCAGACCGGGCTCGATCTTGCCAGAGCAAACGCCTATGACGTGCTCATCGTTGACCGCATGTTGCCCAAATGCGACGGGCTGACGGTGATCGGAGCGCTGCGCGCCGAGGAGATCAGGACCCCGGCGCTGATCCTGAGCGCGCTTGGCGAGGTCGACGATCGGGTCAAGGGCTTGCGCGCCGGCGGCGATGACTATCTGACCAAGCCCTACGCATTCAGCGAGCTGCTCGCCCGCATCGAGGCGCTGGCCCGGCGCACGTCCCCCGAGGAAGGGAGCACGCGCTTCATGGTAGGCGACCTCGTGCTCGATCGCCTCTCGCACAAGGTGACGCGCGCGGGCGAAGCTATTATGTTGCAGCCGCGCGAGTTTCGCCTGCTCGAATATCTGATGAAGCATGCAGGTCAGGTGGTGACGCGCACCATGTTGCTCGAGAATGTATGGGACTATCATTTCGACCCGCAGACGAATGTCATCGACGTCCACATTTCCCGGCTGCGGTCCAAGATCGACAAAAACTTCGGAAACGCCCTCCTGCACACGGTCCGCGGCGCCGGCTACACCATCCGTGACAGCGCTCACTAAGCTCTTCCGGACCACTACCTTTCGCCTATCGCTGACCTATCTTGCGCTATTCAGCGCCGCCGCGATTGTCGCTATCGCCTATATCTATTGGAACACCACGGTTCTGCTCTCGCGGCAGCTCAACCAGACCATCGACGCCGAACTCAAGGGGCTCGCCGAGCAGTACCGGGCAGGGGGGCTGGAACAACTTGTCCGTACCGTCGCCGAGCGCAGCGGCACCCCCGGCAACAGCCTCTATCTCGTGGCCGACAGCGAAGGCCGCAGGCTCGCCGGCAATCTCAGCGCCGTGTCGCCCGATTTGTGGAACAGCCTCGGTCCGGTCGAATTCGTCTATCGGCGCCCCGCTCCGGGGGGCGTCGAGAACAGGCTCGCTTTCGCCAATGTGTTCCGGCTGCCGAGCGGGTACCGGCTGATCGTCGGCCGCGACATCGAGGACCGCCGCGAGCTTGCGCGCATGGTTCGCTCAGCCATGCTGTGGGGACTCGGGGTGATGGCCGTGTTCGGCATCGGCGGCGGCTATTGGGTGAGCCGCAAGCTGCTCGCGCGCATCGACATGCTCGCCGCCACCACGCGCACCATCATGGAGGGTGATCTGGCCGGGCGTCTGCCGATCGCGGGCTCGGGCGACGAGCTCGACCGGCTGTCGGACAGCCTCAACCTCATGCTCGCGCGCATCGAGCAGCTCATGGCGGGCTTGCGCGAAGTCTCGGACAATATTGCCCACGACCTCAAGACGCCGCTCAACCGCCTGCGTAATCGCGTCGAGGCGGCGTTGCGCGAGCCTTACGGCGAGCCGGTCTATCGCGAGGCACTGGAGCGGACCATCGAGGAGGCAGACGGGCTGATCAAGACGTTCAATGCGCTCCTCTCGATCGCGCGGATCGAAGCCGGCGCCGGCGGAGACAACCGTGAGACACTCGATGTGTCGGCGCTATTGCGCGACGTAGCCGAGCTTTACGAGCCGGTCGCAGAGGAACGCGGGCTGGTGCTGAAGGCTGAGGCAGAAGCCCCTATTTTCATCCGCGCCGATCGCCAGTTGCTCGGCCAGGCCATCGCCAATCTCATCGACAACGCTATCAAATATGGGACGACAGGGGTGTCACTGGGCGGCACTGGCGCGCAACCAGAGGTCGAAGTAAGCGCCAAGATCAAGGGACCAATCGCCGAGATCGTGGTGACCGACCGGGGGCCAGGGGTACCGGTTTCCGACCGCGAGCGAGTGCTCGACCGGTTCGTTCGGCTCGAAGCGAGCCGGTCGGAGCCGGGCAGCGGATTGGGTTTGAGTCTTGTCGCGGCCGTGGCGCGGCTGCATGGTGGCAGCCTGAGACTTGAGGACAACGCGCCCGGGCTCAGAGTCATCCTCGCTTTGCCAATGAACGGCGAGGCGCTTGTCAACGGGGCGCCTCACCGGGCGCCCGCGGGAGCAGAGATCAGGCCGGCGTGACGGCGTTCTTCGAGCGCATCACCGAAATGCCGCGCGTCTACGACGCGGCGCGGGGCGCCGACGTGCTTGCAAGCCTGACTAAAGCATTTGGCGGCGCTTCCGATCTCGCGCCTGCCGCCAAGCTCCTTGCCGTGGCGCCAAAGGTCAAGGAGCTGCTCGCGGCTTCCTTTTCCGGCTCTCCCTACCTTACGTCGCTGGCGTTGCGCGATCCCGCAATTCTCGCCGAATGCCTATTGCGCGATCCCGACGCGCATCTGGCGGAGGCGCGTGCAGCGCTCGCCGCAGCAATTGCCAAAGCCCCCACCGCGCAGGAGGTCATGGCGCTGTTGCGGCGGTTCAAGCGCCGCATGGCGCTCCTCACGGGCCTCGCCGATCTTGGCGGCGTTTGGCCGACGGAGGCGACGCTAGAGGTCATGAGCGCCGCCGCCGATGCGGTGCTGGAGCAGGCGGCGACCTTTCTCTTCCGCAAGGCGCGCGAGTCCGGCCAGCTCACGCGGCAAGCGGACGCCGCGTCGCCCGCGCCGGGCTATTTCATCATTGCCATGGGCAAGCTCGGCGCGTTTGAGCTTAACTACTCCAGCGACATCGACATTATCGTCTTCTACGACGCCGAGCGTGCGGGGCTTAAGCCGGACATCGAGCCATCAACGTTCTTCGTGCGGCTGACCCGCGAGCTCGTGCGTCTCCTCCAGGAGCACACCGCCGACGGCTATGTGTTCCGCACCGATCTCAGGCTTCGGCCCGACCCGGGTGCGACCCAGATCGCGCTCTCGATCGAAGCGGGACTCACCTATTACGAGAGCTTCGGCCAGAACTGGGAACGCGCCGCCCTGATCAAGGCGCGGGTCGTTGCCGGCGATGTCGAGGCGGGCGAGGAGTTCCTGCGTCAGCTCGCTCCGTTCGTGTGGCGGAAATATCTCGAC
>Ga0209887_1000712_pt1 | contig 10150 bp, 10 predicted proteins | sample GWRWN1_30_40_FD_187230 | JGI IMG/M metagenome (GOLD analysis project Ga0209887, IMG submission 187230) | Riverbed sediment microbial communities from areas with no vegetation in Columbia River, Washington, USA - GW-RW N1_30_40 (SPAdes)... | ecosystem: Environmental > Aquatic > Freshwater > River...
ACAAGACCGTGCTCACCTTGCACTTCACCCTGCCGCTCGAGACGCCGCTCGATGCTCAGGCCCAGGAGGTCGCGGTCGACGTCTATGACCCTTCCTTTTTCGTGGCCTTCGGCTTTGCCGCCGACGCGCCGGTGAAGGTCGCCGGCGCGCCAGCGCCTGGCTGCGCCGCGGAGGTCCAGAAGCCTGACCCGGAAAGCGAGGCCGACGCCAAGGCCCTGAGCGAAGCCTTCTTCAGCCAGCTCGGGCCGAACTCAAATTTTGGCTCGCAATTCGCCCAGACGGCGATCGTCAAATGCCTCACCCACTGAGCCGTGCGGCTTTTCGCCTGATCAGGCTGTTTTTGGTTTGCTGTTCGCTGATCATGGTTGCTTTGCCTGCTCATGCCGAGACGAAGCCGACAACGCCCTTCGGCGTCCCAGCCCAGCAGGGTGCGCCCTCGGCCTTCGCGCCCCCTCAAGCGGCACCGCTGCAAGCCCGTGGTCCCTTCGGCGCTTTGCTGAGCTGGGTGGCCGACACGCAGCAGAGCATGCAGCGGGAGCTCGCCACCAGCGTCAAGCGTCTGAAGAGCGGCAATGCCATCGCCGCGGCGCTCGCGCTCGCAGGGCTCAGCTTCCTCTACGGCATCGTGCACGCCGTGGGCCCCGGGCACGGCAAGGCCATCATTTCATCCTACGTCGTCGCCAACGAGGAGACGGTGCGGCGCGGCGTCATGATCTCCTTCCTTGCCGCCGGATTGCAGGCGGTGAGCGCGATCGTCCTTGTCGGTGTGCTGCTGATCGGGATGAACGCGAGTGGACTCCAGGTCAATGCCTGGTCGAACCAGCTCGAAAGCGTGAGCTATGCGCTGATCGCTGTCGTCGGCCTCTATCTCTTGTCGACCCAGTCCATGCGGCTGTGGCGCCGTCGCGACGGTCCGGCAGCTCAGACCGCCCAGAGCCGTGCCGCGCATAGTCACGGCGATCATGGTCATGAGCATGGGCATCACCATCACCATGATCATGATCATCACGATCATCACCACGCGCCTGGAGAGGTCTGCGACCATATCGTCGATGCGCGGCAGCTTGCGGGTCCATTCTCCTGGCGCAAGGTCATGGCCGTGGTGTTCTCGGTGGGCATCAGGCCCTGCACCGGCGCGATCCTCGTGCTTGTTTTTGCGCTGACCCAAGGCCTGTTCTGGGCGGGGGTGGCAGCGACATTCGCCATGGCGTTCGGCACCGCCATCACCGTCGCGGTGTTGGCGAGCCTCGCGCTCGGCTCGCGCGAGCTTGCGCTCAGGCTCGGAGGGGCGAATGCCATGTGGGCCAACGCGGTGTGGACCACATGCGCCATCGGCGGCGCGGCGATCATCTTCCTCTTCGGGCTCCTTCTCTTTATCGCCTCGTTGGGGCCGGCAAGACCGTTCTGACGGCCTATATTTCTTCTTGGCGGGCTTGCGCCGGCTGGGCAGCGCACCCTAAATCCTTAAAGGTCGCGGGGAGCGAAGCTCAACTGTTGTAATCTGCTAGTGGCGACGGAGAATTATGATGGCACTCCAACTCGGCGAAACCGCACCGGATTTCGAAGCCGACACGACGCAAGGTCGTATCCGCTTCCATGAATGGCTCGGCGATTCCTGGGGCGTTTTGTTCTCTCATCCCAAGGACTTCACGCCGGTCTGCACCACCGAGCTCGGCTATATGGCAAGGATCAAGCCCGAGTTCGACAAGCGCAGGGTCAAGATCATCGGCTTAAGCGTCGATCCGGTGGACCGGCACTCAAAATGGGCGGACGACATCAAAGACACGCAAGGCGTTGCGCCGAACTTCCCCATGATCGGCGATCCGGACCTCAAGATCTCCAAGCTTTACGGCATGCTGCCGGCAAGCGCGTCGGGCAGCGCGGAGGGACGAACGCCAGCGGACAATCAGACGGTCCGCAATGTCTTCGTCGTCGGCCCTGACAAGAAGATCAAGCTGATCCTGGTCTATCCCATGACCACCGGGCGCAATTTCGACGAGGTGCTGCGCGTGATCGACTCGATGCAGCTCACCGCCAAGCACCGGGTGGCGACGCCGGTGAACTGGAAGCAAGGCGACGAAGTGATCATCGCCGGCTCCGTCTCCGACGAGGAGGCAAAGAAGATCTATCCCGACGGGTGGAAGGCCCCGAGGCCCTATATCCGCATCGTGCCGCAGCCGCGAAGCTGACGTTGCTGCCACCGTTGGCCTTCATGCTTTGCCATAGTATGTAGCCGCAGCGATCAAGAATTTGTGAGAAGAATCGATTGGCGGCTTCCGCTATACGGATCATATCGGTCCGTAGACAACAGGTATGGGCGCTGGTTCGGTTTTGCTGGCCGACCAGGAAGTGCCGGGCAAGGGGGCTATGTCTGATCCAAGCGGTTCGGGCCCATCTCGGGCTGGGGGTAGCGCACATCAAACGGCCAAAGGCATTGCCGATCAGATCGCGCCTCTGGTCCGGCTGGCGCGCGCCAAGGGATTTGACTTCCTCTCTTATTTGCTTGCCATGGCGCTCAAGGAATCGCGGCGCCTGTCGGGGAAGTGAGGGCCGGGCTTCGCCTTAGGCCAAACCGAAGCTGCCAAGCTTGCGTTCAGGGCTTGAAAGGGCTTGCGGCACGATTAGGCTGGCCGCCATGGCAATGCGGAAGACGCCTCTCCTCACGACCGATTGCGTCATTCGCGACAACGAGGGGCGCGTGCTGCTCATTCGCCGCAAGAACGAGCCCTTCAAAGGCGCTTACGCGCTTCCCGGCGGGTTCGTCGATATCGGTGAGACGGTTGAGGCGGCCTGCCGGCGCGAAGTCCTCGAAGAGGCCGGTATCGCGGTGGGCGAGCTTCGCCTCGTGGGCGTCTATTCCGACCCTTCACGCGATCCGCGCGGACATACCGTCAGCATTGCCTACATGACCTTCTTGCCACAGGCGCCGAGCCCGAAGGCCGGATCGGACGCGGAGGAAGCGGATTGGGTCGAGGACTGGCGGACTCTCGAACTCGCCTTCGATCACGCCGAGATCATTGCTGATGCCGAGACCTTGGCGCGACGGTGAAACGAGTTCCCATCCCTCCCCTTGATGGGGAGGGTGGCGCGCTCCTTAGAGCGCGCCGGGTGGGGTGAGCGGCGGCCAACTTGCTACAGCGTACCGAACGCGAGTCCGGCCCCCACCCCGACGCCGCGCTTAGCGCGTCGTCGGCCCTCCCCACGAGGGGGAGGGATGGAGCCAGAGGCAGCGCCTTGGCTTTCACCTTTCTCTGGATCAGCGCGCCCTAGGCGCACGAGGCCGGATGCTCTATCTAAGCGCTCATGGAGCTCGCCCATGAATGAGAATGCGCGCACCAAGAATTTCGCCGATCGGCGCGAGGCTGCCGAGGCCGCGCCCGCGCCTCGCCGCGTAGGCCGCATCGGCGTTCTTCTCATCAATCTCGGCACGCCTGACGCAACGTCCTACTGGCCGATGCGCCGCTATCTCAAGGAGTTCCTCTCCGACCGGCGCGTGATCGAGACGAACCGGGTGTTGTGGTGGCTGATCTTGAACTTCGTCGTGCTGGTGAAGCGGCCTTTCGCCAGCGGGGCCAAATATCGCTCGATTTGGAACGAGGCGCTTGACGAGTCGCCGCTTCGCACCATCACGCGGAGTCAGGCAGAGAAAGTCGGCCACGCCCTCGCGCCAAAGAAGATCGTGGTCGACTGGGCCATGCGCTATGGCAATCCGAGCATCGCCGCCCGTATCGAGGCCCTTACCGCCCAGGGCTGCGACCGGCTCCTCGCCTTTCCGCTCTATCCGCAATATGCCGCGGCCAGCACGGCGACCGCCAATGACAAAGTGTTCGACGCGCTGAAGACGCTCCGCGCGCAGCCTGCCTTGCGCACGGTGCCTCCTTACCCGCAAGACCCCGTCTACATCGCGGCACTCGCCGACTCCATCAGGGCCCATCTCGGCAAGCTCGACTTCGAACCAGAGGCGATCCTCGCCTCCTTCCACGGCCTGCCGCAGGCTTATGTCGACAGAGGCGACCCCTACCAGAAGCAGTGCATCGAGACCACGGAAGCCTTGCGCACGGCGCTCGGGCCGCTTGGCGCCAAGCTCAAGCTCACATTTCAGTCGCGCTTCGGCCGTGCCGAGTGGATCAAGCCCTATACCGACAAGACGGTCGAGGCGCTGGCGCGGGAGGGGGTGAAGCGGATCGCCATCGTCTCACCGGGCTTTGCCGCCGATTGCATCGAGACGCTCGAGGAGATCGCCGAGGAGAACAAGGAGATCTTCCTCGAACATGGTGGTGAGAGGTTCAGCTACATTCCCTGCCTCAACGACAGCGAGGGCGGGATCAAGGTGCTTGTGCATCTGATCGAGCGCGAGCTTGAAGGCTGGGCGTAGACTAGGGGACGCCAGATTTTCGTCATTCCGGCGAAAGCCGGAATCCAGAGCAAAGGATGCAGAACTTGCTGTCCTGGATCCCGGCTTACGCCGGGATGACGAACTCGGGGGACGGGAGGCATGACAGCACTGAGGCTGCTGATAGGCGTGAGCCTCGTCCTTGCGGGCTGCGCCACGCCCATGGCCATGCGCGATATCAATGCGGTCAAGCCGAATTGCGCCAAGATCGACAGGCAGATTGCGGCCTTGGAGAAGGAGAAGGCCGAGAACAACCAGAGGCTTCTTGCCGGCATCCAGTCGGTCGCGCCCGCGCTTGCCGCCATCAACATCGTCGCCGGCACCTATGGCAGGAACGTCGCCATCGCCACCGGCGAATGGGCCGCTTCCATCGACCGCAAGCTGGTCGAGCTCAGGCGCGCCAAGAAGAACTGCTAGAGCCATGCGTTCCACCTTGGTCGCAGTTTTGTGCGGGCTGATCGGCCTGTTGGCGCCTTCCGCTCTCGCTGCCGAAACTGATGCAGCAACTGAGCCCGCGGGAACCTTCGCCTATGTCTCTGTCGCGGGCGCACCTGGCGACGGGGAAGAGGCGCTCGCCGCCGCGCTCTCCAGGCAGCTCGCCGCGCGCGGCCTCAAGCCGGCAACCGCCTTCCAGGCCAATGTCTATGAGGTGCAAGGGACGGTCCGTGTCGCGCCCGCCGCCAAAGGCAAACAGAGCGTCACCATCGTCTGGGTCGTGCTCGGCCCTGACGGCAGTCAGCTCGGCATCACGCGCCAGACCAAGGACGTGCGCAAAGGCTCGCTCGACAAGAAATGGGGCGCCGCCGCCGACGCAGCCGCCGCCGCGGCAGCCGAGGACATCGTGAAGCTCCTCCCGCGCTAGGGAGCCGGGACGCCTTAGCCGCGCGCCTTCCGCCGGGTGGTTGAGGTTTTTCGCCGGCGCTTGGCGGGCGCTTTCGGCTTGCGTTTGGCACGCATAGTCCGCGCTCCCGCAGCCATCACCGCTTCGATCTCCTCGATCTTCACGATCTCGGGCGGGATGTCCGCGGTCGCATCCGCCTTTGGCCACAGCGCCTCGGCGTAACGCGTGCCGCCGCTGCCCTCGACGCGGACCTCCGCGAATCCGGCGCTCCGAAGCACGCCGGCGACCGTATCGTTGGACGCAAGCCGCTTGAGCCCCGTGAGCCTGATGGTCGCGCGGTATCGTCTGCCCTTGCGGACGGTGAACTTCGCCATGCCACCCTCCTCTCAGGAGAAGCGCAACTGATAGTTGTGTGTTGGTAAAAATGCAAGCAGAGCCTTTGGGGCCCGGAGGGCTCAGCCAAGCCCTGTCAGGAACCATTGCTCCACAGCGTCGCGGCCCGCTTGTTCGAGGGTGAGATGAAGCTTGGTGCGGCGGAGGAGGAAGTCCTCTGCCGTCATGGTGTCCTCGACCTCCGCCGCATAGCCGAGCTCGGCGCGGATCACGCCGGGAGCGATCTCATCAGCTAAGGCAGGCTCAGCTTCAATGCGGCCGAACAGCGTCTCGATCCTGTCGCCATAGGTGAGCGCCCAGCGGCGGCGGAGTTCCGGCGGAAGGGAGTTGGGGCCTTGCTCGGCGCGGGCGAGAAGCTCGGGCCGGGAGAGACTCCCGCCGTAAAGGGAGACATCCCTGGTCCAAGCCCCTCGCGTCTTGGCCCCAAGACTACGCAGCGTATCGAGCACCTCATCGGCCAAAGCCCGGTGCGTGGTGAGCTTGCCGCCGTAAAGGGTGACGAAGCCGCCCGTTCCATTGGCAACCGAGGAAAGCGCCGGGCTTCGGCTGAGGCGGCTCGGTCTGGTAACCGCGTCGCCCTCAAGAGCGCGGACGCCGGACCAAGTGAACACCACATCGGCTTCGTTTGCGGGTTCGCGCGGATGGGCGAAGTAGCGGTTATAGGCCGCGAGGAGATACGCCTGCTCTTCGGCCGAACAGCGTGCCTCGCCGGGATCGCCCTGATGCGGCACGTCGGTCGTACCGACCATCAGGAAGCGTTCGCCGAGCCAAGGAATGACGAAGACGACACGCTCCTCTTGGTCCTGCATCGTATAGGCGTCGGTTTGCGCAGGCGCGGGCATCTTCAGCACGATGTGGCTGCCGCGCACGAGCCGCAAGGATCGCGCGGGCGGCGCCACTGCCGTCATGGCATCGATGCTTGCAATCCACGGACCCGCTGCATTGACGATGAAGCCCGCCTCGATGCGGCGCTTTCGCCCACGCTCGTCAAGCTCCACGCCATAGCCATTGACGAGCGGGGCGATGGCGGTGACGGCGCGGCGATTGCGAATATCGGCCCCGCGGGCGCGCGCATCGAGCAGGACGGCAAGCGTGAGCCGCGCATCGTCGGTGATGCAGTCCCAATAGCGGAGGACCGAGGTCAGCTCCTCTTGGCGCAGCCTGGGGAGTTGCGAGATGTCGTCGTCATCCAGCCTGCCGCTTGCCGGCAATCCACCCCCGAAGGACAGAGCGTCGTACAGGGCAAGACCTGCCCTGAGCGTCAAGGCTTGCCGCTTCTGCCAGCGATAGATCGGCATAAGAAATCTTAAGGGCGCGACGAGATGGGGCGCGGTCTTGAGCAATTGCGCCCGCTCGACCAGGGATTCGCGCACGAGGCCGAGCTCGAAGTGCTCGAGATAGCGCAAGCCGCCATGGATCAGCTTGGAGGAGGTCGAGGACGTGGCGCAGGCATAGTCGCCCTTCTCGGCCAGCATTACTTTCAGCCCGCGTCCGGCCGCGTCGCGAGCGACCGCCGCGCCATGGATGCCGCCGCCAATGACGAGCAGGTCGAAGGATTGGGTGGTCAATTATCCCTTCCCGCAATGGGGAGGGTGGGCGCCAAGCGTCCAGCCGAGTCTAGAGCGCGATCCGTTCGGCACGAAGCGCATCCTGTGCCAGCGAGGGTGCCGGCATCACCATATCAGGTCGCCGATAATGCCAAGCAGGATCACGCCGAGCGCGAACCAAAGCGCCAGGCGCTCCCAAGTCGGCATGGCGACGTAGCTTGCCTTGGCCTCCTTGAGATCGAAGGAGTCCTCGCTGGTCAGGCGAGAACCGGGTTTATCGGGCTTCTTGGGCATGGTCGTCATTTTAAGGCGGATCGGGACGAAAGGGAAAGCGGTCAGGCGACGCCGGCGCGGAGCAGATCGTGGATGTGGATGATGCCGACCGGGCGGCCGCCCTCGACCACGAACAGCGTGGTGATGGCCGACGCGTTGATCATCTCGAGCGCGGCACTCGCCAGAAGGTCGGGCGACACGGTCTTGGGCGCCGGCGTCATGATCTCCTGGGCGTGCCGGGCGAGCAGGCCGTCGCCCATGTGACGGCGCAAATCGCCGTCGGTGATGATGCCTCTGAGAAAACCGTTCTCATCGACGACGCCGAGGCAGCCCAGGGCCTTCTCGGTCATGACGACGATGGCCTCGGCCATGACCTCATCAGCGCTGGCGAGCGGCAGGCGCTCGCCTTTGTGCATCAGATCGCCCACGAATTTCAGCCGCGCGCCGAGCTGACCGCCGGGATGCAGCGCCTTGAAATCGCGCGCGGTGAAGCCCTTGCTCTCAAGCAATGCGATGGCGAGGCAGTCGCCAAGCGCAAGCTGCATGACGGTTGAGGTGGTGGGAGCAAGCCCATGCGGGCAGGCCTCCTTGGCCTGCGGCAGCGCAAGCACCAGCTCTGCCGCCTCGGCCAGGGTCGACCCAGGATTCGACGTGACCGCGATCAGCGGTACGGCGAATCGCCGCGAATAGGACACGATATTGCCGAGCTCGACGGTCTCGCCCGACCAGGAGAAGGCCACGATGATGTCGTCGCGCGTGATCATGCCGAGGTCGCCGTGGCTGGCTTCGCTCGGATGCACGAAATAAGCGGGGGTGCCGGTGGAGGAGAGCGTGGCCGCCACTTTCAGCCCGACATGGCCGCTCTTGCCCATGCCGGTGACGATGATTCGGCCGCGACAGGCGCGAAGCGCCTCGACGGCCTCGGCGAAGCTGTCGACGAGGTCGGCGGTAAGCGCTGCATGCAGGGCGCTCAAACCTGCGGCTTCGAGTTGCAGGGTGCGCATAGCTGACGCCAGCGCTTCGCTGCGGCGTTCCTCTAAGGGCGAAAGGTCCCGCTGCAGGCTAACCGGCATGCTCTAATTCCCCCGTGGCGTCTGACTTTAGCACGGATTAAGGCCCCGTCAGGGCCAAGACTTGAAGCCCAAGACTTGCCCCGTTTCGGGGCAGGGCTAAACGCCCCGTTAACTCTATTGCCCCTAGGCTTGGCCGATCAACGGTCCGATGGAAGCGGCCTCTGGCTTGGGGAAATTCCCGCCTCCCGGTGTCGATCGAGGTGCGTCCTTGCCGCGTCGCCACATTTCAAGCGCAGCGGGCGCTCTCGCTGCAGCCCTACTTCTTGCCGTCCAGGGGCTGGCCAACGCACAAGATGCGACGGGGCCGCCTTTGCGGGGAAGTATCGGCGTGCGAGACGGGTCCGATGCGGTGCGCGCGCCGGCGGCAACGGGGTCCGGACAGGGCCAATCAGTCGATAGTCTGGATTCTACGGTAGGGGAGGATTCGGCCGGAGCTTCTCCGTCCCTCGGCGGATTGGGTGACGAGGCGCCGCCTCAGCCTGCCACGCCGCCTCTTGGCGGGCTCGGCGACGAGCCGCGCGAAACCACCCAGCCGGAAGAAATCGGGATACCCGTGGAGGAGTTGGGGCTTGCTCGGCCGACGAGGGCCGTTTCCGAGGCGCTCCAGATCCACAGCGCGCTCCTCCCCGAGCCGCACGATCTCGACCCCTTCGTGCCGATCGGCTTCAGAATTGGGAGCTTCTTGCTGTTTCCGGAGGCGGAAATCGGCACGGATATGACCAACAATGTTTTGGCCACGCGCTTCGACGCGCGTTCCGACATCGGACCGGAGGTCAAGCCGAAGCTTCGCGTCGATTCCGATTGGAGCCGGCATTCGCTCACCTTCGAGGCCAATGCCGACCGCATCTGGTACAGCGAGTTCCCGATCGCGGATGTGAAGAATTATCAGTTGCTGCTTCGCGGTCGGCTCGACGCGACCAGGCGCACGCGCCTCTCAGGCGAAATCGAAAAATCGCAAGTTCAGGAAGGCCCGAGCTCGATCAGTATCACCGATATTGCTAACGCCGATTCCAAGCTGCTCGAGGAGCATGCAACGGCGGGTATCGAGCACACCTTCAACCGGCTCACCCTGAAGCTCACCGGCATCGTCGCTGACTATGATTACTCCGATACCACCGACCCGGGCCTGGAAGGCGTGGTCCCTTTCGCCGACATCAGGGACTATCGCGAAGTGGTGGGCACCTTGCGAAGCACCTATGAGTTCCAGCCGAGCTGGGCAGGGTTCATCGAGACTTCGATCGACGAACGGGATTATCGGGAGCCGGTCAACGTGGCCGGAATCAGGCGCGGTTCCTCGGGCTTCACCGCGCAGGCCGGGGTCAATTTGCGCCTCGCCGGCACGCTGTTCGGCGAAATCGCCGCGGGTTGGGGCGAGCAGCAGCCGATCGACAATCGTCTCAGCACGATCTCAGGGCCGCTTATCAATGGCGATTTGATCTGGATGCCGACGGCCTCGACCAAGCTCGAATTCCTGGCGCGCACGGATATCAGCGAGACGACGTTGGAGGATTCGGCCGGCGCCATCGACCATTTCTTCGAGCTGTCGCTGCAGCAAGCCTTCTGGCGTTATCTCGTGCTCGGAGTCTACGCCTCCTACGAGGTCGCCGATTTTTCCGACGACCCCGAGATC
>Ga0209887_1000714_pt1 | contig 10149 bp, 12 predicted proteins | sample GWRWN1_30_40_FD_187230 | JGI IMG/M metagenome (GOLD analysis project Ga0209887, IMG submission 187230) | Riverbed sediment microbial communities from areas with no vegetation in Columbia River, Washington, USA - GW-RW N1_30_40 (SPAdes)... | ecosystem: Environmental > Aquatic > Freshwater > River...
GCCGTGGAGAAGCTCCGCGCCTCGAAGGATGCCGCCGCGCTTTACGCGGTGTTGACCGCGGACGAAGCCTCCTCCCACGCCGCTTAGCCGCATAACTCCTGTCGGGCGCAGACAGAGATCAGCGATCGGCCGAAGCCGCCGGGACGTGTCGTCGGCAAATGTCAGTGCACGCTCACCGGCACCAGGTCGTTCTCGATGGCGTTGGCGATGGCCGCGTTGCGGCTGTCGGTGAGGGCAAGCGGCGTGCCGTCGGCGCCGAGCACGGCAAACAAATCGATGCCCTTCGGCGCGTCGTGCAGCGCCGGGAACAGCCGCTCGGCGGCAACGGAATCGAGCTGCTTGATATAGGCCACTTCGCCGTCGCCAAGCTGCGCGAACTCGCTCCTAGTCATGGGCGCGGGTATCTGGCGATCTTCTTTTTCTTCTTTTTCGTTCATCTGACGTCTCGTCCTCCTTGGGAGGTGATGGCGAAGCTACGGATAGGGCGCATCGAAAGTTTCAATCGGCCGCGACAATCCCGACCTTCAGCACGCGCTTCTCCTTGCGCGGCCGGATAAGCTCGATGGCCAGAAGGCCGTTATCGAGCTCTGCCTTGCGGACCTCGACGCCGCTTGCGAGCTGAAAAGTTCGCTTGAACTGGCGCGCGGCAATGCCGCGGTGGAGGTATTCCTTGGTCTGCTCCTCGCGCTGTCTGCCGCGAATGGTGAGTTCGCCCTCTTCGATGCTGACCTCCAACTCGTCCGCGCTGAAGCCTGCCACGGCAAGCGTGACGCGCAAGCCTTCAGGCCCGCTGTCGCCCTCCGGCAAGAGCTCGATATTGTAAGGCGGGTAGCCGGCGTCGCCCGCCTTGCCCGCGCCGCTCAGTGCGCGGGGAGCCGCTAGGCTCAGCCAGACATTGCCGTCGAGGAGTGTCATGCGCGACATCGAGCGAAAGCCCTTTTCCAGATAAGCGGCTGCGCCATGCCGGTGGCGTGTGCGAGGCCCTGACGGCGCCTCTACAACGGCTCAGCCCGCCGCGGCGCCGAGCCCTTGGAAATCCGCCCTCGCATATGGGGAATTGCCCAGCGAATTCAAGCAGAGCGGGGACGCCGATCACCTGGTCGTGTTTCGCTTCTACCGCTTACTGCCGCCTTGCACTAAGCTTGCCTTCCTCTGACTTGGGCGCCCGCTTGAGCGATGATCTGGTACGTCAATTCCACGACCGGCAATGATGCTCATGACGGCCGCACCAGCGGCACCGCCTTCAAGTCGCTTGCCCATGCCGTCGATGCCGCGAAAGCAGGCGATACCATTCTCATCGCGCCGGGCGCCTACGACCCGGACCTGCCGGCGCGTCTCAGCGCGGTGCGCGCTGCCAATATCGTCGTCTCAGTGGCGGGAAGCGAGTAGGCCGTCAGCCGGGCACGCACTGCCGCGCTCCTCTTTGACGGGACCCAGCATGAGGGAGCGAAAATTGGTTTCGCCGATGACTCGCGCGATCTCCCTGAACCCAAAGAACGGAACCAAGGCGATACACAAAATTCCGCCCACGGTGAGTACGCCGACGAGACCCCCGCCACCGACCTGCGGGAAGCTTTCGGCAACGGTTTTTCCGTGGAAGAGCCCGACCACGATTTCCTCCACGACATAGGAGACCATGAGCAGCGCGGAGAAAGAGATCGATTTGAAGGCGATGGGATACACCAGCGGCTTGTCGTTGAGACCCTCGGCAAATCTCAAGGCTTCGGCAATGAGCATGATCTTTGAGAGCACCAGCGCGTTCACGACGGCCAGACCGTAAAATCGAAAGCTGATGTGATTGCTTGCCAAGACGGCCCACTCGTGCACGAGAAACACAAAAAACACGAGCCACAGATAGGAGAAGATGATGAGGAACTTCCTGAGCTCCTCATAGGCTCGTGCTCGCAGGCTTTTCTTCTGATGGACCGGCTCGCCAATCTCAGAGGCGTCGACTTCGGCGTCGGCAAACTCATCACTCGGCGTGCTTGCGGGGAGAGGGGAGGCGCTTTCGCCTAAGTTCCCCACGTCACAAAACGCGTGAACCGATTTCCAAGAGTCGAAGCCTGGTTTCCACAAGAGGTCGTCGGTTCGTAAACCCCCTCGCTCGGCAAGGAGAAGCAATTCGCGATCCGCTAACGGACCGTATTTCTTGTTCCCGCGCGCCAGATACCAAGATGGCGCGCGCTGATCGGCCTCGCTGGCCAGCTGACGCTCTTGCATGATGGCCCCCGCTTTAACTCTTCCCGGGGTCAGGCTAGCGCATCGGCAGGACGCGGTCGAGGACGTCACGCGGAAGCCCGGAAACGCTATGCCCTTGTCGCCGCGGTCCGCCGTCAGGCGGGTCTAAATCTTGCTGGAACTGGTGGAGCCAGGCGGGATCGAACCGCCGACCTCGTGAATGCCATTCACGCGCTCTCCCAACTGAGCTATGGCCCCTTGTTCAGAAAATCGGAAGCCAGAAGCCAGAAATCAGAAATGGCTCAACTCGATTTCCGACACCTGACTTAGGCTGGCGACCTTCGAGGTTCAAGGAAAATTGCGGCCGGACAGAGCCATGTTTTTTTCTGGCTTCTGGCTTCTGATTTCCGGTTTCCGAAAGCGTCAGGTTTCTTCGCCCGGCGTTCCCACAATCTTGGTGACGTCGGCCTCGCCTTCCTCCTCTTCGAGAAACGCATTCTCGTCGTCCGCTGCTGGAATTACCGGCGCGTCCTCGCCGAGATCGACGATCTCCTCGTCCTCTTCGATTGCGGCCTCGGCCCCAGCCTCTTCGGCCTCTTCCAGGCTGATGACGTCGGTGCTTTGGAGCACAGGCGCTTCTGCCTCGGGCTCTACCACTTTCCTCACCTCAACTGGCTGAGCGCGTTCGCCGCGGCGCGACGGAGGTGGCGTCACCTGATAGACGGCTTGGCAGACGGGACAGGTGATCGGCGACCGGTTCAAGTCGTAAAACCGCGCCCCACAGCTCGGGCAAACGCGCTTGGTTCCCCGTGCGGGTTTCGACATTGACACTCCTCGATGCTGGCCTTGAGTTGCGCTCCCCATTGCCACGGCTCATCTGTGCTGTCAAAAGCTATCGAGCGCCCCAAAAGCCCGATTGAGACCCTATGAAGCAGCCTTTGACCGCAAGCCCGTCCGCGCGCCTTTCCGGCCGTATCCGGGTGCCGGGCGACAAGTCGATTTCCCACCGCGCGCTGATCATGGGTGCCCTTGCCACCGGCACAACCCGCATCGCCGGGCTCCTCGAGGCTGAAGACGTAACGGCCACGGCGAAAGCTGTGGCGGCGCTTGGCGCCGAGGTCGAAAGGTCGAACGGCGCCGTCGCCGTGAAGGGCCAGGGGGTGGGGGGATTGCGCGAGCCGCCCGCGGCGCTCGACTTCGGCAATTCCGGCACCGGCAGCCGCCTCATGCTCGGCGTCGTCGCCGGTCACGACATGCAAGTCGAATTCACGGGCGATGCGTCCTTGCGCCGCCGGCCCATGGGGCGCGTGCTGGCGCCTCTTGCCGCCATGGGGCTGCAAACCGACGCTGACGAGGACCATGCCACGCTCCCGCTCGTGGTCCGCGGCACCTGCGACCTCCTTCCCATCGTTTACGACCTTCCCGTGCCGTCGGCGCAAGTCAAGTCGGCTGTCCTCCTTGCCGGCCTGCATGCGCCGGGCCGAACCACCGTGGTCGAGCCCGTGGCGGCGCGCGATCACACCGAGCGCATGCTCACCTATTTCGGCGCCGAGATCTCGGTCGAGGATCGCGGCGCCGGCGCCCGCGCCGTCACCGTCTGTGGCGACGCCGAGCTCCACGGCGCCAGCATTGCCGTGCCCGGAGACCCGAGCTCCGCCGCCTTCATGATCGCTGCTTCCCTGATCTCTCCCGGCTCCGACATCGTGGTCGAGGGCGTTCTCCTCAACCCGACGCGTAGCGGTTTCATCGAAACGCTGCGTGAGATGGGCGCAACGATCGAGGTGCTCGACCGCCGCAACGAAGGAGGTGAGCCCGTGGGCGACCTCCGCGTCAGGGCGAGCGCGCTCAAGGGCGTCCGCGTACCGCCTGACCGCGCGCCCTCCATGATCGACGAATATCCGGTGCTTGCCTGCCTCGCCGCCTTCGCCGAGGGCGAGACGCGGATGGAAGGCCTTGCCGAGCTCAAGGTGAAGGAGAGCGACCGGCTCGCCGCCACCGCTGCAGGGCTTACCGCTTGCGGGGTCTCGGCGCGCGTCGAGGACAACGATCTCATCGTCGAGGGAAGGGGAGAGGTCAAAGGCGGCGCCCTCGTCAAGACCCTCATGGATCACCGCATCGCCATGGCGTTTCTCACCCTCGGGCTTGGCGCGCGCGCGCCCGTCACCGTGGACGACGCATCCATGATCGCAACGAGCTTTCCCGATTTCACGAAGCTGATGACGAAGCTCGGAGCTCAGTTCGCGTGATCATCGCCATTGACGGACCGGCGGCCTCCGGCAAAGGCACCCTCGGCAAGCTGATCGCCGCGCATTACGGGCTCGCCCATCTCGACACCGGCAAGCTCTACCGCGCCGTCGCGCGCGACACCTTGGCGACAGGGGCAAGTCCGTCGGATGCCAGTGCGGCGCTCTCCGCCGCCAAGGCGCTCGACGTCAGGACTTTGGACGATCCTTCTCTGGCCGACGGCAAGCTCGGCGAGGCCGCTTCCATCGTCGCCAGCCACCCTGAGGTGCGTGACGCGCTTCTGGCCTATCAGCGCGCCTTCGCCAGACGAAAGCCTGGCGCCGTCCTCGACGGCCGCGACATCGGCACCGTCATCTGCCCTGATGCCGATGTGAAGCTCTTCGTCACCGCGACCCCGAAAGAGCGGGCGCGCCGCCGCTATCGCGAGTTGCGTGAGGCCGGCAATGGCGTTTCCAAGGCCGATGTCCTTGCCGATATCAGGCGCCGCGACGAACGCGACAAAGGCCGCGCCGCGGCCCCCCTGCGCCAAGCCGAGGACGCGCACTTGCTCGATACCACGAATTTGGATATAGACGCCGCGTTCAAGGCAGCCATCGATGTGATCGATGCTGCGATGGGCCTTGCGGGGCAGGCCGGTTGAGGCTCCTGCCCATTTTGCATTGGCGCATCACTTTTCGATGCTTTCCGCGAGGGTTAGCGAGCGGAGCGGGGTGGGAGCCAGGGGCTCGCCCCCTATCGGCTGCCGCGCCCTGGGAAGATTACGAGCCTCAAGGGAGGCGGGAGACGTGTATGATGGGATGTCCAGTAGGAGCCTAGATGACAGAGCCGCAGACTAGCATAAGCCATCCGAGCCGCGATGAGTTCGCAGCCCTTCTTGAGGAGTCGCTCACCGGAACGGCGCTCCAGGAAGGCAGTGTGGTCAAGGGCACCATCGTCGCGATCGAGAAGGACGTTGCGGTGATCGACGTCGGGCTCAAGACCGAGGGCCGCATCCCCCTTAAGGAATTTGGCATTTCCGGGCGGGCTGCCAATCTTAGCGTCGGCGACGAGGTCGACGTCTATCTCGAGCGCGTCGAGAATTCGGCCGGCGAGGCTGTGCTGTCGCGCGAAAAGGCGCGCCGCGAGGAAAGCTGGACCAGGCTCGAGGAGAAGTACAAGGCCGGCGAGCGCGTAGAGGGCGTGATCTTCAACCGCGTCAAGGGCGGCTTCACCGTGGATCTCGACGGCGCCGTGGCCTTCTTGCCCGGAAGCCAGGTGGACATTCGCCCGATCCGCGACGTGGGTCCCCTGATGAACGTGCCCCAGCCCTTCCAGATCCTGAAGATGGACCGGCGCCGCGGCAATATCGTCGTCTCCCGCCGCTCGGTGCTCGAGGAGACCCGCGCCGAGAAGCGGAGCGAGATCGTGGCCCGCCTCGAAGAGGGCCAGGTCATCGACGGCGTGGTCAAGAATATCACCGACTATGGCGCCTTCATCGATCTCGGCGGCATCGACGGCCTCCTGCATGTCACCGACATGGCATGGAGACGCGTCACTCATCCGAGCGAGATCGTGAATGTCGGCGACACGGTGAAGGTGCAGATCATACGCATCAACCCCGAGACCCAGCGCATCAGCCTCGGCATCAAGCAGCTCGAGGCCGATCCGTGGGAAGGCATCGCCACCAAATATCCCGCAGGCTCGCGCTTCAAAGGCACCGTCACCAACATCACCGACTATGGCGCCTTCGTCGAGCTTGAACCGGGCGTCGAGGGTCTGATCCACGTCTCGGAGATGAGTTGGACGAAGAAGAACATCCATCCCGGCAAGATCATCTCGACGAGCCAGGAGGTGGAGGTGCAGGTGCTCGAGGTCGACCCCGACAAGCGCCGCATCTCGTTGGGCTTGAAGCAGACCCAGGAGAATCCGTGGGTCGCGTTTGCCGCCAACCACCCGCCCGGCACGACCATCGAGGGCCAGATCCGCAACATCACCGAGTTCGGCCTGTTCATCGGGCTCGATGGCGGCATCGACGGCATGGTGCATTTGTCGGACCTCGACTGGACCAAGCCCGGCGAAGAGGCGCTCAAGGACTTCAAGAAGGGCGATAGCGCCAAGGCCGTGGTGCTGGAGGCCGATTCCGAGAAGGAGCGCATCAGCCTCGGCATCAAGCAGCTCACGACCGATCCGTTTGCGTCAGGGGCGCCTTCCACCAAGCTGAAGAAAGGCCTGCGGGTGACCTGCGAGGTGCTCCAGGTCAAGGACAACGGGATCGACGCCAAGCTTCTCGACCACGACATCACCACCTTCATCCGCCGCTCCGACCTGTCGCGCGACCGCTCCGAGCAGCGGCCCGATCGCTTCGGCGTCGGCGAGAAGTTCGATGCCGTCGTCACTCAGGTCGACGCCAAGGCGCGCAAGGTCTCGGTGTCGATCAAGGCGCTGGAGATCGCCGAAGAGAAGGAGGCCGTGGCCCAATACGGCTCGACCGACTCCGGCGCGTCTCTCGGCGACATTCTCGGCGCCGCTCTTAACAAGGCGAAGGGCGACGAGGGCGAGGAGACTGCCGCAAAGCCCAAGCGCAAACGCGCCGCGAAGGGCGACGCCGAGCCGAGCGCCACGCCGGAAGAGTGAGCGAGGCGCGTCATCGTTCGGAGCCTTGACGTCTAAAGGCGCCTGAATTTTTGCGCGAGGGTTCATGGTTCTCGACGCCGAAAGCGTGATCGACCGCCGCCGTCTCAAGCGGCGGCTGACGGCTTGGCGGATCGCTGCCGTCGCCTTCGGGCTCCTCTTGCTTGGCGTGTTCGTGTTGAGCGACAAGAACATGGCGGGGCCGGCGGGCATTCTACCCCATGTCGCCCGAGTGACCGTGTCGGGCATCATCACCGACGACCGCAAGATGCAGGAGCTGATCGACAAGATCGCCAAGGCCGATCAGGTCAAAGCCGTGATCCTCGACATCAACAGTCCGGGGGGCACCACGACCGGCGGCGAAGCCATATACGACGCTGTTCGGCGGCTCGCCGAGAAGAAGCCCGTGGTGGCCGTGTGCGGGACGCTAGCCACCTCCGCCGCCTATATCGTAGCGCTCGCCACCGACCGCATCTTCGTCTATGGCAACACCATCACCGGCTCCGTCGGCGTGATCTTCCAATGGGCCGAGGTCACCGAGCTTCTGCATACGCTCGGCATCAAGGTCGAAGAAGTGAAGAGCGGCCCCTTGAAGGCGGTGCCGAGTCCCTTCGAGCCGATCGACGAGAAGGCTCGCGAGATTACCGAGGAGATGGTGCAGGACGCCAAAGGCTGGTTCGTCGATCTGGTGGGCAAGCGCCGCGACATCGAGCCCACGTCCGTTCCGGGGCTGACCGACGGCCGCATCTATTCCGGGCGCCAGGCCGTGGAGCTGAAGCTAGTCGATGAGATCGGCGACGAGAAGGCCGCGATGAGCTGGCTCACCAAGGAGCGCGACGTCCCCTCGGGGCTGAAGATCGTGGACTGGAAGCCCGCGACCGAAAGCTCTGGCCTGTTCGGCTGGCTGTTTCAGTCTTTGGCGGCCTCAATCGGCCTTTCCGCCCAGAAAATAACCGACTTGGCCAGCCAAATCTCAGCCACCCTCAAGCTTGACGGTCTTGTTTCCGTTTGGCACCCTGCTTCTAATTAGCGGGGGAGCGTACGCCCATGCCTTTTGAGGCAGTCGGCCAAGTGGGGCTTATCATGATCAAGTCAGAACTGATTCAGAAGGTGGCGGGCGCCAATCCGCATCTCTTCCATCGCGATGTGGAGCGCATCATCAACATCGTGCTCGACGAGATCACGGGCGCGCTGGCGCGCGGCGATCGGGTGGAGTTGCGCGGCTTCGGCGCCTTCACGGTGAAGCATCGCGCGGCGCGTCAGGGACGCAATCCGCGCACGGGGGACACGGTCTTCGTCGAGGACAAATACGTGCCCTTCTTCAAGACCGGCAAGGAGCTGCGCGAACGCCTGAACCCTGACGGCACCCGCTAGCGGGTGCGACGGAAGCCTGAGGCCGTGTGGCGTAAGCTGATCCTTGCCCTTGTTGTCGTTCCCCTCGGGGTCGTGCTCGTCGCCCTTGCCGTCGTCAATCGCAAGCCCGCGCTCCTCATTCTCGATCCCCTCGGCGGCGCCGAGCCCGGCCTTTTCTTCGAGGCGCCGCTGTTCCTGTTCCTGCTTGGCGCGTTCGCTTTCGGGCTCGTGGTCGGCGGGATCGCCACCTGGCTCGGCCAGGGCAAATGGCGGCGCACGGCGCGGGCCGAAGCCCGCGAGGCGCGGGATTGGCGCCGCCAGGCCGACCGGCTGGAGAAGGAGCTAGAGGGCCTGGAGCCCTCCACCCACCGCGTCCAACTCCCGGCCGAATAGAAGCCAGAAACCAGAAGTCGGAAATCTGAGGCCGGACGGCTGAGGCTCGCTGCGTCCCTCTGGCCTCTGATTTCTGACTTCTGACTTCTGGTTTCTATTGTGCGGTGCGGTAGACTTGGGGGCCTGGATTGTCATAGGGTAGCGCGACCGCGAGCCCTTAAAGCCCGCCGAAAACCCTCACCCGAGAGCTAGGACGTGCCGGTCAAGGTCAAAATCTGTGGCGTGCGGACGCCTGCCATCGTCGAAACCGCGGCGGAGGAGGGCGCCGACTTTGTCGGGCTTGTCCTCTTTCCCAAAAGCCCGCGCCATGTCGAGCTGGAAGAGGCCCGCGTCCTTGCTGCCGTCGCCCGCGGTAGAATTGGCACGGTTGCTGTGATGGTCGATCCCGACGATGCGCTGGTCGATGGCGTCGTCGAGAGGGTCCGCCCCGACCTCCTCCAGCTACATGGTAGCGAGACGCCCGAGCGCGTCGCCGCGATCAGGGGGCGCGCGCGTCTCCCAGTCATGAAGGCCATTGCCGTGGCTGAGGCCTACGATGTCGCTGACGCCGGCAAATACGCGGCAAGCGCCGATTTTATCCTATTTGACGCCAAGGCCTCTCCTGACGCGCTGCTCCCGGGCGGCAACGGTGTCCCCTTCAATTGGGATGCCCTCAAGGGGATTGAGCCGCCCTTCGCGCTGTCCGGCGGACTCACCCCCGACACTGTCGGCGAAGCCATCAGGCTGACCGGCGCGTCTTTGGTCGATGTGTCCTCGGGCGTCGAGCGCGCCCCTGGCGAGAAGGACGCGGAGCTGATGAGACGCTTCATTCGGGCGGCGAAGGGGGTATCCCCGCAGTCACGGGCCAAAGCCTCATGAGCGCAGTCACCGACAATTCTCAGCTGAATACCTATCGCGGCGGGCCGGACGAGCGCGGCCATTTCGGTTTATATGGCGGCCGTTTCGTCGCCGAAACCCTGATGCCGCTGATCCTCGATCTCGAGCGGGCCTACGCGCAAGCCAAGGCAGACCCGTCCTTCCAGACCGAGATGGACGGCCATCTCGCAAGTTACGTCGGGAGGCCGTCGCCGCTCTATTTTGCCGAGCGGTTCACTCAGCACTGCGGCGGTGCGAAAATCTACTTCAAGCGCGAGGAGCTCAATCACACCGGCGCGCACAAGGTGAATAATGTGCTCGGCCAGATCATGCTGGCTTTGCGCATGGGCAAGACGCGCATCATCGCTGAGACGGGCGCCGGCATGCACGGCGTTGCGACCGCGACATTGTGCGCGAAGTTCGGTCTGCCCTGCATCGTCTACATGGGGTCCGTGGACGTCGAGCGGCAGAAGCCGAACGTGCTCCGGATGAAGATCCTCGGCGCCGAGGTTCGCG
>Ga0209887_1000715_pt1 | contig 10145 bp, 8 predicted proteins | sample GWRWN1_30_40_FD_187230 | JGI IMG/M metagenome (GOLD analysis project Ga0209887, IMG submission 187230) | Riverbed sediment microbial communities from areas with no vegetation in Columbia River, Washington, USA - GW-RW N1_30_40 (SPAdes)... | ecosystem: Environmental > Aquatic > Freshwater > River...
CCGGCGCCATGCTTGCCCGTGTGGACGCTACGGAGAGCAGCTACCGGGTGACGGTTCGCGGGAACGTGAGCGATCGGCTCGCCTCAGCATTCGAGGGCGCGACGGTCGAGCGAGGAAGGGGCACGACCGTGCTCGTCTGCAATCTCCGCGACCAGGCCGAGCTTTACGGTCTCCTGAACCGGCTCCGCGACTTCGGCCTCGACCTCGTCGGGCTCGAGGAGCACGCGTGAACGCCGTCGCGATCCAGGACGAGGAGCAGCTTTACCACGCATTGCTCGGCGGCGATGAAGACGCGTTCGTCGCGCTTGTCGAACGCTACCAATCGTCGTTGCTGCGCCTAGCGAGCGCCTACGTGAAGAACCGCGCCGTGGCGGAGGAGGTTGTGCAGGAGACGTGGCTCGGCGTCCTTGCCGGACTCGAGCGCTTCGAGCGGCGCTCCTCGCTCAAGACGTGGATCTTCCGCATTCTCCTCAACACGGCAAAGACTCGCTTTGCGCGGGAGAACCGGTCCGTCCCGTTCTCCTCGCTCGGCGGGAACGGGGACGATCCAGCTCAGCCATCGGTCGAACCGGAACGTTTCACGGACGGGCGTTGGACTTCGCCGCCTCGACCGTGGAAGGAGTTGCCGGAAAGCCGACTTCTTTCACAGGAGACCTGCGGAGTGATCGATGACGTGATTCTCTCGCTACCGCCGACGCAAGCACACGTCATCACGCTTCGCGACGTAGGAGGGTGGAGCTCACGCGAGGTCTGCGCACTCCTCGCGATCTCCGAGGCAAACCAGCGCGTGCTCCTCCACCGCGCCCGTTCGAAAGTGCGCGCGGCGCTCGAGCACTACCTAGACTAGCTCGGGAAGCCACCCTGGTATCTCGGGCCGCGGGCACCGTAAACTCGGCTGTGGCGGCTGGGAGGTCGATGGATCCCGGAACGGCAAAGCGCTCGACGGGGGGGCGCCGGCCTCGGCGAGCAAGGGGTTCCGAGAGCGGAGTCCTGAGAACGAAGCTGCAGCCGCCAGCAGTGCGCGGCGAGCTCGTGGCTCGCACCGCTCTCGTGGAGCAGCTTGCGGCCGGCGGCTACAAGCTGACGCTCCTCGCGGCGCCGGCCGGATCCGGAAAGACGACGCTACTCGCGGCGTGGCAACGGTCGGAGGGACAGGGACACCCCTTCGCCTGGCTCTCCGTCGACAGTTGGGACAACGATCCAGTCCGGTTCTGGATGCATCTCGTCGAGGCCATCCGCACCGTTCGGCCCGAAGTAGGACAAAAGGCGCTGGCGCTCCTCCAGGCGCCTCGCACATCCGTGGTAGAGGACATCCTGCCGGCGCTGATCAACGAGCTCGACGCACTCGAAGGGCCGCTCGTTCTAGTTCTCGATGACTACCACTCGCTCGAGAACGCCGAGGTCCACGAGGCGGTTTCGTTCCTCCTCGACCATGCCCCGCCGGCCTTCTGCCTCGTGATCGCGACGCGGTCGGACCCCGCTCTCCCGTTGGGGCGCTTGCGTGCCCGTGGAGAGCTGCTCGAGCTTCGCGCCGGAGACCTCCGTTTCGGGACCGAGGAGTCGGCCGAGCTCCTCAATGGAATCCTCGGGCTCGCCCTCGAGCCGGGCGACGTCATGCGCCTACACGTGCGTACTGAAGGCTGGGCCGCGGGTCTCTATCTCGCCGCGCTGTCCCTCAGAGGGCGGGAGGACCGCGCGCCGTTCATCGCCGCATTCGCCGGCGACGACCGGCACATCGTCGACTACCTCGGGGCCGAGGTGCTCCAGAGCCAACCCGACGCCGTGCGAACTTTCATGCTGCACACGTCGATCCTCGACCGCCTCTCGGGGCACCTCTGCGACGCCGTCACGGAGACGACGGGCTCTGCCGACATGCTGAAGGCGATCGAGCGCGCCAACCTCTTCCTCGTACCCCTCGACGACAGACGTCGTTGGTACCGGTATCACCACCTGTTCCGGAGCCTGCTGCTTCACGAGCTCGGCCGGGTCGAGCCCGAGGCCGTCACCGCATTGCATCGCCGGGCGTCCATCTGGTACCGGGCGGCAAACTCCATTCCGGACGCGATTCATCACGCGATTGCCGCAGGCGACCTCGACGAGGCGGGCGAGCTCGTCGCAGCGCATTGGAACACGTTCTTCAATCAAGGACGGCTGAACACGGTCGCGAGCTGGCTGGATGCCCTTCCCGCCGACCTGGTCGCCGTCGATGTCCGGCTCTGCGTTGCCCGGGCGTGGATCGCCCTCGATCGCGGTCGTCTCGGGGCCGTCGAACGTTGGATCGAGGCCGGCGAGCGGGCCATCTCGTCCCGGCACGACGAGGACGGGATGGCGTCACTGGAGACGGCGGTGCTGCGCACCGTCTTTCGGTTCAAGCTCGGCGACATAGGTCGTGCGCGCGAGGCCGCTCAGCAGACGCTCGAGCTCGCTTCGGACGAAGCGCTCTTTCCTCGCACCGTGGCCCAATGCATCCTCGGCGTCACGCACTACTGGTCGCGCGAGCGCGACCGGGCCGTCGGCGCGCTCGAGGAGACGGTGGAGCTGGCGCACGCCGCCGACAACAATCTCGCGGCCAGCTATGCGCTCGGTTACCTCTCCGTCATCTACGCGGAGGACAAAGAGCTCGGGAGGGCCGACGAGGTAGCCGGAAGCGCGCTCGCGACGAGCGACGCGCCCGGCTTCGCGGAGCATTTCGTGACGATGATGGCTCATCTCGGCCGCGCCAGGGTCTTCCAACAACGGGGCGAACTGGCGGAGGCCGAAAGCTGCGCCACCCGCGCGCTCGAGCTCGCCCTGCGCGGAGCTGGGCTTGTTGAGATCGCCTCGGCACGCGTAACGCTCGCGGAGGTCAAGCACGCGCGAGGCGCTCACGCGCCGGCACGCGCTCTCCTTCGCGAGGCGCGCGCGGATCTTCGTGACTGCCCCGATCCGCGCGCCCTGGAAGATCTCGTCGCGGGCGCGGAAAGACGATTGGGACTCGGGGCGCCGCGCGGCGCCGCCCAGCCGCCGTCTTCGCCTGAGGAGCTGACCGACCGAGAGCTGGCGGTGCTCAGGCTGCTGGACACGGACCTCTCGCGGCGAGAGATCGGCGCGGCGCTCTTCGTTTCCCTCAACACCGTCAAGACGCATGTGCGAGCGATCCTGCGCAAGCTGGGCGCGTCCGGGCGCGACGAGGCGGTCGAGCGCGCTCGCTCGCTCGGGCTCCTCTAGGCGGCTACGTCTGGAGGATGCTGAGCAGGGAGACGCCGAGCACGATCATGGCGACGCCGGCGAGCTGGACCGCGGCGAGCCGTTCGCGGAAGAGGAGGAACGCTGCAACGCCTGCTATGGCTCCGAACTGTGAGGCGAGCACGGCGCTGACGGCGATTCCGTGCCGAGAGCCGATTGCGAAGAGCGCGAAGCCGAGCACCTCTGCGATCCCTGAGGCGATGACGAGCGGCAGCGCGCGCCTGGTCAACCGCAGCCGGGCGGTCAAGGCGAGCGGAAGGGCAACGAGGAGCACCCCGACGACGCGGGCGGGCAGCAGCGCCCAGACGATTGGGAGCTCGGCGCTGACGCGAGCAGTTGCGTAGAGGCTGAAGCCGAACGAGACGGCGGCGCCCACGGCGTACAGGGCGACGATCCAATCCGCCGTTTTCCTCGCGGTCGACTGGGCTTCGCGCGTGGCGGCGGCGAGCAGAATTCCAAACGCGATCACCCCCAGCGTCACTCCGACGCCTTCTTTGATCTGCTCGCCCGCGATCACGGAGATGACGGCCGCGATCGCGCCCTCGGTCGAGACGATCGGAGCGACGATGCCAACTTTGCCAAGACGAAGCGCCGAGTAGGCGAGCAAGAGGCCAAGGACGTTGCCCAGCCCCGCGACTACGAGCCAGCCCGCCGAGCGCGCGTCTAGCCCCTCAGGTACTCCTTCGGCGACCGCCCACGGAACGACGATCACGAAGCCGAGCATCATCACCCACGAGAGGACCGGCCCGGCACCGATCATGCGCGTCGAGCGCGACGAACAGAGCGTCGCCGTCGCGAACACCGTCGCTGCCCCGAGCCCACCGAGAATCGCGATCATCCCACTCCCGTCCGAGTTGCCACCGTAGGCGTAACAGACGCCGCGCTCCAGCGACTACAGAGCGTGGGCACTTCGAGCCTTCTCAACGCCGAGCGGACGCGGCCTCTGGAGTCAGCGCTCGAGCTAATCGCCGAGACGGACGCGCACGAGGGCCCCGTCTACGCAGCTGATGAGCACGCGCTCTACTTCACCACCATCCGGCGCGACTACGTAGCGATCAAGCGGCTCGAGCTGGCCGACCGATCTATCTCGGTCGTCCGGGCGGACGCGAACACGGCCAACGGCATGGCCCTCGATCTCGAGGGCCGCCTCGTCGTCTGCGAGCAGGGAACGAGCAGCGAGCCGGCTCGCATCACACGGCTGAACCGTCAGTCACGGAAGGTCGAGACGCTCGTCGATTCCTGGAACGGCCTTCCGCTCAACTCGCCGAACGACGTCGTCGTGAAGAGCGACGGAACGATCTGGTTCACCGACCCGAGCTACGGCTACCTGCAGGGCTTCCGGCCCAAGCCGCAGATCGGTGATCACGTGTACCGCTATGACCCGGCGGCGGATTCGCTCATTCTCGTCGCCGACGGTTTCGACAAGCCCAACGGGCTTGCGTTCTCACCCGACGAGCGTGTCCTCTACGTCGGCGACAACGGCGCCCCTCACGAGCTGCTCGCCTTCGACGTCGACGACGAGGCCCGCCTGAGCGCCCGGCGGGTCGTCGCGACCACGTCGGGTGAGCATCCCGACGGGATCAAGGTCGACCGGGCCGGCCGCATCTACATCTCTGCGCCCGGCGGCGTCGACATCCTCGCGCCAACTGGCGAGCCGCTCGGCGTTATCGATCTTCCGGGCGCCGTCATCTTCGCCTTCGGCGGACCCGAGAGAAACGTCCTCTACATCACCACGGACACGGCGATCTGGGCCGTCGTCCTCAACGCGAAAGGAGCCTGACCATGAAGCCGATTCGCATGCGCCGTGTCATCGACGAGGCGGGCGCCGACGCCGTCCTCGCCGCAGCAGCGGCCTCGGCGCGCGAGCAAGGACTGCGTGTCGTCATCACAGTCGTCGATCCATGGGGCGAGGTCGTTGCCCTCCGCCGCACTGCGGGCGCGCAGATCGCGAGCTCACGGGTGGCGGTCGACAAGGCGCGGACGGCGGCGATCTTCGTCCGGCCGAGCCGGGAAATGGAAGAGCAGGTTACGAACGGCCGGCTCGGCGCACTCGCGCTCCACGGCGCCTCCTGCCTGACGGGCGGAATCCCGCTGAAGATTGGACACGAGGTCGTCGGCGCGATCGGCACGAGCGGGGAGACGCCCGACGAGGACGAGTCCGTCTCCATCGCAGGGGCGGCAGCCGACTTCTCGACCGCCGAGGTGCCCGCGCTCACCCAGGAGGGAGCCAAGCTGGCCGCCGAGGCGGTCGGCGCCGCTGCGGCGGAACGCGGCGTCGCGCCCGTCGTCTCCGCGGTCGATGCAGGCGGCGCGCTCATCTACCTGCATCGGCCAGACGAGGCGCAGGTGGCGAGCGTTGAAGTGACGACCGACAAGGCGCGCACGGCCGCCATCTACCGCCGTCCGAGCAAGGACTTCGAAGATCAGGCCTCCGGCGGTCGTCCATCGGCCCTGCACCTGGCCCGCGCGGTGCCGCTCCAGGGCGGCATGCCGATCCTCTACGACGGCCATGTCGTCGGAGCCATCGGCGTCAGCGGAGCCTCGTCAGCCGACGAGGATCAAGAGCTCGCCGTGATCGGCGCGAATGGGCTCACCTCACCCAACGGGCGCACGAACGGCGCAGCTTTCTTCGCCAGCGACGACGTCCGCCGGAAGTTCGAGACGGGCGGGCTGCTTCTCGAGACGCACGCCTACAAGATCGACGCCGGCCGCCGCGAGGCGCCCGGCGCGCCGGAGCTGCACGAGCACGAGGTCGACGTGATGCGTGTCGTCGAGGGCAGCGCCACGGTCATCACCGGCGGCGAAATCAAGGGCGACCGCATCGAGGGCGGCAAGGCGCAGCAGGTCTCCGAAGGCGACGTCATCGCCATCCCGAATGGGCTGCCGCACCAGTTCGTCGAGGTCACCGATCCGTTCCTCTACTTCGTCGTCAAGGTGGAAGCCTGATGGCCGCCACGGAGACGATCACGGGCGCTGCCAGGCTTCCAGGCCCACCCGAGCTCCTGCCGGGCAAGCCGGACGCGATCGTCGACCTCCAGAGCGAGGAGGGCATCGAGCTGGTGGACGGGCAGTGGCGCTACTCCGACTGCACGGTCGAGGAGATCGACTTCGTCGCCGTCGGGGCACCTGACGACCCGCTCGGCCCCGGCGGGGCGCCCAACCGCACCTACGACGTGCTACCGCACGCCGAGGCCGTGGAGTTCGACGATTCGAGCTGGCGCGTGATCGCTCCCGAGGGGACGATGCTGCGACTCGCCAACGGACGGGTCTGCTTCAACTGGTACCGGATCGCCGTCACGGTCCCCGAGCGGGTCGGCGACTTCGACCCGACCGGCGCGACCGTCGTCTTCGAGGTCGCGATCGACGACTACGCCGAGGTCTGGGTGAACGGCCAGCTTCCACTTGCTCTCGGTGACCTGGGGGGCCGGGTGGTCGGCGGCTTCAACGCCCCGAACCGGGTCGTCCTCACTCGCGAAGCCCGTCCCGGCGAGCGTTTCCAGATCGCCGTCTTCGGCATCAACGGGCCGATCTCGGCCTCGCCGCGCAACTACATCTGGATGCGGACAGCGACGCTCGACTTCTACGCACGTGAGCGGGCTCGCACCGCCTGGGAGGCGCCGCTCGAGGTCGAGCGCGCCGACCCGCGACTCGACGAGGTCGTCCCGCCCGAGACCCGCCTCGAGCGTGTGGCCGGCGGCTTCGAGTTCACCGAAGGTCCGGTGTGGACGCGTGACGGCGCCCTCCTCTTCAGCTCACCGAACACGAACGCGATCTACCGCTGGAACCCGGAGGGAGCTATCACAGTCTTCCGGTCGAAGAGCGGCTACACGGGCGTCGATGTCGGCCGCTATCACCAGGCCGGCTCGAACGGGCTCACGTTCGACTCCCAAGGACGCCTGACGATGTGCCAGCACGGCAACCGGCGCATCCTCCGCGTTAACCCGCATGGCGACACGACCGTGCTCGCCGACCGCTACGAGGGCAAGCGGCTGAACAGCCCGAACGACCTCGTCTACCGGTCGGACGACCAGATCTACTTCACCGATCCGCCCTTCGGACGCCCGGGCGTCTTCGACGACCCCGACAAGGAGCTGCCGTTCAGCGGAGTCTTCCGGGCAAAGGACGGCGAAGTGGTGCTCCTCACGGACGAGCTCGAGGGTCCGAACGGGCTCGCCTTCTCGCCGGACGAACGCTACCTCTACGTCGGCAACTGGGATCCCGAGCGCAAGGTGGTCATGCGCTACGAGGTCGACGAAGCCGGCGACCTCGCGAACGGCACCGTCCTCTACGACATGACGGACGCGCCGAACGAGGACGCGATCGACGGACTCAAGGTCGACCGTGAGGGGAACCTCTACGTCTGCGGCCCCGGCGGGATCTGGGTGCTCTCCGCGGACGGCGACCATCTCGGCACCCTGCATCTTCCAGAGGCGCCGCACAACCTCGCCTGGGGCGGGGACGACGGCCGAACGCTCTACGTCACGGCCCTGGCGAGCATTTACCGGCTGGACGTCGCCGTCCCAGGCATCCGACCCGAATGACGAAAGGAGAACCATGCTGAAGAACCTGCGAGAAGGCGATACGTTCCCCGACTTCGAGCTCCCCGACGAGAACGGGGTCAAGCACAAGCTCTCGGAGATCCAGGGAGCGAACCCCCTGGTCGTCCAGCTGGGCCGCGGCGAGCACTGCCCGCGCGAGCGCCAGCACCATCGCGAGCTCCTCAAGTTCCACGAGTGGTGCGGTGTGCTCGAAAGCGAGCTCGTCACCATCGTCCCGAACGACCTCCACGAGACGCTCAAGCTGAAGATGACGACCGGCGCACACTGGACGTTCCTGGCGGATGTCGACCTCGAAATCCGGTCGAAGCTTGGGATCGAGGAGTACGTCGACGACCATCACACGGCCTCCGTGCCGCACACGGTGATCCTCGGCCCGAACCTCGAGATCTTCAAGATCTACTGCGGCTTCTGGTTCTACGGGCGCCCGTCGGTCTACGACCTGTGGGCTGACCTGCGCGAGCTGCGCATGAAGTTCGACTACAACTTCGATCCGCTTGCCCCCGGCGTGCGGGAGGAGTGGGAACGGCGGCGCGCCGACCGCGCGCAGGCCATGCCGACGGCGATGACGCCCCACCGTTCCGCGAGGCGGACGCGCGCAACGAAACCGGCCGTCGCGAGACGGTAACGAGTAACGCTGACAAGGAGCTTCGAATGGAAAGCATGCGCAAGAACACGACATTGACCGGCGCGCTCAAGCTAGGGCTGGCGGCCGGATTCATCGGCACTGTCTGCATGACGGGGCTTCAAGAGGTCATGGCGCGAAGGAGGCGAGCGCGGATGCCTGCCCCGATGCGGGGGATGGAGGACGCCGACCCCTGGGCGCACGCGCCCGCGCCGGCGCAACTCGCCAAGCGTGTGATGGAAGACCTCACCGGGCGAGAGGTCCCGCCCGACCGGATTCCGATCTACACGAACGGGACGCACTGGGGGTACGGGATCTCGCTGGGGGCGGCCTACGGCCTCGCGCAGCGGTGGCTCCGGCCCCGGCCCGCCATTCAGGGTCCGATCTTCGGACTGGGCGTGTGGGCATGGTCGTACGCGACGCTCGTCCCCCTCGGTCTCTACCGGTGGCCGTGGCACTACCGCGCCGGAGCGATCGGGAAGGACGTCTCGTACCACCTCCTCTACGGCACGGGCACCGCGCTCGGCTATGAGCTCCTCGCGAGGCGCAGGCGATGAGCGAGCGCTTCGACGCGGTCATCATCGGCGCGGGCCCCGGCGGTGAGGTCACGCTGAACACACTCGCCAAGGAGGGACTCAAGATCGCGCTCCTCGAGGAGAACGTCATCGGGGGCGAGTGCTCGAACTGGGGCTGCATCCCGACGAAGACGCTCCTGCGTCCCACCGAGCTCAAGGGCAAGTCGAAGCGGGCGGCGGGAATCATGACTCCCGCGCTCGAGTGGCCGGAACTCTCGGCGTACCGCGACTACATGGTTTCCGGCCACGACGACTCGAAGCGGATCGCCGGCTACGAGGAGCGTGGGATCACCGTCCTCAAGGAACGCGGCCGGATCGCCGGTCCCCAGCGGGTCGATGTCGGTGCGCGCACCCTCGACGCCGAGGCGATCGTCATCGCCACAGGGTCGGAGGCCGTCGTGCCCCCCATCCCCGGCCTGGCGGAAGCCGGCTACTGGACGAACCGCGAGGCGACCGACCTCACCGAGATCCCCGAGAGCGCCGTCGTCGTCGGCGGGGGCGCTGTCGGCATCGAACTGGCGCAGTTCCTCGCCCGCTTCGGCTCCCGCGTGACGCTCGTCCAGGGCGCTGAGCGGCTCGCCGAGCGGGAAGCGCCCGAGATCGGCGACTACCTGGCCGAGATACTCGAGGACGACGGGATTGACCTTCGCCTGGGCGTCCATGCCCAGGCCGTCCGCCGGGACAACGGCCGGCGGATCATCGAGCTCGACGACGGCAGCGAGGCCGCAGGAGACGTCGTGGTCATGGCGGTCGGCCGGCGTCCGCGCACGGCCGACCTCGGCCTCGATACCGTGGGCGTCGAGGCTGAGCGCCGCGGCATCCCCGTCGACGAGCGCTGCCGTGCAGCCGGCGGCGTCTGGGCCATCGGCGACGTCACCGGGATCGCGGCCTTCACGCACGTCGCCAAGTACCAAGGGCGGATCGCGGCGATGGACATCCTCGGGTACCCGGCGAAGGCCGACTACCGGGCCGTTCCGCGCGTTACGTTCACCGACCCAGAGGTGGCCGCCGTCGGCATCACCACCGAGGAGGACGCGCGCGCGCAGGGCATCGACCCGCTCGGTGTGACCATCGACCTCCCGCGGTCGATCGCGCGTCCGTACACCTTCCAGCAGAACCCGCACGGCAAGCTCGGCATCGTTGTCGACGCGCAGCGGGACGTGT
>Ga0209887_1000716_pt1 | contig 10130 bp, 8 predicted proteins | sample GWRWN1_30_40_FD_187230 | JGI IMG/M metagenome (GOLD analysis project Ga0209887, IMG submission 187230) | Riverbed sediment microbial communities from areas with no vegetation in Columbia River, Washington, USA - GW-RW N1_30_40 (SPAdes)... | ecosystem: Environmental > Aquatic > Freshwater > River...
TAGAGCTTCGGCACGGTATCACAAACCGCAGGCCAAGGTAGATCCGACTATTTTGCGAAGAGCGCCAAGCCGGAGAGTTCATCGATCCGAGCTTTCTTCAGGAGCTGGAAAAAGAAGGTTTCTTTAACGAAATGGCGAAAAGATATCCGTCGAAGTGAGACTCGCGGCTTCCTATGTGGCTCACAACGTAACCCTATGAGTCATGGGTCCGAATAGGAGAAGCACCATGAAACAGGGATCCAGGTTCAATTGGGTAACTCTGTCGCTTGCCATCGCGGTCTGCTCGTTGCCGTTTTTCGTATCCCGCGGTTTTGCGCAAGCACCCTTCTATCAGGGAAAGACCATTACCGTCATTCAGGGCCGCGAACCCGGCGGGACCGGCGACCTGCGCGCAAGGGCCATAACCCAATTCCTCCAGAAGTACATTCCCGGAAACCCGACAATCGTCCACGAATATATGGGCGGTGGGGGCGGATTAAGGGCCGCCAACCACATTTTCTCCGCAGCGCGGGCGGACGGTCTTACTGCTGGAAGCGTCAGTTCTGGACTGCTTAGTAGCGCGGTGTTAGGTAACCCGGGCGTCAGATATCAAATCGAAAAATTTCACTACCTGGGAGCCGCCGATGCCGGAGGTCACTACGTCTTTTATACGAGGAAGGAGGCGGGAGTCAGCAATTTGGAAAAGCTTCGCGTGACTTCGGGAATCAGGATCGGCGCACAGTCAGTCGGCCACAGCAACTACAACATCGGCCGTTTGTTTGCCTACTTGCTGCCGTTGAAGGAGGCGAGGTATGTCACCGGTTACTCAAGCCCTGAGATTGACGCGGCTCTACTGCGCGGGGAAGTGGACGCTCGATTTAACCAGAGCCATAGCGTTCTGCAGCAGCACGCCGAATGGGTCGATAAGGGCCTCATGGACTTTCATGTCGTCCTCGAAATCCCCAAGGGTGAAAAGCACCCACGGTTTAGCCATCTGCCCGAGCTGGAGACCTTTGCCAGAACCGAACGGGAACGCCAGTTGGTTACTCTGCAAAGGGGCTTCAGGCTGACCGGCTCGCCATTCATTCTCCCACCCGGCACGCCGCGAGATCGCGTAGCCATTCTCCAGGAAGCCATGACCAAGGTTTTCCAGGATCCGGAATTTCCTAAAGAGTTTAAAAAAATAGTCGGAGATGACGCGGAAATTGTGATGCCGGCTGTGATGGATAAAGCCATCAAGGAACTTCCCCGCGACCCCGAATTGGTGGAACTGCTAAACAAGATAGCCGGACCAAACCCACTCCCTCCTCGCTGAATAAGCGAAAGGTCTTCGTTATGGGAACTGTTGCAATCTAGCTTGACGTCCGTCATCGCCCTGCCCTATTTTACCCTTCAAATCCTCTTGACAAGATCTCATCTGGATCCTGTAACAAGAAGATGAAAAGAAGATCTCGCGGCCCAACCTTCAACGGCGTGGTGAATGAAAGGAAAAACAATGGCACTTTTAGATATCGGAGCAAAGTTTCCGGCCTTAACCCTGCAGGATATCGATGGAGATTCGATTGAGTTTCCATCGGTTTCTAAGAAAACGCCTGCCTCGATTGTTTTCTTCTATCGGGGGCAATGGTGACCCTGGTGTCGGGCCCAGGTCGCGGCCTTTATCTACAAGTACGAAAGATTCAGAGCGTACAACGTCGCCATCTTCGGGATTAGCCCGCAATCGGCGGAAAACGGCCGGCAACTCCGCGAGCGCATCATTCGCGATGCCCAATTCGACCAGGCAGCTCACAAGGCGCACGATGCCTTTTGGCAAGATCCCAAGAGCACCTTTCCGTTTCGGCTCATTAGCGATGCCGAGTGTGCATTGAGCGAAAAGGTCGGTGCAGTACGCGAGCAGCACTGGAGCGGTCCGATGGTGCATGCAACGACATACCTGCTCGACGCGGATGGAATAGTCCGGTTGCGGTTTCAGTCGAAAATGGCGCAGCGCCGGCCCAGTCCGATCAGCCTTGCCAACATGGCCGGCGCGATCGCAAAAAAACAACCTGTGCCGGAATACATCGAGGATTGAAGACGCTCCAGCAGTCACACCAGCGAAGAATCTAAAATTCCGACGGGCTGGGCAAACCCTGCAAAAGTAAAGGCACGAAACGCGGCGACGAAACTTTCCGTTTTGGGGAGAGGGGTTTTGTCCTTGAACTTACCTCGATCAGGAACTGCACGCTAATCTACGTACTTATACACAGGGGTTTCAATGATCCGGCTAGGCTTTTGTTTCCCAATAATCGCTCTTTGTAACTGCTCTACTGTAGCCGGTGAGAAAAATTGTTCTCCTGTCTCCTCGTCGACCCGTGCTGGAACATTTTCTACGATGTAAAATTTTCCATCGTGCTCCAGTGTGATGTCACTCGACGCTCAACCAGTTTCTCTTTTTTCTTGTTCATGATGTTCTCCGAATCTTGAATTCAATCCAAGTTGCAGGATATCCCGGCTCTCGCAATTCTCCAAGCCCACCTAGACACACTCGCTCCCAGCGCTGGGCTGGCTGCGGTGACCTTTAATAGAAGAAACAGTAGAAGAAACTTGCAACTGATGGAGCCGCTGGCTAAAGCTCGATAATGAGCTGGTTTCAGTTTCTCGTCTCACCCGGGCCAACAGCTCTTAAAAATTTTATCGCTTCTCCTCAATGAAGTTAGTTGACAGCCATGATGGCGCCGCCCTAAGAACCGCCACTGGCGCGATAATTGTGTCTGCGAAAACTGAGGAAGACAAATTGGCAGTTGCCTTCTTACCTCTCGGCGTTGTAAAGAAACCCTGACCATCTCACAAGGAGGTTAGCCATGTGGCAGAGAGTGTTATCGATCTTGCTCGTTGCTCTCGGAGTCTCCCTCGCCGGTGTGCCTTGCCGGGATATGCCGATCGTAAACGCTCAAGCGCAACCCTTCTATCAGGGCAAAACCATTCGCATCGTGGTGGGCTTTACGCCCGGAGGTTTCTATGATCGCTGGGCCCGCCTGTTAGCTCGCTATATGCCGAAATACATCCCGGGCAACCCCGAGATGATCGTGCAGAACATGCCGGGAGCCAGCTCGGTGATTGCAGCGAACCATGTCTACAATGTATCCAAGGGTGATGGATTGACGTTGCTCGTGCCCATTAACAGTCTATATCTGGATCAACTGGTAGAACGAAAAGAGGTCCAATTCGATGTGCGTAAATTCGAATGGATCGGCACCCAGGAAAAAGCTCCGGTTATGCTCTATTTTCGAGCCGATACGCCCTATAAATCTGTCGCCGATATCATCAAGGCCAGCGAAGCGCCCAAGTGTGGGTCGACGGGAACGGCCAGCACCGGCTATCTCTTGGCCAAACTTATGGAAGAAAATTTGAAGGCCAGGCTCCAGACGGTGACCGGTTATCCAGGCGGTAGTGAGATTGATGTGGCCGTGGAACGCGGCGAGATCGTATGCCGCGGCATGGACATTCCTCCACACTTCGGCCGCGAGCCGTTTGATACATGGCATAAGAAGGGTTTTGACCGGCATATCCTTCAAGGCGGGCCAAAACGGGACCCGCGACTGGCAGAGACGCCTACGCTTTTTGAATTGATGGATCAATACAAGACTCCCGACGTGGGGCGGCAGTTGACGCGTGTGATTCTCGCCAGCGGAGACCTCGGTCGTCCAATGGTCGCCGCTCCGGGAACTCCAGCGGACCGGGTGAAGATTCTGCGCGAGTCCTACGCAAAGGCCATGAAAGATCCTGAGCTGGTGGCGGAGGCGAATAAGGGAAAAATGGACATGGATCCGTCAACCGGCGAAGAGCTCCAAGCTCTGTTGAAGGAGATAATGGATCAGCCTCGCGAGGTTATTGACCGGGTAAAGAAAATGCTCGCTGAATAGTTGTGTATGATTGGAATAAAATGTATTGGGTTTTAGATCCATCATTCCATCCTTCCACTATTCCATTCTTTTCACTAGCCTGCTAGGGGCTATCTTTATGCGCCCCGTCTGTTATAGTGAGTAGCGCAGAAGCAATCCCAACGTCCAAATAGAAATACTCGGTCTCTTTTGGCCGATTGTCGCAGAGGCGGTCCCTAGGGTATCCGCCTCTTTGCGTTTATAAGCCACCAATCAACTGAAACGGGGAATAGCAGCTGCAGGAAGGATATTCCCTATGAAGCTTCGGTCTCACGATTCGCCGATCAGCCGCATTGCTTTTATCGGTAACTACTTACCGCGCCAGTGCGGTATCGCCACGTTTACCACCGACCTCTGTGAGGCCATCGCCACCGAACACAGCGACACTACATGCATCGCGTTGCCCGTCAACGACATCGAAGGCGGCTACGCTTACCCGTCGCGCGTTCGCTTTGAACTGGCGGAAAAAGATATCGACTCTTATCGACGCGCCGCCGATTTCCTCAATATCAACAATGTGGACCTTGTTTGCCTGCAATTCGAATATGGGATTTTTGGCGGGCGGGCAGGCAGCCATATTCTCACCCTACTGCGTGAATTGCGCATGCCCATTGTAACAACTTTGCACACTATTCTCCGCGAACCTGACGCGCAGCAACGGCAGGTGTTGGAGAACGTCGCGGCCCTCTCGGATCGATTGGTGGTGATGAGCGAGCGCGGCGCGGAATTTTTGCAAAAAGTCTATCGTGTAACGCCGGACAAGATCGATCTCATTCCCCACGGCATCCCCGATTTGCCTTTTGTCGACCCGAGTTTTCACAAAGACCTGTTTGGAGTCGAAGGCAAGACCGTCTTGCTCAGTTTTGGATTGCTTTCGGCGAACAAGGGTATCGAGAACGTCATCGCCGCCCTGCCGGCTATTTTAGCCAAGCATCCGAACGTCGTGTACTTCATCGTCGGCGCAACTCATCCCCACGTCAAGCGGCACGACGGCGAATCCTACCGGTTGTCTCTGCAATGGCTGGCTCACGAGAAAGGCGTCGAAGGTCACGTGATCTTCTACAACCGATTTGTCAGTTTGGAGGAACTCGTTGAGTTCATCGGCGCGGCGGATATTTATATCACGCCCTATCTGAACCCGGCGCAGATCGTTTCCGGCACGCTCGCTTACACGCTGGGAGCGGGCAAAGCCGTGATCTCGACCCCGTATTGGTATGCCGAAGAAATGCTGGCTGAAGAACGAGGAGCGTTGGTACCGTTTCGTGATCCGGAAGCATTGGCCGAGCAAGTCATCGATCTTCTAGATAACGAGGCCAAGCGCCACGGCATGCGCAAGCGCGCCTATGTGTTTGGGCGGGACATGATCTGGCCCCAGGTGGCGCGCCGCTACATGGAGAGTTTTCAGCGCGCTAGAGCCGAACGGCGTCATTTCACGACCACGGACTACGCCGTGAAACCGCTCGACAAGCGTCCTGGTGAGCTCCCGCCCTTGAAACTCGATCACTTACGCCGCATGACGGACGATACCGGCATGTTCCAACACGCCATTTTCACGGTGCCCAACTATCGCGAGGGCTACACCATCGACGACAATGCGCGCGCTCTGACCGTGACGACTCTCTTGGAGGAACTCGGCAATGAAGAGGCCTTAGAACTGGCGTCACGTTATCTCGCCTTTGTCGGGTATGGCTTCAATGCTGAGACCGGACGTTTTCGCAATTTCATGGACTACCAGCGCAATTGGCTGGAAGAGAGCGGTTCCGACGACAGCCACGGCCGCACGTTGTGGGCCCTGGGCACCCTGTTGGGCCGCTCCAACACACCGGCTCTTCATAGTATGGCCGGCCGGCTATTCGAGCAGGCCTTGCCGGTCATTATCAAGACGACCAGTCCGCGGGCCTGGGCTTTTGCGCTGATCGGCATCCACGATTATCTACGGCGGTTTGACGGGGACCGCAGAGCGAGCCAGGTTCGCGAGGAATTGGCCGGGCGGTTGATGGTGTTGTATCAAGATCACCGTGCACATGAGTGGCGCTGGTACGAAGAATCGCTGACCTACTGCAACGCCGTGTTGCCCCATGCCTTGCTGATGTGCGGACAATGGATACCGAATAACGATATGACTGAAGCCGGACTGGAGTCGCTCAGTTGGTTGGCCGACTTGCAGCGCGCTGAAGAGGCTGGGGGTCATTTTGTGCCCATCGGCTCCAACGGCTTTTATCAGCAGGGCGGTAAGCGTGCCCGGTTCGATCAACAGCCGGTGGAAGCTCAAGCCATGGTATCCGCTTGCCTCGAAGCGCATCGCATCACGGGAGACAAAAGCTGGCACAAAGAGGCCCGACGGGCTTTCGAGTGGTTCCTCGGACGCAATGATCTGAACCTTCCGATCTACGATCCGACGACGGGCGGTTGTCGCGACGGTCTTCATGCCGACCGTCCAAATGAGAATCAGGGTGCGGAATCTACGCTAGCCTTTCTCCAGGCCTTGCTGGAGCTGCGCCTGGCTGACAATGCTCTGCAATCTCTGGAGGCACGATCCTAGTGAACAACCGACACCCCGAGCTCTTTCGCCGTCATCCGCTCAATCCCATTTTGACCGTCGCCGCTTGGCCCTATCCGGCCAATAGCGTGTTTAACCCGGGCGCCACGTTACTACCCGATGGAACTACCCTGCTATTGTGCCGCGTGGAGGATCGGCGCGGCCATTCCCACTTTTCTGTGGCCCGTTCCGCCAATGGTGTGGATGACTGGCAGATTGGCCCCCAGCCCACCCTATTGCCCGACCCCGAACACTTCCCAGAAGAAGTGTGGGGCATTGAAGACCCACGCATCACCTACCTCTCCGAACTGGGCAAGTATGCCATCGTCTATACCGCCTACTCGCGTGTCGGCCCAGGTGTGGCCCTGGCGCTCACCGAAGACTTTCACCATTTCGAGCGCTATGGGATGATCATGCCGCCGGAAGATAAAGATGCGGCTCTGTTTCCGCATCGTATCGGCGGCCAATGGGCCCTGATCCATCGCCCGGTCAGCTTTCACGGCGCGCACATGTGGATGTCCTATTCGCCCGACCTGAGGCACTGGGGCAGCCACAAGCTGATGCTGCAAGGCCGGCTTGGTGGGTGGTGGGATGCGAATAAAATCGGCCTTTCGCCGCCGCCGATCGAGACGCCGCAGGGCTGGCTAGTGATTTACCACGGCGTGCGGCAGACAGCGTCCGGCTCAATCTACCGACTAGGACTCGCTCTGTTCGATTTGCACGCACCGGAGCGGTGCCTGAAACGTAGCGAAGAGTGGGTCTTCGGCCCGCAGGAACCCTACGAGCAACGTGGAGATGTGGACAACGTTGTCTTTCCTTGCGGATATACTCTTGCACCTGACGGCGACACCATCCACGTCTATTATGGCGCGGCCGACACGAGCATTGCCCTCGCCACCGGCAGTATTCGCGCAATCCTCAATCAGCTTGAAGAAAACGGACAAAGGACCGCCTAAAAATCCCGTGCGATTGCCTGTAAACTTCAGGAAGGATGTTCAAAAGAGGAGAATCTGTGGAAAAAACTTACGATGAACTTAAATTCGTTGATGTTTTCAAGAAACATTTTAGCGAAGCGAAGAATACTGTGAGAAGTGCCGCACGGTTGAGTTTGGTCGTGTGCAAAAACCATCGACGGCGGATTGATAAAAACAATCTCGCCAAGAAGATCATCGAAAAACAAGCCCGACTTTTGCTCGAGAGTAACGATGCCATTCTCATACGTCGTTTCAGCAGCGGCCGAATTGTTTTTTGGAATCGCGGCGCACACACACTCTATGGCTGGTCTAAGAAAAAGGCCATGGGAAAGCCTGTTTACAACCTTCTCCAGACGAAGCTCCCGGAACCGCCCCGCGACATTAAAGCTAAGCTTAGAAGGCACGGTTGCTGGACTGGAGAGTTGGTCCAAACTACAAAAGATGGAAAAAAAATTGTCGTTTCGAGTTACTGGTCGCTGCGCCAGAGCTCGAACGGAGGTCCTATGGAGATTCTAGAGGTAAATTCCAACGTGACGAATCGAAAAGAGCCGACGCACAAGGCGCAAGAGACCGAACAGCTGGCCCTAGTGGGAACTATGGCTGCCGTGTTTGCCCATGAAGTTGCCAACCCCCTCAGCGGACTGTCCGCTTCTCTGCGGTTTGTCGAGAGCGATCTCGAACAGAAGAATTTCGATGTTCCTTTCTTGCGAGCCACTGTCCAAGGGGCGATGCGAGAAGTCGATCGTTTAATATCGTTGCTCAATGAGTTTCGCTCTCTGGCGCTGCCGCAAAGTCTCGACCTCCAATTGACCGATCTTCAAGAGATTATCGAAGAGATCTTGGCTTCAGAAAAGCTGGCTCACGGAACCGATGGAATCGCCATCAAAACCAATTTCGAGAGCAGCTTGCCCCTGATCAGGATAGATCGAGCAAAGGTAAAACAGGTGGTTTTGAACCTTTGCAAAAACGCTATCGAGGCGATGCGGAAAGGAGGCTGCCTAACCGTCAAAGTCTATCGTTCCGAGCTCATGGTGGTCTTGGAAATCAATGATAACGGCGTTGGAGTTCCGCATGGCGTGAATGTTTTTGAGTTATTCAAAACTACCAAACCCTGTGGCAGTGGATTGGGACTTCCTGTCGCCCAGCAGATTGTCTCAGCCCACAACGGGACAATCAGCTACACCACTGAGGCTGGCCAAGGAACCACGTTCAAGGTTTGTTTGCCGGCGCCCAAACCAGGTGATGTGAGCTTTCTCTAGGACGGCTTTCAGGCACAGCGCAGAGAATTTGACTTGGTTAGGTCTCAAGATTAGTAATTGACGCAGGAAGGATAATCGCGTGCTACTGAGTGTGGGAAATAAGATCGTCTATCCGCATCAAGGCCCCTGTCTCATTGGCGCGGTGGTGCAAAGAGTGGTTGGCGGTAAACCGACGCGTTTCTATCAATTGGCTCGACTCGACGATGTCGGCGGAGCGATGTTTGTGCCCGTAGACAAAATCGGCGAGCTAAAAATCCGGCAGTTAACGCCAAGGTCTGACATTCCCAAGCTACTACGCCGCCTACAGAAGCCAGCCTCAACAGCCATGAACTGGAAGCAGCGTGCCATTGACAACTTGAAACTCTTGGCCTCCGGATCGGCATTTGATTTGGCTGAAGTCGTGGAGTCACTCACGGAGTTGAACGAGGCAAGGACATTATCGCCGCGTGACCGGGAGATGCTCGATAGGGCGAGAAGGATACTGATTTGCGAGATCTCGGAAGTGACGGGAAAGACAAAAAGTGCGACTGAGGAACAGGTAGACCGGGCTCTCAACGTCCGCGAAAAAAGCATCAAGCAACCTGCAGGAAGAAAGGCAGTGCGCCAGACATAACGCTGTGACCGGCACCAATAACTGAAAAGGAGTTTTTATGGCAAGTGAAACATTTAAGAAACGTCAGAAGGAAACGGCTCGGCGGGAGAAGAAGCAGAAGAAGGCTGCCCGGCTGATGGAGCGACGAAACGAGAAGGCAAAAACCGGCACTACGCTTGAGGAAGAAAAGCCAAAAACAGCCGAATCGAATTGGCCATAAAATGAGAAAACGCATTGCATACAGGGAACATCTGATTCTTGGCGAATCATTTCAGCGGATGGAATACGGAAGCTGGGTTGCCCAATATACTTTGGTCCGCCGGGAGAGCCACGGTAAGCGAACCGATCTCCCGTTACACCAATATCAATTCAACGCAATTTTCCGGAGCAAGAGTGAAGCCGACGCGTACGCCCTGCGAAGAGCAAAAGAATGGATCGATAAGAACTGACTCATTCCCCAACTCTAAACAGGGCAACAATTCTTTTCAAAATCGTCCAATATTGGACAGCAATTCTTCGGGGGACGGCATATGATTTTTGTTTGAAACAAGTCAAGGACAGAGGGTTTCACTCCGCGGTTACCTGAAATTCTTCAAGTAATTCTGCCATACTTAACCCTCTAACCGGTTAGACCCAGGAGGTCGAAATGTTTAGTCGCAATGTTAGCTTCAAGCTCAAGCCCAGGAGCACGGCGGAGTTTACCCGCATTCTTGAAGGGGAAATCATTCCCTTGCTCCGAAGACAAAGGGGATTTGAGGATGAGATCAGTTTCATCGCCCCGGAACGTAACGAGGCAGTCGCCATCAGCCTGTGGGATAAAAAAGAAGACGCCGAGGCTTATCACCGCGGGAAGTATCCTGAGGTCTT
>Ga0209887_1000718_pt1 | contig 10126 bp, 9 predicted proteins | sample GWRWN1_30_40_FD_187230 | JGI IMG/M metagenome (GOLD analysis project Ga0209887, IMG submission 187230) | Riverbed sediment microbial communities from areas with no vegetation in Columbia River, Washington, USA - GW-RW N1_30_40 (SPAdes)... | ecosystem: Environmental > Aquatic > Freshwater > River...
CAAATGCGTCAAGCCACCGCGGTCCGTGCTGAGTCTCCGGGAACGCATCCAGCCAATCCAGCAGCGTCTTCAAGTCTGAGGGGGGGCTGTTGAGCAGCTCTGCCAGGGCGATGCCCAGAGCCTTGGCCAATGACAGCAGGCGCCAGGCCGCGGACCGAAAGGCGGCGCGCCGATGCCAGTCGGCAGAATCAGTCAGGTACCGGCCGCCTAGGGCCTCCCACGCCTCGATGCCGCGCTTGGGCCACCGGTTTCGCAGCCGATCAACCCGCCGAGACCAGTGACCCGGGAGTCCCCCGGCAACCCGTTCCTGTCTGAGATGGTACGCCAAAGGATGGGATTCCATGTAGCTGCGGATCGCTTCGAAGGTTCCTTCAATGCCAAGTTCCTCCCGACAGACCTGCCCCACCAACTCACGCTCGTAGAAGAGCCGAATCGACAGATACTTCACCAGACTCGCCGGATAGGCCTCCTGCCAGGCGTGTCCTTGCTGATCCGCACGCCACTTGATAAAGGCCGTCCAGCCCGGCAAAGCTGCCAGATGGAGGGCGAGATACTCGAGCCGAGCCGTCTCGGGAACGCCCAGCGCCGCCAGGGCATCCAGGATCGCATCTTCCGAACGATCGGGCAGGGCTTCAAGCTTACGCCGCCAGTCCCGGATGCCCCAGAGTGAGCCGTTCAGATCTAGCCAGGTCAGGGTCTTCCAGGCACCGGACAATGTCTGCTCGCGCTGAGGCATCGTCCAGGCCGCATGGCCTTCGTCCAGGAAGGCGGCGCACCATCGAATCAGCTCGTCATTGATGCGGGCGACGAGGCCGGTGCCCAGGGCATGGTCACACCAGGCTGCCAGCGTCAGTTTCTGGCCCAGCGCGGCGAGGTCCTCTCGGACAGCTTCTTGGCCCCGCTCCTCGACGCTCGGCGGCCTGAGCGTCTCGTGCAGACGGTCCGTCAGTGCCGTCAGCACATCACGCTCGGGAGCGCGCTCACAGAGCGTTTCCAGGCTCTCCTCAGCCGGAGCGCTGATTCCATGGAGCAGGTGGGCTCGGAGGACATCAGGCTGCGAGACCTGCCGGTCGCCGATCCTTACCGAAACGTCTTGAGCCAGGGGGCGCAGCGCCGCGTCCACATGCTCGGGACGAATCCGGCCTTCCCGGTAATACAGGCGATAGTGTTCATTGGGCAGGTACCCGCGCCCGCCCAGCAAATGCTGCCCTCGCTGGACCGCCTCGTGGAAGGAACGAGACTCCAATTCATGAAGTGGATTGTGGTGAATGAAGGTGCGCATGGGCCAGTAGGGAGCCACGATCTCACTCGCCAGTTTGACCTGCGAGCGCAACGCCATGCGCTGCGTGTCGGAGTAGGTCTGCGTCATGGGGTTCCCTCCGCAACCACGGTCACGTGGGCCTGAGCGGCAGGCTGGAAGAGATGCACCGGGACATGCACGCCGAGCGCCAACAGAGAGAGCACCAGGACCAACGGGAGAAGCTCGGGCAGGGTTAGGTCCTGATACACCATGTCCGGCTTCGGCTGACCACAGAGCAGACGCTGAAGAAGCCTCATAAGCAGCAGCGACGCGATGAGCCAAATCAGAAGCACGATGACGGCGCTCTGCGGCATGGGCGAAGGGGAGGCAATCATCATCGCCATGAAGGTCGAGAAGACCCCGAAGAGCGGCAGGCCCATGGCCGCCATGAGCAAAAGTCCGACGAGCGTGGCAAACCGCGGCGTCGGGCGTGCGAGGCCGCGGAGTTTGTCCAGATCCAGGAAGCCGTACCGCGCCTCCAACTGGTGCCCGGCCAGCAAGAGGCCGCTCGCCGCAAGGCTCACGGTGCTCAGGTACCAGCCCGCCTCGGGGGCCGCCTTGCCGGTCGCGCCCACGTGCCACCAAACGAGGGAGAACAGGATTGTCGTGATGGAGACGATTATTCGGGCCAGATGGAATTGGACCGAGGCCCGCAGAGCTTCATACAGTGCTCCGACCAGCGCCAGTGCAATGACCGTGTGTATGAGAGGTACCGGGACCTCGGACGTGAGCGAGACGATGCCATGCCAACCCAGGCAGGGCAGGACGACAGCCAGAAAGGCCGGAAGAGTGCCCGGCAGGTTGCTCAGTGACCCCACGAAGGCCGCCTGCAGCGGGAAGAGTGGAAGCAGGATGGCACAGGCGACCAGTTGCAAGACGGTGGCGATTGATCCAGGCACCACGGCCGATGCCGCAAGGGCCAGTATCCCGACACCCAACCCCGCCACGGCTCCCCAGGCAAGGGCATCCGGCGGTCCGATAGCTCTCCATAATAATAGGAGCGCAATCGTGCCCATGATACAGCCCAGGAACGTGTGTTCCACTGGCTGGCTGCCAGCCAGCGCTGCCAAGCTCAGTCCAAGGATGATCAGCCCCACCACGATCGACAGCGGCGCCTGCCGGGTGAGCTGTTGACCGAGGACGGCCACAAATGCCGTGACGGCGATGAGCGTCATCAGCGCGGTCGCTGTCGGATCGCTGCCCGTCACTGCGCCGCTTGCGAGTCCGATCACTGTCACGCCTGCCACAAGCAAGGCTGCCGCCTTCACGACTCGGGGACGCGACCAGAGAAACAGACTGATTGTGGCGCCTAGGAATGGCAGGATGGTCACAACCAACACCTCGTGCATCATGCTCTCCTCACGGGAGCCATTCCGGTAGAGCGGCATCCACGCGACGGGCCAGACGAGACAGTGCCTGCCCGAGCCTCATGTACACCGTATCAATATACAGGCGATTCCAGAACCACATATACAGACGCGGCATGAGCCCGAGGCCCCATCGCGGAATCAAAATGTGTTCGCCCCTCACGTTGGTATAGACCACCGCCCAACCTCCGATGATGAGGACCGTCACGGTCACCACAAACAAGTCGAAGAGCCATGGGGGGAATGCTGCAGCCTCGAAGTACCGGGCCGCTTCGCCGGGAGCCGGGTACAGGAAATATGTGAAGCTTTCCGCTGCCCAGAGATACGTGCCGATCACGAGGAACATGGTGAAGACCATGACGCCGGCGACCTTCCACGACCCGACGGCTCTCAGCCGATACAGACTCAAGATGGCCTGCGCCGACGTGACCCAGGCGAAAAACAGAAAAATCACCGCGCCCTGGGCGTCCCGCAGGGGCACGCGCAGGACCCCATGCGCAGCCAGCAGGATAATCAGGGGAAGCAGCAACGTCATGACGACTCCGGTGGCCCAGGGGAGGCGCGGTAAGGCCTCAGCCTTTTCGTGGATATGCTCGGGAGGAAATCTCGGTTCCTGGCGGGCCATGTGGATCACGTTGCCACAGTTTAAGAACACAGTGGCCTTAAAAAGTCCGTGCGCGATGAGATGAAAGATCGCCAAGGCGAACGCACCCAGCCCGCACTCCATGATCATGTAGCCCATCTGCCCTATGGTTGAGAAGCCCAACATCGTCTTGATATCCGACTGCGTCAGCATGATGGCTGCTGCGATGATCGCTGTGAGGCCGCCGATCACGAAGGCCACGTGCAACGTGTCGGGAGCGAGTCCGTAAAGCGGCGCAAGCCGGTTGATCAGAAACCCGCCCGCATTGATGATTCCTGCATGCAAAAGGGCATGGACCGGTGTGGGAGCGTAGAGGGATGCGGGCAGCCACACATGCATCGGGAACTGGGCCGACTTGCTCATGGCCCCGATGAAGATCAGCAGGGTTATGGCAGTGACAGCGCTGATCTCAAGCCCGCTGCCAGGCCATAGCGAAAAGGTGCTTGGAACCTCGGCGGCCCGGGCGAAGAGCGGCTGGAATTCCAAGGTCCCGTAGAGACGATATGCCAGGACGATTCCTGAAAGGAAAGCCACATCCCCCACCCGCAGCACGGCATACGTTTTGAAGGCGCCCTCGATGGTTGGGGGATGTGAATAATGATAGGAAAGGAGGTATAAGAGCCAGCTCAGGAGTTGCCAGAATATGAAGAGCATCAAGATGTTAGCGCTTGAGACCATGCACAGAAGCACAAACGTGGTGAGGGCCAGAAGAGCATGGAACCTGGCGTAGCCGCGTTCCTGCTGCATGTAGCGCATGGAATAGAGATAGATGATGGTGCTCACACCCGTGATCAGTACCATCATGACAGCACTCAGACGATCAATGTAGAAGCCCAACGAGAGAACGGAAAGGCCCGCCGTGCTCGGTTCGTAGAAACGGACGCTGATCGGACCGTTCAACGTGACCAGAACCAGCGTCGCGACGGCACCTGCGAAGGCCGCGATGACGGCTGGCGCGGCGATCCTGACACTCCGTTCACGCAGCACGCTGCCAGCGATTCCGATCACGATTGCGGCTAGCAGAGGAAGTAGCGGGACGAGGATCACATAGGACATGCTTTGCCTCACATTCATCTCAACAAAGAAGGCGACGCGTGCAATCTCGGCAGGGTGGGCAACCTTCGCATGGAAACTGTGGCGCATGGCCCCGTGATGGGGAAGTCAGGCCTAACCTGGCTGTTGATAAGCGACATCAGGAGTCCGCGGTTTACGGCATGAAAAAAGCCAGCCGGTTCCCCCCTTTCCAAGGGGCGTCCGGCTGGCTCGTACTGTGACTGGCCTCTCATGCCGGAGAGCCAGCTACCCTACACGCCGCCGTGATCAGGATTCTCAATGATGGGTCCGTCTGTCTGTACGGGTCACGGACACAGGCCCCATCGTTTGCAATTCTTCGGCCGCGTCTTATACCATAGCGCGCGACAATTCACAACCTGCAATTAGACCCAAACCAGGTAGGTCTTCTGGGTACCCCCCATGGGAAATATAAGGCTCGCGAAAGAAGGTCGGAGTAAAGGCGAAGTGGAAAGCGCGATTCGCAATGCTGTCATCAAGTTCGAACAGGAATTCATGGGCAGGGGGCCCGAGGACGTGCGAGCCTTCATTATCAAGGACATCGTCTTGGTCCGCCTGAAAGGCGTTCTGACGCAGGCAGAACGGCAACTGGCCAAGACTGCGGAGGGAATCGAGATGGTTCGGCGGTTGAGGCAGACCCTGATCGCGCAGGGGCGGGAGAAGCTCGGTCAGCAGGTAGACGAAATCACCGGCGCCAAGACAACTGGTCTCTTTACCGATATCGATACCCAGATCGGGGAACGGATCATTGTGTTCACCCTGGATCAGGATCTCGAATCGGTCTTCCAATAGCGCAATAATCTCAGCACCGGCCGTCAGATTCCGACAGCGCGTTTTTAGCTTGTCTTTTGCCAGCGATGGAAGACATGAAGCCGGAGGGGAACCGTGGAAAAACTAGTCGAGGGATCCAAGAAGTTTCTGTCCGAACTTTTTCGTGGATGCGCGAGCTGTTCACGAGACTATCGCAGAAGCCAGAACCCCGCGCCCTGTTCATTACCTGCTCAGATTCACGCGTTGACCCCAGCCTGCTGACTCAGACCTAACCGGCGAGCTCTTCATTCTGCGGAATGCGGGGAATATCGTCCCCTCGAATGGAGCATTGGTGGGAGGCGGCACCGCCACCATCGAATATGCCGTCTCCTTGCTGGGCGTGAAGCACGTGATCGTCTGCGGCCATACCGATTGCGCGGTCATGAAGGCGATCCTGCACCCTGAAACGGTGGAGGGCCTGCCGGCTGTGAAGAGCTGGGTGGCCCAGGCAGAAACGACGCGGCGCATAATTCGGGAGAACGATTTCGATCTCAAAGGGGACGAGTTGCTGGTCACCATGAATCAGGAAAACTTCCGCGTTCAGCTCGACCACGTCAGGACCCATCCGGGGGTCGCTGCGCGGTTGAGACGCGGCACGCTGGATATCCATGGCTGGGTCTACTACATCCCCACCGGCGATATCTGGACCTTGGACGACGGGAAGGAGACGTTCGTGTCCTCGGCGGCTCGGTGACCTGCCGGCACGCTCTTACGTATAGCCGTGGACGCGGAACCACCGCACGGCCTTCTCCAGCGCAAGTTCGACTGGGGTCTGTGGCAAGCCCAGTTCACGCATGGCTTTGCTGCAGTCGTAATGCATCCGGTACTTGGCCATTCGAACTCCTTCCAGTGGGATCCTCGGCGACTGATGGGTCAGGTAGTCGGCAATCCAGCGGTTGAGATGTGCGAGCGGCAGGATCGCCTGCCACGGCAGTTTGATGCGGGGCGCCGTGACGCCGGTTAATTTGCTCAAGATCTCGAAGATCTCGCGAAGCGACAGGTTCTGATTCCCAAGGATGTACCGCTCACCAATACGGCCCCGTTCCATGGCGCGGAGATGTCCCACAGCCACATCATCCACATCCACGAGGTTCATCCCGGTTTCGATGTAGGCCCACATGCGGCCTTTCATGAAATCCACGATCAACTGACCGGTAGGGGTCGGTTTAATGTCCCCTTGACCCACCGGCGCGCTCGGATTGACGATCACGACGGGGAGACCCGCACGGGCCAGTTTCATCACCTCCTGCTCGGCCAGATATTTGGAACGTTTGTAGTCACCGGCCATGTGAGAAAGCGAGACAGGAGTTTCCTCAGTTCCTAACCCGCCGCCAATTGGCAGCCCGATCGCCCCAATCGTGCTCGTGTACACGATTCGTTCGATGCCGAGGTCGCGCGCGGTTTCCAGGAGTGTGCGGGTACCAGTAACGTTCACCTCGTAGAAAACCGACGGGTCCTTGGCCCAGAGAGCGTAATGGGCCGCCACATGGTAAAGCTGCTGGCAACCTGAGAGCGCGCGGCGGAGGGAGTCCCGGTCCCGCAGGTCGCCATAGGCCTGCTCCACCTTGAGTCCGCCCAGGTTACGGAGATCGCTGTCGCGTCTGATGAGTACGCGCACCTCTGTGCCGGTCGCGTTCAAGGCGCGCGCGACGGCCGCCCCTACAAATCCTGTTGCACCGGTCACCAATGCTTTCATGACGCTATCGCGCAGGCGAGAGGCAAGGGGCTATAGGCGAGGGGACGCCACCTCTTTATGCTTTTTGCCCATAGCCTCTAGCCTCGTGCCGCTTGCCTCGCGCTGTCAGTTTCGGCGTGCCGTGATGTACTCGGCGAGCGCGCGCAAGGAGTCTGCCTTTGCGTCGAACCTTTCCAACCGACTGATCGCTCGCTTCGTACATTGCTCGGCGAGCCCCCGGGCGCCTTCGACACCATAGAAGGTGGGGTAGGTCTTCTTGCCGCGCTGGACGTCCGTGTTGGGATTCTTGCCCAATTCCTCGCGGGTGCCGGTCACATTGAGCACGTCATCGGCGATTTGGAACGCCAGGCCCACGTCTTCAGCGTACCCGGAGAGGTCATCCAGTTGCGCGGGAGAGGCGGACGAGACGATCGCGCCCATGCGCACGGCTGCGCGAATGAGCATGCCGGTCTTGTATTTGTGGATGGTCTGGAGCGTAGCGAGTTCAATATCTTTATTTTCGGCTTGGATGTCGAGCACCTGGCCGCCGACCATTCCTAGATTGCCGGCTCCCACTGCCAGCTCGTGAATGAGTTGCACTTGCCGAACGGGGTCGAGGCCCTTCACGAGGTCGGAGTTGCTGCAGAGGTCGAACGCCAGCGTCAGCAAGGCGTCCCCGGCCAGGATCGCCATCGCTTCGCCATAGACCTTATGGTTGGTGAGCTTGCCGCGACGGTAGTCATCGTTGTCCATCGCAGGGAGGTCGTCGTGGATGAGGGAGTAGGTATGGATGAGCTCGAGCGAGGAGGCCACCGGCAGGATCGCCTGCGGCGGGGTTCGCACCGCCTCCGCCGCGGCAATGGCCAGGATCGGGCGGATGCGTTTCCCGCCGGCGAACAGGCTGTAGCGGATGGCTTCGTGCAGCGTGGTCGGGGCTAACTTTGTGTCGGGCACCACGCTGTCCAGGAGCCGGTCCACCTCCTCGCGTTTGCGGTCAAGATACGGGCGAATGTCCATGCGCGGCGACCTTCCGCTGATTCCAGCAGTCCACGATCGGCGGCGAGAGAGTAGCAAATGGCTTTCAAACGTGTCAAACGAGGTCGCGTGAGGCGTGAGGCGTAAAGCGTCAGGCGTTAGGGGATCAGGAATTTGCGCTCACCTTTCACGCCATACCCCTTACGCCTCACGCCTGACGCCTCACGGTTCTCGCCCCTTGCCTCGCGCCTGCTGGCTTGGCTATACTGCCGCCCATGAGTATACGGATGGCTGGCGGCGACTGGGAACCGATGCTTCTGGGGATCAAACCCCAGACCTGCAGGGTATGCGGCAAGGGCCTGTACCGGAACGTCACTCTGTTCCGTGGCGGGTGGTCGCGCTGCACGGTCTGCGACGAGTTTGTGCATTATAGCTGCCTGGCACGCGGCAGGTTCAAATTCCTCAAAGTGCGACCTCGAGTGTGCAAAGCGTGCCAGGCGGAGCGGGAACGGTTGGGGACCACCGAGACGGCCACGCTGGCGGTCGGCTCGTGAGCACTGGTTCTCCCCCCGATCAGGCTCAAGCGGGGAGTGGTCAGCCTGCGTGGTTTGCGGAAGCGGTCCGAATCGTGATCGCGCCCCTGGTTCTGCTCTCGAGCGGATTCTTCACCGCCGATTTCCTCCTCAGCGGCGTCTATACCTGGCCACGTACCAGCCGAATCGTGGGACTGACCATCACGCTCGTGGTGCTGTCCTATGAATTCGTATACAAAGAGCAACGGGCACGGCATGCAGGTTTACGCGGTGACCGTCCTCTCAGCGCGCTCCTGTTCTCCTGCGTGATCCCATACACGATCGGCGCCCTTGCGCTCGTGGCCCTTTCGCGGCTGGCACCGTAAGGCCGTCTGGGACCGGGTTCGTGTTTCTGCCGACCCCGAGCGGTATGTGCTGAATTCCGCATTCATCATGGGCATGAAACTATGGACGAGCCGATTCTCTTCACGCCAGACGAACTCAGCCTGATGGCTGACGAGAAATTCTTCCGGGCCAAGGCTAAGGTCATGAAGAAGGTGCGGAGCACGCTGGATGGGCTCCATGCCATGCTCAAGAGCGAACTGGCAGGCCTGGACCTGTTGGCTCCCAAGGACTTCGACCCTTCAAGTTTCCAGTTCGTGAAGGGGGAGCACCTGGAGGACTTTCCCTACCAATATCTCGACTTTCCCAAACACTTCATCGACGACAACAAGTTGACCTTCCGTTCGCTGTTCTGGTGGGGTCACCATTTCGTCTTTGCCCTGATCCTGGAAGGGGAGGGGCTCTTGCGTTACAAGCGAAATCTGATCAACCGGTACCATGACGTGGCAGGCCGCCAGCTCAGCCTCTGTTTGGGGCCCTCCCTCTGGGAGTGGAAACGGGGGGAGGGCTACACGTTGCCGCTCACCCATGATCGCAAATCGGAAGTGGCGGCCGTCTTGTCGGACCGTCCGTTCTTCAAGGTAGCGAGATTCGTCGGCCTGGATGATCCTGCCGTCTCGGAAGGCCAGATCGTCGGGATCGGTCGGGAAACATTTCGGGCTGTCTTGCCTATTCTCACACCATAAAACAGGCTTCAGGTAGTGTTTGTAATCCCCCTGCCAAGTTAGATAGACTCCCCACCCAGCAGCGACGCTCAACCAAGGAGGGACTCGTGGAAACCCACACCTTTCGCCTGGCCTTCGGCATAGGGAGCATCATTGGTCTCCTCGCGTTAACAGGGTGTGCAGCCAAGGGGGAGGTCGTCTACCTGGAGATTCAGGCGGTGCCGGCTGCTCCCCTCTCGGCAAAACAGCAAGGGGGACAAAGGGAGGAGATCAAGGTGGCCGTGGAGGTCTTTGAGGATCAACGGCCGGAGAAAAATCATCTGGGTGTCCGCACGCACATATGGGGCGGCGTCACCTACTTCAACGTCATCGGCGGCAAGGAGGGTGACGTCGTCGCGCAAGTGGTCGCTGATCATCTAAAGCAGAAGGGCTGGAGGGTCTGGGTGAGACGGCGTGGCAGCCCGACGCCCGAGGGTGATCCGGACGTCGTCCTGACAGGGCAGGTCCAGGAATTCTCAGTGCATGCCAAGAGTCGGTTCTTGTCAACCAAGCTGACGGCCAAGTCCAAATTGGCGGTCCAAGCGCGAAATGCTTTGGATGGCAGCACGACCAGCATGAATCTGGAGGGGACCAGTACTGACAGCGTGTTCTGGTTTGAGCCCAAGGATCTACAGGATCTCGTCAACCAGACGCTGAAGGAAAGCCT
>Ga0209887_1000720_pt1 | contig 10107 bp, 8 predicted proteins | sample GWRWN1_30_40_FD_187230 | JGI IMG/M metagenome (GOLD analysis project Ga0209887, IMG submission 187230) | Riverbed sediment microbial communities from areas with no vegetation in Columbia River, Washington, USA - GW-RW N1_30_40 (SPAdes)... | ecosystem: Environmental > Aquatic > Freshwater > River...
CTTCTACGCGAGCGACGACAAGCTCGCCACGGTCGGCCTGGCGGGCAAGGTCGACGAGATCAACCGCACGGCGGTCAAGGTCGCGCGGGAGGTCGCCTCGGAGGGGGATGCCCTCGTCGCCGGGAACCTCTCGCTCACGTGGGCGTACGACCCCGAGGACCCCTCGAGCGCCGATCACGTCCGCGAGCTCTTCGATCGCCAGCTCCGCGATCAGACGGATGCCGGACCGCCGGACTTCTGGATCGGGGAGACGTTCTCGTACCTGGGCGAGGCGCTCCTGTTCGTCGAGCGCGCGAAGGCAACCGGCCTGCCCGTGATGGTGACGATGTCGTTCGAGCAGCCGGTCGCGCGTTCGTACGAGGGCGACACGCCCGCGGACTGCGCCCGCAGGCTCGGCGACGCGGGCGCGGACATCGTCGGGGTGAACTGTTTGAACGGTCCCGAGCAGCAACTGCCGATCGCGCTCGAGATGCGCTCGGCCGTCGGGGGCTTCGTCGCCGCGCAGCCGGTCGCGTACCGGACGAGCGCCGAGCAGCCCGACTTCACCTCGACGCCCAGCTTCCCCTACGAACTCGACCCGTTGCAGCTGTCTCGCCAGGAGATGGCCGAGTACGCCCGCGCTGCCCAGGAGGGCGGGATCGACTACATCGGCTCGTGCTGCGGGAGCATCCAGGCGCATGTCCGCGCGATGGCCAAGGCGATCGGGAAGACCCCGGTCGCCGAACGCGCCTGGAAGAGCACCGCCGGCCGCGCGATGAGCGCGTACGAGTACTACGAGCACACCGAGACCGAGGTCTGACTGCTCGCCACGGCGGGACTCGCGTCGTCGCTATCGGGCCGCGGCAAGCCGGTCCCGTGACCGGCCTCGCGCTCGCAGGCTCGCCTCAGGGATAGAGGTGCGCTCCGGCCCTTCCCTTCGCTCGACACTTGCCGCCCCGGCTCTCAAAAAATGTCGTTCCCTCTCGGTTCTCGGGCTCCGAGATGGCTACACATTGAAGCGGGGTCAGGGCAAAGTCTCCGGTCGCTGTCGCTTCGATGAACAACGGGTCTCCAGGGTGAAAGTAGAGCAGGTCGCTCCCCCACGGAGTCATTACCCGTGCGCGATGCATAGTTCCATCCGGCAGTCGGAACTGGATTCTCACAACTCCCTTCCTCTCCTCCCGGAAACTTGACGCCGTACAGGACCCCGATGGGGGCAACGTCTTGTCTCTCAACCACTCGGTCAGATACGCAACCTGATGTGAGGATGCCTCCGGCAATGACGAGAGCCGGCAGGGACGATCGCAGCCTCCAGTGCACCCATCCCGTCCCCTTGTTCTCGCCCTCGAGGCGACATCCATCCTGGCTCCCGCTGTTCACATCCGACCATCGTCAATCCCAGTGTCACAATTGAGCGACCGTCGGGTCCGCCATCCCTCTCAATCAGCGTGCAGAGTCCCACGTAGACCTTCACATGGATGTGGCGAGACTCTGCATGGGTGACGCCGGTCGTCGTGCAAACGCACATCTCGTCTCGGAACCATGGGGTGGCCAGCGTCGTGGACGTATCTACTACGCCCGGTCTATTTGAACCGAATAGCCCGACATCATCTCCGGCCTGACGTCGTGTCTCTCCATGCCGACCAATCGCTCATCGGCCAGGAAGCCAGCGTCCACGAGCACTTCCTCGATCGCTGTAGCGATGGTGTATCCCTCCGGCTCGCGAAACGGATCGGACGAGACGATTTCCATCCTCACCGGATACCGGATCGGCATCTCGTCGGGGTGGGAGGTCACATATGCGGTGACGGCGCGGAACAACGGCAGAGCGTTTGGAGAAGACCGATCCGCGCACGATCCGGAATCATGTCGGGTCGGCGGTGGCCCATCGATCGTGAACGAGATCGTGGTCACAGGTGAAGCATCGCAGGAGCGCGTGAGGCCATCACGTTGAGCGGCTTACCTCATCCTCTTGATCCGCGAACAAGGGCTCCTTATGCGTAGATGTCGGCTTGTCGCCAGACCGCTTGTTCTACCCTGCGGCTATGGCGGGCGATCTCGAGGCCTTCGAGGGCACGGTGCTCGATCAAGCGCCTCCGGGCGCGGTCGTTATTGGAGCGTCACTCTCGCCAGACGGTAGATACGGAGCCGCGTTGACCTACTTGCCCAGTGCGAACTACCTGATGGATGACGTACTCGTCCGTGATGGCGATCGCTGGCAGCTGCACGGCGGCGGTAGCGGAGTAGGAATCTCGTGGACCTTTCTTGGCGTTCTTGGCGAAGGCGACCGTGGAGTTCTGAGGTACGGGGGCCAAGCTCCAGACGGCGCGTCCGGCGCGTGGGTCAGGTACCAAGGGGCGGAGTACAAGGTGCCGGTTCGGCACGGTCACTTCTTGTTCGTGGCATGGGACGCCACCTCTCACGAGAATCCAGCTCTCATTCGCTTCGAGTAGGGCGGAGAGAACACTCCGCTCCAGGAGCGGCCCACGCTTGGCCCAACCGTCCGGACGCCGATCGTCCACCTGTTACCGAGGCAACTAATCAGCAAGGCGAGCCGCCCCTCTCGATCAGCCGAGAGGGTTCCACGTGGACCAAGCTGTCGCGCAAGGTCGCGTGACGCCGGTCACTTTCCCAGGCCGTTCATTGCCCGTCCGCTGGGCCTCGTGCCGTAAAGTGAGATCGCAGGGCGGCCGATGTCGAGAGGGTCATGTTGAACGTAAGCGGGTGACGGCGTGTGGTCTCGTCGCCGTGCTGCTGAGCCTAGGAGTAGGCGATACCGAGTGGCGTTCCAACATGCAGACGGCGCCATCGATGCCGTGACTGTTTGGGCTAACGATTCACGTCTTGCACAGCAGATCGCTCGGGATTGGATTGAGCAGGCAGCACTTCAACCGATGTCTGATGCAGAGCCGCGAACCGAAGAGATTGGCGCTGAGCCAGATCCCGGAGACATCGGTGTTGCGGAGACATACGCAGCCGTCAACCACGAGCGGGTATCTGCAGATGGAACCTCTGAGAGCACGCTCCACCGGCCGAGTCTCGATGAACTGAGACGACTGACCTCGCTGATGCGGGCCGAGACAAGCGCCGGTTGGGAGGAGCTGAGGGGGCTGCTTCGTGAGTCCGGCATCAATCCCCAACGAACGGCCGCAGTCACGGTTTCCGCCGACTCTCAAGGCTTCCCTCAGCAGGTGCGCATGGTGACGTCGGACGGCAAGCTGATCATGTTCTTCAGCGGGGTTCATCCCATCGTACGGGACGGACTCCCCGTGCTTGACGAAATCGGGACCGTGCAGTTCGAACTAGGAACATCTCTGGTCCATCTCGATCCCCACGTCCGGGACGCATTCAACGAAGCTGGCCTCACCCTCCTTCGAGAGGAGGAGGAACGGAGAGCTCAACGCGAGGCGTAGGCGGGCTAACGCCCGTCGTCGATCAGCCCATGACTCGTATACATCGGTTCCCTTGCTGAGTTGGCACCCTCGAGACCTTCCCATCAGGCTTGAACGCTTGGCAGCCGATGATGCAGATATGAGGGAACCGATTGACTTTCGGCATCCGGCACTAACGCGGATCTACTTCGTCTGCTTCGCGTTCTTCTGGGTTGGGTCGTTGGTGGCGATCGGCATGAAGTCGCCGTCCGATGCCCTCGCCCCGCTGCTCATGGCCGCTCTCGGCGTTGCCTTCTTGCTGCGGATCTGGTCGATCAGGTTCGTCGCAGACGAGTCGGGACTACTGGTTCGCAACTTCTTCCGGACGTGGCGTCTTCGATGGGACGAGGTCGAGGACTTTAGGTTGGGCCGGGGGATGATGGACATGCCGTTCATGCGGGTGGTCCACGTGCTTCTTCGAAATGGTGAGGTGCTCACTCTCGACATCACGGCAGCACACTGGCTCTTTGCCTTCGGGGGAAGAGCGAGGCAGGAGCAGGTCCTGAAGAGACTGCGTGAGTGGCTTCCACGCGATGACTAGTCTCCATCCTGTTCATTGCATGAAGAGGACTCATGTTCAGCGACCCCAAACGCCGCCCCTAGCCGATCAACGCTAGCGCGCCTCCCGGTAGCGGAGGTAGACGACTCTCGAGCTGAAGGTACGGGTCTCGACGAGTTCGAGATCCACGCGGCGCTTGCGCTGGGGGAAGAACGGAATGCCACCGCCAACCAGCACCGGGTAGACCATGGTCCGGTACTCGTCGATCAGACCCAACGCGGCCGCCTCGGCTGCGAGAGCCGCGCCGCCGATCGCGATGTCGCCCTCTCCCGGCTCGGCTCGCAACCGCTCGATCTCCTCCGCCAGGCCGCCGGAGGCCAGGCGGGCATAGCCCTGCACCGCCGACAGCGTGGTGGAGAACACCACCTTTGGGAGCGGCTTCCAGATCGCGGCCCACTCGAGCTCCGAGTCGTCGAGGGACGGATCCTGCTCGGCGGTCTCCCAGTACAGCATCGTCTCGTACAGCCGTCGTCCCAACAGGTGCACGCCGACCCCTCGTATCTCGTCGATCCAGAACCGAAAGACCTCCTCGTCGGGCGCCGTCCAGTCGAAGTCGCCGTCCGGCCCGACGATGTAGCCGTCAAGTGAGACGCTCATCGAATACGTCAGGCTGCGCATCAGAAGTCCTCCTCGGTAACGGGTTCGACAGTACGACGGCCGGACGCCGCAGGACTCATCGCGGCTCGCGGGATCTCCTGGGCTAGTCCTAGCCGTGGTTCGGACGCCGGGCGGGTCACACAAAGGGCCTGTCGCTAGGAGTGCTGCGGCGGACGGGTTGCGCTCCTGCGCAGGGGCGCCGTTTCGGGGGCCTGATCTCCTAACCCCTCAAACGCTTGACGGGAGAATAGATAGCGAGCGAGAAACGCCGCAACCTGTAGACATCTGCCCACATGTGGCTGGGCGAGTGGACCTTGGCGCACGCGAGAGACGCCGCAACCGTGGATGAATCCTATGGAGTTGGCCAGTACCCCGGTATTGGCTGACCGGAATCCGGCTCGGCCCCTGGCGACTCGCTACGGGATCGAGGTGATGCCCCGAATCCCGGGCGGAGAGCCCCCGTTGACCTAGCGCTCGTTCGGCCTGAAGGCGCGAGCATCGTCGAGAAGCCTTCGTGCGATGTCTAGCTCCCTGCCATATCGACTCCGCGCCTCATCTGTATTCAACTCGTGCCATTCCGCCATGTACGCAAGATCACTCCACGTCTTCGGTTCCGAAGGGTCTCCAACGATCCCGAGGTAGAAGCTGAAGACTCGCACATTCGGCCCGACGAGGGTGACCAGGTAACCGATGTTGTGACGGATCGGGATCAGATCGATGATTGCCGCGTCTTGCACATCGATGCCCTTGTCCGCGATCAGCGCCCGAGTGGCGGGCCACGGGGGGTCGTCGCTTCCTCGAAGCGCGGTCGTCACCGTGCGGATGTAGTCGGTCTCGTCGCTGGTGTCGCGCAAGCCGAGAGAGCGCATCAGCGGGGCCTGAGATCGCGCGACTCGCAACGTCGCGAGCTCCGCGGCGTCCTCAAGCTCCCACGTCCACCCCTCCAGGCCGGCGAGATCTCCTGCGTAGTCGACACCGGGATAAGGACCTTCGGACCAGCCGCCTCGCCCGGCGTGATGCCATCTGATGTCGCCGAGCACGGTGTCGAGCCGGGTCCCGTCTTCGTCGTAGTAGCGCTCGGGAACCCGTGAGTGGCCATGCTCATGGATGAAGCGGCGTATGCGATCGAGGTCTCGCTCCCACCCCGCCTTCGGATCCGGTGACTCAGGAAACGCTTCGGGCGTGAGCGCGACCTCCCCGATGTACTCGTGAGTGAGATCGACGCTGTCGAACACGTCCTTGTCGTGAGCCCGGGGATCGTTGTACCCGTAGATGTTCACGGTCGCGTTGAGGCCCTCTCGCAAGTCCTCGAGTCGCTCGCTGCTGTAGCGTTCGGCAAGGATCCACTCGCCGATCAGCTCGCGGATCGAAAGGTCCTCCTCATATGTGGGGATCGGAGGATCGACACGGACACGCCAAAGCTCTCGCTCAGTCTTGACGACACGCGGCCGATCGATCACCCAGCATCTCCGCGGCGACCCTCCCCAGTGCACGGGCGCGGTGTCAAGGCTTCCGAGGTAGAAGTCTGGCCTCTCCCCGAGAAACCGATCATCCTGGTTCCCGCTCATCGACACGAGCTTAGAATCTCTCGGGCATCAAGATCGAGTACCGGTAGCGCACGTAGAGCTTCACGGCCTCTTCGCTCGCGAATTCTGCGACGCCTGTTCGCCCTCGCCGCATTCGCAGGCGTCTGCGCCGTCGCCGTCCCATCCTCACGGGCCGGCACGATCGTCGCGAACGTCGCCGACGGGATCCTCACGGTGAACGGCACGATCGACGGGGACGACGTCGCCGTTCGGTGCGAGAGCGGGCGGGTGACCGTGAACCACCACCATCCGTCGGGGGGACCCACCGCGTGCGCCGACCTGCGTCGCATCCTCGTGTTCGCCGGCGAGGGACCGGATCGCGTGAGCCTCGTCGACGTCACGCCGACGGCGTTCGACCGCCTGACGGCGACCTCCGTCTCGGGGCAACTGGGTGACGACGCGCTCATCGGTTCGGAGATCGGTGATGACCTGATCGGCGGTGGCGGGGTCGATTCGCTGATGGGCGGACAGGGTCGCGATCACCTCACCCCCGGTCCGGGCGGAGGAGAGGCGAACGGCGGCAAAGGTCGCGACACGGTCTCGTTGGCCGGCGACGGCGATTGGAAGATCAACGACGGACGATCGAGGCTCGTGCAGGCCGACGAGATCACGACGCTGGGCTCGATCGAGATCGCGGCTATCACGGGGGGACCCGGAGCCAACCTGGTCTTCGGCGACTCGTTCACCGGGAACCTGCGGCTCAGGGGTCGTAGTGGCGGCGACCTGCTGCAAGCAGGCGAGGGCAACGACCGGATCCTCGGCGGGGGCGGGAACGACTTCGTCCAGGCGGGTTCCGGCGACGACGAGATCGAGGGCGGCATGGGGGACGACTCGCTGAGCGGCGAGTCTGGCAAGGACGAGCTGAGGGGAGGAGGGGGCGCGGATACATGCCGGGGCGGACCCGGAGCCGACTCCCTCGTCTCCTGCTAGCGCTCGGGGCGCGGGCTACGATGCGCCGGGATGCCTCAGGACGCCGGCGACCTGCTGCCCGCCGAGCGCAAGGTCGTCGAGGAGCTCGGCCACCTGCCGCTCGACTTCCGTGCGATGGCCGCGGTGTCGAACCTGTTCCGTGCCTCGGCCGCGATCCGGCGGCACATGGAGGCCAAGGTCCTCGCGGCCGACCGGCTGTCGTGGACGTCGTTCGTCGCGATGTGGGTGCTGTGGGTGTGGGGTGAGATGGAGTCCCGCGACCTGGCCGCCGCGGTCGGGATCAGTCGGCCGACCTCGACGGGGGTCGTGACCACGCTCGAGGGCCGCGGGTACGTCCGTCGTTCGAAGACGGCGGAAGACGGCCGACTGGTCCGCGTCACCCTCACCGCCGCGGGCCGGCGAAAGATCGAGGAGCTGTTTCCTCGGTTCAATGCCGAGGAGGTCGAACTCACGACGCACCTTGACCGCGCTCAGCAGGAGCAACTGGCGGCGCTGCTTCGCTCGATGCTGCGTCGGGTCGGGGAAGGATCCTGAGGCCTCGGCAACGTGGTCACGAGATGTCCGGTCGGGGACGGCGTCTGGCGCCTGCGCTATCCGGGCGCGCTACCGCCGATCGTCGCGGGGGGTCCGGGCTGTTCATCCGGAACCCGCCGGGTGAAGAACAGCGCGATCACGGCGAAGAGCGCCAGGAGCGCGAGGGCCGTGCGGAGCCCGTTGACTCGGGCGTCCCCGTAGTCGTCGAGCACCGCGTCGGCGGTCTGCTCATCGATCCCCGCGTCCTGGAGGGCCGACTGCAGGTCGGCATCCGAGATGAAGGGGATCCCGCTCGCGAGCTCGACGTTCGCCTGATCCGCGACCTCGGGCGGCACCTTCGGGTTGTCGGCGATCCCGCTCAGGAACGAGGTGGTCAGGGCGGCGATCAGGACCGACCCCGCCAGTGCCGTCCCGAGCGACGCGCCGAACTGAGAGGCGGTGTTCTGGAGGCCGCCGACCTCGGGTGCCAGCTCCTCGGGCGCCGCCGAGACGGTGACGCTGCCGAGCTGCGAGGCGAGGGCTCCGAGACCCAGCCCGATCACCAGCATCGGGACGGTCACGATGCTGGCGGTGGCATCGGCGTCCATGGTGGCCAGGAGCGCCACGACGCCGACCAGGACCGCCACGAACCCGATCGTCACGATCCGCCGGGGCGAGGTCGTGGGGAAGAGCTTCGGCACGCCCGCGGCGGCGAGGAGCATCGTGACAGAGAGCGGCGTGATCCTGAGCCCGGTCTCGATCGCCGAGAGCCCGAGCGCGACCGAGAGGAACAACGGGACCACGAAGAACAACCCCATCATCACCACGAACTGGAAGAAGAACATCAGGAGCCCGCCGTTGAGGCCGCGCTCGATCAGCGAGGGGGTGAACAGCGGCTCCCCGCCTTCCTCGTCGAGTCGGCGGATATGGGACCCGAACAGCCGGAGGGTGACGAGGCCCGCGACGATCAGCCAGAACACCGGCGACATGCCGAGGATCGACGGATCGTCACCTGAAGCCAGGAACCAGCCCCATTCGCCGGACTTCAGGACCCCGGTGACGATGAGTCCCATCGCCAGAGCCCACAGCACCGACCCCAGCAGATCGAGGTGGGGCCGGACCTCGACGGGCGCGTCCGTGACGCGGCGGGAGAACAGGAAGATGCCCGCGCCGATCAGCACCTCGCCGGCGAACACCCACCGCCACGACGCGTAGGTGGTCGCGAGGCCGCCGATCAACGGCCCGACGGCGATCGCGATCGCGCCGGCCGCCCCCACCAACCCGTAGGCGCGGGGCCGTCCTTCTGGTGGGAAGTTCCCCGCGACGAGCGCGACGATCGCCGGCATGATCAGGGCCGCCCCGATCCCCTCCAGGATCGACCAACCGAACAGCAGCACCCCGAGGTTCGGCGCCAGCGCCGTCGTGAGGGAGCCCGAGCAGTAGATGAGCAGCCCGAGCAGGAACGCCCGCTTGCGGCCGATCATCGAGCCGATCTTGCCGCCGGTGACCATCAGCATGGCCATGACCAGCGTGTAGAGGACGATCGCGCTCTGGATCCCCGTGATGGTCGTGTCGAGGTCGTCGGCGACGGTTGCGATCGAGACGTTCATCACCGAGCTGTCGAGCGCCATCAGGAACTGGCCGGCGCACAGCGTGAGCAACACGACGCCGGCGGCGCTCCGACCCGTCGCGACCGCCCGTTCGCTCACTGGGTCGCCGATGCTACCGGTTGATCGGGGTGCCCGCTCGTCCGAGCGAGGGGCCGACGCAGGGAGGACGTGCGCTAGCCTGGCGAGCGATGAGGGCGGAGACCTCGAGGGGCGTTCGATGACGACGATCGTCCCGCGTTGGGAGTGGCGAGCGTTCGGCCGGAGCTTCGGGGCCGCCGAGGATGCCCTCGTCCCGATCAGTCCCGAGCGAACCGAGGAAGGCGACGAGATCTACCTCGTCTCCGGAGTGAGCGCGAACGTGAAGGTTCGCGATGACCTCATGGACGTCAAGGTCCTTCGGGAGGTCGATGCCGACGGCCTGGAGCGGTGGGAGCCGGTGATGAAGCAAGGGTTCCCGCTCGGGGCGAAGGATGTGTCCGAGGTTCTCGAGGCGCTCGACGTCCCCGCATCCCAGCTCACGCGGGCCACCTACACGCTCGACGGGTTCCTGAACGAGCTCATCCAGCCGAACGACCTCGCGCGCGTCGTGAACGTCCACAAGCGGCGGAACCGCTTCACGGTCGCCGGCTGCATGGCCGAGCTCGCCGACGTGGTTGCGGACGGACGGCCCACGCGGACGATCGCGATCGAGTCGGAGGATGCCGCCGCGGTCATCGCCGCCGTTCGCGCGATCGGCCTGAACGGGTACGTGAATACGAGCTACGCGCGGGGGCTCGCTGCCATGATCGACGTCGAGCAGGCGCGCAGTGCCGTGATCGACGTGGGGACCAACTCGGTGAAGTTCCACATCGGCGAGCGCGATGGGAGCGGGAGGTGGCGCACCATCCTCGACCGATCCGAGA
>Ga0209887_1000721_pt1 | contig 10096 bp, 7 predicted proteins | sample GWRWN1_30_40_FD_187230 | JGI IMG/M metagenome (GOLD analysis project Ga0209887, IMG submission 187230) | Riverbed sediment microbial communities from areas with no vegetation in Columbia River, Washington, USA - GW-RW N1_30_40 (SPAdes)... | ecosystem: Environmental > Aquatic > Freshwater > River...
ACGCGGACGGCGACCACCGTGAAGCCGCTTGGCTCGGCGTGGAGCCGCTCGATCGAGAGCCCGGCGTCAACGCAGAACGCGCGGATCTCTTCCTCCGTATGCCGATGACAGTTCAGCGGACGAAACCAGTCGAAGTTCACGTGGTGCATCTCGTCGAAGCTCAACTCGGGCCGGAAGTACGCCTTCATGATCGAGTAGTAAAAGAAGCGCTGGAGATCGACCCGCCCCGCGTTGATCCCCAGGAAGGGGATGTCCTCGCGGACGTCGAGCTCGACGCCGAGCTCCCCGAGACTGGCGCCAAGGCGGGTGAGTGGCTTGAGCGCCTCCCAGGCCTCCTCATCGGACATGGGCTCTAGGTGGCGGCGGACGAGATCATCGGTGAACTCGCGGATAGGGCCCTTGCGGGCGTACACGTAGAACAGGAAACGGCCGCCGGGGCGGAGTTTGCGGGTAACCGCCTTGATGGCGACGCCGGTGTCATCGGTATGGTGGAGGACTCCCTCTGCAAAGACGAGGTCCACCGAGCCGTCGGGGATCGGGAGCGCGGTCAGGTCAGCCTGGAGGAATTCTCCCGGGTACGCCGCTTCGGCGAAGCGCTCGCGGGCGACGTCCACCGCATCCGAGATGTCCACCCCCAGGTAGTCGTGGCGGCGCAGATGATCGCCGAAGAAGAGAAGCGCCGAATAGCCTGCCCCGCATCCGACGTCGAGGATGAGCTGCGGCCCGTCTCGGAGCCAGCCGGCCAGCATCTCCGGGTCGCCGCCGCAGTATTTCTCGAGCAGCCACTGGCGGGTGAATTCCTGCAGCGGACGCGACTCGTAAGACTCTCGCCGGTGCCACTTGTAACCAAATGCCGACTCGGTCTGGGCTTGGTTGTTGGACTTGTGTCCCGGCGGTCGGGCCCCCGGAGGAGCGAGGTTCAACCGCCTCGTCGCGGACAAGGGCCACTCCATCGTCTGGCGGACGTCGCCGGTATTATGGCCGACGCATTCCTCGGAGGATTCATGCAGCAGCCGATCACGTCCCGGGCTTGACGACGCTGCATCGAAGGCTGTCTCGAGACTTCCTCGTCTACGGACTGGGGGAGGTCGCGGTGAAGCTGTTCAGCCTGATCACGCTTCCGGTCTACACCCGAATTTTCCCGCCGGCCGAGTATGGCGCCCTGAGCATCATCCTGACCCTCACCGGGTTGCTGATGGCGGTCGTCATCCTGGGCGGCGATTCGGCCTACGCGCGCTTCTATTTCGCGGCGCGCACGTTTGAGGAACGCCAACAGCTCACGTCGAGCTGGATTGGATTCCTGGGGGTGTGGAGCGTGTCCGTCGCCCTGATCCTGCTCCCGTTCTCCCCACAGATCGCAGACTGGGCATTGACCGGAGACGTACGCACCGCGCTCATCGCGGTGCCGCTCGTCTCGGTGCCCATCCTGCTCGTGAACCGGATGTGCGCCCAGGTGCTCCGAAATGAGTTCCGAGCCATCGCGTTCAGCGTGTTGAACTTTGTTTCGATTGGTCTCACCGTTGGGATCGGGCTCTTCGTGGCGGTCGTGCTCGGAATGGGAGTCCTGGGCATCCTGATCGGGTCCCTGTTCGGCGAGGCGCTGATGCTGCCCGTGCGGATCTGGGTCGCCCGGCGGATGTTGCGCGCCTCGTTTTCGCTTCGCGTGGTCCGCCCGCTGCTTACATTCGGCGTCCCGCTGGTGCCGATCTCGCTGGCCTACTGGGTCTTTCTGGTATCTGACCGGATTCTGCTGGCACAGCTTTCTACCCTGGAGCAAGTCGGCCTGTACAGCGTGGCTGCGTCACTGGTGGGGCTGACGAGCATCGCCATATCGGCGCTCGGCCAGGCGTGGACCCCGCATGCGACGCGGGTCTTCGAGGAGGAACCCGACTACGCACCCCGACTCTTCGGTCGGATGATGACGTACGTACTGGCCGGCTTCGGGTTTCTATGCGTGGGAATCACGGCTTTCGCGCCCGAGCTGCTGGCGGTGCTCACCGGCCCGGGGTTCTCTGGTGCGGCGATGGCGGTTGGGCCACTCGCTATCGGCATGGTCGCCTACGCATCCACGCAGATCACGGCTGGCGGAATCTCGCTCCGCATGCGGACCAAGTACCTGGCCCTGCACGCGTGGCTGGCGGCGCTGCTCAACCTCGGTCTGAACCTGGTTCTCATTCCTCGGTTCGGCATGCTCGGGGCGGCGTGGGCCACCATGGTCGCCTACACATTCCTGACCCTCGCCTACCTGGTGACGTCGCAGCGCCTGTGGCCCGTTGCCTACGAGACGCGGCGCTCGCTTACGATCGTCGCGGTGACGATCGCGCTAACCGTCGGGGGTGCGCTCATGCCCAGCCTGCCACTGGCACAGGCGGTGTTGGTGAAGGCCGCGTATTGCCTCATCTTCCCGGTGGCGCTCTTCGCTCTGCGAGCGTTCGACCAGCGGGAACGTCGAGCCCTCGCGGTGGTGCTCGACGTCGCGCGCCGCTGAGCGGCCGGACTCTAGTAACCTCCCGCCATGTGCGGAATCGCCGGCATGATCAGTCTGACCGGGAAGCCGGTCGCGGGTCTGGACGTGGGCTTGGACGCGATGAACTCACTCATCAGCCACCGCGGCCCCGACGGATCGGGGACCTGGCGTCACCAGTCCGGCCGGGTGGGCCTCACTCATCGACGACTCGAGATCATCGACCTCCAGACGGGCGCCCAGCCGATGCAGGGCGAGGCCGGTGAGTGGATCACCTACAACGGCGAGATCTACAACTACATCGAGCTCCGCGACGAGCTGGGCGCGGCATCCTTCCGGACGACCTCGGACACCGAGGTGATCCTGCGCGCCTATCAGAAGTGGGGTGCAGGCGCCGTGACCCATCTGCGGGGCATGTTCGCTCTCGCACTCTGGGACGACCGCCGCGGGACGCTGTTCTGCGCGCGCGATCGGTTTGGGATGAAGCCGTTTTACTACGCGATCGTCGGCGACACCTTCCTGTTCGCGTCGGAAGCCAAGGCGCTCCTACCGTTCCTACCGGCGATTGAAACCGATCTCGAGGGCCTCAGCGACTACTTGACCTTCCAGTTCTGCCTGGACGGCAAGACGCTGTTCAAGGGCATTCGCGAGCTCCCGGCAGGCCACTCGTTGGAAGTTGGCGGCGGCTCCGTGCGGATCAGGCGCTACTGGGACGTCCAGTTCGCGCCAGATGTCTCTCGCGACTCCCGGTATTTCGAGACGGAGCTGCGGGAACGGCTGGCGGACTCGGTGCGCGTTCACCTGCGGGCCGATGTGCCGGTGGGCGCCTACCTCAGCGGCGGCCTGGACTCGAGCATCGTCGCGGCCCTGGCCGCGGACAGCGGACAGGTCGCCCTGATGGCATTCAACGGACGCTTCCCGATGGGCGCGGCCTATGACGAAAGCAGCTACGCCCGTGAGTTGGCAGACGATCGTGGTCTCGACCTCCACGTGTCCGACATCACGGTCGATGACTTCGTGCGCGACATCCATCGAGTCATTTATCACCTGGACTACCCGGTCGCCGGCCCGGGTGCCTTCCCGCAGTTCATGGTCTCGCAGGCGGCCCGCAAGCACCGCAAGGTTGTGCTCGGCGGGCAGGGTGGCGACGAGCTCTTCGGAGGCTACGCCCGCTACCTGGTGGCGTATTTCGAGCAATGCCTGAAGGCGGCCATCGATGGAACGCTGAACAACGGAAACTTTGTGGTCAGCTACGAGTCGATCCTGCCCAACCTCGCCACCCTGCGGGAGTACAAGCCGATGCTGCAGGAGTTCTGGCGCGACGGATTGTTCGAGTCGATGGATCGCCGCTACTTCCGTCTCGTCAGTCGCGGGGAGGAGCACCAGAAGGAGGTCCGCTGGGATCGGCTGGGCCCGTATTCCCCGTTTGAGACATTCCGCGCCATCTTCTACGCCGACAACGTCGACGGAGAGTCCTATTTCGACCGCATGACTCACTTCGACTTCAAGACCCTGCTGCCGGCGCTCCTGCAGGTCGAGGACCGGATGAGCATGGCGCACGGGCTGGAATCGCGCCTTCCGTTCCTCGACCATGCGATCGTCGAGCTGGCGGCAACGATCCCGGCTGTCATCAAGTTCGAGGGCGGACGTCTCAAGCGCGTCCTCGTCGCCGCCTTTGAGGACGTGCTTCCGAGCCGGATCGTGCACCGGACGGACAAGATGGGGTTTCCCACTCCGCTCAACGAGTGGGCAAAGGGACCCGCTCGGGACTTCGTGGCCGATGTCCTCTCGTCGCAAGCGGCCCTCGGTCGAGAGTTCATCGATAACCGCCAGGTGCTCGCGTCACTGGACGCCGAGTCAGCCTTTGGGCGCGGCTTCTGGGGCCTGTTTTCACTGGAGCTGTGGCAGCAGGAGTTCCACGATCAGGCGTTCCGATTCCAGACCATGAGATCGGAGTTAGGGAGTGCTGTCTAGCGCGCGCAGGCTTCTGACTGGCGGAGGCGGGTCCATCGGTTCTCGATGAGGTCCCGGATGCCGCGAAGCTCCAGGATCTTCCTGGGTCCGGTCGAGATTGCGGGCTACTACAGTGGCCTCGAAGCCGGCTTGAGGGACCTCGGCCTGGATTCGTGGGCGATCGATCTGGAGCCCCACCCGTTCCGTTACCGCACTGACGAACGGGACGACCCTGTGGTCGTCCGACTCGTGGGGCGGGTTCGTGACCACCGCCCCAAGCCCTCAGCCGCCAGAGCCCTTCACGCCTTGTGGTGGGCGGTCTGGGCGCCGGCCCGTGTTCTGCTCCTCATCTGGGCACTGGTCCGATTCGACACATTCGTCCTGAGTGCGGGCGTGACCCTCCTTCGCGGGTATGACCTTCCACTCCTCCGACTCCTCGGTAAGCGGCTGATCTTCGTATTCCACGGAAGTGACGCTCGCCCCGCTTACATCGATGGCCAGCGCATGGCTCCGGGCCGCGCCTTGGCGATTCCCGAATGCATCGCCGTCGCGCGTCGGCAGAAATCCGGGATCCGCCGCATCGAGCGGTATGCAGACGTCATCGTTGCCCAGCCGGCGTTCAGTCATTTCTTCGAGCGCCCGGTCGTGAACTGGTTCGCCATCGGGGTGCCTTGGCGCGACCGACCGAACGCGAGAGCCAGGGAGCGAAGAGACCACGCCCCCGTCCGGATCTTGCATTCTCCCTCTGACCCGAAGGTGAAAGGGTCGGAACGTATCCGGGAGGCAGTCGAGCGGCTCAAGGCCGAAGGGTTACCGCTGGAGCTCGTCGAACTGCGCGGGGTCGCTAACGACGTGGTATTGAGCGAGATGGCCAAATGCGATTTCGCGATCGATCAGATCTACTCGGACGCGCCAATGGTTGGATTCGCGACTGAGGCTGCCGTGGCCTCGAGACCGGCGATCGTCGGAAGTTATGCGTGGGCGGCTAACCGATCGGCGTTCGGCACCATCCCCTTCCCGCCGGTCGAGGAGTGCACACCCGAGGGCCTCGTAGACGCGGTCCGTCGTCTCGCGACGGACGCCGTGCATCGGGAGGCGCTCGGGCGTGAGGCCTCAGCGTTCGTGCATGACCAGTGGTCCCGGACTCAGATCGCGCGACGCATGCTCAGGCTGATGGAAGGGCCACCCCCCGACGAGTGGTTGTTTGATCCACGAGGCCTTCGTTATGTGGAGGGATGCGGTCTCAGCCGGGAGGAGGCGCAGGGCGTGGTCAGGGCCGTACTTCGTGAGGGCGGCCGAGCCGCCCTGTGTCTATCGGACAAGCCCGAGCTTGAGGCTGAGTTCGTCGACTTCGCGGCTGGAAAGGGCGACGGCGGTCTGGACTGAGGGCTTCGTTTCGGCGGTCCTCGTGAAACCTGATGAGGGGATGATGCCTCGTCCGATGGCCCCCGAACCCCGCATACTTGGCCCGTGGGTGCGGAGCGTCCCCCGATCGAGGTCACGGTCGAGATTCCGTCGGGCAGCCGCAACAAGTACGAGTACGACCACGTTCGGCATCGGTTCGTCCTCGACCGGATTCTGTACAGCAGCGTCCACTACCCGTGCGACTACGGGTTCCTCGAAGGAACCCTGGCCGATGATGGGGACCCGCTGGACGTCCTGGTCGTCATCAGCGAACCGACCTTCCCCGGCTGCGTGGTGCGGGCGCGACCGGTCGGCGTACTCGACATGCGGGACGACAAGGGCCACGACTACAAGATCCTGGCGGTTGCGGCTGACGACCCGCGATGGGACGAAACGCACGCGCTCGAGGACCTGTCGCCCCACCGACTGCGCGAGATCGAGAACTTCTTTCAGATCTACAAGGAGCTGGAAGGGCGCGCGGTCGACGTCTTCGGCTGGCTCGGATCCGATGACGCGTGGCGGATCATTGATCAGGCGGTCACGGCCGGCGCCGCCGGCCACCCGACCGCCGAGCCGGGAGTCTGGCGCTGAACCAGCCGCGCCCCGAACCGCAGGCCGGCTGGGTGGTTGCCGGTGTCCCTGCTTCAGGCGCCAGCGGCGGCGCGGTCCGCGCTCGGTACGTGTTCACCGCGCTCGCCGAGCGGACGAATGCGCGGATCATTTCGGCGCACGGTCGTCGCGGCGTCCCGGCGCTGGCCTGGGCCCTCGCGTCAGCCTCGATTCGGTGGCGACGCCCGGTGCAACTGGCGTCTACCCAGCTCCTGCCCCGCCCGGCTATGGCCGCCCTTCGAGCTTTGCCGGCGACCGCGGCGGTGCTTGACCTGCACGACCATCCCGGGCTGCAGGCCGAGAGCCTGCGGATCCCGCTGGCGGCCGCCGCACGTCGGGACCTAGATCGCCTGTTCGACCGCAACGTGGCGCGCTTCGCCCGCTTGGTGGTGCCGTCTGGCTCGTTTGCCGAGCTCTGCCGATTGCCGGCCGACCGCGTCATCGTGGTGACGAATGGGACCGACACTGATCAGGTCATCCCTCGCCCTGGGCCGCCCGAACCGGTCGTCGGGATGGCCTCAGGGGCAGCCCCCGGTCGTGGCATCGAGGTCCTGCTGGCCTCCATGGCCCGCGTGCGCGCCGAAATCCCCGAGGCAACCCTCCGGCTGGCCCTGACCGCAACCGGCCCAGCCAGCGCCCGCTATCTCCGCGCGCTCGCTTCGCAGCTGCGGGAGCGCAACCCATGGGTCACCCTGAACGAGGTGTCCTATCCCCAGCTCGGGGCCTTTCTCGGCGCCGCGGCAGTGCTGGTCATCCCCCATCCTCCCGACCCATACCTGGATGCTTCGACGCCGGTGAAGCTGTTCGACTCGATGGCCGCCGGCCGGCCTCTCGCCGTCACCCCGCGTCTCGAAACACGAACGATCGTGGAGGACTGCCGGTCGGGCCTGGTGGCCGCATCGGACAGCCCCGACGACCTGGCGGAGGCGATCCTCAAGCTGCTCCGTTCAGAGTCGTTGCGGCGCGAGCTGGGCGAGAACGCGCGACGCTGCGCGGTCGAGCGCTACGACTGGCGCGTCCTGTCCGCCGGGCTGGCCGACGCGATCCTGGGATCTTGAGCCTCTGCAGAGCTGACCCTAGAACGCCTCCAGGTAGCGGGCCGTCTCCCAGCTGGTGACCTGCATCCGGTAGGCGTCCCACTCTTCGCGCTTGGCCTCCACGAAGCGCTCGAACACGTGGTCCCCCAGCGCCTCCCGGATCACCTCGTCCCCTGCCAGCTCGTCGAGCGCCTCGCTCAGGGTGCCCGGCAGCTGGCGGATCTTCCGACTCTGGAGCTTGGCCTCGTCAAGGTGGTACAGGTTCTCCTCCACCGGATCCGGGGCGGGAAGCTTGCGCGCGACGCCGTCCAGGCCGGCGGCGAGCATGGCCGCAAAGGCCAGGTACGGGTTGGACGACGGATCCGGGCAACGGAGCTCGATGCGGGTCGAGTTGAGCTGCCCGCGGCTGATCTGCGGGATGCGAATGAGCGCCGAACGGTTGATCCGCGCCCAGCCGATGTACACCGGCGCCTCGTAGCCGGGCACCAGGCGCTTGTAGCTGTTCACCAGCGGCGCCAGGACCGCGATCATCCCGCGGGCGTGCTCGAGCGTGCCCGCGATGTAATGACGGGCGATCGCGGACAGCCCGTAGGGGTCCTTTGCATCGGCGAATGCATTGCGGCCGCGCTTGTCGTCCCATAGCGACTGGTGGGTGTGCATCCCGGAGCCGTTGATGCCGAAGATCGGCTTGGGCATGAACGTCGCGTGCAGGCCATGGTGGGCGGCGACCGCCTTGAGGGTTGTCTTGAAGGTCACCGCGTTGTCGGCAGTGCGCAGGGCATCGGCATACTTGAAGTCGATCTCGTGCTGGCCGATCGCGACCTCGTGATGCGCCGTCTCGACCTCGATTCCGATCTCCTCCAGGTCGTTCATCATCTCCTTGCGCACGTCGGTGGCCAGGTCCGCCGACAGGTCGAAGTAGCCCGCCGCGTCGTGGGGCAGGGGCTCGATCAGGCCGTCGCCCAGTCGGAGCAGGAAGAACTCGAGCTCCGGACCGGTGTTGAAGGTGTAGCCCAGGGCCTTGGCCTTCTCGATCTGGCGTCGCAGGACCTGGCGCGGGTCGCCCGGAAACGGCTCACCGTGCGGGGTGAAAACGTCGCAGATGACCCGCGCGCTGCCGGTCTCGATCGCACGCCCGTCGGCATCCAGGCCCGGCTCCCAGGGGATGGGCGAGAAGGTCGTCAGGTCGGGGACGAGGAACATGTCCGACTCCGCGATCCGGGCGAAGCCCTCGATGGAGCTGCCGTCGAACCACTTCCCGTGCTCGACCGCCTCCTCGAGCTGGTGCATCGGCACCTGCACCGACTTGACGTGGCCCACGATGTCGGTGAACTGCAGGCTGACGAAGCGGAGGTTGCGCTCTTCGGCAAGCTTCAAGGCGGCGGTGAGGTCCTTCCGAACCATGTGCGGGGCTCCTTCTGGGCATGGGTGGGCAATAGAGACCGATGAGGAGGCGAGGCTAGGCCGCGGCGCGGTCCGCGGGAATGCAGCAGACCCAATGAAGGGGAACGATCCTTTGTGCACTCTGCACAAAGACCTCAGGCCGGCGGATCAACCTCGCGGAGCAGGCGCAGGGCATCCTCGGGCCGGCGCGGGTCGATTCCTTGCTGATCGCGGGCCATGCGCAGCCGATACAGAACGGTGTTGCGGTGCACACCAAGGCTGCGCGCCGCAGGAGCCACCCGGCCGTTGGCGCGGGCCACCGCCAACAGCGTGGCGGTCAGCGGTTCATCGGTCTGGTCGGCCGCGTCAATCGCGCGAGACTGCGCCGCGGGGATGCTTCCCGAAGGGCGCCCCGGCCGAGCCGGCGGCCGGCGGAGCAGGGCGCGCAGGGTGACGCTGAGCGCGTCGGCCGCGGTCTCATCGACGCGAGCCATGGGGAGATCGTCGAACAGCCACACCGCGGCACCGGGTCGGATGCGCTGCTCATGGATCCACAGGCCCTCCCGAAGGCGGCGGGTGGCCGCGGCACGGGAGCTCGGCGTGCCGAACAGACGGGAAAAGGCCGCCGCGAATCGCGCGGCCAGCGCCCGTCCTGCCGGTCGCGCATGAAGGGCGACAAGCTAGCCGTCGGCCACGACCGCCACACCCCGGCGCATCCGATGGGCGACCACACCCGCTGCGGCGGCAGGCGTGGGATCGGCCAGAGCGGCCTCGGCCGCCGCCAGTCGCAGCTCGTCATGCAGCCGGGCCAGGAGACCGGCCTCGTCGGCGATGTAAGCGCTGGCCGCGGCAGCCAGGGTCGCGGGCATCCGGCGGCTGGTCAGGATCGGGAACGGGGCATCAGGCCACTCCGCGCTGTGATCCCCCGACGGAACCGCCACCAGCAGGGCCGCCGGCTCGCTGCCCGAAGCGGCGATCTCGGCAATCAGCCGCTCAACGGGCAGGGCGGACAGGAGCGAGCCGTCCACGATCAGGAGGTGCCCCGATTCGGGGGGCGGCAGGTGGGGCGGCGCCGCTCGGGTGCGGGACACGCCGCGCAGCAACGCCGCGCTGGCTGACGGATCGCCCGCCACCAGGCGCGCCTCCGGATCGACGGAGCGCCAGACGTCGATCAGGCGAGGCATGGCCGCCCGTCAGCCCGCCGCCGCGTCGGCGAGGTCGGCGATGAGGTCCTCGGCATCTTCGA
>Ga0209887_1000723_pt1 | contig 10090 bp, 8 predicted proteins | sample GWRWN1_30_40_FD_187230 | JGI IMG/M metagenome (GOLD analysis project Ga0209887, IMG submission 187230) | Riverbed sediment microbial communities from areas with no vegetation in Columbia River, Washington, USA - GW-RW N1_30_40 (SPAdes)... | ecosystem: Environmental > Aquatic > Freshwater > River...
AGGCGAGGAGTGGCCGGCTCCCGATCGGCCGGACGCCGGCGAGCCAGAGCCCCGTGAGGTAGAGGTTCACCCCGAAGCCTGCCGTCCAGGCGACGAGACCCAGGCCCCCGAAGAGGTGGAGCGGGCGCCGCGTGTATCGGGTCAGAAACAGGATAGTGAGAAGATCCAGGCACCCTCGCCAAAAGCGGGCGGACCCGTACTTCGAGCGGCCGAACCGGCGGGGGCGGTGATGGACCGGCACCTCGTCCACGCGAAACCCACGCCACGCTGCCAGGGCCGGGATGAACCGGTGGAGCTCTCCGTACAGGCGGAGCTCGTCGACCACCTCCCGGCGGTAGACCTTGAATCCGGAGTTGAAGTCATGCAGTCGCAGGCCGGTGAGCCGGCCTGTCACCCAGTTGAAGAGCCGGGACGGAAGGGTCTTGGAGTGGGGATCCTGACGGTCCCGCTTCCACCCGGAGACCAGATCGCACCCCTCCTCCAGCCGCGCGAGGAGGCGGGGCAGCTCGGCCGGGTCGTCCTGGAGGTCCGCGTCCAGGGTCACGATGACCTCGCCCCGAGCCTCCCGGAATCCCACGGCCAGCGCGGCGGCCTTTCCGAAGTTGCGCCGGAGACGGAGGACCCGAACGCGGTCGTCGCTCCGGTGAAGCTTCTCGAGCTTCTCGAAGGAGCCATCCCGGCTCCCGTCGTCGACGAAGATCAGCTCGTATGGCCGGCCGAGGCCCTCGAAGACCTCGGTCAGCTCGCGGTAGAGGACGCCCAGGCTCTCGACCTCATCGAGGACCGGCAAGACCGCCGACACCTCGATCCGAGCCATGGGCGTCCCCTCTCCTCCGATCCTGCCTTTAGTCGCAGTCGGCGGTCACGTACAGGGCGCCGCCAGGCCCCACGACCTTGCCGTTGGCAGCGGAGTACACTGCGGGACCGGTCGTGCACTGCCAGACCGGCGACGGCGTGACGAGGGTGTTGAGCGAGGCTGTGGTGCCCGGGAACAGGCCGTTGTTCTTGCCATAGTACAGGGCGACTGCGGAGCGCATGGCGGCGACGGTCCCGTTGTCCGCGCCCGCTCTCGACTTGGCTGCGAGGTCCTGGAAGATCGTCACCGCGATGGCGGCGATGATGGCGATGATCGCCACGACCACCATCAGCTCGACGAGCGTCACACCGCGCTGATTCCTGAGGTGCCTCAACATCATCTCTTCTCCTCCTGCGTTCAACTTCTGTGAACTGCGCTAGGCGACGAAAGCCTACAACGTCACGGTCTTATGCCTGAAGCAATTCCGATGCCCGGCCCGGGCCGCCCCGTCCCTGGCGATTCCCGGGGGTTTCGCGCCCCCGAGGGACCCCGCGGGGCCGAGACACGCCTGGGTCGCGTGCCCAGACTCGGCCGTATCTCACTATTCGGCATGACGAAATCGCCCGCTGACAAAACTGAGGCGTGGCTGACAAGAACTGTCAGTCGCGGGCACGGCTCAGGCCGTCTGGTCAGGCGCGTCCGCCAGCCCATATTTTTGAAGGCGGTAGCGGAACGACCGGAAGCTGGTCCCGAGTAGCTGGGCCGCTCGGCTCTGAATCCCACCCGCCCGCTCGAGAGCCTGCCCCATCAGGTCGCGCTCGATCCGCTCCAGCAGGCTGTCCAGATCCAGCCCCTCCGGGGGGAACTCGACCCGGTAGCGCTCGGGAACCGGGCTGCCCCGCATCGCCTCGGGGAGGCTCGCCAACCGGATGATCGGGCCAGGCTCGAGCGTGACCGCTCGCTCGATGACGTTCTCGAGCTCGCGGACGTTGCCGGGCCACGGGAAGGCCTCGAGACAGGCCAGGGTCTCCTGGGCGAGGACCTTGGAGGGCTGGCCGGCCGCAGAGGCGAACTTTTGCAAGAAGTAGTTGACGAGGAGCGGGATGTCCTCTCGACGCTCTCTGAGGGACGGGAGGCCGACAGAGATCACGTTCAGCCGGTAGAAGAGGTCCTCCCGGAGGGTGCCCTGGGCCAGCGCCTGGGTGACATCGCGGTTGGTCGCGGCGATGATCCGGACGTCCACGCGGACCGGCTTCGTCCCGCCAACCGGCCGGATTTCTCGGTCTTCCAGCGCTCGCAGGAGCTTGGCCTGCAGATGGGTGGGCATCTCGCTGATCTCGTCGAGGAGCAACGTCCCCCCGTCGGCGGCCTCGAAGAGCCCCGGCTTGTTCGCGACGGCCCCCGTGAAGGCCCCCTTGACGTGGCCGAACAGCTCGGACTCCATGAGCTCCTGGGGGATGGCCGCGCAGTTGACGGGGACGAAGGGAAAGTCCTTGCGGCTCGAATTGAAGTGGACCGTCTTCGCCAGGAGCGTCTTGCCGGTCCCGCTCTCGCCCGTCAGGAGCACCGTGGCCTTCGACTCGGCCACGCGACTGATCGTGGAGAAGACCTCCTGCATCTTGCTGCTCTTCCCCACCATGTTGCCGAGGGTGTAGCGGAGTTCGATCTCCCGGCGCAGGCGAAGGTTCTCCCACCGTAGGCGTCGCTCTTCGAGCGCCTTCCGGATCACGAGCTTGAGCTCGTCCACCTTGAAGGGCTTGATGAGATAGTCGTAGGCCCCTTCCTTGAGCGCCTGGATGGCCGTCTCGGTGGTGGAGAACGCCGTCACGATCACGACCGAGACCGTCTCGTTCAAGTCTTTGAGCCGACGCAGCGTCTCGAGGCCGTCCATCCCGGGCATCTTGAGATCCACCAGGGCGAGATCCACCGGGGTATCCGCAAGAAACGTCAACGCTTCGGGTCCGGAGGCCACAGTGTCGACCTCGAACCCGTCCCTGGACAGGGTGATGGCGAGGAACTCGCGCAGGCTCTGGTCGTCGTCGACGACGAGGATTCGCTCGGTCACGGCCTACCCGTCTTCCCCGGGAAAGATGATCGTAAAGCGAGTCCCGATCCCCGGCTGGCTCTCGACACGGATCTCGCCTCCGTGATCTTCGACGATGCGATGGACGTTCGCCAGTCCCAAGCCCGTCCCGCTCGGCTTCGTGGTGTAGAACGGCTCGAAGAGATGGGGCAGCTGGTCTGCCGTCACCCCGACCCCCGTGTCTTCCACCGCGATCTCGACCGAGCCCGCCCCTGGCCCGCTCTGCTCAGGACGAGCGAGGACCCGCAGCTCACCACCCTGCGGCATGGCTTCCAGGGCGTTTCGGCAGAGATTCCACACGGCTTGGCGGATCTGCCCGGGGTCCACAGAGGCCTTCACGGTCGGCTCGCCGTACTCCCGCACGATCCGCACGCTCGTCGGAGATTGGTGCGAGAGCAGCAACAGAATCTCTTCGAGGATGCCGACCAGGTCGGTCTCCACCCGGGCCAGGTTCCGCGGACGGGAGAACTCCAGGAACTCGGTGATGATCCCGTCCAGCCGGTCCGTTTCCCGCAGGATGATCTCCATGAGTCGGCGGTCGTCCCCCTGCGGTCTGAGACTCTCCCGCAGGACCTCGACCGCGCCCCTGATGGATCCCATGGGGTTTCGGATCTCGTGGGCCAGACCGGCGCCGAACCGGCCGATGGCCGCCAGTCGGTCGGCCTGGCGAATCCGCTCTTCCATGCGCTTGATCTCGGTGAGGTCCTGGAACGAGCAGATCACCCCGAGCTCCCGACGGAGGAACGAGGCAGTCACCCCCACCGGGATCCGTGATCCCTCCCAACGGATGAGGCGAGCCTCGAAGCGAACCGGCGCTCGACCCCGCCGGACCAAGGCCTCCCAGACGCGGGCGAAGGCCGGGCCCGCGTCGAAGACCGTCTCCCACCTCGCACCCTTCAGGTCTGTCTGGCTCCGACGGCACAGCGTCTCGGCCGTCCGGTTCACCGTCGTCACCGTGCCGTCGCGATCGAAAGTCAAGAGACCGCTCGGAACACTCTGAACGATGTCTTCGTGGAGAACTCGCAGCTGCGCCAGGCTGGCCTCGGTCCGCCTCGCCTCCCCGCGCGCCTGGCCCAGGCGCTCGACCAGGTAGGTCGCCAGATAGGCGAGGATATACGAGGCACACACATTGCCGCTGATTAGGAGGATCGTCAGGCTGCCTTCCACCAGGACGTCCCGCTCCATCCTCAACGCCGAGACCGGGGGCAGCCATCGGTAGAACTGGAGAACGAGGAGGAGCCCGTGTAAGAGGACGGCCACCGTGGCGGCCGCGAAGCTCCGCCTCGGGGCAACCACGATGCTCATGGCCAGGATGGAGAAGAGGTAGATGAACGGGAAGACGCTGTACAGCCCACCGGTCACGTAGATCAACACGGTCTCGAGCACCATATCCGCGTAGATCTGGACCTCGGCGAGCCGCACGGGGCTGCGGACACGGGGGATCAGCGCCCAACAGAGCCCCGTGAGGAGGTAACTGACCGCGACGAGCGCGAGGAACGGAGCGAAGGGAAACGGCAGGTACGCCCAAAGGTAGACGCCCCCCACCAGGCCCGCCAATAGCGTGGTGACGGCCGTCCGCGTGAGGACAAACGCGCGGACGGCACTCGGGGACTCGGAGAGCGGCACCATCGCCGATCGGGGTCCCTCTGCCTATTTGATGAGCGTCACCACCTGGAAGATCGGCAAGTAGATGGAGATGACGATGCCGCCGACCACGACGCCCAGGAACACGATCATGATCGGCTCGAGCAGGGACGTGAGGCCGGCGACTGCCACGTCCACCTCGTCCTCGTAGTAGTCCGCCACCTTGGCGAGCATGTTGTCGAGGGCCCCGGTCTGTTCCCCGACGGCCACCATCTGGACCACCATCGGGGGGAAGACCCGGCTCTCGCGGAGCCGTTCGCCCAAGGTCTGGCCCGCGGTCACGCGCTCTCTCGCGTCCATGACCGCGTCCTCGATGACGCGGTTCCCCGCGGTCTTGGCCGTGATGCGGAGCGCGTCGATGATCGGCACCCCGCCGCCCAGGAGGGCGGAGAGGGTACGGGTGAACCGGGCAACCGCGATCTTCCGGAGCAGGGGCCCGAAGATGGGAGCCTTCAGGAGGAAGCGGTCAACCGCCAACCGTCCGCTTTCGGTGCGGTACCAGGTCCGAAACAAGAAGCCCAGACCGACCGCCCCGAGCAGGATGAGATACCAGTAGTTGGCGACGGCATTGCTCATTCCGATGACGATCCGCGTCGGCAGCGGGAGCGGCACTCCAGACTTGGTGAAGAACGCCGCGAAGATGGGGATGACGAAGATCATGAGGAAGGTCACGACGAGGATCGCCACGACGACGACCAGGACGGGGTAGACGATGGCCATCTGCACCCGGTGGCGCAGCGCCTGGGCTTTCTCGAGGTACGTCGAGAGGCGGCTGAGCATCGAGTCGAGCACGCCTCCGGTCTCGCCGACGTGCACGAGGTTGACGTACAGCTCGTTGAACACGTTCGGATGGCGCCCCATCGCCTCCGAGAGGGTCGCCCCGGCCTCCACGTCCGAGGCGACCTTCGCGACAATGTCCTGAAATCGCTTCCGCTCCGCCTGAAGAGCCAGGGTCTGGAGGCACTGCACGAGCGGGAGGCCGGCCGCGATCATGGTGGCGAACTGGCGGCTGAACACGGAGACATCCTTGCCGCGCACGCCACCCAGAAACGTCCGGAGCACCGGAAGCGAGGCGAGTTCGAAGCGCTCGCCGGCCGCGGCACCCCGCTTGGCGGCGAGGTTCTGGACCGTGATCCCCTGGGAGCGGAGCTGGCGCGCCGCCGCTCGCTCGTCCGCGGCGGTGATCTCGGCCCTGACCTGCCCACCGCCAGCCCTGATCCCCGTGTACATGAACGTTGGCATGGCTCCCTCCGTGTCGGGCCCTTACCGCGAGGCCGCCTGCACGGGCTGATCGATCAAGCGCACGAGCTCCTCCGGGAAGAGCGTCCGCGCCATCGCCTCCTGCCGGCTGATCTGCCCGCGCAGGTGGAGGTGGGCAAGGGCCTGGTTCATCGTCTGCATCCCGAACTTCTGACCCGCCTGCATGGCCGAGTAGATCTGATGGACCTTCTCTTCCCGGATCATGTTCCGGACCCCGGGGGTGGCCATCAGGATCTCCAGGGCCAGCGCGCGCCCTTTTCCATCTCGTCGCGGAATGAGCAATTGGTTGAAGATCGCCTCGAGCACGAGGGCGAGTTGCGCCCGGACCTGCGACTGCTGATGCGGGGGAAACACGTCGATGATGCGGTCGACCGACTGAGCGCAGGAGTTGGTGTGCAGGGTGGCGAACGTGAGGTGCCCGGTCTCCGCGATCGTCAGCGCCGCCTGGATCGTCTCGAGATCGCGCATCTCGCCGATCAGGACGACATCGGGATCCTGACGGAGGACGTACTTGAGCGCAGCGGGAAATGAGTGAGTGTCGTGCCCCACCTCACGTTGGTTGACGAGGGCTTTCTGGTGTTGATAGAGGTACTCGAGTGGGTCTTCGACCGTGACGATGTGAACATCCCGCTCGCGGTTGATCCGGTCGATCATGGCCGCCATGGTCGTGGTCTTTCCATGACCGGTCGGTCCTGTCACGAGGATGAGTCCCTTGTGCCGCTGGATCAGGGAGGTGCACGCCTCCACCGGCAGACCCAGTTCCTGGAAGCCCTTCGGATGGTGGGGAATGGATCGGACGGCCACACCCACGGCGCCACGCTGCCGGTAGACGTTGACTCGGTAGCGAGAGAGGCCCTGGACGCCGTAGGAGAAGTCCAGCTCGTAGTTGGCCTCGAACCGCTCGCGCTGCTCAGCCGTGATCAGGCTGTAGGCCAGGGCCTTCGTCTGCTCCGGGTCCATGGGAGGATAATCGAGCGGCACGAGGTGACCGTGGACCCGAAGCGTCGGGGCGACCCCCGCGGTGATGTGGAGGTCCGACGCATTCTGCTCCGCCATGGCCACTAGTAAGTCACGCATCGTCACGGCGCCACCTCCTTGTCCCATCCTTCGTCAGCGAACGTCACGCGGAGGATCTCGTCGATCGTGGTCACTCCCGTCGCGACCTTTCGGAGCCCACTCTGGCGCAGAGTCCGCATGCCGGCCTTGACCGCCAGCTCCTTCAGCTCGTTGGCTGGCCGCTGCCGCACAATCGCCTCCTGAAGCTCGTTGGTAAGCCACATGACTTCGTGAACCGCGATTCGCCCCCGGAACCCGGTCTGGGCGCACGCCCCGCATCCCTTCCCTGCGTAGACCCTGACGGCCTCCGCCTCTTCCGGTCTGAAGCCGATGTCGACCAATCCCGCGATCGGGACCTCCACAGGCTCCCGACACTCCAGGCAGATCCGACGCACGAGCCGCTGGGCAATCACCAGCAGGAGAGAGGACGAGATCAGAAAAGGCGGCAGCCCCATGTCCAGGAGCCGGGTCACGGTGCTCGGCGCGTCATTGGTGTGGAGGGTGGAGAAGACGAGGTGCCCCGTGAGGGCCGCTCGAATCGCGATCTGGGCCGTCTCGAGGTCCCGCATCTCACCGACGAGAATGACGTCGGGGTCCTGGCGCAGGAATGCCCGGAGGGCGGCGCTGAAGCTGTAGCCGATGTCCTCTCGGACCAGGACCTGGTTGATACCTGGGATGTTGTACTCGACCGGATCTTCAGCGGTGATGATATTGATGTCGGGGTGATTGATGGTCGAGATGGCCGCGTAGAGGGTCGTGCTCTTCCCGCTGCCGGTTGGCCCAGTCACTAGGATCATCCCGTAGGGCGTGGTAATGATCCTCTTGAAGCGCTGCAGATCGTCTTCGTCGAAGCCAAGCCGCGCGAGATCGAGAACAGTAGTGCCCTTGTCCAGGATCCGCATCACGATCTTCTCGCCGAAGATCGTCGGCAAGGACGACACGCGCAAATCGATTTCCCGATTCTGGAACTTAACGGAAATACGACCGTCCTGCGGGAGGCGGCGCTCGGCGATGTCCAGGTTCGCCATGATCTTGACCCGCGACAGAATCGCGGGCTCCATCTGCTTCGGCGGGTTCATCATGTCGTGCAGCACACCATCGATGCGGTAGCGGACCCGGAAGACCTTCTCGTAAGGCTCCAAATGGATGTCCGAGGCCCGCTTTCGGATCGCATCACCGATGATCAGGTTGACAAACCGGATAGTCGGAGCTTCCTGCGCTTCCTTACCCAACTCGGCGATGTCAACCTTCTGGCCCCTGTCCACCAGCTCCAGCCCGGACTCCGGAGTCCCCACCTCCTGATCGATGAGCTTCTTTATGTCGTCGACACCAGTGTCGTAGTTCTTGTCGATCGCGACTTTGATCGCGGTCTCGCCCGCGAGGACGGGGATGACGTGGAGGCCCGTGGCGAACTGCACGTCGTCGATGGCCAACACCACCGTGGGGTCGGCGAGCGCGAGGGTCAGTGTGTTCCCGACCTTGCGGACGGGGAACACCTGGTACTTCTGGACGACCTCTTTCCGGACCAGCCTGAGGATCTCCGGATCCACTTCCACGCGGGCCAAGTTGATGACGGGGATCCCATACTTGCGGCTCAGGAAGTCGAGGAGATCATCCTCCTTGAGGAAGGCCATGCGTGTCAGCACGGACGACAGACGCTCGCTCGTCTTTCGCTGCTCCGCCGTCGCCTTTTGCGCCTGTTCGGCAGTGAGCAGGTTCTCCTTGACGAGGAGCTCAAGAAGACGCGGGTTCATGTCAGCCAGCCACTCCCTCACTCATGTAGCGCATGAGGCCGTCGGAGGTTCAGAGGTTCAGAAGTCGCGCGCGGGCCTACGGCCCAGGCTTGCCGGGCATGCCCAGCGTCTTGTTGACCAGGTCGACGAACCGATCCAGCCCGGAGCCCTTCTCGAAGAACGCCACACCCTGGTAGCGCTCCACCTTCTTGCCGAGACTCTCGCCAACGAGCCCGGTGATCAGGATCACGGGAAGGTCGCTGTCCACGCGACGAATGGCGTCCAGGACGAGCAGCCCGTCCATGTCGGGCATGATGATGTCGAGCACGGCGAGCTGGGGGCGGCTCTCCTGGAACTTCCGAACCGCCTCCCCGCCCGTCGTCGCCCGAATGACCTCATGACCCTCCATGGTCAGGACGTCGTCCAGCACGTCGAGCACGGCAGGGGCGTCGTCAGCGACGAGGATCTTTGCCATCGCAGGTACGCGTGTGACGAATTCTGTCAGCTACCCCCGGCAGGACGGCCACATTATTTCGCATCGGCAGTTATTAGGAGCAATTGGCGTGCCATGATAGTTGTCATCTTCGGAGCGGGGCTACCCAGCTCGTCGAGTGCCGCTCAGCCCCAGCGATGCGCTAAACGCCTGATAAGCCTCTTCCTGGAAAAGCACCAGGTGAATGCGACGGAGACTTGATCCGGAAACCTCTGCGAAATGGGTGCGGAGCGCGTCAACCATCGCGTCTGCCGACTCTTTGGGGGGCATCCGTCCCACACCCGTCCCAAAGGCGGGGAAGGCGAGGCTGTGCAGTCGGAGCTCCTCGGCGCGACGGAGCGTCGCGAGCGTGGCGCGCCTAACGAGGTCCGGGCTCGATCGGAGGTCCGCTCCCATCACGGCCGCGTGTATCACATAGTTGGCAGGAAGGTTGCCGGCCGTGGTCACGACCGCGTCACCGACCTCGATCGGGCCCTGGCGCATGGCGTCCTCTTCGATGATTGTCCCACCCTTGCGCTTGATCGCGCCGGCAACGCCCGCCCCCATCGCGAGGTGGTTGTTCGCAGCGTTGACGATGGCATCAACCTCGTACTCGGTGAGATCCCCGCGCTCGAGGATGACGTCCGTCTGGCCGACCTTGACCTTCATGTCGCGCATCTCGCGCTCTCCTCAGACCTGGTGGGGTGATGCCTGCCGGCCACCGCGCTACCGCGCGCGGGTCAAGGGTGCTGCTCCTGGGACTTGGCCTCCAGCCACAGCCGCTCCATCTCCTCTAGCGTCATCGCGCGTAGTTCGCGGCCGCTGTCGTCAGCCGTGTCCTCCATGCGCTGGAAGCGTCGACGGAAGCGATCGACAGCGCCTTGAAGGGCCAATTCGGGATCCACGTCTGCCAGACGCGCCACATTGACGACCGCGAAGAGCAGATCGCCGATCTCCCCCTGAACCTGGTCGGCGGCTCCCTGGCGGAGGGCCACCTCGACCTCCGACAGCTCCGGCAGCTCGGCGGCGGCCACGCTCATCCCGAA
>Ga0209887_1000726_pt1 | contig 10078 bp, 8 predicted proteins | sample GWRWN1_30_40_FD_187230 | JGI IMG/M metagenome (GOLD analysis project Ga0209887, IMG submission 187230) | Riverbed sediment microbial communities from areas with no vegetation in Columbia River, Washington, USA - GW-RW N1_30_40 (SPAdes)... | ecosystem: Environmental > Aquatic > Freshwater > River...
CTGGTTCCGGGCGTGGTCGTGGCCGCCTTGATTGCCAGGGTCCTGCCGTCTCTCGTTCCGGCTGCGCCCCCGGAGAGCGTCGCGCGCGCCACCGTCCCGGGCGGTCGGGACATGCGAGGCGCGATGGCCCTCCTCATCGGCGTGGTGACCGTGCGCTCCTGGATGCAGCTCGGCCTGGTCGCGTACATCCCGTTCCTGTATGTGGACGTCCTCAAGGCCGACCCACGCATCGTCGGTCCCCTCCTGTTCGCGTTCCTGGGCGCGGGGGCGGTGGGGACGCTCGTCGGCGGCCCGATCGCCGACCGGTGGGGCAGCCGCCGCTACATCACCTACTCGCTGTTGGTCACGGCGCCGCTCTTCGCCGGCTTTCTGCTCCGGCGGGGCGACTGGATCGCGGTCCTCTGTCTCGCCGCGACCGGCTTCGTTCTCGTGTCTTCGTTCTCCGTCACCGTCGCGCTGGCCCAGTCGTATTTGCCGCGCCGGCTCGGCATGGCCGCGGGGCTCATCGTCGGGCTTGCCATCGGGACCGGCGGAATCGGCGTGGCCCTGCTCGGCTGGGTCGCGGATCACTGGAGCCTGCTCGTAGCGCTCAACGTGATCGCGATCATGCCGCTCGTCGGGTTCGGGATGGCGCTCTTCCTCCCCGAGCCGCGCCCCTGAGGGCCGGGCCGATCCCCGTCGCATCTCTGCGTCCTCGGTCGTCGCCCATCCTCGGCGTACAGGGAGTACGCCTCCGGTGGCACCCGCAGGGCGGGTACCCGCCTGCGTCCTTGATCTGCTCGGGTCTCGGACCGGCCCTGAGCTGGTATATAGTGAAACCCTTGCGCTTTGCCACCATCGTGACTCGAAAGCAAACTGGTCATGATGAAGACGGAGAGGGATGAATGTTCGGGTCGGTCGAGGAGGTCCAGGAGCGGTTTCGGGGGAGCCAATACATCGCGAGCCGTCGCATCGCCACGGTGGTCTATCTGGCCGGCCGCATGAGTCGGCCCATCCTGGTGGAGGGTCCAGCTGGGGTCGGGAAGACCGAGCTCGCCAAGGTGCTCGCCGAGTCCCTTAGGCGGCCGCTCATCCGCCTCCAGTGCTACGAGGGGCTGGACGAGGCGAAGGCCCTCTATGAGTGGAGATACGCGAAGCAGCTCCTCTACACGCAGATCCTGCGCGAGCGGATTGGCGAGCTGATCGCGGATGCCCCGTCGCTCCCCGAGGCCGTCGAGAAGATCGCGCGGCAGGAGGACGCGTTCTTCTCTTACCGCTTCCTGTCGCCACGCCCGCTCCTGGGGGCGATCCTGGCCGAGGAGCCGGCCGTCCTCTTGGTGGACGAGATCGACAAGGCCGAGGTCGAGTTCGAGGCCTTTCTGCTCGAGGTGCTGTCGGACTGGCAGGTGTCGGTGCCGGAACTCGGCACGATCAAAGCGCGCCACGTGCCGCACGTCGTCCTGACATCGAACAACGCGCGCGAGCTGAGCGACGGCCTCAAACGCCGGTGCCTCCACCTCTTCATCGACTTCCCGGCAGCGGCCGAGGAGCTGGCGATCATCCGCCTCAAGGTGCCAGAGGTGAGCGAGCGCCTCGCCCGCCAGGTCGTGATGGCGGTGCAGCGCATCCGCGCTCTGGAGCTGCGGAAGGCGCCGTCGATCTCGGAGAGCCTGGACTGGGCTCGGTCGCTCGTCATCCTGAACGCCGATCAGCTCGACCCGACGCTCGTGGAGGCGACCCTCACCCTGCTGGTCAAGCACGAGCGCGACCTCGAGCGGGTCCGGGCCAGCCTCGACAAGGTCCTGGCCGACTCGTAGGGGCGGGGGGCTCGAGCCCGTTCACCTGGGAGGAGGGTGTCGTGCTGATCCGGGTCGAGCCGGACGCCATGCACACATACGCGCCGCACCCGGAGCGCTTCCCGGAGAGCGGGGACCTTCCGTCCTAGCCTCGCCCAGCCGGCTCATGGACGAGCGGATCCTCGAGTTCATCGGCGACCTGAGGCGCGCAGACATCCGTGTCTCGACGACCGAGGCGCTGGATGCCCTCGGCGCGGCGGCCGAGGTCGGCCTCGACGAGCGCGACGACTTCCGCGCGGCGCTTGCCGCGACGCTCGTCAAGGAAGCCCGCGACCTCCCCGCCTTCGACCGGCTCTTCAACCTCTACTTCTTCGACCTGAAGGCGCTCGGGATCGAGACCGTGAAGGCGCTCGGCCGTGAGGACCCGTGGGCCCGCAAGCTTCTCGAGCGGCTCCTGGTCGAGGCGGACCTCGATCTGGATCCGCTGACGGAGATGCTGCTCCTGGCCGACGCGCCCGCGCTGGAGGTGGCCATTCGCCAGGGCGGTCGCGGCGCCGGACTGGAGCGACTCTTCTACTTCCTCCAGGTGGGGTACTTCTCGCGGCGAATCTGGGACCAATTCCCGTGGCAGGAGATCGAGGCGGACCTGGAGGCGCTCATGGAGGCCGCGGAGGCGCAGGGGATGGACCCCGGCGCGCTCGCGCGACTGCGCACCTACATGGAACTGCGGCTCGAGGCGTTCCGGCGGCTCATCCACCAGCACGTCGAGCGCGAGCTGGGGCGCCGCGGCTATCAACACGAGGAGCGGCTTCGGCGCGAGTCGCTCGCCGAGAAGCCGCTCTTCACGCTCTCCGCCGACGAGGTAGCCCAGATGAAGGCCGTCGTCGCTCGCCTCGCGCGCAAGATCAAGGACGCGCTCGCGCTCCGTCAGCGGCGGGAGCAGCAGGGGAAGCTCGACCCCAAGCGCACGTTCCGGGCGAACCTCAAGTATGGGGGGGTGCCGCTCGACCTCCGGTGGCGCCGGCGTCACCGGGAGAAGCCGCGGCTCGTCACCCTCTGCGACGTCTCCGACTCCGTGCGGAACGCCTCGCGCTTCATGCTCCAGCTCGTCTGGAACCTCCAGGACTGCTTCTCGAAGGTCCAGAGCTTCGTGTTCGTGTCGGAGATCGCGGAGGTGTCGGAGGCGTTCCGGACGCTGCCCGTCGAGCGGGCGGTCGAGCACGCGCTCGGACGGGCACCCGTGGACTACCACAGCCGGTCGGACTTCGGCTACGCCTTTGCCCGCTTCTGCCGGGAGTCCCTCGAGCGACTCGACCGGAAGACGACACTCCTGGTCTTGGGCGACGCCCGCAACAACTACAACGACCCGCAGGCCTGGACGCTCCGGCTCATGCGCGAGCGCGTGAAGGGGATCATCTGGCTCAACCCCGAGGGCCAGTGGGGCTGGGGCGTGGGCGACTCCGTGATGCCGCTCTACGCGCCCCAGTGCGACCTCTTGCGGGAGTGTCGCACCTTGGCACAGCTCGCCGAGGTGGTGGACGGCCTCGTCCAGGGCTGGTGGCGCCGCCGCGGCGGCTACGGCGGAGGAGCGGGTAGGGTGTAGAGGGCCGCGGCGTTCTCGGAGAGGATCTGGCGGCCCGTGGCACGCGCCTCCTCGCTGGTCAGCCCGCCGCGCTCGGCAAGCCAGCCGAGCGCGTCCCCCAACGCGGCCCGCGCCCAGTCGGCAGAGAGGCCAAAGAGCTCGGGCAGCCCACCCAGGTCTGAGCCGTACAAGAGCTTGCTCGCCGGCGCCAGAGACAGCGTCTCGATCAGGGGTGGGATGCTTCCCGGGCCCAGAAACGGGAGCGCCAGCGATAGGTCCACGTAGACCTGGGGCCAGACCGCCGCCATGAAGGCCGCCTCCCGCGCATACGGGTAAGCCAAATGGAGAAGGACGACCCGAACTCCGGCCCAGCGCCCGTCCTCGAGCACCTGGCGCAGAAGGAGCGGGTTCGCATCGAGCAAGTCAATGTCGGGGTCGCCGAAGCCGGTGTGGACCTGGAGCGGGCGACCGGTCGCACGCGACATCTCCAGCGCCTGATCGAACAGCGTGTCGAGGAGGGGCTTCTCCATGAGTCGCGGAGAGTCGCCGGCCTCCAGCCGCGCCAGGGCGCGGCGGTAGGCGGCTCTTGCCTCCTCCTGCTGCCAGGTCCGGATCGCGAGCCCTGAGCGGTAGGCGATGATGCTCTTCAGGGCCACGCAGCGCTCCGTTGCCGCTCTCAGCTCCTGCCGGAACGCGCCGAGGAACTCGTCCCAGGGAAGCGCTCGGGAGAGGAGCGCTTCGGCGCACGCCTCGATCCTGAAGACTTCGTAGATCGGGCAAGGGAGGAGCCGACGCATCTCGGGTAGCGGCATGGCCTGGGGCGGATAGCCTGTGTCGACCAGGAGCGCCGTCACCCGCTTCTCCACCAGAGAGCGTCGCGCCGCCTCGTGGCCAAGCGCCCGCCGGCGCGCCAACACATCCTGTACCGTGGGCGCGGCACCGAGGAGCTGGGCCAGGTCCCGGAGGGCTCGGCGGTAGTAACCCGTGTGAGGGATGTGGGCGGTCATGGTGCCGGGCCGCCCCTCGCTGAAGAGGGTCAGAAACATGTCAGGGGAGACGGCCCAGGGGTCAGGAAGGAGCGGGTGGCAGTGTCCGTCCACCACGGGCAGGTCTGCCAAATCGACCGGGGCCGGCACGGTCAACGAACCGCGGGTCTTGACCGAATCAGTACTTGTAGAAGTGGTGCTCGATCTCGAAGGCGACGTCCTTGCCCTCGAAGCCCCGGACCTCAGAGCGCTTGACCGCCAGATATTCCTTGGCGAGCGTCTCCCCGAGTGCGCCTCGCAGCACCTCGTCCCGCTCCAAGGCGTCTAGGGCTTCGCCGAGCGAGCTCGGGAGTCGGCGGATCCCCCGCCGATTCCGCTCCGCCTCCGCGAGGGTGTCTGGATCGACCAGCGCGGGGTCGCCGGGATCGAGCTTCCGCTCCATCCCGTCCAGACCTGCAGCCAGGAGGCCCCCGAGGGCCAGATATGGATTGTTCGACGGGTCGCAGGGCTTCAGCTCGAGGTTGGTGGACTCCATCTCGAGGCCCCGCCGCTTGGAGGGAATACGGATGGCAGCCTCGCGGTTATCGGGGCCCCAGGCAGTATACGCGCTCGACCAGAAGCGTGGCTGAAGCCGCCGGTAGGAGTTCACGCTCGGCGCCGTCAGCGCCACGAGCGCGGGCAGGTGGGCGAGCACGCCGCCGATGAGGGCGTAGCCGACCTCCGAGAGGCCGTAACGGCCCTGGGGATCGTGGAAGTGATTCTTGCCGTCCTTGACCCGCCAGAGGCTGAAATGGATGTGGCTCCCGTTGCCCGCCTGGTCGGGGAACGGCTTCGGGGCGAAGGAGGCCAGGAGACCGTGCTTCAAGGCCACGCCGCGCGCCGTCTCCCGCACCGTGATCTGGTTGTCGGCCGCTCTGAGGGCGTCCGCGAAGCGCACCGGCAGCTCCTGCTGCCCGGGCCCGAGCTCGGCGTAGTACTGCTCCGGGTAAACGCCCTGGGCCATGAGGGCCTCGATGAGCTCCAGCATGACCGTCGCCGCCGAGTCCATCCCGATGGTCGAGAAGCAGGGACTCCAGTCGAGGGGCACGTAGCGGTCCCCGTCGCGCCGGGCCAGCGTGAACTCGTTCTCGAAGGTGGCCTTGAGCACGACCCCCGCCTTCCGCCCCCGCTCGATCATCCGCTTGAGGAAGGTCCGGGGGCAGGCGCCCCAGGGATTTCCCTCCAGCGTCACCATGTCGCAGAGGAGCCGGGCGGACTTCGGGACGTAGGGGAGGACGGCGAAGGTTTCCGGATCGGGTACGAGACGGATCTCGCCCACCGGCCCGAACGAGCCCTCCGGCACGAGCTGGTCCAGCATGTTGAACGACTGCATCGCTACGGTGAGGCCGATCCCCGACTCGAGGTACGAGTTCAGGAACTGGGTGTGGCACGCCTTGCCCCGGATGACGCCGTCGTTGCCGCAGTAGAGGAAGCGCACGAGCTGGATCTTCTCGGACTGACACTTCTTCACAATGTCCCGTGCCTGTCGCTCCCCCCTGGTCTGTTCTCTGGTCTTCTCGGCGTTCTGGGCGGGCATCGCGCTTCCCCTTTTGCGCTCGCGGGTGTACGTCGTCGCCGGGAGGACCCCGCTCGCTTACGTGTTGAGACCCGGGCCCGCCTCGCGTCGGTACTCGATGAAGTGGGCGGTCTCGTCGGCCACCTCGCGGCCGAAGAGCGTCTCCACCACGTAGAAGGCCATGTCGATGCCCGAGGCCACGCCCGCCGAGCTGATGATCCCGTCGTCCACCACCCGAAGCTCCCGCTCGACCTTCACCCCCGCGTCCAGGGAATCCAGCAAGTCAAGAGCCCCCCAGTGGGTCGTCGCGCGCCGGCCCTCCAGAAGGCCGGACTTGGCGAAGAGGAGCGAGCCCGTGCACACCGAGGTGACCTTCCGGGCCTCGGCGGCAATCCGACGGATCCAACCGAGCGTCTCGGCGTCGTGAAGGAGAGTGCGGGTTCCAATGCCGCCGGGCACGACCAGGAGGTCGATCCGGGGCGCGTCGTCGAACGCGTGGTGCGGAATGACCTGAAGGCCACCCGTGGCGGACACGGGGGCGCGGGCCTTGGCGACGGTGAAGACCTGAAACGGAGCGCTCTCCTCCGAGCGACGCGACTCCACTCCAGGTTTGAGGCGGGTGCGCGAGAAGACCTCAAACGGACCCGCGAAGTCCAGCACCTCCACACCGTCGAAGATCAAGATGCCGACATTCCATCTGTCCATCTCCGGTTCCTCCAGAGTCAAGGACACTGACCCACCGGGCTCAACGGCGCGCCAAGGGTAGCCCGGGGCACTCCATTGGTCAAGCAACGTCCCGAACATTCGGCCGCGCGGCCCATCGCGTAGGCGACGAGCCCTTCGGTGCTGCTGCCGCCGCCGATCACGTCCGCGTAGGTGTTCAGGCGCAGCCCGAGGTCAGCCGCGATGGCCGGCGACGGGGTCGAGTCGTTCGAGTGGTACGAGAGCATCCCGTCGATCTCATGCGGCTGGAGCCCCGCGTCCGCGATCGTCTCCCGGCCTCGACGCCCAGGGCGCGTGTGGTGCGCCCGGACGCTCGGCTGTACTCCGTCTCGCCGACGCCGACGATACAGTAGCGGTCGCGGGTGTTGCCCATCAGTGGGCGTGGGGGGCGTGGCCTCGAAGCCGCCGAGCGCGCGTCACCGCTTGAAGAGCTCGTGCGCCTGGACACGGCGGGCCCGCGCCAGGCCAGCCGCGGCGATGATGCTGACGCTGATGGCCGTCAGCAGGTTCATGGCGAGTCAGTATCGACGTACAGGGTCAGGTCCTGAACTTTCGGCGCCCGTCGTTCGCTCCGTTGCGCGGCAGGACGTCGCGGAGATACTTCCCGGTGTACGAAGCGGCGACCTGGGCGATCACCTCGGGAGGCCCCTGGGCGACCAGCTCGCCGCCTGCCTCGCCACCCTCCGGCCCGAGGTCGAGGATCCAGTCCGCACACTTGATCACGTCGAGGTGATGCTCGACGACGAGGACCGTATTGCCGGCGTCGACCAGGCGCTGGAGCACACCGAGGAGCCGCCGGACATCATCCAGGTGGAGGCCGGTGGTGGGTTCGTCGAGAATGTAGAGGAGGTGCCGCCCGAGCCGCGGTCCGAGCTCGGCGGCGATCTTGAGGCGCTGGGCCTCGCCCCCCGACAGGGTGGTCGCTGGCTGCCCCAGCCGCAGGTACCCGAGGCCCACGTCCTGGAGAACCTGGAGCCGGCGGCCGAGCGCCGGCGTCGCCGCGAAGAACTCGACGGCTTCGTCCACGGTCAGCTGGAGGACCTGGCTGATGTCCTTGCCCCGGTAGGCGACGGTCCGGACATCGGGGCCGTAGCGACGGCCGTCGCACTCCCGGCACGTGACGTAGGCGTCCTCGAAGAAGTACATCTCCAGCTTCTCGAATCCGTCCCCCGTGCAGGTCTCGCAGCGGCCCCCCGGAACGTTGAACGAGAAGTGGCCCGGCGTGAGCCCGAGTGTCCGGGACCGCGGAAGACCCGCGAAGAGCCGCCGAATCTCGTCGAAGGCCTTGATGTACGTGACGGGGTTCGAGCGCGGCGTGCGGCCGATCGGCTCCTGATCGATGAGCCGCACCCCACTGAGGTGCTCGAGACCGATCAGCGCGTCGTAGGCACCAGGGGCCTCGAACTCGGCCTTGAAGGCCCGGGCGACCGCCCGGTAGAGCGTATCGTGCACGAGCGTGGACTTGCCGGATCCCGAGACGCCGGTCACGCAGGTCAGCGTGTGCAGCGGGATCTTGACAGTGAGACGCCTCAGGTTGTGCTCGCGCGCGCCCACGATGGTCAGCCAACACGCGCTTCCCTCCCGGCGGCGCAGCGGCAGCGGGATCGTCTCGCGCCCGCTGAGATACCGGGCCGTGAGGGACAGCGGGTCGCGGACGAACTCCTCCCGGGGTCCCGCGAAGAGGACCTCACCCCCCCGCTCCCCCGAGCCTGGCCCGAGCTCGATACAGTAGTCGGCGGCCTCGATGAAGCTCTTGTCGTGCTCGACGACGATAACCGTGTTCCCCGCGTACGCGAGCTCCCGGCAGAGCTCGGCGAGCCGGGCCACGTCCCGGGCGTGGAGCCCGATCGAGGGCTCGTCGAGCACGTAGAGGGTGCCGACGAGCTGCGCGCCGAGCTGAGTTGCGAGCGCGATCCGCTGGGCCTCGCCGCCGGAGAGCGTGCGGGTCTGCCGATCCACCGTGAGGTAGCCGAGCCCGACGCGCCGGAGGAACGAGAGCTTGGCCTGCAGGCGGTCGAGCACGTCCCGCGCGATCTCGGATTCCCACGCGCTCAGCCGCAGCCCCACGAGCCAGCGCCCCAGGTCGTCGATGCTGAAGTGGCCGACTTCCGCAATGTGGAGGCGATCGACCGTCACGGCAAGCGCGTCTGGCTTGAGCCGGGCGCCATCGCAGGCCGGGCATGGGACCTGGCTTCGGTACCGCGAGAGGAACACCCGGACGTGCAGCTTGTAGCGATAGCCCTCGACTTCTTCGAAGAAGCCGCGAATGCCGCAGAAATCATCGTCACCGTCGTAGACCCACCGTCGCACCGGCTCCGGAAGGTCCCGATACGGCGCGTGCAGGTCCACCTTGCGGCGCTTGGCGACGCGGAGCAGCTCCTTCTGGTACCACTCACCCGACGGGTGCCGCCAGGGCTCGACCGCCCCTCCCGCCAGGGACAGCGTCGGGTCGGGCACGACCCGCGCCTCGTCGTAGCGGAGCAGGTTCCCGAAGCCCCTGCACTCCGGGCACGCGCCGAGGGGGTGGTTGAAGGAGAAGAGGAGCGGCTGAGGCCGCTCGAGCGCCGTGCCGCACGCGTGACAGCCGAACCGGTCGCCATAGCGGTGGATCTGGTTGGACTGACCTTCCCGGATCACCTCGACGACGGCGCTGCCGCCGCCCTCACGGAACGCCTGCTCGAGGGACTCGGTCAAGCGGCTCAGCCCGTCCGGCCGGAGCGTGAGCCGGTCGAGGACAACCGACACCTCGCGGTGCGCGGTGAAGTCCACCGGGGGGAGCGAGGTCAGTTCCAGGACCGACTCGCCCACCTTGATCCGTGCGAAGCCGCGGACGACGAGTCGGCCGAGGAAGTCCGCGGGCGCGTCGTTGCCGGGTACGGGCAGCGGGAACATGACGAGCGCGCGGGCGCCCGGGTACGTCCGAATCAGCTCCGCGGCGACGCGGTCGGGTGCGTCGGCCCGCGCCTCGAGGCCGCACCGCGGGCAGTGGATGTGGCCGATCTTGGCGTAGAGGAGACGGAGGTAGTCCGCGAGCTCCGTTGCCGTCCCGACGGTGGACCGCGCGGTCCGAACCGGGTTCTTCTGCTCGAGGGCGATGGCCGGACGGATGTGCTCGATCAGGTCCACGTCCGGCCGGTCGACACGCTCGAGGAACATCCGCGCGTAGCTCGACAGGGACTCGATGAAGCGCCACTGGCCCTCCGCGAAGAGGGTATCGAAGGCCAGGGAAGACTTGCCGGATCCCGAGACGCCGGTAATGACCGTGACGCGATTGTGTGGCAGGGCCAAGGAGACGTTCTTCAGGTTGTTCTGCCTAGCTCCGTGAAGGCGCAGCCACTCAGGGTGATTCGTCTGGCGGGAATCCACGATCGATCATTCTACCCTTCGGCATCCCAGGGGTACAAGGCGCGAGAGATCTCCCGCTTGACACGGCTGTGCGTCGCCGATATTCTTAGGA
>Ga0209887_1000728_pt1 | contig 10077 bp, 9 predicted proteins | sample GWRWN1_30_40_FD_187230 | JGI IMG/M metagenome (GOLD analysis project Ga0209887, IMG submission 187230) | Riverbed sediment microbial communities from areas with no vegetation in Columbia River, Washington, USA - GW-RW N1_30_40 (SPAdes)... | ecosystem: Environmental > Aquatic > Freshwater > River...
CCTCTATGGTAAAGGCGCGGCAATGTATCTCGCCGCGCTCGACACCCAAATCTATGTCGGTCCCGCCGGGATAGCCGGTGACGATGTTGAACTTCGCGCCCACCGTATCCTGTAATAGCTTGGGCAGGTAAGAATCAGGCCCGGTGACTCCCGTCGCGCCACATTTAGGCGGCTCTTTGGCGGTTCGGACATCTTCAATCGTCTTGTAAGGAGAGTCAGCGCGCATGTACATCTGCGATTCGCCGCGGGCCGGTGAGCCGATCCAGGTAAATTTAGCCCAGTCGAACTGGATTTCCGATCTCCCTACGAGTTGGTTGAGATAGAGAGAGGGAATGATAGAACCAATCAGCGTTAAACCGTCAGGTTTAGCCATCGTATAGAGATGGTTGGCCGCGACCACATGCCCCGCGCCGGGCATATTCTGAACGATGAATTCGGGGTTGCCTGGAATATGCTTCCCCATATGGGCGACGATGAGGCGGGCCCACAGGTCGTAGAGGTTTCCCGGCGGGCTGCCCGAGATAACCCTGATGGTCTTTCCCTGGTAGAAGGGAGTTTGGGCGTGAACAGGGGTCATGCCCCAGAGCAGCAAGCAAAGAAGAGGAGAGAGGATTCGTTTCATATATCGCACCTCCGCTAAGTCGTCTTGCGCTCACAGTTATCGCAGCTGGAATGACCAAGTCAAACGTGGCATCGGTTAGAGAAAGGCCGGCGCGGGTTGGTGGACCGGTGGTAACCCTGGTTTGGATCTGTCGAGATGTGATAGATGCTTGGAACCATGAAAGCGATTCTTAAAGCGGCGACAAAAATATTTCTTGTCTTCGTGCTTTGCCTGCAAGCCCATGCTGGTGATCGAGTGCGCCTCGGCTATTCATCGATTACGGCGAATCGACTGCCGCTCTGGCTGGGACAAGAGGCGGGAATTTTTGCGCGCCATGGAATCGACGCCGAGCTGCTTCTCATTCCAAGCGGGACGACCGGCGTCCAAGCTCTCGTAGCGGGCGAAGTGCAGATCTTGTCCGCCACCGGCGCGACGGCGGTTGCCGCCGCGCTGCGCGGCGCGGATGTCGTAATCATCGGTAGCCTGGGGGTGATCGAATACAAGCTTGTGGCGGTGCCGCAGATTCGGACTGTGGAAGCGCTTAAGGGAAAGAGGGTGGGGATCAGCCGTTTCGGATCGTTCACGGACTTTGCGTCGCGGCGAGTGCTTCGCCACATCGGGCTGAATCCCGAAAAGGATGTGGTGCTTTTACAAACCGGCATTGCCGGCGCTACCCAGAGACTCATGGCTATGTTCAATGGAACGATGGATGCCACTCTGACACAGGTGGATACCATCTTGTTGGCCCAGATCAAGCTGGGAAAGGAGGTATCGGTGCTCGGTGGCCTTCTCGAGACGGGCTACCGCGCCACCGGGGCGGATATCATGACGTCGCGACGCTTCGTCAAAGAGAAGCCGGACGTCACCAGACGCTTCATGATAGCTATTGTTGAAGGCATTCATATGTCGCGCACCCAGAAAGATCGGGCGCTGCGCATGATCAGTAAGCAGCTAAAGGAAAATGACCCGCGGATTCTCGAAGCGCAATATCGGACCTTCGTGATCGATACTTTTCCCACCAAACCCTACCCCGATGAGGTCACGGTACGCTTTTCCCTTGAAGAGTTGGACAGAGAATTTCCCGGAGCCAAAGACAAAAACGCGAGTCAGTTCATCGACGCCGGTGTTCTCAAAGCCATCGACCAGAGCGGGTTCATCGACAAGCTGTACAAATAATTTCGTCATCGTGGGCCACACGGTAAGCTGCGCGTGCTAAAATAGCAGATGAAGATTGGCTATAGGATTTATTGAAGCACGCGCCTCTGATGTCAAACGAACCACAACCCGAAGATTCGCAAAGCCCATCCGCGCTAGTTTCGCCGTTCCTTTATCGCGACTTTTGCGTGTTCTGGACGGGCTCTTTTCTGTCCGGAATCGGCAGCCAGTTCACCAACGTCGCGATGGGGTGGCAGATTTATGAACTTACCAACTCGGCGTTCCAGATCGGTCTCCTGGGGCTAGCTCGCGCAGTGCCGCAGATTATTTTATTGCTCGTCGCAGGGCTGCTGGCCGATGCGATGAATCGACGCAAACTCATGATGTGCATGGAATTGGGTTTGTTTTGCGTTTCAATGGCACTTGCGCTTTTGACTCTGGCAGGCAATGCCTCGGCCGGGATGCTCTATACGGCGACCATGCTGCTGGCTCTTTTTACGGCGTTGGAACAACCATCGCGGCAATCCATGGTCCCGAATTTGGTGCCACGCGCGCACCTGGCGCAGGCATTGGCGCTTCAAGGGACTCAACGCTATGTGCCCATCATCGCTGGTCCATCTCTCGCGGGTGTGGTTTTAGCTATGTTCGGCCCGGCCGCCTGTTATACGGTAGACGCGCTCTCTTGGCTGGCGATGCTGGCATCGCTGGCACTCTTGCGAACGAAAATACCTGAAGGCGGAGGATGGAAAACCGTTTCGTTAAAGTCGCTTGGTGAAGGACTGAAATTTGTCCGGAGCCACGGGGTGATCTTTCCGTTGATGGTGCTGGATTTCGCCGCCACTTTCTTTGGCAACGCGCGTGCGCTGTTTCCTATCTATGCGCGGGATATCTTGTTCGTGGGACCAAAAGGACTCGGAGTCCTCTATGCGGCGCGGGCCGTCGGCTCCCTTTTTTCGGCTGGGACCTTGAGTTTATTCGGCCCCGTGCGCCGGGGCGGCCGGTGGATTCTCATTGGCGTTGGCGTCTATGGTATTGCCACGGTTTTGTTCGCCGGCTCCCACGTCTTTTGGTTTTCCGTCTTGATGCTGGCGATTTCGGGTGCGGGAGATACGATCAGCGCAATTCTTCGCTCTACGATCAATCAGTTGAGCACGCCGGATGAGCTGCGGGGCAGGATGTCTTCCATCAACAGCATCTTCACAAGCAGTGGCCCGCAGCTAGGTCAGTTTGAGTCCGGCGTGGTTGCCGCCTGGCTCGGCACGGAGGCATCAGCGATGACCGGCGGGCTGGCGACTTTGATTGTCCTCGTAACAATCGCGGCTTGGTTTCCGGCTATTCACCGATTTCAGATCCAACCGGATTTGGCGCCGCAACACGCGCGGACGGCCATGTCCAATCAAACCGACAATGGGATCGAACACTGCTGATTATTGATTTTTTTTCCAGAAACACCGGCGCGAGCCTATTTTTCGCTGAGCTCGCGCCGAACTTCTCTGAGCAGGCGAAAATCGACCACTTTTTCTACTGGAATATCGCCAATATTCTTTTCTGTCTTCCGAATGATATCGAAATGTATCTTTAACTGCTTTTCGCCGATGATGCCGTCGTCGTTGAGAGCCTTGACGATGGCCGCGTAAGATTCTTTCGCCACCTCCGGTTCGACTTTCCATTCCTTTTGAATAATCCCGATGGTTCCCTCAGGATTTTCCTTGGCGAAACGCAGGCCGCGGTATATTGCCCGGACGACTTTCTTAACCTCCTGGGGATGCTCGTTGATGCGCTGATCCGTAGTACTGTAGCCATTGCTCGCGAACTCCACGACATCGCCCACGAAGGAAATTTCATTGAAGCCGTCCCGCTTCAGCAATACGACGGCCGGGACAGGGACGATGATCGCCGCGACGGAGCCGGCTCTGAGGGCGGCCATACGGGTACCTTCACTGCCGATTTGAATAATCAAGGCGTCGCGCTCAGGCTCCACTCCGAAATGCTTGAGGGCGAGACGCGCAGACAGATCGGAGGTGCCGCCGAATTGGCTGACGCCGACTCTCTTGCCCTTTAGCTCCGCCACCGACCGGATCTCCTTTTGCGCCACTAAATAGTACATGGGACGGTCGGCGCCGTAGAAAATCGCTTTGATGGGCGCGCCTCGCGCCGCGAGCCGCAGCCCGGAGTCGGCGAGCCCATGGTACTGAACGTCTCCCGACATCAACGCGTTTTGAGCCATGGCAGGAATCAACCGGGGCAACTCGATATCGATGCCTTCATCTTTGAAAAAGCCCCGATGAACCGCCACGAACAGCGGCAGGTAGCCCATGGAATTGCCGGGTAGCGCCAACTTGATCTTGTCGGCGCCCAGCGCCGGACTGCGCGGGTTGATAGACGCGACGGCTATGCTGATCGCAAAGGCTGTCATCCATTTTTTCAAGATCCGATGCTGCACTATTGGGTCTCCTTCAGTTTGGTTGTCGCGTAACGCCTAACACAGGCGGTTTCAAGCTGTCAATGAAGCGGGAAAGCCGATGAAGCGGGAAAGCCGAATGAATGGACCAGATGGGCGCGCGGATTGCATTTGGGAGTCGTGAACTCTTTACCCGCGTGCTTGGAACATGCTAGGTTCCGTGCTCATATAGCACGTAGAACGAAGGGACACCCGTATGAAAATCATCGAGCGGTCATATAGCACGAAAGGTGACGGGATAGCGGGGTTTATGGCTTATCCCGAGAGAAAGGAGCCAGGGCCAGCGCTGTTTCTTATCCATCCGAAGGGTGGGCTCGGCGAGTACATCAAAATCGAGACGCGCAAGTTTGCGAAGCTCGGCTACAGCACGTTTGCGATTAACGTTTTCGAGCAGCTTGGCTATCCGGCCGCGACTCACATCGAAACGGGGTCGCAGATACAGGCCAAGACTCCGGATCCCGAATTTACCCGAGTACTAACCCAAGGCTGGCGTCATCTGCTGGCCCAGCCTCACGTGAATAAAAACAGAGTCGCCGTTTGTGGCTATTGCATGGGCGGACGGATCGCGATTCATCTCGTCGCTGCGACTCCCGAGGTGCGGGCTTTTGTCGGTTATTATCCGACGGTGCGCGACGAACCGGAAACGCCTTTGCGGCCAGTTCACCCATCGGTGGCCGCAAGGAAAATTCGCTGTCCGTCCATCATCTTGTATGGCGCCGATGACGTAACCACGGTCGTCCCGGTTCAGGACAAGATGATGTATGCCTTCAGGGACAACGGCCAACCGTTAGAATGGCACTTCTTTCCATTCGGCGGGCACGGTTATGTGGATCCCGGCGCGCCCGGTTATCATGGGCACGCGGCTGATCTCTCATGGCCATTGGTCGTGGATTTCATGGAGCGCCATCTCAAGTGGGACTCGCCCTCTTTCCTAGAATAAAGCTCCGGCTTATAAAGGGCCATACGCTCCGCTGAAAACTCTAGCAGACCGCCGGGTGTCAGCCCCAGGCTACACGGGGCTCCGAAAAATTGAAACAAAAGTTGTCACTTGGAAACAGCTTCCGACGCGCCGCCGAAGCGCGTCGGAACCGCTGTAGGCGAGGTTGAATAAAGCGGCGTTAACCCGCTCCCCTCAACGTGCTTCTAAAACCTTCGATAGTGAGTTTGCCGTTCACCATTCTTTCCAGGTCCGAAGCGCTGACAGCGTGATGGAGATCGCCGACTTTGAGATCCCAATGAAAAATCTCGCCGAGCGCCGGCAAGTTGTCAGGCAATCGCTCGTCGGCGTGAGAAATCGAAATGTCTTTGCCGCGGTAAACGCCGCGAACGTCGGCGCCGTTGGCGCGGCACCACGCGAGGACTTGCTCGAATGTCATAGCCGCCTCGCAATCAATCGACAGGATTCAATAGATGTTCTTTAAGGCCGGTGTGAACGCCGTAAATAACCTTACCAATCTTCGGTTTCGGTTTGGGTTCCGTGCTGACCTGATAAAGGATCAGACGGCCCGTGCCGGTGTTGTTCAGTTGGTAGAAAAAACCTGCGGGAACGTGCACTGCCTGGTGTTTGGTTAACTTGAACTCTTCATCATCCTTGAGGCCTTTCATGGTGCATTCGCCCTCGACCACAAAGAAGGTGTGATCTGAACCGGGATGACAGTGCAACTCGTCATTGACTCCCGGCTCATAACAGTTGAGCGCAATATGGGCGCGATCGGTTTGAGTTGGGCGCACGTAGTTTCGTCCCGTCGGTTTGCCCCATTGGGCCTGCTTTTCGGCATCAACTACGGTTATTTTCTTTATGCTGTCCATTTCACACCTCCAGATGAATTTTTTATGATTTGATACCAAATCCCAATTTTTTCAAGTCTACAGGAGATGATCGCGAGAAGACAAGCACCCAGAGTATTTACTTTCTTGTTCGATTTGGGTCGATTCCCCGCAGCTTGCTACGTAAAGAGCTATTCCCAGACCTCTTAGAGTCTGTCATTCCCGAATGCTGCTATCGGGAATCCAGGCGAGACCGCAACTGGCCCCCCGATTAAAACAGTCGGGGTGACGCCCCCTTTCTGATGCCCCGTTAGCTTGGGGCAATTCATTTTATCCTGGTGATAGAAACTTACCGTGCTGACTGAACGAACGTATCGCACCACTGAATACCAGGAACGAGCGGGCCCATGGCTGAAGCAACTCCGCGAGGGAATATTTGGTGCTTTAAACTTCCCTCCACTTCTCTTTATTTATAGAAGCATTGCCCCCATCTTTCTCATCTTCGTGTTGATACAGTCACCTGGGCACTGTGAGTTTTTACTTTAGAGTAAATGGCCAAGTACCTTAGATCAAAGTAAAAAACATGATGATTTTTAGAGGGATACTGTCCTGGTCACTTGGACGTGGGGGTACCGAGTGGTATGAGTATAGGCAGTAAAGAAGGGAGGAAATATGGCAGCCAGGATCGACAGCACGATATGCCGCAAGCGGCCCAAGAAACGCCAGGGCGCCAAGCAATAACTTTGGATACGATAAGAAACGAGTCTCTTGACGAAGACTCTTGATTGCTTTTACAAGCAATAGGCTAAAACCACGAAAGGCCTGCGTTACGCCAGCGCAGGCCTTTCTCGTTGGTGTGGATGGTTGCGCGTGGTGATTAGAAAAATGCCAGGGTCCGCATCTCGATGCTTTCCCGCGGCGGGGCGTCCGGCGGGCTTGTAGGGTCGTCGAACGCACAATGGGCGGTCCAGCGGGCGCGGCCATCTCTTTCCGAATCGAAGGTTTTGAACACGATCGCTTCATTGCGCTGCATGTTGGGGAAATAGTACCAAACATGGTCGGGGTTGAAAGTCATGTGACAGGTCTCGCCGACCCGATCCGGGTAAATCCGCGCGCTGGCGACTAGTTCCTTCGTTCCTATGCTGCGCGCATCAGCAATCGCCAGCGGTTCGCGCTGCACGGGCTTGTTGATCGGCCGCCAGGTTTGGACGATGGCAAAGCGGCGTTTGAGAAGCTCTTCCGCTTCGTTGGGGAGTAGGTCGCGCACGCGCTGCGGCCCGGACCAATCGGTGTAGTCATTGTGGGCGTTGCGCACCGGCCCGCTGATCTGCTTCTCTTCACGCGTCGCCGGGTCGGCGGAGCGCAGCGTGTGGTCGAAAACCACCACGCGCTTGGCGCCGGAGGTCTGTTTGACCAACTCCTCGGTCTCCTTGTAGTACAGGTCGCGAATTTCATCCTCGTCGTAGAAGTTCTTCATTTTGGTCTCATGATTGACGAAGATAAATCCTTCGCGTTCCAGAGACAGTTGATCGGCGATGGCGCGGCCGTTGTAAATCGTCATCTTGTGCTCTTGGTATTTGCCCTTGCGCTGCTCATCGGCCACCGATTGTCTCACGCCGCCGTAGCTGGCTGGTTTTTCGCTGCTCTCTTCAAGGTAGTGGAGTAATGCTTCGATCGATTCTAACGATTGGCCAATTTTTTCGGGTCGTGCCATGGTCATCTCCTTCTTGAGCTCGTGAGCTGGAATATCCTTAGATTCTTACCTTCAACAGAACGACTTTAAGGAAAAGTTATCACGCCAAGAGACCAAGTCAATAAAATCCGAAATCCGAATATCGAAATTCGAAACAAACTCAAAGCCAAATGAACCCAAAATCCGAGAAAATCCAAAACAACTCCGAAGCACCTGTTTGGAATTTTCTGATTTTTGAGCATTTTGGATTTGTTTCGAATTTCGGATTTCGAGTTTCGAATTTGTGATTTTTATACTTGGCGCCCTTTGCGTCTTTGCGCGAGTCACGGGTATTTCCGAATTGTTCCGAATTGGTTCATAAGTTTGGTTAATCTTTTCGCAGCATCTCGCAGTGGGTCTGTCGTGGGCCCAGGCTTTCATAGTAACGATTTTCTTCGGGAACATATCGTCCCTGATTGAAGTCGCCGCCTTTCTGGCTACGAATAATCACAGCAACGGTGCGTTCGCCGACGGTGATCTCGGTGTGGATCTCATAGGGCTTGACGAGGTCGATCTCCCCCGGGCCGACGAGCACGTCGCTGCTCTCCCGGATTTCGGCGTAGTCAGGCTTCGAGCGATCATCCAGCCGGTCGTAACGGACCACTTTCTCATGACCGTCGAGCACGCCGTAAAGCGTGTAAATGTGGGCGTGGTCGTGGATGCGCGCGCGCTGGCCCTGGCGTGCTTCGCCTTTGGTCAATCCGTTGATGGCGAAGCCGTAATCCGGATCCTCGTAAAAAAGCAGATTCTCAGCCCGGCCGTTTGCTGGCACGCAATCCGGCCACTGCTTCGATGCGGCGATTACTTCAGGATCGGCTAGAAGCTCGGCAAGTATCGGCCTCAAGGAGTTCCAACGCTTGTCAAGGTCCGGTTCTTGAGCGAAGAGCGCGCGGGTTTTGCGCACGAAGCGCTGCATGGCATTTTCACTTTGTGTCTGCGACTGAGTTGCCGTTTGGGTTTCCATTTTGTCCTCCTTACTGTTGGATGGGTTGATTGTTCTCTTGAGATGGTCGGGAGGTCGCTGCTTGCGCGCGTGCATAGAAGCGAGCGCAGTTATCCCAAAGAATTTTGCGCTTGTCGTCGTCAGGTAATTTGAGCTCGAGAAAACTTTCGACGGCGTGCGGGTATTTGGAGTCGCCGTGGGGATAGTCGGTGGAGAAGACGAGCTGGTCGCAGCCGACCTCTTCTATCGTATAGCGCGCCGGCGCTTCGTCCGGTTCGACGGAAATCCAGCACTGTCGTTTGAAATAGTCGCTGGGTTTCATAGCGAGATCCGGCATAAAGATATCACCCTCGCGCTCGTAGCCCTCGTCAAGGCGCCACAGGAGCCACGGCAGCCATGAACAATTGGCTTCGAGAAAGGCGACTTTCATCTTTGGGTGGCGTTCAAGAATACCGCCGCCAAGGAAGGCACCCATGCCCATCATTTGCTCAAAGGGTTGCGCGTACACGCGCCGGAGGCCGAAGTTAGGCTCAAAATGTTCCGCGGCTTGGCGCGATCGGGATGCGGAGGCTTCGTGAAAACCGAGCGGGAGATTTAACTCTTCGAGTGTGTTCCAAAGCGGCTCATAGTAAGGGTCATACCAGTTCTTGCCGTTGACCAGATTCGAGCGTAGAAACACGGAGCGAAAGCCATATTCTTCCACCACCCGGTGAGTTTCCTCGACGGCGTCGTTAATGTCGTAAACCGAAATCATGCCGGCGCCAAGCAGGCGGGAGGGGTCGGTTCGGCAAAAGTCATGAAGCCAGTCGTTGTATGCCCGCGCCAGGGCTGCGGCAAAGCGTGGGTCGTGGTCGGGATAGGTAAGCACACCCAGTCCCCGCGTGGGAAACAGCACGGCAACGTCAATCCCTTCCGTGTCCATCGCCTCGAGTTGGACTTCGCCGGTCCAACCGCGCGCCGCGTGATCGCGGTAGATGCCTTGGTTCTTTTCGTAGTTGTGACCTTTGTGTGGGGTGCCGCGCGTGCGCAGGGTGGCGGGGGAAACGTTCGGAAAGATCAAGCCCAAGTCGCGGACATTCTCGGATGTTCTGCCGCGCGGGGCTTGTGATCGGAACTCCGGCGCGATGTAGCGCTCCCACAGATCGGGCGGCTCCATGATATGCATGTCGCTGTCGAAGACTTTGAATCCGTTTTTTGCCATGGATTACTCCATCGATTTGCTGCGGGCAGTCAGCGATTGTTCCAATTTAGAGAGTAATGCCGCTAGCGGTTGTGTGTCAAGCTTCTAATCCAGCCGTGTTCCGAGTCTCGAGTTGATCTGAAACCCGAGACCTAGACCCTAAACTATCCGCGGCGGCGGTTGCGCGATATCGGGCTACGATGCGGACATTAAACGGACACCGTAGAGCTTGGACGCT
>Ga0209887_1000729_pt1 | contig 10075 bp, 8 predicted proteins | sample GWRWN1_30_40_FD_187230 | JGI IMG/M metagenome (GOLD analysis project Ga0209887, IMG submission 187230) | Riverbed sediment microbial communities from areas with no vegetation in Columbia River, Washington, USA - GW-RW N1_30_40 (SPAdes)... | ecosystem: Environmental > Aquatic > Freshwater > River...
TCAACGCCGAGAAGGGCGTCCCCCAGGACATCCTGCTCCAGACGCTTGAGCAGGCGATCGAATCTGCCTATCGGCGCAACGCGGAAGCACCCGAGAACGTGGTGGTCAAGATCGACCCCGAGACGGGGGAGATCAGCGTCTACCGTGAGTACGAGGTGGTCGCCGGCGACACCGAAGTGACCGATCCCGAGCTCCAGAAGACCGTGTCTGAGGCGATCGAGATCGAACCGGGAGTAGGTGTTGGGGGGCGCGTCCGGATCCCCGAGAACGTGACCCAGGCTCAGTTGGGCCGGATCGCGGCCCAGACCGCCGGACAGGTATATCGCCAGCGTCTGCGCGAGGCGGAGCGAGACGTGGTCTACCACCAGTACGTGAGCCGCGAGGGCGAGATCCTGACCGGGGTCGTGACCAGGACCACCGAATCGGCCGTCGTGCTCGACATGGGCCGCGGGGTGGAGGCGGTCCTATCGGTCAGCGAGCAGCTTCCTGGTGAGCACTACCGGATTGGACAGCACCTCAAGGTGTTCGTTCTCGAGGTGCGTCGGACCACGCGAGGCCCGGTGCTGGTTGCCAGCCGCACCCACCGTGGCTTCCTGCGCCGCCTGATGGAGATGGAGATCCCCGAGATCTACAACGGGTCAGTCGTGATCCGCGGCATCGCACGCGAGGCCGGGAGCCGATCCAAGGTCGCCGTCGAAAGCCGCCAGCCAGGCGTGGACGCCAAGGGCGCGGCGGTGGGGCAGCGGGGGACGCGGATTCAGGCCATCGTGGCCGAGCTGAACGGCGAGAAGGTGGATGTCGTGCTGTGGAACGAGGACCCGTCCCAGTTCGTGGCCGAGGCGCTGTCTCCGGCCGAGGTTATCGAAGTACGGATCGACGAGGAGCACCGCATCGCCAACGTCATCGTCCCCGAGCGCCAGCTGTCGCTGGCCATTGGCCGCGAGGGCCAGAACGCCCGGCTGGCGGCCAAACTGACCGGCTGGCGAATCGACATCCGCTCTGACGCAGGCGTGGCGGCAGCCGGAGCCGGCGGAGCGCGCGTCGCCCCGTCGTCTGCGGACGGCGCCGACGGCACGGAGGGTGCCGACGGCACGGACGGCAAGGAGGCCCACGAAGATGCCCAAGCGCCGGCCTGATCGACAGCCGCAGCGCACGTGCGCCGTGTGCCGCCAGGTGCGAACCAAGCGTGAGATGCAGCGCGTCGTGCGCACCGCGGACGGACAGGCGGTGACCGACCCCTCGGGCCGCATGCCGGGACGGGGTACCTACGTATGCGCCGATCCCGCCTGCCAGGCGAGCGCGGGACGCGACCAGGCCATTGCCCGCGCGCTCGGACTGAGCGGGGGAGCCCATGCCGCCTCGTAGGTACACCCAGCAGCGCCGCGGCCCACGGCCCCCGCGCCGCCGCGAATCGACCAGCGCCAGCGTCGAGACCCCGACTCTGCCACGCCCCAGCGGCCCGGTGGAGATCGGCACCTCGATCGTGGTTCAGGACCTGGCCGAAGCGCTCGGCATCAGCACCGCGGCGGTGATCAGCGAGCTCATTCGCAACGGCATCTTCGCCACCATCAACCAGTCCATCGACTACGACACCGCGTCCCTGGTGGCGGCCGAGCTCGGGTACGAGCTGGTCGAGCGGGGCGCCGCCGAGAAGACCGCGGCCGACGCACAAGAGCTCGTCGCGCCGGGCGCCGCCGCCGAGGACGGCGTTCGGATCACGCCCTGGGGCGAGGACGCTCCCGACGACCTGGTCACCCGCGCCCCGATCGTGACCGTGATGGGTCACGTCGACCACGGCAAGACGAGCCTGCTGGACGCCATCCGCAGCACGGCGGTGGTCGCTCGCGAGGCCGGCGGCATCACTCAGCACATCGGCGCCTCGGAGGCGGTCCACGGCGACCGGCGCATCGTGTTTCTCGACACGCCAGGCCACGAAGCGTTCACCGCCATGCGGGCCCGCGGGGCCCAGGTCACGGACATCGCCGTCATCGTCGTGGCCGCCGACGACGGCGTCATGCCACAGACCCGCGAGGCCATCGACCACGTTCGCGCCGCCCGGGTGCCAATGATCGTGGCCATCAACAAGATCGACAAGCCGGATGCCAACCCGGATCGGGTCAAGCAGGAGCTGGCCGACATGGGGGTTCTGATCGAGGAGTACGGCGGAGACGTCATCGCGGTCCCGGTATCGGCCAAGCAGGGGACCGGCCTGGACGATCTGCTCGAGATGATCGGTCTGGTGGCCGACCTGCAGAACCTGAAGGCCAACCCCAACCGCGAGGCGTACGGCACGATCATCGAATCCAAAGTCGACAAGGGCCGCGGCAACGTCGCCACGGTGCTGGTCCAGAACGGCACGCTCAAGGTCGGGGACGTGGTGACCGTGGGGAAGACGTATGGGCGGGTGAGGGCCCTCCAAAACGCCGCCGGACGGCGCGTCCGCCAGGCCGAGCCCGCCATGGCGGTCGAGATCCTCGGGCTCCAGGGCCTGCCGGAGGCAGGCGACCAGCTCCGGGTGGTGGCTGACGAGAAGGCGGCCCGCGACGCGGCCGAGGTCGTCGAGCGCCACGGACCGGGCGGTGACGGGCGAGGACCGACCAGCCTGGAGGACATCAGCGCCCAGATCCAGAATGCCGAGGTCAAGGAGCTGCGGGTGATCCTGAAGACCGATGTCCAGGGCTCGCTAGGCGCCATCCGCCATGCGCTGGACCGGCTCAGCACCGGCGAGGTCCGGATCAACATCCTGAGCGAAGGAGCCGGGGACATCAACGAGTCCGACGTCGTCCTGGGCGCCGCATCGGGCGCAGTCGTGGTCGGCTTCAACACCAAGCTGGACCCTGGTGCCGAGCGGGCGGTGGATGCCTCCGGCGTCGACGTGCGTCTGTATGAGGTCATCTACAAGCTCACCGATGACATCAGCCTGGCCCTCCAGGGGCTCCTGACCCCCACGGAGGTCGAGCAGATCGAGGGTCATGCCGAGGTGCGGCAGGTGATCAAGGCCGGCAAGGCGGGCCAGGTGGCCGGATCGTACGTGCTCGACGGCCGAATCCTGCGCGGAGCCCAGGCTCGACTCATGCGGGGCGGTCAGCTGGTCACCGAGACGCGGATCGAGTCGCTGCGGAGGTTCAAGGACGACATCCGCGAGGTGGCGGCCGGATTCGAGTGTGGGATCGGGCTGGCCGGATCGCCGGAGATCGCCGAGGGCGACGTGATCGAGTGCTTCCAGATGGTGTCGGAGGCGTCCGCCTGAGCCTCAGGAAGGGGACGGGAACCCGGTGAGTCAGCGCACCGACCGCCTGGACAGCCAGATTCGCGCCGAGCTGATGCAGATCCTGCAGCGCGAAATGAACGACCCGCGGCTCGGCTTCGCCACGGTTACCCGGGTCGACACCGCACCCGACCTCACCCAGGCACGCGTCTGGGTGTCGGTGTACGGGCCTGACCAGGACCAGACCAAGACCCTGATCGCCCTGACCGATGCCGCTGGCTGGCTTCGGCGCCGGCTGGGGGAGCGCCTCAGCATCCGACATATCCCGCGGCTCGAGTTCCGGGCCGATGAATCGATCGCGGACGGCGACCGGGTCCTCAAGCTGCTGCGCGACCTGCACGCCGCCGAGGACGAGGGCCGATGAAGGAGGTCGTCGATGCCCTGCGCGGCGCCCAGCGGATCACGGCCATCGGTCACGAAAACCCGGACGCCGACACGCTGGGAGCGGCGCTGGCGATCCGCAGGGTGGGGCTGCGATACGGAGTCCTGGCCGAGGTCGTGATGGCCGATCCGGTGCCGCCCTACCTCCAGTTCCTGCCGGGCGTGGCGGAGGTGCGAACCGCCCCCGCCCTCGAGCCCGACCTGGCGGTGGTCGTGGACGCCGGGGATCTGGCCCGCGTCGGACGGGTAGCCACCGATCACGCCGACTGGCTGGCTCGGGCGCGGATCGTGAACATCGACCATCACGTGAGCAACCCCGGGTTCGGGGCGGTGAACATGGTCGACCCGGATGCGGCCTCGACCTGCGAGATGGTGACGCTTCTCCTGCCCGACCTAGGCGTCGAGCTGGATCCGGAGCTGGCGACGGTCCTACTAGCAGGGATCGTGAATGACACCCACACCTTCGCCCATCCCAACGTCACTCCCCGCACCCTGCGCGTGGCGGCGTCGCTGGTCGAGGCCGGCGCGTCGTTGGCGGCCATCCATCGCGCGATCTACGCCGAGAAGCCGTTCGCCACCCTGACGCTGTGGGGCCGGGCGCTGGCCGGGGTCGCGTCGGCGAGCGAGGGGCGGGTGGTCCACGCCGCGCTGACGGCGGCCATGATGGCCGAGACCGGCACCTCGCTCGACGCGAGCGAAGGGTTCATCGACCTGCTCGGACTGGCCCGCGACGCGGACATCGTCCTCCTGTTCAAGGAGCAGGCACCGGCCGTCACCCGGGTCAGCATCCGGACCTCGGCCCGGGCCGATGCGGTGGCGGTCGCGGCCGCATTCGGAGGTGGGGGGCATGCGCGCGCCGCCGGCTGCACGGTCGAGGCGCCGTTGGGCGAGGCTCGCAACCGCGTGCTGGCGGAATGCGAGCGCGAGCTGAAACGCGCCGATGATCGGCGTCCTTAACCTCGACAAGCCGGTCGGCCCCACCTCCCACGACATGGTCGGCCTGGTGCGCCGCTTGAGCGGGATGCGGCGCATCGGTCACGCTGGCACCCTGGATCCGTTGGCCTCGGGGGTGCTCCCGATCCTGGTTGGCGGCGCCACCCGGCTGAGCCAGGAGCTGACGGCCGGTCCGAAACGATACGACGCGGTTGTGCGGCTTGGATTTCGGTCGGCGACCGACGACGGGGAGGGGCCTGTCGAGCCGGGTGGAGCGCCGCCCGGCGTGGAAGCGGCCGAGGCCGCACTGGGTGGGTTCGTGGGCAGGTTCCAGCAGCGCCCGCCTGCGTTTTCGGCCCGTAAGCAGGGTGGCCGGACGGCCCACCGAGCGGCCCGTCGCGGAACCGCGTTGGACCTGCCAACCCGCGAGGTGACGGTGCTTTCCCTGCGGCTCCTGGACGCCACGGCTGGGGACGGGTGGCTCGACCTCCACCTCGACCTGGAGACGGGCCCGGGAACGTACGTGCGGTCAATCGCCCGCGACCTCGGCGAGCAGCTCGGGTGCGGCGGCTACCTGCATGCGTTACGACGTACCGGGGCGGCCGGGCTCATGGCGAGTGACGCCCGGACACCGCCCCAGCTGGAGGCGCTGGCGCGCGAAGGCCGGCTCGACGAGGCGCTGATCCCCCTCGAGCGGCTCATCGACCTGCCTCAGCTCGTGCTCGACCAAGAGCAGGCCCGCCGCTTCAGGAACGGCGGGGAGCTGCCGAGGCCCGGAGTCGGCCGAGTGTTGGTCCGCGGGCCATCGGGCATCTTGGGCATTGGCCTGCTCGCCGACGGAGTCCTCCATCCTCAGAAGGTCCTGGCCGAGTCGTCGGCGTGACCGAACCCGCAGCCGATCGGGTGTTGACCCTCGCCGAGGCAGCGGCGCGGGATTCAACCCGCCCGGTGGCCCTGGTGCTTGGTGTGTTCGACGGGGTGCACCGGGGTCATCGGGTCCTGTTGTCGGCCGTGCGCGAGGCCGCCGCCGCCCGCGGCGCGCGCCCGGTGGCGCTGGTGTTCGATCCGCCCCCGATCGAGGTCATCCGGCCCGGTCACGGGGTGGAGCGCCTGGCGCCCCTGTCGGAGAACCTGGCCCGCATTCGGGAAGCCGGCGTGGACCCCGTCCCGCTCCGATTCGACTCCTCGGTCCGCGATCTGCGGCCTGAGGCGTTCCTGGAGGCGCTGACGCCTGGGTTGCGGACCGCGGCGATCGTGATGACCGCCGAAACCGCGTTCGGGCGTGACCGAGCCGGCACGCCATCACGGATGACCGAGATCGGCGCCGAGCGCGGGTTTGAGGTCGTCCTGGTCGACCCGGAGGTGGACGATGGGCCGATTTCGTCGACCCGAATCCGACGGACTCTGGCGGAAGGCGACATTCCCGCCGCCGCGCGGCTGCTGGGCCGCCGCCCGTCATTGAGTGGCGAGGTGGTCCGCGGCGACGGACGCGGACAGGGCCTTGGCTACCCGACCGCGAACCTGGCATTTCATTACCGTCCCGCTCTGCCCGCGTTGGGCATCTACGCTGGTCTCGTGCCCGGCACTCGCGGCGCGACGGGCGCGCTGGTCAGCGTCGGGCGCCGCCCCACGTTCCACGACCAGGGCGACGTCGTCGTGGAGGCCAACCTTCTCGACTGGAGTGGCGAGCTGTACGGCCAGCATCTCCGGATTGAGCTCGTCGGGCGGCTCCGCGACGAGCGCCGGTTCGAATCCCCGGCGGAGCTCACCGCCCAGATGCGGCGGGACGAGGTCGCGGCACGAGCGGCGCTGGCCGGGATCGTCTGATACGATGCAACGAACCGACAGATTGAAAGTGGAGGAACATTTGCCGCTCGACCCGGCTACGAAGGTCGCCGTCGCCACCGACTATGCAACGCATGATGGCGACACGGGATCTCCCGAAGTGCAGGTCGCGCTCCTGACCGAGCGGATCAAGTCACTCACGGAACATTTGCGCAGCTACCCCAACGACAACGCCTCGCGCCGCGGGTTGCTCAAGCTCGTCGGCCAGCGACGCCGCCTGCTCGCGTATCTCGTCCGCACGGACGTGGATCGCTACCGCGCGGTGATCGGCCGTCTCGGCCTGCGCCGGTAACGTCGTCATTCAACCCGTGACCCGGTCACGCCGGGTCCACCTACTCCCGCATCGACCGCGATGCACCCCCTCCGAGCCGCGCCACCCGCACTGGGTTGGCCGCGCCGGACATATCACCACATGGGAGGACATTCTTGGCTATCAAGGTTGAAACAGAGATCGGCGGGCAAACCTTCTCGCTCGAGACGGGCAAGCTTGCGGAGCAGGCCGATGGAGCGGTCCTGGTCCGCTACGGCGACACCGTACTGCTGGCCACCGCCGTCTCGGCCGAGCCCCGCGAGGGGATCGACTTCTTCCCGCTCACCGTGGACTACGAGGAGCGGATGTACGCCGCGGGCAAGATCCCCGGCGGGTTCATCAAGCGCGAATCGCGCCCGTCCGAGGCCGCCATCCTGGCCATGCGGCTGACGGACCGCCCGATTCGACCCCTTTTCCCGAAGGGCTACAAGAACGACGTCCAGATCGTCCTCACCGTCCTGTCGGCCGACCAGGAGAACGACCCCGACATCTTGGCGGTGAATGGCGCCTCGGCGGCCCTGTCGGTCAGCCCCATCCCGTTCATGGGCCCCGTCGGGGCGGTCCGGGTCGGATACATCGATGGCCAGTTCGTGGCCAACCCCACCAACAGCCAACTCGAGAACAGCACGCTCGACCTGGTCGTGGCCGGCACGCGCGACGCGATCATGATGGTCGAGGCTGGCGCGAAGATCCTGCCCGAGGCCACCATGCTGGAGGCCATCACCTGGGGGCATGTCGAGCTCCAGAAGTCGATCGAGCTCCAGGAGAAGCTGGTGTCGAGCGCCGGCGCGCCCAAGCGCACGCCGTTCTTCGGCCCGCGGGCGGAATCCATCCCCAAGCTGGGAAGCGCGCTCGGCCGCCCCGGCACCGAGTTCGTAATCCTCGATCTCGAGACCACCTCGATGAAGCCGGAGCACGGCTACATCGTCGACATCGCCGCCCTGCGGGTCCGTGATGGCGAGGTCGTCGATCGATTCGAGTCCCTCGTCAACCCGGGCCGCTCGATCGTCGGCCACCAGGTCCACGGCCTGACCGACGAGGACGTGGCCAAGGCCCCCACCGCGGCTGAGGTGCTGCCGCGTTTCGTCGAGTGGGTCGGCAACGCGCCGGTCGTGGCGCACAACGTGAGCTTCGACCTGCCGTTCGTGCTCCGTCACCTCCCCAACGACGTGCGCTGGGAGCCCAGCGCCGTGTATGACACGCTGGAGCTGGCCTACCAGCTGTACCCCGATGCAGGGAGCTACAAGTTGGCGGACCTCATGCGCTTCATCTTCGGCAAGGACCATGGCGCCGCCCATCGGGCGATGCCTGACGCGGAGGCCACGGCCGAGCTGTTCATCAGCCTGACCAGCGGTCTCGTCGAGCGGCTGGACGCCATCCGGGCCGACATCGCGGCCGAGGTGCGCCGCGGCAGGGAGGCCTACAACCGGGCCGAGCAGGGCCAGGCCCTGGAGGACGTCCGGCGCCGCCATGGCATCGGCTCACCCCTGATGGACGTCCTGACCAAGGCCACCGTCAGAGAGTTGGTGCTGTCGGAGAACATCCGCATCGATGGACGTGACACGACCACCATCCGGCCCATCTCGGTGGAAGTCGGCGTCCTGCCCCGGACCCATGGGTCGGGGCTGTTCACGCGGGGCCAGACCCAGGCCCTGACGATCGCGACCCTGGGTCCGTCGAGCGACGTCCAGCGCCTGGACACCATCTCTCCGGAGACCGAGAAGCGGTACCTGCATCACTACAACATGCCGCCGTACTCGGTCGGTGAATCCAAGCCGATGCGGGGGCCCGGCCGGCGCGAGATTGGTCACGGCGCGCTGGCGGAGCGGGCCCTGATCCCGGTCCTGCCGTCGGTCGAGGAGTTCCCGTACGTGATCCGGGTGGTCAGCGAGGTCGTGTCCTCGAATGGCTCGACCAGCATGGCCAGCGCATGTGGCAGCACCCTGGCGTTGATGGACGCCGGTGTGCCGATCTCGGCCCCTGTGGCCGGGGCGGCCATGGGCCTGATCACCGATCCGGACACCAGCCGCTATGCGGTCCTCACCGATATCACCGGTAAAGAGGACATGTACGGCGACATGGACTTCAAGGTGGCAGGCACCGCCGAGGGCGTCACCGCCCTGCAGATGGACATCAAGGTGGCGGGAATCACCACTGAGATCCTGCGCGATGCCCTGGAACAGGCGCGCATCGCGCGGTTGTCCATCCTGGACAAGATGACAGCCGTCATCAGCGCCAGCCGATCCGAGCTGAGCCCGTACGCGCCGCGGATCACGACCATCAAGATCCCGGTCGACAAGATCCGCGACGTCATCGGCGCCGGCGGCAAGGTGATCCGCCAGATCACTGCCGAGACCGGGACCCAGATCAACGTCGAGGACGACGGGACGATCCAGATTGCCGCCGTATCCGGCGAGGCCGGCGAGAAGGCAGTCCGCTGGATCGAGGGCCTGACCCGCGATGTGGAAGTCGGGAAGGAATACCTGGGCAAGGTGACCCGGATCATGAACTTCGGGGCCTTCGTCGAGATCCTGCCCGGCAAGGAAGGCCTGGTCCATATCAGCCAGCTGGCCGATTACCGCGTCCCGCGGGTCGAGGACGTGGTGGCCATCGGCGACGAGCTGATGGTGGTGGTCACCGAGATCGACCGCATGGGCCGCGTGAACCTGAGCCGCCGGGCAGCCATGGAGCGGCACATGGCACGCTCGGGCGTACCCGCCGGCGCCGGTGCTGACACGGAGCGCTCGTAAGCAGCGGCGTCCCCGATGAGCGGGGAGGCCGATCTCGCCGCGGTCGCGGCCGAGGTCCGGGCCTGCACCCGCTGTCCGCTGGCGACCGGTCGCACGCTCGCCGTCCCGGGCGAGGGAAACGCGATCAGTGACGTGTTGCTGGTGGGGGAGGGTCCGGGCCAGCGCGAAGATGTCACCGGGCGTCCCTTCGTGGGCCCGGCCGGGCAGCTGCTGGAGGAGCTGCTGCATGCCATCGGCTGGCAGCGGAATGACGTGTTCATCACCAACGTGGTGAAGTGCCGGCCGCCGGGAAACCGCGACCCGGAGCCATCGGAGATCGAAGCCTGCTCCCCCTACCTGAACCGCCAGGAGCACGCCCTCGACCCGGTCCTGGTGGTGACGCTCGGGCGGCACTCGCTGCAGCGTTATCTGCCCGGGGCGCGCATCTCCGAGGTGCACGGGCAGCTGCGGCGTGCAGGCGGCCGGTTCGTATTGCCGATGTACCATCCCGCTGCCGCGCTGCGGTCCTCGGGCCTCCGAGAAACGCTGGCGCGCGATTTCCGTGGCCTGCCGGGGGCGCTGCTGGCGGCTCGTGACGCCCTCGCGGCG
>Ga0209887_1000731_pt1 | contig 10058 bp, 12 predicted proteins | sample GWRWN1_30_40_FD_187230 | JGI IMG/M metagenome (GOLD analysis project Ga0209887, IMG submission 187230) | Riverbed sediment microbial communities from areas with no vegetation in Columbia River, Washington, USA - GW-RW N1_30_40 (SPAdes)... | ecosystem: Environmental > Aquatic > Freshwater > River...
TGGGTCACGTAGATCGTGGTGACGCCGAGCTCGCTCTGCAGGCGTGAGACCTCGGCCCGCATCTGGACGCGCAGCTTCGCGTCGAGGTTGGACAGCGGCTCGTCCATCAGGAACGCCTGTGGCTCGCGGACGATCGCGCGACCCATCGCGACCCGTTGACGTTGCCCACCCGAGAGCGCCTTCGGCTTGCGCTGGAGGTACTCCTCCAGCCCGAGGATCTCGGCGGCCTGCAGGACGCGGCGATCGATCTCCTCCTTGGGCAGCTTGCGCAGCTTGAGCCCGAACGCCATGTTGTCGTAGACGCTCATGTGTGGGTACAGCGCGTAGTTCTGGAAGACCATGGCGATGTCCCGCTCCTTCGGAGGCACGGCGTTGACCACGCGATCGCCGATCGCGATCGTCCCGCGGGTGACGCTCTCCAGCCCCGCCACCATCCGCAGCGCGGTCGTCTTCCCGCACCCGGACGGCCCGACCAGCACGATGAACTCCTCGTCCTTGATGTCGAGCGAGAGGTCCGAGACGGCGGTCGTGCCGTCTGCGTACACCTTGGAGACATCCTCCATCACGATCCCGGCCATCTGACTCCTCCCGTGGCTCGCGGTCCCGTGGTTGACGCCACTGCGACTCGACCCCATTCAACCCCAACAGCGGAGCCCCGGTCGAGTCGTTCCCGATCAACCGCTCGAGATAGCGGGCTGCACCTCTCGCTCGCGGCGTCGGGAGATCCGGACCCCGAACTCGCGCTCGCGTTCGTCACGCGCCTTGCGGTAGTCCTCCAGCGCGGCGTCGATCGAGTCCGGCACCGCCTCCGCGCCCAGAGGTCGGAGCAGGTGCGCGCTCATCTTCTCCAGCTCACGCCGTACCATCTCGTCCTTCCCCTTCTCCCGCTTGGAGGCGAGCCACAGGATCCAGTCCCAGAAATGCTGGTCGATCGCATCGAGCGTCTCGCCGCTTACGACCCAGGGGGGCAGCGACTCGTACGGCTCGTCGGGGAAGATGAGGTCCACCTTGACGGGCCCGCTCAGCATGAGCATGTAGCAGGGATAGTCGCTGATCCGATCCCACTGCTGCGCGAGGGGGTCGAGATCGGCGACCAAGGTGGGGAGCGCGCCAGCCACCACGTCGAACCGGTCGGTCACCACGATGAAATCCCAGTCCGACAGCCCCGTCGCCGACCCGTCGGCGCGCGATCCGACCAGCTCGACCGCCCGGATGCCGGAGTGTCGGAGCAGGGCGCCCTCGACCGATGCCGCGATGTCCTCCATGTCGGCCGACAACCTACGATGTCGTGTGTGCAGGAGATCGTCCTCCTCGAAGGCGACCTCACGACCCAGGACGTCGACGCGATCGTCAACGCCGCCAACTCGACCCTGCTCGGCGGCGGCGGCGTCGACGGGGCGATCCACCGAGCCGGCGGACCCTCGATTCTCACCGAGTGCGAGGAGATCCGTCGAACGACCTTCCCCGAAGGGTTGCCGACCGGACGCGCCGTGGCGACCGGAGGAGGGGACCTCCCCGCTCGGTGGGTGATCCACACCGTAGGACCCGTCTACGCCGCATCCGCCGATCCCCCGGGCGAGCTGGCCTCCTGTCACACGGAGTCGCTCCGGGTCGCCGACGAGCTCGGGGCGCGCAGGGTTGCCTTCCCCGCGATCTCGACCGGGGTGTTCGGCTACCCGATCCACGAGGCGGCGGGCGTCGCGGTCGCGGCCGTTCGGGGCGCCGAGACCGCGGTGGAGGAGGTCCGGTTCGTCTTGTTCGGGCGGGAGGCGTTCGAGGCGTTCGAGCGGGCGCTCGCGCGCTGAGCGCACGCTCCGGTCGTTCGGCACCCCGCTGCTAGGATTCTCATCTGCATGAGCGACGTAGCGACGGACCTGACGACCTCGAGCGGCCTGGCCGAGCACCTGGACGACGTGCAGGTGGTCGACTGCCGTGAGCCGTACGAGTGGCAGGCAGGCCGGATCGGGGGCTCGATCCACATCCCCCTGAACACGATCCTGGCGGGTGAGACCGGCGAGCTCGATCCCGAGAAGACGACGGTCGTCGTCTGCCGCTCCGGCAACCGCAGCGAGCTCGCGACCCTGATGCTGCGGGCGCGCGGGTTCGACGCCTACAACCTCGAGCACGGTCTCGAGGAGTGGGCCGAACAGGGCCGGCCGCTCACGACGCCCGACGGCGCGGCCGGTCACGTCGCCTGATCGTTCAGCCCGAACGCCAACGCCGGTAGACCGGGTCACGGTCCGTGCCCTCGTAGGTCGTGCCCACGGCTTCCTCCACCGAGAGCGCGTAGAACGCGAGCGGCGTGGGCGTCGCTCGGGCGAACTCGATCGCGGCCGGATGGTCGGGCGAGATCTGCTCCATCCATCCGCGGACGAGGAACTCGCCGCCCACGCCGTCCGGGTTGTCCATCGGTGAGTGCAGCGCGTACCGAGCGTCGCGGGCGACCTCCCGCACCTTCGGGCTCTGCCGGCGGAACCGGACCATCAGCAGCCCCGCCGCGACCCAGGGCTCGACGGGATGGACGCGAGGGCTGCCGTCTCGACGCAGGGTGGCGTGGAAGCAGACGCGGCCGTCCAGCCGGTCGCGTCCGAACGCGGCCAGCGGTGCGTCCGCCCGCTCGAACTCCGCCCACGTCGCCACCGGCTAGGCCTACCCTAGGAACGTGGCCGATGTCGAGGGCGCCCGGCGGGCACTCGAGGACGCGCTCGGCGCCGGCGAGGTGCTCTCGGACCCGCTGGCGCTCCGCCTCTACGCGCGTGACGCCTCGATGGTCGAGGGCGGCTGCGCGCTCGTCGCGTTCCCCCGGTCGCGCGACGACATCGTCGCGTGCGTCCGCGTCGCCGCCGAGCACCGACTGCCGGTCGTCCCCCGGGGTTCGGGGACGGGGCTGGCCGGGGGCTCGACGCCGATCGGCGACGCCCTGGTCGTCGTGACGACGAAGATGACGGACATCCTGGAGATCCGCCCGGAGGACCGCCTGGCCTGGGTCGAGCCCGGCGTACCGAACCTCGACCTCGCGAACGCCCTGCGCCCGCACGGGTTCACGTTCGCGCCCGATCCGTCCTCGCAGCAGACCTCGTCGATCGGCGGGAACGTGAGCACGAACGCGGGCGGCCCGCACTGCCTCGCGTACGGCGTCACGTCGAACCACGTCCTGGCGCTCGATGTCGTCCTCGCGGACGGCGGCGTCGTCCGCCTGGGCTCGGAGGCTCCCGAGGCGGCCGGGTACGACCTGCGCGCCGTCATGGTGGGCAGCGAGGGAACGCTCGGGGTCGTGGCTGCGGTGTGCGTCCGGCTCACGCCGCTCGCGCCGGTGACGCACACGATGCTCTTCGACTTCACCTCGGTCGCCGATTGCGCGGGCGCCGTGACCCGGATCATCGCCGACGGCGTCGTGCCCGCAGCGCTCGAGATGATGGACCAGGGCATCGTCGTTGCGGCGGAACGGTTCGCGCACGCCGGCTACCCCACGGACGCGGCCGCGATCCTGATCGTGGAGGTCGACGGCACCGCCGCTGCCGTGGAGGCCCAAACGGTGGTGGTCGAGGCTGCGGCCGAGGTCCACCGCGCGCGCAGCGTCCGGGTCGCCGCGGACGAGGTCGAACGCGCGCTCATCTGGAAGGGGCGCAAGAGCGCGTTCGGCGCGGTCGCCACGATCGCGCCGCATTACCACCTGCACGACTGTGTCGTCCCCCGGACGCGGCTCGTCGAGGTGCTGACCGGCATCTACGAGATCGCCGGACGCCACGAGCTGGTGGTCACGAACGTCTTCCACGCCGGCGACGGGAACCTGCACCCGCTCCTCTCGTTCGACCGGGGCGTGCCCGGGACGCTCGAACGCGTCCTGCGCGCGAGCGAGCAGATCGTCCGGCTGTGCGTCGACGCGGGCGGGGCGCTCTCCGGCGAGCATGGGATCGGGCTCGAGAAGCGCGACTTCATGCCGCTGGTGTTCTCCGCCGAGGACCTTTCGGCGCAGGCCTGCGTTCGGTCGGCGTTCGACGCCGAGGGGCTGATGAACCCGCAGAAGGTGCTGCCGGACGGGGCCCGGTGCGGCGACTTCGCGATGGCCCGGGGCTCGGACGCCGGCGCGGTCGCCGAGGACCTTCCCGAGGGCGCATGGATCTGATCCATCCGGCCTCGAAGGCGGGCGTCGTGGAGGCGGTCCGCGACGCGAACGCGACCGCACGCCGCCTGCTCGTGGTCGGCGGTCGGCGGCACGTGGACAAGGGCAACCCGGCCGAGGTCGAGGCCGAGCTGTGGACGACCCAGCTCGACCGGCTGGTGGCGTACGAGCCGGCCGAGATGATCGCGGTGGTCGAGGGCGGGATGCGGATCGGCGAGCTCGACCGGATCCTGGCGGACGGCGGCCAGGAGTGGCCGAGCGACGCACCCGCGGACGCGACCGTGGGTGGTGTGCTCGCGAGCGGCGCGTCGAGCCCGCGACGGCTCAGGGTCGGCGCGCTCCGCGACACGGTCCTCGAGGCCGAGACCGTGACGGGAGACGGCCGCCTGGTACGCAGCGGCGCGCGGACCGTGAAGAACGTGACGGGGTACGACCTCCACAGGCTGGTCGTCGGCTCGCTCGGGACGCTCGGCGTGATCGTGCAGGTCGCGATCAAGGTGCGACCGCTCCCCCACGCGCGACGGACGCTCCGGTTCGCGGGCGGCCTCCCGCTCGCGCACGAGCTCGTGGACGCGGTGCACGGTTCGACCGCCGTCCTCGCGACGCCGGGGGCGGTCGAGCTTCGGCTCGAAGGGTGGCCGGAGGAGGTCGAGGAACAGACCACGACCGCCCGGCGCGTCGCCCACGCGACCGCCGAGGACGACGCGCCGTTCCCGCTCGATCGCCCGTGGGAGGCGATGCCGGTCGTCGTGGAGGCCGCGGTTCCGCCTTCGAGGCTCGACGCGACGATCGTCGGTGTCGCGTGGGGCGCGCTCGCCGGCGTCGGGCTCGCGTGGGTCGGGCTCGGGTGGCCGAACGGCGAGCTCGTGCAGGTCCGCGACCGCGTCCGCGCGATCGGTGGGATCGCGCCGATCGTCCGCGGTCCCGGAGGGCTGGGGGACTCGCCCGTGGCCGCGCCGGAGGTGCAGCGCCGGCTGAAGCACGCGTTCGATCCGAACGGGGTGCTCGCGCCGGGCCGAGGCTGGGAAGCTGCCGAGGCCTAGGCTGTCCGTTCTCTAGGATCTGGCGACACTCGCGAGATGGGCTCGCCTTCCGGAAAGAGGAGCGACGATGGTCAGGACTGAGGGGTTGACGCACATCCATCTGCGGGTCAGCGATCTAGGTCGATCGCTCGCCTTCTATCAGCAGGTGTTTGGGATGGAGGAGATGTTCCGGGAGGGACCGAACATGGTCTTCCTCAGGACGCCTGGCCGTCGCGACACCATCACGCTCAATCAAGACCCTGACCAGGACAAAGCGAGGGTGGGAGACAGTGGCGGCATTACTCATTTCGGCTTCAGGCTGGCGGAGGACGCTGACCTTGAGCTGGCGATCCAAGAGGTGCGCGGAGCGGGAGGGAAGCTCGTCAGACAGGGGGAGCATTCTCCGGGCGAGCCATACGCGTACGTCACCGATCCGGATGGCTACGTGATCGAGCTGTGAGCGTTGCCTTCAGAAGTGTCGTGAACTCGGGGACAGGACAGCCTAGGCGAACGCCTTCCGCAGCCGGGCCCCCGCCTCCTCGAGCGTCTCGACCCGCTTGCAGAACGCGAATCGCACCAGATGCGTCCCGAGCTCCGGGCGGGAGAAGAACGACGACCCGGGCACGACCGCGACCCCGACGTCCTTCGTCAGCCGGTTCGCGACCTCGACGTCGTCGCCCATCCCGAGGTGCGACACGTCGGCCATCACGTAGTAGGCACCGCGCGTAGGGTGCGACCCGAAGCCCGTCTCCTCCAGGATCCGCAAGAGCGTGTCGCGCCGTTCGAGGTACTCGAGCGCGAGCCGCTCGTAGAACGACTCGGGCATCCCGAGCGCGACCACCCCGGCCTCCTGCAGGGGCGCCGGCGCGGCCACCGTGAGGAAGTCGTGCACCGAGCGGATCCCGCCTGTGAGGGCCTCGGGGGCGACGATCCAACCGACGCGCCACCCGGTGACCGCGTACGTCTTGGAGAGCGCGCTGATCGTCACCGTTCGATCCTCGAGCCCGGGCACAGAGCCCGGCGGTACGTGGCGGAACCCGTCGTACGTGATGTGCTCGTAGATCTCGTCGGTGAACACGACCACATCCCAGCGCTGACACAGCTCCGCGATCACGCGGAGCTCTTCGCGCGAGAACACCTTGCCGGTCGGGTTGTTCGGCGTGTTGATCACGATGCCGCGGGTCCGCGCGTTGAACGCCGCCGCGAGCTCGCTCTCGTCGAACGTCCAGTCCGGCGGCGAAAGGGTCACGGTGCGAGGCACGGCGCCGGCGAGGATCGTGTCGGGTCCGTAGTTCTCGTAGAACGGCTCGAACACGACGACCTCGTCGCCCGGGTCGAGCACACCGAGCAGCCCGGCGATCATCGCCTCGGTCGAACCGCACGTGACGGTGATGTCGCGCTCGGCCTCGACCCAGGACATGCCGTACCGCGTGCGGTAGGTCTCGGCAATCGCGGCGCGGAACGGCTCGGCGCCCCACGTGATCGGGTACTGGTTGATGTCGTCCGTGATCGCCCGTCGCGCCGCCTCCTTGATCTCCTCGGGCGCCGGGAAGTCGGGGAAGCCCTGCGAAAGGTTGATCGCGCCGTGCGCGACCGAGAGCCGCGTCATCTCGCGGATCACCGATTCGGTGAACGAGGAGGCCTTGCGCGATGGACGGATCTTGGACACGACCAGGCGATGATACGCAGACCGAGGAGGCGACTCTGGACGCCGCGGTTGTTTAGGCGAGAACCCCCCTGGCTATTAGCTGGAGAGGGAGAGGAGGCGCGAGATGGACACTCGAAGGATCGCCACCTTCACGGGCTGGCTGTGGATCGTCACCTTCGTCACCTCGATCCCAGCGCGGTTCATCTTCTATGCCCCGGTGCTGGATGAGCCCAACTACGTCACCGGAGCTGGCGATGCGGCGTGGGCGCTCGTGGCCACGGGGGCGGTGCTCGAACTCTTCCTCATCATCGCGAACGTCGGGACGGCCGTGGTGCCCTACTCGATCCACAAGCGCGTGAACGAGCCGGGCGCTCTCGCCTATGTCACGGCCCGTGTCATCGAGTGCGTCTTCATCGCGATCGGGATCGTCAGCATGCTTGCGATCCTGACCGTGCGGCAGGACGCCCCGACTGGCACCGATGCCGCCCTCGGGCAGGGACTCGAAGCCGTCTATGAGTGGGCGTTCCGTATCGGCCCCGGCTTCTTCGTCGGCGTCGGGAACGGACTGATCCTGGGCTGGCTGATGTACACGTCCGGCTTGGTACCCCGAGCGATGGCCATGCTCGGCCTCATCGGCGGCCCCCTGGTCTGCATCGCGGGGATCCTCGTCATCTACGACGTCATCGAGGCCAGCGGCCCCATTCAGGGTGTCATGACCATCCCTGAGGCCCTCTGGGAGTTGTCGCTGGGTATCTACCTCGTCCTGAAGGGGTTCAGGCCGTCTCCGATCCTGGAGGAGCCTCCCCGAGTCATTCAGGAGCGCAACGTGGGCGTCGCCTAGAGCAACCATGAAGGCGATCGTCCAGGACGAGTACGGCTCGGCCGAGGTCCTACGGGTGGAGGACGTCGAGACGCCGGTCGCGGGTCGCGGGGAGATCCTGATCCGCGTCATCGCAGCGAGCGCGTTCATCGGCGACTGGCACGTGATGACCGGCACGCCGTACGCGATCCGTCTCGTCTCCGGGCTGGGGAAGCCCAAGCAGCGGGTCCGAGGTCAGGACGTCGCCGGCGCGATCGAGGCCGTCGGCGACGAGGTCACGGCGTTCCGCCCAGGCGACCAGGTGTTCGGCGTTGGCAACGGGACGTTCGCGGAGTACGCGACGGCACGGCCCGATAAGATCGCTCCGAAGCCTGCGAACCTCAGCTTCGAGGACGCCGCGACGGTGCCGACCACCGGGTGCACGGCGCTCCAGGGCATCCGCGACGTCGGGAAGGTCCGGTCGGGGCAGAGCGTCTTGGTCATCGGGGCGGCGGGAGGCGTGGGGTCGTTCGCGGTGCAGATCGCCAAGGCCTTCGGCGCACACGTCACCGGCGTGTGCAGCACATCGAAGGTGGAGCTCGTGCGGTCGATCGGCGCGGACGAGGTCATCGACTACACGCGCGAGGACATCGTCAACGGGACCCGCCGCTACGACCTGATCTTCGACACGGCAGGCAACCGCGAGGTCTCCTATCTGCGACGGGCCATGACCCCGAAGGGGACGCTCGTCCTCGCCGGTGGCGAAGGAGCCGGACGCTGGCTCGGGATGGGTCGCGTGGTGCGCGCGAAGGCGATGTCGCTGTTCGTCGGACAGAAGATGACGAACTTCCTCTCGCGGCCGAAGGCAGCAGACCTCACCACGCTCAGGGAACTCATCGAGGCGGACAAGATCAGGCCGGTGATCGGGTCCAGGTACCCGCTCGGCGAGGTGCCCGCGGCGATCGCCGAGATCGGGGCCGGACACGGTCGCGGAAAGGTCGTCATCACTATCTGATCGACCGATGCAAGGCGATCCCCCTTTTCGGCAGAGCGGGCAGTCGCTCCCGCCGGAACCGCCACCGCCCCTAACACACGCCACGGACTACAGCTCCGGTGACCCGACGCCGAAAGTACGAAGCGTGAAGGTGTGTCCGCATTGCGCCGAGGAGCTGCCGGACGAGGCGACCGTCTGCTCCAACTGCCACAAGGATCCAGCCTTGGCCCCGGATTGGAACGTGCCCGAGCGGCCCGACGAGACCTCGCTGCGGCGGCTCGGCGACGTGTTCGGACCGGACGGCGTTCTGCCGACCTCTGACCAGGTTCCCGCTGCTCCAACCAAACTCCTTGAATCCTCGGAGGCTTCGAGGATCCCGTCGAAGGTGTGGATGTCCCTCATTCTTGCCCTTGTCTGGGGGTTCGCCTGGGGGAGGATTCCGTGGCTGACGAGCCTCGCGCCATCCTGGGGGACTCCGATCGTCCAGGCGGCCGGCTACATCGCCGGGTTGATCCTCGGCATACGGGGTCGGGCGGAGGTGTCCCCGTCGGACCGGCGTGCGCAGATCCTCGGAAACACCGCGATCGCACTGAACGGATTTCGCCTGGCCTGGGCCGTGATGTTTGCGATTCAATATTTCTTGGTCATGAGGGGCTGATCGGGCCGAACGACATCGCCGACCCATACCCTCCCGGCGCCTTCGAGCACGTACCTCAACTCGGGCGCGACGCATGTGCTCATGCATGAGGGCGGCACAACCGATATTGCCTCCATGTACTTGGGCGGCCCGCTCGGCTGGGCGACTCTGATCTTGCTGCTGCGCGAGGCCGATCTCGAGGACTCCCGTGCGGCGAGGGCCGATGCGGAGGATCAGCACCTCCGTTATGAGGCGGCCATGCGTCGCGACGCGAAGCTGCGAGCGATCGGCTCGGAGGCGACCTTCTTCTCGGGCCTCGCGCGCATCGACGGGGAGTTCCGCTCGGTCCGGGTCGCGGTGACGCCTCGAGACTTCGTGGTGCTCGATGACTGGACGCACCTCGATCCCGAGACCGAGCTCGCACGCCTCGCGCGGGAGAGCATCACGGATGTGGTGATCGTCGACGAGAACGGAAACGAGGTCGCGGACCAGCTCCTCGACCCGATCCGTGAGCTCGAGACGTCCAAGGAGGAGCGCTACGCCGTGGTGCTGAAGCGGCACGACGCGAGTGGCCAGCTCCCGGGGGTCTCGTTCCTCTTCCTTTCCGGTGAGCCCGCGCTCGAGTGCCGTGACGACTATCGTCGCTTCATCCGGCCAGGCGGTTGAGGGCGTCTGTCGAATATCCCGCGGTGCGTCCAGCTACGGTATCCACCGTTCCCGGGTCGGTAGGGTTCAAGCGTGAACGAACCATCGCTCGAAGCGGTCGTGCTCTACCTTGCGGAGGACGGGATCCGGCATCTGTACCCGACAGGCCGGCAAACCGTAGCTGCGCGCT
>Ga0209887_1000732_pt1 | contig 10053 bp, 7 predicted proteins | sample GWRWN1_30_40_FD_187230 | JGI IMG/M metagenome (GOLD analysis project Ga0209887, IMG submission 187230) | Riverbed sediment microbial communities from areas with no vegetation in Columbia River, Washington, USA - GW-RW N1_30_40 (SPAdes)... | ecosystem: Environmental > Aquatic > Freshwater > River...
CCTCGGTCCGGGCTCGGTGGTTGGGGCGGGTGCCACGGTCACCGGTTCCGCGCTCGCGGAGTCGGCGCGGGTTCGACCCGGGTCGAACGTGAGCGGCGCACGGGTTTCCGCCGACCGGGAGGCGCCGGAGGGGTAAGGCGGGGAACCGGGCCGGCGGATGTGCTAGGGTGCGGCCCCGTTCGGGACCCCCGGAGTGCGATGAGAAAAGCGCTTGCGTTCGCCCTCGTCCTGTCCGTCGCGATCCTCCTGCCGGCGGAGGCCGGGCACGCCGCGGACTCGTTTCGGTTCTTCGGCTCCGGCTGGGGCCACGGGCTCGGGATGTCGCAGTGGGGCGCGTACGGCCTGGCCCAGCGGGGGTGGGGGAACGGGCGGATCCTGACCCACTTCTATTCGGGTACCAAGGTGGCACCGTCCCTCTCGCCGCCCGGCAAGCTCCGGGTGGGATTGGTCCAGGGCAGGCAGAAGGTGCGGCTGGCGCCGGCCGGCGGGCCGGCCGATCTGCGACTCGGCGACCCGGAGTCCGGTGAGGTCGTGGCCACCATCCCCACAGGCGAGGCTTGGACCGTGCTGGAGGCCGGGCAGGCCTACCGGATACTCGACGCGTCCGGAAACAAGGTAGGGGACGACGTCGGTAGCCCCGGGGTCAACCTGTACGCGGTCTACGGCAACGGCGCCCGCGTTTTGGTTCCCGAGGCCGGGCACGCCTACGGGCGGGGCTTCATGGAGTTCAACCTGTACAACTGCCAGTCCGGGTGCCGTGAGCGGTTGATCCTCGTGGTCGGGGCCGAGGAGTACCTCTACGGCCTGGCCGAGGTCCCCAGCAGCTGGCCGGTCCCGGCCCTCCGGGCCCAGGCCATCGCGGCCCGAACCTATGCGTTCACCAAGGCGGCCACCGGCGGGCAGAACCGAGTCGGGTGCAACTGCGCGCTGTACGCCAGCTCGTTCGACCAGGTGTACGCGGGCTGGGACAAGGAGGCCGGGCTTGACGGCGACCGGTGGGTGGGGGCCGTCGACGCGACCGTGGGGCAGGTCGTGATGTACCAGGGGCAGAGCATCCAGGCGTTCTACATGTCCTCGAGTGGAGGATTCACCGAGGACAACGAGAACGTGTGGGGCGGGACGCCGATCCCGTACCTGCGCGGCGTGTGCGATCCCGGCGACTACACGTCCGAAAACCCGAACGCCGTGTGGGACCTCTCGCTTCCGGCCGATCGGGTGACCCGAAGGCTCCGCCTCGGCATCGGGCCGGTCACCGGCTTCACCGACACGGTGCGAGGGGTGTCCGGGCGGATCGTCACCACGGTCGTCCACGGAGCGTCAGGGACGGCCGAAGTGAGCGGGTCCACGCTCCGCTCGGCCCTGGACCTTCCCGACGACCGGGTGTGGGTGAACGCGAACCGGCAGATCACCGGCAGCATCCGGCAGAAGTACGACGCGACGAACTGCCGGCCCGGGCTCCCGACGTCGCCGGAGGTGCCCGTGGCCGGCGGGGTGCGTCAGCAGTTCCAACGGGGCGCCATCTACTTCAAGGCCGAGATCGGCGCCCACATGTTGTCCGGCTCGGTGCTCGACTTCTACCTCAAGAAGAGCGGCCCGAAGGGGCGGCTGGGGTTTCCCACGAGCGACGTGGTGACCCTGAAGAACGGTGCCACCCGCGCCACCTTCGAGCACGGCAAGATCACGTGCTCGGCGACGGGGGCCTGCCGGGCGACCTGAGATCGGATCTCAGGCCGCGCGCGGCTCCGGCGCGTTGCTGGTTCCCCGGTACGCCTGGATGAAGCCCGACGCGATGGTCCGCGCCTGGTCCGCCGTTACCGTTGCCGGGCATTCCCAGAGCTTGTTCCACGCCGTCAGGGCGAGCGACGTGCCACTCGGCAGGTCTGGATACGGAGCCATGATCACCTTGTCCTGTGCATCGGCCACCGAGGTGAGGCGGCTGACGACCTCCTGCGGGAGGGCATCGGGGCCGTCGGTCCGGTAATAGATGAGGACGTAGGCGTGCTCCAGGTTGTGGACGGCCCGGGTCTCAGGTACGGGGGAGTCGTAGACGTGCGGTTCCCCCGGGAGCGGGCTCGGGTCGTGGCGGCCCGACGTGGCCGGGTGCTCCTGGTAGGTGTGGCTCTGGCCGGGCGACAGATGGAGACCGCCCGGCGCGGACGCGGCAGGGGTCTGGAGGTCGCCGCACCCCGCGTCGCTCGCGGCCGCCAGGGCCGCCTCGGGGATGGGCTGGGGGCCCCCGACCCGCGTCAGCAGGAAGAAGGCGGCGAAGGTGACCGCGCCCAGCCCCCCCATCCACGTCGCGCGCTTGAGGGCCCTCCGTCGGCGGATCCGTCGAAGCGTCGTCTCCCTGGCCCGGCGGACCTGGTCCTTGCGCTCGGACCTGGCCGAGCGGGTCCGCTCGGCCGTGCCGGTGGTCGCCGTCCGATCGCGCTCGGCGCCAGCCGTCCCATCGCGCTCGGCGCTCGCCGCCGGACGGTGCCGCTGCTTACGCCTCTTCTTCGCCATCAGATCGGCGCCTGGACCTCGGGCGCGTTGCCTAGGTAGTCTCGGCCCTCGAACGGCGGGACGCCGTAGCGCGCGGTGAAGCCGAAGGCGGCGGCAAGCGAGATGCTGGAGCAGGTCTCGACGTGGTGCCAGGCCACGAGGGCCATCTCGGAGCCCCCCGGCAGGGTCCCCGCGGCTCCCTGGTCCGGATAGTCGTAGGGCGCCACGATGACCTTCAGCCCGTGGGCCGAGTCCTGGTAGAAGTCTTGGAGCTTGGCCAGCTCGTCGCCGGAGGCACCCGGCGCGTACCACACGACGGCCGCGCCGTGTTCCAGCGAGTGGATCACCTGGTCGATGGGAGGAGGGGTGGAGTACACGCCGCGGCTCCAGGGGGTGGGGTTGTGGGGACCCGACGCCGGCGGGACCGACGGGTAGGTCGAGAGCGGGGGCATCGTCGGCGGCCCCGGCGGCACCCCGATGTGGGCGCCATCCAGGGACTCGGGTTGGTAGGGACCGGCGTCCCGTACGTCGGTGCACCCCGCCGCCTTGGCGGCCTGGGGCGCCGCCGCCAGCAGCTGATCAGGGTCCTGGACCTCCGGCTGGGGGCGGAGCGCGTAGTACGCGGCGCCCGCGGCCACCAGGAGGACGACCAGGCCCAACGCGATCCACCGGGTGCGGCGGGAGCGGGCCATCCGGCGCTCGATCTCCAGTCGCTGCCGCCTGGCCTCCTCCTTCCGCTGGGCCTTGGTCTGCCGCTCGCTCGTGGGGCCTGCGGTGCGCCCGGTCCGTCGTCCCGCCACGTGCCTCCCTCGCCCGATCCGATGCTCGATCCCGATGCTCGAAGCGACTCCCAAGGATATCGGGAGGCCGGCCGGGCGCCGTTGCGCGCGTTCCCCGACCTCTCTTATGCTTCGGCCGTTCTTCCCGAGTGGACGCCCCGGAGCAGGCCGGGGCCGGTGCGAAGGGAGGCGCACGTGGCGACGACGATCGCCCCGACGTCGGGGCTGGATCGGTACTTCAAGGTCTCGGAGCGGGGATCGAGCGTACGCACCGAGATCATCGCGGGGCTCGCGACGTGGCTGACGATGGCCTACATCCTGTTCGTGAACCCGGCCATCCTCGGCAGCATCCCCGATCAGGCGGGCACGACGCTCCCCTTCGACCAGGTCCTCACGGTGACGGCGCTGGCGGCCGGCGTCATGACGATCCTGATGGGCGTGGTCGCCAACTATCCGTTCGCCCTCGCGGCGGGGCTGGGGCTGAACGCCTTCGTCGCCTTCACGCTGGTCGGAACGTTCGGCCTGACCTGGCCGGAGGCCATGGGCGTGATCGTGATCGAGGGCCTGATCATCGCGGCCCTGGTCCTGACGGGGTTCCGCGAAGCCGTGCTGAACGCCATCCCCATGGATCTGAAGCGGGCCATCGGGATCGGGATCGGACTGTTCATCGCCTTCATCGGTCTGGTGAACGCCGGCATCGTGGTCCACCCGGAGGCCGGCACGATCGTCACGTTGAACCCCGACCTGTCGACCCTTCGGATCCTCACCTTCGCGGTCGGCCTGGCCGTCACGGCCGGGCTGGTGGCCAGGAGGATGCGAGGTGGCCTGCTGATCGGGATCCTGTTCACGACCGTCCTGGCGATCGTGATCAACGAGGTCTGGGGCGACTCCCAGATCTGGACCGCCGTCGGCCCGGAGGTCGCGCAGATCCCGAGCAAGGTCGTCGCCACGCCGCACTTCGACCTGCTCGGGAAGTTCTCCATCACCGGGGTGTTCGACCTCGTGCCGTTCCTCACAGCGGTTGCGCTGATCCTGTCGGTCATGCTGTCCGACTTCTTCGACACGATGGGGACCGTGATCGGGATCGCAGGTGAGGCCAAGCTGCTCGACGAGCGGGGCCGGCTGCCCGGCATCAACCGCGTGCTGCTGGTCGACTCGCTCGCGGCGGCGGCCGGTGGCGCTGCATCGGCCTCGTCGAACACGACCTATATCGAGAGCGCGGCCGGCGTGTCGGAGGGGGGCCGGACCGGCCTGACGGCGGTCGTCGTCGGGGTGCTGTTCCTGTTGTCGATCTTCCTCTCGCCACTCGCGGGGGTCATCCCTCCGGAGGCCACGGCGCCGATCCTGGTGATCGTGGGCTACTTCATGATGACGGTGGTGAAGGAGATCGACTGGGCCGACGCGTCGGTCGGCATCCCGGCACTCCTCACCATGATCGTCATGCCCTTCACGTTCAGCATCACGAACGGCGTGGGCGCCGGCTTCATCTCGTACGTGGTGATCCAGGTCCTTCGGGGACGATGGGACAAGGTCCACTGGCTCATGTACCTGGTCTCAGCCGTCTTCGTCTGGTATTTCGTGCGCGGACTGCTGGCCTGAGACCGGCGTAGGGCGTGGGCGCGGCGGGCGCCCGGGAGCTGGGCTCCCGGGCGCCCACGCACGTCCGGGGTTCCCACGCGGCTCAGGCGAAGCGAAGGTGCTCGCCGAGGTCCAGGGCGGGCCGGGGCGGCGGGGTGCCCGCGGGCATGGGGCCGGCGGCCACCGCGCCGAGGGCGAACCACTCGTCGTCCATCGACAGGACCGCCCGGGTCTCCTCCTGGCAGAACAACGTCGAGGAGATCCAGCACGACGCGATCCCCTGGGCGTGGAGGGCGAGCAGGAGGCTCTGGATGGCCGCGCCTCCTGAGAGGAGGAACATCTCCTGCTCGGCGTGCGCCCGCTCCTCGTCCGGGTAGCGGTGGGCCCCCCGGAACCGGATCCACGGGACGATCAGCACCGGGGCCGTGCCGAGCAGCGTGTCGCTCCGGTCGATGCGGCGGGCGATCACGTCCTCCGCGACGCCGTCTCGCGCCAGGTCCTCCCGCCACGCCTGGGCCGTCGCCGCGAGCAGCGCCCGCTTGGCCGGCTCCCCGTCGAGGGCGGTGAACGCCCAGGGGCGCGTGTGGTGAGGTGCGGGCGCCGTGCACGCCGCCCGCACCGCCTCCTCCACGGCCTGGCGCGGCACCCGGCCCGGGCCGAAGGCCCGGATGGTGCGCCGCGCCGAGATCGACAGGAGCGGCGACTCCCGGAACATGTCCTCCTCCGGAGGGCGCACCAGCTCGGAGGCCGGCGACGCCGGAGCGTCCGCCTCGACGCCCCGGACGACCGCCCCCGGAACGCCGGAGGCCTTCCCCATCACCAGCCCGCTGGCCGCCGCCACCTCGTCGGCCAGGGCCACGACGGTCGCCTCGAGGGTCTTTCCCTCGTGATCGGGCCTGCCCCGAAGGTCGAGGACGGCGGGAAGACCCGCGCATCCGATGGCCACGTTCACCAGCCCTCGTCGCCAGGTCCGGCCGAACGTGTCGGTGATCACCACGCCGACCAAGACCCCGAGCGCCTGCTCCAAGTCCTTGCGGATCGATTCCGCCGAGCCGTCGGGGTCTTCCGGCAGGAGGGTCAGGAACCCCGGTGCGACGTTCGACGCATCCACGCCCGCGTTGGCGCACACGAACCCGTGCCGGGTCTCCGCGATCACCAGGTCCCCCCGGCGGGCCACGATGCGGCGGGCCTCCCGTTCGGCCCACGCCGTTCGCCCCTCGCCCTCGTCGGGCACGACCCGGCCCTCGGCCTTCGACACGACCTTCTGCGTGACCGCGACGACGTCGCCGCGCCGGACGCCGAGCTCCGCGAGCTTCGGCGCGAGGAGCGCGGCGAGGTCGTCCCCCGGACGGACCTCCGGGAGGCCCTCGATGGGGAGGATCTCGACGCGCACGATCACCGCACGAGGTCGAGGGCCGCGCGGGCAAGGCTCTCGGCCATCGCGTCGTCGGCCATGACCGTGTCGGTGACCGTGACCCGAACGCCCAGCTCCCGTTCGATGCGCGGGGCCAGATCGCGGTCGGCGTGGTCCACCACCCACCCTCCGATCAGTCCGCGGTAGCACTCCGCGGCGCCCAGGGCCGTCACCGCGTACCCCGCCGCCGGCATCAGCTTGTCCGCCATGCCGGCGAGCGGCGCACCGCCCACGATCGGAGACACTCCGACCGCAGCATCCCGCCTGGCGGCCACCGCCTGTTCGATCCCCGGCACGGCCAGGATCGGCCGGAGCGAGGCGATGGGATTCGACGGGCAGAGCACCACGGCATCGGCGGCCTCGATGGCCTCGAGCACCCCCGGCGCGGGGCGGGCGGCCTCGACGCCGTCGTACCGGATGGCCTTGACCTCGTCCCGGGCCCGGCGCTTCACCCAGTACTCCTGGAAATGAAGGTCCAGCTGCTCCCCGCCCGCCACCACCGTGACGTAGGTGGCGACCGGTTCGTCGCTCATCGGCAGGATCCGCGAGCCCAGGCCGAACCGGCCGGCAACGTGGGCAGTGGCCTCCGACAACGTGGCGCCGGCCCGGAGCAGGTTGGTCCGGTACAGGTGCGTGGCCAGGTCGAGGTCGCCGAGGTTGAACCACGCCTGCTCCGGGTCGAATCGCCGAAGCTCCTCCGTGGCCCGGAACGTCTCGTCGTGACGCCCCCACCCGCGCTCGCGGTCCATGGCTTCGCCCAGCCAATAGGTCACCGAGTCGAGGTCCGGCGACACGTGGAGGCCGTGCATCTCCACGTCGTCGCCGGTGTTGACGATGACGGTGACGTCCTCGGGCCGGACCGCGCGGAGCAATCCCCGGAGGAACTTCCCGGCGCCGATCCCTCCCGCCAACGCGGTCACTCGCATCGCGGATAGCGTAGTAGGCTCGCTCGCGATGGCGGAGGCGACCTCCCACCGGACCCGGCCCGACGGCTCGTCCTTCCCGCCCCAAGCGCTCACCCGCCGCGCCATGTCGCGCGCGGAGGCGGGCAAGGCGCTGTCGCTCCCGGAGGCCGAGGCGCTCCTCTCGTCACGGGGGCCAGACCTCGACCGGCTGATGGCCTTGGCGTCGCGGCTCCGCGACCTCGGCCACGGGACCACCGTCACGTACTCGCGCAAGGTGTTCATCCCGCTCACGATGCTCTGCAGGGATCACTGCCACTACTGCACGTTCGCCAAGCCGCCCGCGAAGCTGGAGCGACCGTTCCTCTCGCTCGAGGAGGTCGTGGCCATCGCAGAGGCCGGCCGAGCGCTCGGGTGCAGAGAAGCGTTGTTCACGCTGGGCGACCGGCCCGAGGAGCGCTACCCGGTTGCGCGCGCGTGGCTGGCCGAGCGGGGGTACCACTCCACGCTCGACTACGTCCGGGCCGCAGCGATCAGGGTCATCGAGGAAACCGGGCTCCTTCCCCACCTGAACCCCGGCGTGATGAGCTGGGAGGAGATGGCCCGCCTGAAGCACGTGAGCGCGTCGATGGGCCTAATGCTCGAGACCTCGTCCGATCGTCTCATCGAGAAGGGTGGGCCGCACTTCGGCTCACCGGACAAGGTCCCCGCCGTGCGGATGCGCACGATCGAGGACGCCGGCCGGCTGGCCATCCCGTTCACCACCGGCATCCTGGTTGGCATCGGGGAGACGCTTCGAGAGCGCGCCGAGTCGCTGCTCGCGATCCGAGAGCTCCACCGCTCGTACCTCCACGTCCAGGAGGTCATCGTCCAGAACTTCCGGGCAAAGCCGGGCACGGCCATGCACCGGGCGCCGGAGCCGGAGGAGGAGGAGTTCCTGGCCGTGGTGGCCACGGCCCGGGTCCTGCTGGGGCCGCGGATGAACGTGCAGGCCCCGCCGAACCTCTCGGATCCCGCCATGCAGCTCCGCCTGCTCGATGCCGGGATCAACGACTGGGGCGGGGTGTCGCCCCTGACGCCCGACCACGTGAACCCGGAGAAGCCATGGCCGGCCATCGAGGTCCTGGCGGCCCGAACCGCGGAGCGGGGGCTGGAGGTCCGGGAGCGACTGACCATCTACCCCGAGTTCGCCCGCCGCCCCGACCTCTACCTCGCGGGGAAGATGCGGCGGCCGGTCGCCGCCCTGATGGGCGACGACGGCCTGGCCGCCCCGGAGAACCTGCCCCAGCCCATCGCCTGGCAGGACCCGGAGGTCCAGTGGAAGCCCCGGTCCATCGATCTCACCTTCGCCAAGGGTCCCGGCGCCGGCCTGCGGCATGACTCGGCCGTCGTGTACGGGGACTTCGAGGTGCTCGACAACGAGGTGACGAGGTCGTGGGCCCGGCGGGAGGTAGTCCCGGCCCGTATCGACGCCGACGTCAAGGCGGCCCTGCGAAGAGCGGAGCGGCATCAACCGGTCACCGACGTCCAGGCGCTCGCGCTGTTCCAGGCGGACGGGCCGGCCCTTGAATCGCTGTGCCGCGTGGCGGACGAGTTGCGCCGGGATGCCGTCGGCGACGAGATCACCTATGTCGTGAACCGCAACATCAACTTCACCAACGTGTGCTACGTGGGATGCCGCTTCTGCGCCTTCGCGCAACGGGAGGTCGATCCCGAGTCCTACACGCTGACGCTCAAGGAGGTCGCCGACCGCACGAAGGAGGCCGCGGAACGGGGGGCCACCGAGGTGTGCATGCAGGGCGGGATCCACCCCGACCTTCCCGGCACGTTCTACTTCGACCTCCTCGACGCGGTGAAGGCGGCCGCGCCGGGTATCCATATCCACGCGTTCAGCCCCATGGAGGTGCTGAACGGCAGCACCAAGTTGGGGATAACGTTCCGCGAGTTCCTCCAGGAGTGCCGGCGTCACGGCCTGGGGACCATCCCCGGGACGGCCGCCGAGATCCTCGACGACGACGTTCGCTGGGTGTTGACCAAAGGCAAACTCCCCGCGGACACGTGGGAGGAGATCGTCAGGACCGCGCACGCCTCAGGGCTCCGCTCCTCCTCGACCATCATGTTCGGGCACGTGGACGCCCCTCCCCACTGGGTTTTCCACATTCGGCGCATCCGCAGGATCCAGGAGGACACGGGAGGTTTCACGGAGTTCGTGCCGCTGTCGTTCGTGCACCAGAACGCGCCGATCTACCTCGCGGGACGGGCCAGGCCCGGTCCCACGATTGTGGAAAACCGTCGGATGCACGCGGTGGCCCGGATCCTGCTCGACGGCGCGATCCCCAACATTCAGGTGTCGTGGGTCAAGATGGGCGTCGAAGCGTGCCAGGTGATCCTTCAGGGAGGGGCGAACGATTTCGGCGGGACGCTGATGGAGGAGACCATCAGTCGGATGGCCGGAGCGGAGTGGGGAATCCGCATGGAGCCGTTGCAGTTCGAGGAAGCCATCCGTGCCATCGGCCGGGTCCCAGCGGAGCGAACGACCACGTACGGACGCGTGCAGCGCAACCGTTTCAACGTGCCGCGGATCGTGGACACGACCGAGCTCGCGGCACGCGCGCGAGCCTGAAAAACCCCCCGAAACGGGAGATTCCGTCAATCACCTTGACCTAGCTCGTCAATAGGGTTGACGGGCAAAATTCTGTCCGAAATGTCTTGAAACCTGCGGTTTCCTTGTCGAACATTCCATGCGGGAGACGTATGTGGAGGTGCACCAACAAATGAGGAATTCCCTCTTGTCAACGAGGGGAGGAATCCCTCAGAATCACAGGCGTGTGATTTGCGGGGGGAGAGAGCGGTGCATCACTACATCCCATGGCAAGAGCGGGCCCGCTGCCGAGAG
>Ga0209887_1000733_pt1 | contig 10039 bp, 13 predicted proteins | sample GWRWN1_30_40_FD_187230 | JGI IMG/M metagenome (GOLD analysis project Ga0209887, IMG submission 187230) | Riverbed sediment microbial communities from areas with no vegetation in Columbia River, Washington, USA - GW-RW N1_30_40 (SPAdes)... | ecosystem: Environmental > Aquatic > Freshwater > River...
GCCCGAGCGTCGTAGCACCGCATGGCGTCGCGACACCTCGGGGTCCCTTAACACGAGATCGGCGTCCTGGCGACCGATGACCACCTCCACGCCCAGTTCGACCCGCCGGCCGGCCTCCGGACCGGTCTTGACCACAACCGCTGGCAACCCTCACCCCCTGGGGATTTCCGGATGACACCAACCACGGCGGTCGTACGCCTGGTCTTCGATATCGGTCGAGCGACAGCGGACCTTGAAATCGTCCCGTTCGAGGCGTCTGGGTTCTACTTTGGGCTTGGTGGTGCATCGCTCGTCCACGTTGGCTTGACTGCGGAGTCGGGCAGAGCGTGGGGGCTAGACAGTCACCGGTCGCGGCCCAAGAAGGAGACAATGCGTCCACCACCCGGAGCCCCCCTCGGCTTGGCGAAAGACCTGTTGAACGGTATCGACCCGCCCCGCCCTCCTGAGATGCTGGTGTTTCCTGACAGCGCGGAGCAGACGGGCGAGATCCGCGACTTGTTCGAGATCGGTTGGCTCATGGAAGCAATGCTTGGTCGGCTTGGCAGCAGATTCCGGCCGCGACCTGGAAGATGCTGGGCAATGCCGTCCCGCCGCCGATGGCCGAGGCGTGGGCGAGTCGATCAGGCGGGCCCTTCGAAAGAGCCTTCCCCAGGTGGCGGCTGGAAGCCGACCTTGAACTCCCGGCGAAGCCTCTCGCGCTCGGCCTCCTCGCCTCCCCGGATGCGCTGCGCGATGAAGCCATAGACCTCGGCCGGGTGCTCGACGGCGAGCTGCTCCAGCGACTGCTTCAGCACGTGAGCGTCCGCACCTTCGAGCACGTCGGACAACAAGCGGCTGAGGCCCAGGTGAAGCACCAGCTCCAGCAGGTCCTCGACGGTCGCGGCTTCACCCGTCACGGCCTCCAAGACCGGCGCGAAGGCATTCACGCGCCTGAACGTCGCGTCCCCGATCAGGACCTGCGGCACCGCGCCTCACCTCCTCCGTCTGCCCCTTGGCCAGGAGTGTACGGCTCGCCGTCCCCGCAGCTCCGTGCGGACAAGACTCACTTAGCCTGACCCGACAGGTTCGATTCCTGCCGAGGGCTCCACGAAACCCCCTTTGACTCGCGGTGAGTCCATATCGATCAGCGGTCCGTGTCGGGCTCCCACTCTCGCCGGGCTCGGACCCCTGCTAGTTGGTGGCGCCCTGCTCAGGCGGCCGGTCGTGGGCGGAGCGGAAAGCCGCAGCGCTCACGACCTGCGCCTCGCTCATCGAGGCGAAGAGGCTGGTCCCCAGCTCGAGGCGCTCCAAGCGGGAAGTGCAATCGAGGATCCGTTCGTCGTGGAGACTCCAGCCGAGCACGGTGACGTCGACCTCCGGAAGCGGCAGCCGAAGTTCTCGGAGACGGGGCGGTCCCGTAAGGACCGGCGCCGAGATTTAAGCGGTCCGACGCGATCGCGACCTCGCGATGCGGGCATCCCCGGATTCCTTAGGTGTCGTAGCCCGGCGGCAGCCTGGAACGACCGCAGGAACGGACCCGTGCGGTCGCTCTCGTGGAGGATGAGCGGAGACGCGACGACGAAGAGGCACCACGGCGAACGGTAGGCATCATCCTGGCTTCCGACCTGCATCGGCTGGTTCACCGCTGGCCTTGACGAGGCTCTCGGACGAGCCCTGGTGAGGGCCTGGGCTTGTTCGTCCTCAAACCAGGTCAGGTGCCTCCGACCAGGTCAACCAATGCGTCCCCGGTCCGTAGCGACGACCGGCCAGTGTACAAGCGGCTCTTCAGGCTGCTTTGACGCACCCAAGGCCTCGCGACCCAGCCCTCTGCCTACGTGCCGGGCGCACCCACTGCAAGGGCAACGGCTCCGATAGCGATGACACCAAGTAGAGCTACGACCACTCCCCATCGGATGAGCGCCCAACGGGCCTTAGCCGACAACTCGAAACCGCGGGCCTGCCCCACTTCCGCCCACACATCAGGGTGGTGCCGCTTCAGCCACACCAAACCACCAATGACGATGGGAGCAAGCAGGACGATGACAAGCACTCTCCATTCGAGGTGTTCTACAAGGGTGCCTTGGCCCCCTTCCTGTACGGCCGCCGACGAGGCTAGCGTGATCAGCACGATCGCGGTCACAAGGATCCGCGTCCAGTTGCGCTTCATGTGCTGCGTCCAGAGGCGCCGATATGCGGAGCTGAAAGCAGCGGGAGGAGACCAGCAACGACCGCGAGCCCGGCCACGATTAAGCCGGCGGCCAAGGAGGCCGCTGGTCCACTGATTCCCAGCACGTCCAGGCCCGTTTCGGGTCGCGCGAGCACGGGCCGCGATGGTACCGATGGGCTGCTCAGGAGGCGAATCGAAATTCTTGCACCCTTCAGGACCAGAATGTCGAGTCCTGACGTGTGAATGCCACGATCGCCAAGGAATCCGAGGAGCGCCCGAGGTCCCTCCCTCTGGCGTCCGTCAAGAAGGGAGCTCTCCAAGCCGACGTATTGCGTACTGACCATGCCTCTGGAGGCATCCGCCGCAGCATTGGAGGGAACACCGCGTCATGGCCATCCGAGTGTTGATTGCCGACGACAGTCAACATAGCCGCGAGGCCTTGAGGGCTCTGATCGGACTCGAACCGGACTTCGAACTCGTAGGGGCGGCTGTCGACGCCGAGGAAGCAATCAACCTCGCCAGCCAGCATGCCCCCGACGTCGCCATCGTGGACGTCCACATGCCTAGAGGTGGTGGCAGGAGAGCCGCGGAAGGGATCGCGCTCGCGTCACCCACCACGACCGTGATCGCCCTCTCCGCGTACGACGACGCCGAGAGCGTTGTGGAGATGTTCGAGGGCGGGGTGGGCGAGTACGTCGCCAAGGACGCACCGACCGAAGCGGTCATCGAAGCGATCCGGCGAGGGGCTCGCAGGCTGAAAAGGTGAGATCGGCTCGGGCGGACCCGGGCCGGCACAGTCGGGCTCACGAAGCCGGGCGGAAGGACTGATCAGGACCGTGTAGGGGCGGCTCGAGGTCGGCAAGCAGGTGCAGTGGAAGTGGGAGATTTACGACATCTCCATGACTGTTGCATTGGCCGCCAGCGTCGGCATCAGGGAGACTCGCGCGATGAGATCTCGCTGTCACCTTCGCCCCCGACCCGCGCCGCGCTCGGCCTTCGCCGGGTACCGCTTCCCGCCCGAGGTCATCACCCTGGGCGGTCCGGTGGTCCTTGCGGTTCGGGCTTTCCTACCGAGACGTCGAGGAGCTCCTGGCGGAACGCAGCATCGAGGTCGATCACGTGAGCATCTACCGGTGGGTCCAGCGGTTCGCGCCCGAGTTCGCGGAGGCCGCTCGTGCTCGACAGCACGTCATCGGAGATCGCTGGCATGTCGATGAGACCTACCTGAAGGTCGGAGGAACGTGGCGCTACCTGTTCCGGGCCATCGACCAGTTCAGCCACGTCGACGTGTATCTCTCACCTCGACGGGACGCCAATGCAGCCCGTCGCTTCTTCGCCCGGGCCGTCGGTCACACCCGGATCTCGCCCGTCGAGGTCACCACCGATCGGTACCGAGTCCATCCTCGCGCGCTCGACGAGCTGCTGCCGGCCTTCCATGACACGGAGGTCCATGCCAACAACGCGCTCGAGACCGACCACGGGCGCCTGAAAGCACGGCTTTGACCCATGCGCCGGGCTGAAGCGAGACCGTACCGCCAGGGTGATCGTCGCCGAACCGGACCCTGGAACCCAGGCGCTGGTCCATCGAATGCTGCGTCCGACGGAAAGAGCAAGTTAGTGCCGCCCGCCGAGGCGCAGGAAGTCGAACGAGGCGGACGAGCCCAGCTCGCCCTCGTGCCCTCGTGCCCTCGTGCCCTGGTCCCTCGTACTCTTGCGGTAACGATCGGAGAGGCCGATGCGGAGCACGTCACGAAGCTGCAGCGGCATCTCCATTGGCTCGTCTACTACCACGGCCAAGGCGAGCCCGAAGCCTATCTACCCGACGTCGTCGACATCACGCAACGCGACCTTCCGGCCGTGATCGACCTCGTCGAGCAATGGGAGCGGCGACTCCTACCTACAGGTCTCGCGGACGCGGTGTCGGCTTCATAGGAGGACCACAATTACGTGAACGCGGTTCGGGATGCCTTCGTGTATCTCGAGGAGACCCTGCGTGACGTAGGAAGCGTGCCGTCGACGAACGGCCCCTCGGGCGACCAGCAGACAGCGAATGGCGAAGTAGACGAGCGACAGCAGCATTGAGTGCCTCCTCCCGGGGGACAACGGCTCGCTCGAGAATCTCTCGCTCTTGCCGAACCACGCCCAATGCTAAGGCTAGGCAGTCGGGCCGGTTATGTTTCTTGACCTGGGAACGAAAGCGCTGCAATGACACTCGGACCACAGACAAACGCGGTTCTCACGATCGCTGTGAATGAACTCCGAGTGGCCGCAAATGCAGAATACGGACAGCTTAGACCAACCAGAGGGAGGTCCACGGCGATCTTCGATCGACTCTTGCACAGCAATCAACGTAGGACACCTGCCGGACAAAGACATCAGCTCATCGGCCGTTCTTGGACGGTCAAAGGTCTGCGGTCGAACGCTGAGGAGCTCGGCCCCGAGAGACTCATCGACGATGGCGCTCGCCACTGCCGTCTGTTCGCTATCGGCGCGGACGGCCCGTTCACGGATGACGCCCGTCCATGCCTGTAGGGCACAGAAACTCGGATTGGCCCCGTGACCAGGCACTTTGGTAGGTAGAGGCCGTTGCATCCTCAATGCGGGGCCGTCCTGGGGGAATCTCCGCGTGAGATTCGGCCCCGCGAGTCACATGTTTTCTCAACGTTCTGGGGTCACACGGAACCCCATGGCCCTCTCCGGGGGCGGTCGAGTGCTTCAGCGCATTCGGGGATCTGGGGAGGAATTGCGCGGCCCCGCCCCACCTCCTCCCCGCGAACCTAAGAGGCCCGGAATCCAGGCCTTGCCCGTTTCCGTGTTGAGACTCGCTCGGCAGCACCGGCCGATCAGGGGGCGTGGAGACACGGATTCGAATCCCGTTGGGACTGACCTCTTCCGCACCGGGATCAGAGCCTCTATCGACACCCCCAGCTTGCGTCCCGAGGTTGCTATTACACGTGGCACTTCAAGAATCAGCCTCGTTGTTCATGCCGCTCTGTTCCCCGGACCGCCCCGCGACCGATACGGGACCACCGCGGGACACATGTCATCAGGGTCGGCGCTCGACACTCCCGAACAGCCCGCTGACCTGTGCTTTCCCTCGTGGGGCGGGGAGGACTCGAACCTCCGACCGACGGATTATGAGTCTTACCGCCGTCGTGCTGGGCCGTCCATCTGATGCCGTCTCGTGTTTATCCCGCCCCAGGTCAGGAGACTCTCCGGGGGCCGTTCGTGTCGTCCTGTGCTTTCCTGTGCGTTCCCGTCCGGTAGCACGGCGGGTAGCACGGCGAGGGCAGACAAGTCCCAGCCGAGAGGGGCCCCACGATGATCCGGCCTCTGGAGCGGCTTGAGCCGGGCCAGTGGCATGAGGTCGTCTCCCTTCCTCCGGTGCCGGAGCATCAGGGCGTGTCCCGGAGCCTCCCGAGTCCGTCCAGGATCAGATCGAGCGCGAACTCGAACTCGACCTGGTCATCGCACCAGCCCAACGTGGTGTCATCGTCGTGGCTGATCTCCGTGACCATCTCGGTGATGTGGGGGTACTCGCCGGCCATCTGCCGGAGGAACATCGCCATCGCGTCTGAATCAAGCTCCTCCGAGTCGTCGTACAACTCCTGTGTGAACCCCAAGGCGCGGCTGCCCAAGGCGTGCATCGCGTGATGTGTCAAGTCGATCGAGAAGCCGGCCTCCCGAAGAAGTCCAATCAGGGAGTCGAAGTATCGCAACATCGCGGGACTGACGTTGGTTCGCGACTCCATAAGCCGAGGCGCCCAGGGGTGGCGGAGGAGGATCTCGCGCGCCGATAGCACCCTCTGACGCATGGCCGTCTTCCAGTCGGCGGAGCGTACATCGATCTCGCTCACAACCTCGTTGATCTCGCCCATCACGACGTCGACCATGCCGTCCAGCATCTCGTCCTTGTTGGATAGGTGCTTGTACAGCGCCATCGGCACGACGCCGAGTTCCTGAGCGATCCTGCGCATGCTGAGTGACTCGACACCGCCCTGATCGGCCAGGGCGACGGCGGCGCGCAGAACCCTCTCCCTGCTCAAGGGCACGCGGGGCTGTGCGCTGACGTCGATCTGGGTGGCCATCCGCCCACTCCTCCAGGTGCGAGGCAAGCCTCCGAGCGAGCCGCCCTTCGCACTTGACAAGTGTACGACGTACACTTATAGTTTGCCACGGTGTACAGTGTACACCCACCGGGCACTATGAGGCTGCTGGCGCCATGACACGCGCAAGAGAGGAGACCACGTTGAAGGCGATCACGGATCACAGGTACGGCTCACCTGATGTTCTCGACCTCCAGGAAGTCGATAAACCCATCGTGAATGATGACGAAGTCCTGGTACGGGTCCGGGCAGCTTCCGTCAATCCCCGTGACTGGCACATCATGAGAGGCCTGCCGTACATCGTGCGCCCGCAGCTGCGCAAACTAAGGAGCGGTGTTCTCGGTAGCGACGTGGCGGGGCAGGTCGAGGCGGTCGGCAAGGACGTGACGCGGTTTCGCCCGGGTGATGAGGTATTCGCCCATGTCTTGACGGGTGGCTTTGCCGAGTACACGTGTGTGTCGGAGGAGTTCTTGGGGCTGAAGCCGGCCACCCTGACGTTCGAGCAAGCGGCCGCCGTACCCCTGGCCGCCCTGACCGCCTTGCAGGGTCTGCGCGATCACGGACGGATCCAGTCAGGGCAGAAGGTGTTGATCATCGGTGCGTCGGGGGGCGTGGGGACCTTCGCCGTCCAGATCGCGAAATGGTTCGGAGCTCACGTGACCGGCGTGTGCAGCACGAGGAACGTGGACATGGTTCGCTCGATCGGCGCGGACCACGTCATCGACTACACCAGGGAGGACTTCACCCAGAATGGGGAGAAGTACGATCTCATCCTCCAGTTGGCGGGGACGCGCTCGCCGTCAGAGTGCAGGCGTGCGCTCACCTCCAAGGGGACGCTCCTGCTCAGCAGCGGAGAATCGAGCGGTCGCTGGATCGGACCCCTGGGTCGCATCATCAAGGCGGTCCTCCTGTCGCCGTTCGTGAGCCAGCGGCTCGCCCCGTTCGAAGCGAAACGGAGCAAGGAGGACCTGCAGGTCCTGAAGCAGCTCATCGAGGCAGGGAAGGTCATGCCGGTGATCGATAGGACGTATTCGCTGAGCGAAGTCCCAGAGGCCATCCGGTATCTGGAAGAGGGTCACGCCCGAGGAAAAGTCGTCGTCACCGTGTGAGACGCGGAGCGCCGGTCGGGTCAGGGCGCGAAGGGAGGGCCGAGATCCTGAGCGACGGGATCGAAGGCCGTTAGGCCGAGGCTGTTGATGGATAAGGCCGACACGCTAGTGAAGCTCTCTGGGGAGCATCGAGGCTTGCTCAACGCGGGACACACGCGTACGCTGCCCAGCTGGTCAGGACCGTCGAGAACCACGAGCCTCGGGTCTTCTCCACCTCGTGCCTAAGGCCGTGGCAGCCATCGGCCGATTACCGGGAACCATCGAGGATCGCGCCATTGTGGTGACGATGCGACGCCGGACAGTCGAGGAGCTGTCCAGCGGCTCGTCGTGAGGCCGTTATTGAGGTCCTGTGTAGCCCTGTGCGTTCCTGTGTGTTTCGGTGCGTTCCCGTTCGGGAGCACGGGGGTAGCAGCGGGCCGCGCGACCGGACGGAAATGGCCTCCTGACCTGGGCTTCTGGTGGGGCGGGGAGGACTCGAACCTCCGACCGACGGATTATGAGTCCGCTGCTCTGACCGACTGAGCTACCGCCCCTGGTTGGAATGTACCGCGCTTCCAGCCACCGGGGAGGACAGGAATCCGCAAACCCTTGGGGGCCTACTGTCGCGTACCACTAGGCGGAGGGTGGGGCCGATGCTGGCAGGCTTCCGTGATTCTCGTGCTCCCAGCCCGCACGTGCAGGCGCGGGTGGAGGAAGTCAGGACCTACCTCGAGGCCAACATGACGCATGACGTGGACATGATCTCGGTGGCCCAGCAGGTCGCCCTCAGCCCCTTCTACCTGACCCGGATATTCAAGGCCCAGTACGGGGTTCCTCCCTACCGGTACCTGATTCGGCTCCGCATCAACTGCGCGAGCGAGCTCCTTCGCGACTCCGTACTTTCGGTGACCCAGATCTGCCATCGCGTGGGGTTCAACAGCCTCTCCCACTTCATCACGACCTTCCGCCGCCATGTGGGCATGAGCCCGACGCAGTATCGGCGGATGAACGACTGGCAGCGGGACGTGGGCCGGTACGGGCCGAAGACGGAGGCCGTTCTCAAGCAACCCCGGCGCCACGACTTCTGATGGATCCCGTGACCGCCCGGCCACGGTCGGGAACGTCGTGGAGTGTCTCGACGTTTCGAGTGGCTCCGGGGGCGAGACTCGAACTCGCAACCATCGGATTAACAGTCCGCCGCTCTGCCGATTGAGCTACCCCGGAACGACGCCCACGGAGTCTACCAACGGGCCTCCGCGCCCCTTCGGCATGCCGCGATCCGATAGGCTCTCCCGACCACCGACCGAAGGAGCGATGCGATGAAGTTCGTGATCGGCGTGATCCTCGGGTTCCTCATCGGGTACCAGCTGGGGCGGAGCGGCGAGAGCCTGGCGGGCTCGGCCGGCCGGTTCAGCCAGTCGGCCGTGCAGCGGGCCCGGAGCACCATCCAGGCCCGGATGGTGAGGGACGGGGAGGCCGCGGGCTAACCCCGCCGGCCGGCTACTCCAGATAGTCGCGGAGCTTCTGCGACCGCGAGGGGTGCCGGAGCTTCGAAAGCGTCTTCGACTCGATCTGCCGGATCCGCTCCCGGGTGACCCCGAACTCGCGGCCGACCTCCTCGAGCGTCCGAGGGTGGCCGTCGAGGAGCCCGAACCGGAGCTGGATCACCTTCTTCTCCCGCTCCGACAGGGTGTGCAAGACGGCCTCCAACTGCTCCTGGAGCAGGATGAACGAGGCGGCGTCCACCGGGACGACGGCTTCGGAGTCCTCGATGAAGTCGCCGAGGTGGGAGTCCTCCTCCTCGCCGATGGGGGTCTCCAGCGACACCGGCTCCTGCGAGACCTTCAGGATCTCCCGGACCTTCTCCGCGGGGATGCCCATCTGCCGCCCGATCTCCTCCGGCGAGGGCTCCCGCCCGAGGTCCTGGAGCAGTTGGCGCTGCACACGGACAAGCTTGTTGATGGTCTCCACCATGTGCACCGGGATGCGGATGGTCCGGGCCTGGTCGGCGATGGCCCGGGTGATGGCCTGACGGATCCACCATGTTGCATAGGTCGAGAACTTGTAGCCCTTGGAGTAGTCGAACTTCTCGACCGCGCGGATGAGCCCGAGGTTCCCCTCCTGGATGAGGTCCAGGAACAACATGCCGCGTCCCACATATCGCTTGGCGATCGAGACGACGAGACGGAGGTTGGCCTCGATCAGCTTCTTCTTGGCCAGCTGGCCGTCCCGCTCGACGCGGCGGAGGAAGTCCTCGAGGTCCCCCTGGGCCTTGGGCTTCCAGCTCTTGGGGATGCGATCGCGGCCGATGCCCTCGACCTTGCCGAACTTGTCCTGCTGGTGCTCGCGGATGGCCACGACCCGCTCGACCACGATCCGCAGGCGCTTGCCGTCGACTTTGCTGTCCTCGATCTCCTGGAAGTCCCACAGCTCCGTGGCGAACTCGCCGGCCTCGATCCGCCTGGCCAGGTCCACCTCCTGCGCGGCCGTGAGGAGCGGGACCTTGCCGATCTCCTTCAGGTACATCCGAACCGGGTCGTTGGTCGGCGCCTTGAGCAGGTCGACGTCCAGGCGGGCGGCCACGCCCGGCTCGACGAGGTCGTCACCGGGGACCTCGATGACCTCGATGCCCTCGTTCCGGAGGTGCTCCTCGACCTGGGTCAGGAACTCCTCGACCTGCTCCGGGGTGAAGTCATCGA
>Ga0209887_1000734_pt1 | contig 10021 bp, 7 predicted proteins | sample GWRWN1_30_40_FD_187230 | JGI IMG/M metagenome (GOLD analysis project Ga0209887, IMG submission 187230) | Riverbed sediment microbial communities from areas with no vegetation in Columbia River, Washington, USA - GW-RW N1_30_40 (SPAdes)... | ecosystem: Environmental > Aquatic > Freshwater > River...
AGCGGGAACGCTCGCGCGTCGTTGAGGAACGAGTCGTCGCACTCGGTGACGACCGGCATGATCACGTCGGAGCGACCCTGAGCCGGTTCGCGTTCGGCGATCCACCTGGCCGTCGTGTCGTAGGCCAGACCGATCGCGAGGCTCGAGGTGATCACGACGGGCGAGTGGAGGAGCCCCCACTCGTTGATCTGATCGATGCCGATCAGCTCGCCGTAGCCGTTCACGATCGCCGTGCCGGCGTACACGCGCTCTCGCCACGGGTCGCCCGGGTGCGGCCAGATCGCGGTGACGCCGGTCCGTGCGACCGAGGGTTCGTCACGGACGACCGTCGCATGGCCGACGCTCACGCCGTCCACGTCGGTGATGGCGTTGCGTGGTCCCGGGCCGATGCGCCCGATCACGACCCCGAGGTCACGCGCGCGGGGGCCCATGGCTCCGCGAATCTAGCACGGCGCCCGTTCGCGCAGGATGGGGGGACGACGGCACGAGGGCGACCGGAAGCTCGGGCGCGAGACTCGGGCCGGGAGAAACTACAGCTAGCTCCCACCCCGCTCGCCCAGGTACCGGCCCGCCACCTCGACGAGGCCGGCTCGGATCGATCCGTAGACGTCGCTCGAGGGCAGGTGGCGTTTGGGCGCCTTGGCCACGAAGGTGTAGTTGGGATCGCAGACGTTGGCGACGGGGCTCTCCGCGATCTGCGACACGAGCTGGTAGGCGTCGAGCGTGTCGAGCCCGTGCTCCTCCGTCAGCCAGTGCACCAGGTCGCCGTGCGCGATTCGGAAGGCGTCCTCCAGCGGACGGGCCGACCCCGTCGACATGATGTGGTCGTCGTTCTCGAGGCGCGGCCAGGGCGTGGCCCGGCCCTTGATGAGGTCGACCACCAACACGGTGTCCATCGCGGCCTCGACCGCGACGCCGCACGTCTCCCCCTCGCCCTGCCGGCAGTGGCCGTCGCCGAGCGAGAAGAGCGCGCCATCGACGTTCACCCCGAGGTAGCAGGTCGTGCCGGTCCGCATCTCGGGGGTGTCCATGTTGCCGCCGTGCGCGTCGGGGACGAGCGACGAGCGCGCCTCGCCACCCGCAGGTGCCACGCCGACCGTCCCGTGCATCGGGTCGAGCGGGAGGTCCGTCGCGAAGTCGCCGTTGCGAGCCTCGAAGTGGACGATCCTCGCCGTCTTGTCGACGTCGTAGCGCCACACGAGCTCGGGGAGCGGGTCCTGCAGCGTCACGGTCCTCGTCGTGGAGGTCAGCGCCCCGAACAGCGGGAACGTCGTCGAGACGGCCCAGTCCCGAGACGGCTCGATCTTGACAAAATGCAGTGCGAGCGTGTCGCCCGGTTCGGCGCCCTCGACGTAGAAGGGCCCGGTCTGTGGGTTGAACGCCGTGATCTTCTGCGAGGGCAGGTCGTCCACGCTCTCGACGAAGCCCGCGAAGCAGTCGTCGGTCCAGACCTCGAGGACGTCTCCGGGTTTGACCTTCATCACGGGTTCGACCCCGCCGAAGGTCCACGCGTAGTCGCTGCGTTCGGGTCGGAAGCTCACGACGTTCAGATCGGCCATCACGCCTCCTCGGCAGATCGGTGACCCGATCGTAGACCCGGCCGCACGGGCCAGGCCAGGGGCATGCTTGAGGATCAGACCGCCGCTCGGACGACCCCCCAGAACCGGCCGAACAGCGCGCGGGCCCGCTCCTCGTGGCCGTCGATGAGGCGGTCGGTCTGGGCCTCGAGCTCCTCCCGAGTCGTGCCCCACGCCCGGACGCCCTCGTCGCCCGCGGTCTTCAACCACAGGTCGATCTCGGCGCGGTCCACCTCGAGGTGGAACTGCGTGCCCCACGCGATCTCGCCGTAGCGGAACGCCTGCGTCCGCACGAGGTCGCCGGTTGCGAGCAGCGTCGCGACCTCGGGAAGGTCGAACGTGTCCTCGTGCCAGTGGAAGACCACGTCGCCGTCCTCGAACACCGACATCAGGGGATCCTCGGCCGCCTCCCGCGTGGGGTGCAGCGCGTTGAAGCCGATCTCGCGCACGCCGGCCGAGTAGACGGGGTGGTCGAGCGCCCTGGCGAGCATCTGGCCGCCGAGGCAGATCCCGAGGTACGGGACGCCTTTCGTGAGCGCCGCGCGGACGTACTCGCGCTCCGTCTCGAGGAAGGGGTACTCGTCGGTCATGTCGACGTTCATGATCCCGCCGTAGACGACGACGCCGGAGACCTCGGACAGGTCGGGGAGCACCGCGCCCGTGTGCGCGAGGTGCTCGATCCAGGGGAGGCCCTCCGCGTCGAGGGTCCCCGGCACCACCCCGAACGTCTCCCAGTCGGCGTGCCCGACCAACAGGACCGGTCGCATGCCTCAGTCTAGCGGCAGCCCGAGCCCCGCCCAGCCGCGCCCGATCGGTTCCGCATGCGGGTGTCGCATCCGGTTCGCATCCGGGCCGCCCGGTCTGCCAGACTCCGCTCGACCGAGGAGGGCACGATGACCACGAAGACCGGCAAGTCCATGCGGCTCAAGCGGGTGGTCGACCCCGCCGGCGTGTCCGTGATCTGCGCGCTCGACCACGGCATGACCTCGCCGACGTTCCTCGAACCCCTCGCGGACATCGAGGCGCGGACCCGCGAGACGGTGGCGGGCGGCGCGAACGTGATCATGATGAGCAAGGGGATGATCCGTATCGCGGAGCCGGCGTTCTCGCCGACGACGTCGCTCGCGCTGCTCCTGTCGGCCTCCGCCGATCCCGGGGGTGACCGGCCCGAGATCGTGCAGATCGCGGAGGTGGAGGAGGCGCTCGTGCTGGGAGCCGACGCCGTGGTGCTCTTCACCGCGCTGGGAGGAGACACGGAGTCGGCGATGATCGACATCCTCTCGTCGGTCGGACGCGAATGCGCGGCGCTCGGCATGCCGTTCATCGCGGAGGCCGAGTTCCCCACCACGTACGCGACGGTCGAGGAGCTGAAGCACCAATACGGGTTCGAGTACCTGCGCCGGAACGTGCGGCTGTGTGCCGAGCTCGGCGCCGACATCGTGAAGACCAACTGGCCCGGCGACCCCGAGGGCTTCGCCAAGCTGGTCGAGGCGACGAACGGTATCCCCGTCGTGCTCGCGGGCGGCTCGCGGTTGGAGGACAAGGAGCTGCTCTGGCGGATGCAGGTAGCCGTCGAGGCCGGGGCGATCGGGTGCTCGGTCGGACGGAACATCTTCATGCACCCGTCGCCCGAGGCGATCACCCGCGCGCTCTCGCGCGTGATCCGCGAGCGGTGGAGCGCCGACAAGGCCCACGACGCGCTCCTCGAGGAGCTCGGACGGTGAGGGGCGCGGGGATGACCGTGTCGGCGTCGGGGGAGCGAGCGCGATGAGGGCCGCGTTCATGACCGACGTGAACGCGGTCGAGGTGCGCGAGGCTGAGGAGCCCAAGCTCGACCCGCGCGGCGCGATCCTGAGGGTCGAGGCCTGCGGTATCTGCGGGACGGACGCGAGGACGTTCTTCAACGGCGACCCGCGCGCGCCGGCGCCGTGGGTGCTCGGCCACGAGCCGGTCGGCGTGCTCCAGGAGGTCGGCCCCGAGGCCGTGCTCCCGCCCGGCGTCGCAAAGGGGGACCGCGTGTTCCTCGGCTCGATCCTCACCTGCGGCGAGTGCCGCTGGTGCATGGACGGGTTCCAGAACCTCTGCGAGCGCCACCTCCTCTATGGCTACGACCCCTTCCCCGGCGCCTACGCCGAGTGGGCGAGCGTGCCGCCGATCGCGACGAAGAACCTGATCCCCCTTCCCGACGATCTCCCCTCCGATCTCGCGACGGTCGCGGATCCGTTCGCCTGCGCGCTGAACGGCGTCGAGATGCTCGACGTCCGCCTGGGCGACACCGTGGTGATCCTCGGCACCGGGCCGATCGGTTGCTGGCAGGCGGTGATGTGCCGGGACCGAGGCGCCAGCCGCATCTACCTGACAGACGTGCAGCAGGACCGGCTCGACCTCGCGATGGGCGTCGTCGGGTCGCTCGTCGACGACGCGTTCGTCGCCGGTGAGGACAACGGGGTGGGCGAGGTGCTCTCGAAGACCGGCGGTGCCGGCGCCGACCGCGTGAGCGTGGCCGCGCCCTCCAAGCAGGCGCAGCAGGCCGCCCTCGAGATGGCGGCCAAGCGTGCGAGGGTCGTCTACTTCGCGGGACTGCCCAAGCACGACCCGGTGAGCCCGCTCGACATGAACGAGCTCCACTACAAGGAGCTCGCGATCCTCGGCGCGTACGGGGCGACCCACCGCCAGTACCGAATCACGATGGACTACCTCGACCGGCGGCAGGAGGACCTGGCTCGCGTGGTCACGCACCGGTTCCCCTTGGTGGAGATCGCGCAGGCGTTCGAGACGATCCGCTCCGGGTCGGGCCTGAAGACGGTCATCCTGCCGTGACCGGTCCGTACGTGATCGGCTGCGACGTCGGTTCGCAGGGGACCAACTGCGCGCTCTACGCGGCGGACGGGACGCTGGTCGCCTCGTCCTATCAGACCTACGACCTGTCGTTCCCATTCCCCGGAGCTGCCGAGCAGGATCCGGATGCGTGGCCGGCCGCGATCGTGACCGGCGTCCGGGGGCTGCTCGACGAGGTGCCCGAGGGTCCGTCGGCGGTCAAAGGGTTGTCGTTCGGGTCGCAGCTGGATGGGATGGTGGTGTGCGACGAGGAGGCTCGCCCTCTTCGACCGGCCATGATCTGGATGGATCGTCGCGCCGAGGCCCAGGCCGCCTCGGTGGCGGCGCGGATGCCGCCCGAGAAGTTCTACCGCCACGTCGGCGCGAACCTGGACTCCTCCCACGCGATCTTCAAGGCGCTGTGGGTCCGCGACGAGGAGCCGGACGTGTGGGAGAAGGCGGCCACCCTGATGTCGCCCGGGACGTATGCGCTCCGCGAGATCGCGGGGCCCGTCGCCGTCGACTACTCGAACGCATCCTCGTTCGCGCTCCTGGACCCTCGCACGCGCGCGTGGTCGCCCGAGGTGCTCGCGGCCGTCGACGTGCCCGAGTCGATGCTCCCGGAGGTCGTGGCCGCGACGGAGCCGATCTCGGCGATCACCACGGCGTTCGCGGAGGCGACCGGTCTGGACGCGTCGACGATCGTCGCGGTCGGGTGCGGGGACGAGATGGCGGCGACGCTCGGCGCCGGCGTGTTCGAGCCGGGCGAGGTCTGCGACGTCGTCGGGACGGCCGAGCCGGTGTGCGCTGCGTCGAGCGAGCCGCGAGAGGACCCGACGATGCTGGTCGAGTGCCACCCACACGCCGACCCCGACGCGTGGTTGCTCGAGAACCCCGGGTTCGTCTCGGGCGGCAACCTGCGGTGGTGGCGCGACCAGTTCGCGCCGATCGAGCGGGGGGCCGAGGCCGAGGGACTCGGCGACGCCTACGACCTCCTCTCGAGGGAAGCGGAGCGCGTACCCCCCGGCGCCGAGGGACTCGTGTTCCTGCCGTGCATGCAGGGGGCGATGGCCCCCGAGTGGAACGGGGCCGCGCGCGGCGTCTTCTACGGGCTCACGCTCGCGCACTCGCGCGCGCACATGACGCGCGCGATCCTGGAGGGCAGCGCGTTCGCGCTCCGGGACATCGTCGAGGCGATGGCGAACGCGGGTCTGGACGTCCGCCGGCTCACGATCGTGGGCGGCGGCGCGAAGGGCCCGCTGTGGCGGCAGATCAAGGCGGACGTCACCGGTCTTCCGGTGCGCGTACCGACGAGCGTGGAGACCACGGCGACCGGCGCCGCGATCCTCGCCGCCGTCGGCGCAGGGATCCACCCCAGCGTCGGCGCCGCCGTGGAGGCCTTCGTCTCGTATCAACCGGAGGAACACCAGCCGGACCCCGATGTCCGCGCGGTCTATGACGAGGCCTACGCCAGGTACCGGAAGCTGTACGCATCGCTGAAGCCGGTCTTCTCCGACAGCTGAGCGCGCGAAACGCCTACGAGGCGACGAGCGCCTCGGGCGGCGCCGGCCCGGGTCGGTAGCGACGCCCCTCGCGGCGGAACCAGCTCACCGTGCCGTCCTCTTCGCGCCGTACCCGCCAGCCGTACTCGTGGACGAGCCGGTGATGGAACGTGCAGACCAGCACCAGGTTGTCGAGATCCGTTCGCCCGCCCTGGTCCCACCAGACGATGTGGTGGGCCTGCGTGAAGCGTCGAGAGCCACACCCGGGGAACCGGCACTCGCCGTCCCGGTACTTCAGGTGTCTAACCATCCACGCCGGAGGCTCTCTGGTCATGCGACCGAGCCTGACGGGCAGACCGCTCTCCTCCTCGACGACGGTCTGGACCCGTGCGTTGCACGCCAACCGGCGCGCCGTGTCCGGGCTGATCGCCGGCCCATCCTCGATCTCGCACTCGCTCAGCTCGTCGTCGGGTCCGTCGAGGCGCGCGTGCACGACCAGCGTCGCCCGGTCGGGGTCACGATCGGCGTCGTCCCCGGACGAGCACAGGGCGACGAGGGCATCGGCGCGCCGCGGACCGGCCCCGTCCGGCCCGCGCTCTTCCGGCATGACCGGCAGGCCGTCCGCGAGCCGGTCGAGCACCTTCGCGACGACCGCGCCCTGTGCGGAGGGCAGCTCGGCCTCCAGGCCGAATCGGCGGCCCTCGTCGAACGTCCACCACGACAGGAAGCGGCTGCGTTCCGCCTCCTCGGCCTCGCCCGACGACCTGCGCGCGACGACGTCGGCCTTCCGCCGGATCGCGCCGCACGAAACGCCACCGGCCCAGACCAGCAGGCGCGACTCGGTCTCCGCTGTGGCGAACCTCGTCAGCTCGACCGCCTTGTCGACGTGCAGCTCGCCCGATGCGAGCGCCGCGGACGTGTGAGGGAGCGTCTCGAGTGCGTGAGCGGCGGCGATCCATCGTCGCGCCTTCCACTGGGACAGGCCGTACCTGATCGAGAGCCAGTGGGCCGTGTCGCGAGCGCCGACGTCCCGCCAACTCGTCCGCCGGTCGACGTCGGCGAGGAGCCGGAGCAGCCGACGATGGCTCGCCGCGAGACGCGCATGCTCGGCGTCGATCTCGCGGATCAGCTCTTCTTCGCCGCGGTGTTGCACCCGGACCTCGCACGGTCACGGGGGAGGGAACAGGAGCCTATCGAACATACGTTCGGATGTCAAGGATATCGACCGACATCCGAGACGGCGGGATCGACCCCGAGGCCGCCCTACCCGCGTTCGAAGTAGCGGGCGAGCTCCCAGTCGGTGACGGTGGTGTTGTCGAAGATCACCTGCTCTTCGTGCGCCGTGTTCAGCAGGTGCTCGAACACGAAGTCGCCGAACGCCTCGCGAGCGACCGTAGACCCGCGGAACGTCTCCACCGCCTCGTGCAACGAGTACGGGACGCGCGGGACGTCCTTCGCCTCGTAGGCGTTGCCGACGAACATCGGAGGCGGCTCCACCTTGTTCTCGATCCCCCAAAGGCCGGCGGCGATCGTCGCCGCGAACGCGAGGTACGGGTTCGCGTCGGCTCCGGGGATCCGGCACTCGACGCGTGCACCCGTGTGCTCGCCGACCGTCCGGAACCCGCACGTCCGGTTGTCGCGGCTCCACACGATCGCCGTCGGCGCCCACGAACCCAGCTGGTATCGCTTGTAGGAGTTCACGAACGGCGCGTACATCCACGCCATCTCGCGCGCGCAGGCCATCAGACCGCCCATGTACCAGCGGTAGGTGTCGCTCATGTGGTGCTCGCCCTCGTCGGACCACATCAGGCTCTCGGTCCCGTCGGCGTTCCACACGCTCGAGTGGAGGTGACAACTCGAGCCGGCCTCGGCCATCGTCCACTTGGCCATGAACGTGGCGGCCACGCCGTTGAGCTCGGCCATCTCCTTCACGCCGTGCTTGTACAGGGCGTGATGGTCGGCGTTCGACAGGGCGTCGGAGTAGGTGATGTTGATCTCCTGCTGGCCCCTGCCGAACTCCCCCTTGCTGAACTCCACCGGGATGCCGGCGTCCAGCATCGAGTTGCGGACCTGACGGACGAACCACTCGTCTCGGGTGGTCTGGAGCATGTGGTAGTCCATGATGTACGGCGAGCTGGGGCGTAGTTCGCGGTACCCGCGTTCGGCCGCGTCGCGGTAGGAGTCCCGGAAGAGGTAGAACTCGAGCTCCGACCCGGTCTTGATCGTGTAGCCGAGGTCGGCCGCGCGTGCGATCTGGCGCTTGAGGATCGTACGAGGGGTGACCTCGACCTCCTTGTCGGCCTCCTCCTCCTCGAAGATGTCGCAGATCACCATCACGGTCTTCTCGATCCAGGGGCACCACCGGAGCGTGCTCATGTCGGGGACCATCCGGAAGTCGCCGTAGCCGGTCTCCCACGACGCGTACTCGTAGCCCGGCAGCGGTTCCATCTCCATGTCGATCGCCAGCAGGTACAGGCAGGCGTGCAGGCCCTCCTCCCCGAGGATCTCCTCGGAGAAGAAGTGCGGGACCACGCGCTTGCCCATGAAGCGGCCCTGCAGGTCGGTGAACATGCACAGGACGGTGTCGACCTCGCCTGAGCCGGCGAGCGTCTCGAGCTCCTTCGCGCTCAGTGTTCCCCTCGCGCCTGTCACGTCGTCCGCCTTTCGGTTCGGGGACCGCTATCGAAGAACCGCCGCACCAAGCTGTCAAACGCGAACGGCGGGCCCGAGGTGCGGACCCGCCGCTCGTATCGACTCGCCGGCCCGCTAGCCGGACGGCGTCTCCGATGGCGGTTGCGGCGGTGCTGCGCCGGGAGCGCTCGGAGCGCTCGGAACGCTCGGAACGCTGGGAGCGCTGGGGGCGCCCGGCGCTCTGCCGCCGAGGATCGCCTCCTGCTCCGCACGCGAGGTGGAGTATCCCTCCGCCTGAGGGATGCCGGCCCCACCCTGCGTGAGCGCGAACTCCTCCTCGGGCGACAGCACCAGACGGTTCCGTCCAGCGATCGCGAAGTAGAGCACCCCGAGGACGTAGTAGATCGCCACGCCGTAGACACCGGGGCGATACGCGTCGTTCAGGAAGATGGCGACGAGCGACGTCGCGGCCAACAGTCCGGCGATGACCGCGCCGGGGACCCCCCACTTGCTTCGGTACGGCCGCTCGATGTTCGGCAGCTTCGCGCGGAGCAGGACGAACGACACCATCTGCAAGATGTACGAGATCACCGCGGCGAACACCGCCATGTTGAGCAGCGCCGCCACGATCTGCGCGCCGAGGTCCTGTTGCTGCAGGGACCAGACCAGGAAGAACACGGCGTACCCGACGACCGCCCCCGCGATCAGCGCGACGTGCGGGGTCTTCCTCACACCGTGGGTCTGCGACAGGAACTTCGGGAAGTACCCCGCCCGCGAGAGCGAGTAGGTGTTCCGGCCGTACGCGAAGATGATCGTGAAGAAGCTGGCCACCAGGCCGATCATGAACAGCAACCCGAGAAGCTCGGTGGCGCTGTTCTGTCCGAAGATCGCGTACAGGCCGTCGAGCAGCGGGAATCCGGACGCCCCGTACAGGAAGGCCCCGCCCGGCAGCGCCGAGTTGAAGACCAGGACGAGGATCGCGGCGATCAGCAAGGTGTGCATGCCCAACACGGATCCCTTGGGGACGTCGCGACGCGGATCCATGGACTCCTCGGCCGCGAGCGGCACCTCCTCGATCGCAAGGAAGAACCAGATGGCGAACGGCAACGACTTGAAGATCCCGCTGATGCCGAACGGAAGCGAGGGCCCTCCGCCACCCGGGATCTCGGCGCCGTCCTTCGCGATGTTCGTCCACAGGTTGAAGTCGAGCTTGCCGGAGAGGATCGCGGCCAGGATGAAGAACGCGAGCACGGCGAGCGAGAGCACCGTGATCGTGACCGTGAACCGCATCGTCGCCTCGATCCCGACGATGTTGATCCCCACGAAGATGACGTAGAAGATCAGCGCCCAGAACGGGAGGCTGTTCCAGAACGGATCGCCGGTGACATCGAACAGCCCGCCCACGATCTCCTGCATCAGCAGGGCCATCGCGCCGACGACCACCGCCGGCGTGATCACGTACTCCGCGTTCTCGGCCAGGCCGGTGAGGAATCC
>Ga0209887_1000735_pt1 | contig 10014 bp, 6 predicted proteins | sample GWRWN1_30_40_FD_187230 | JGI IMG/M metagenome (GOLD analysis project Ga0209887, IMG submission 187230) | Riverbed sediment microbial communities from areas with no vegetation in Columbia River, Washington, USA - GW-RW N1_30_40 (SPAdes)... | ecosystem: Environmental > Aquatic > Freshwater > River...
GCCGCAGCGGCGGGTTAACATCCGCCCCGATGCTTCGTGAGTCGAAGCCTGTACAGGCGGTTCGCCGGAGCCCGCGCTTCCGGCAGATCACGAACCGACTCCGAGTTTTCCCCTCGTTTCTCATCATCGGCACCCAGCCGGCGGGGACGCGGTCACTCTTCAACGCGCTTCGTCAACACCCCGACATCGTCGGACAGCGGGAGCTCTACTTCTTCGACCAGAGGTTTTCGAACGGCGTCGACTGGTACCGCTCGTTCTTCCCGCTTTCGACCAGTCGGTTCGCTTACCGGCTTCGGGGCGGCGACCTCGTCGCCGGTGAGTCGGCACCCACGTACCTGTTTCACCCGGACGTTCCCGAGCGAGTAGCGCAGGTGCTCCCCGACGTGGCGTTGATCGCGCTGCTTCGAGATCCGATCGAGCGCGCCTATTGGCACTACGAATCGTTGCGGCTCAAGGGACTGGAGCCGCTCTCGTTTGCCGAGGCCCTCGCGGCCGAGGGTCAGCGGGCGGTCGAGGAAGAGAAACGTGTCGTCGATCCGCACGACTGGAAGCCCCACGAGCAGTATGGGTACGCCGGCCGCGGGCTCTACGCGGATCAACTCGAGCGCTGGTTCGCCTTCTTTCCAAGGAACCGATTCCTCGTTCGGGGCGCCGAGGACTACGCCGCCGAGCCAGCGACGATCTACGACGAGGTGCTCGCTTTTCTCGAGGTCCGTAACCGACGCCTCCAGAGATTTCCAGAGGTGGACTGGATGACACCGGCACCGATAGATCCGGCGCTCCGGAGCCAGCTCGAAGAACGCTTCGCCGAGCCGAACGCCAGGCTCGCCAGCCTGCTCGACCAAGAGTTCCGCTGGGGCGGAGCGGCTACGCCGAGCACGCCGGCAAGGGACGAGACGGCGGCGCGCTAACGCCTCAGGCGGCGACGCGAGAAACCGGGGGATCCCGCCAGCGAGGTGAGGCGCTCGAGCGTGGAAGGAGGTGACGGGACATCGCCTCGCCGCAAGTCCTCGCCTAGTTCGAGGAGCGCATAGTCGTCCGCATACCACTCGCGCAGAGCGCGCACGCCCTTCGTGCTGATCTCGCGCTCGTCCGTGTGAGTGCTGCGATGCGCAAGGACGGCATCATCCGGCAACATCTGCTCCCTGGGCAGCTCGAGCAACTCCTTCAGTCTCTCCCAGTCGTCGTCCAGGGTCTCCTGTCTCGCCACGTACAGGACTTTTCTGATGTGCTTGCGCATGTACTTCGGCGTGCCGGTCCAATGAGTCATGGGCCACTGCACGTGACCGATCGCCTGCATTGCAAACTCCGCGCGTTCCCGTTGCTCTCCGGACGGCTCGGCCAGCGCATCGGCCAGCGACTGGGGTGTCGGAAACCACTCAAACGACTGGCGCTCGCGCGCCGTCCACTCGATGAAGTGCCGAGGGGCGCCTCGACGTAGGCGGCTGTAAAACGAAGACACAAAGCGAGTGACGGGATCGCGAAGTGGGATGACGGCCAGGTCGTCGGCACCGACGTCGCGAAAGCGGAATCGATGATCATGGCCCCAGATCTCGCCCCATGGGGTAACCAGTTGCCCGCCCGCCCTGACTCGGGATGCGCGGAGGGCGTACCGCAGCGCGGTTCCACCCGCTTTCGATACGTGGATGAAATGAACAGCCATTTCGGCTTGCGCAGTCTAGCCCTGAGATCACTATGGGTCACTGAGGGCGGCGCGCACCAACCCGCGGCGGTGACTGTTGACCGACGCGAACCGCATGCACGACACTGGCTCGCACTCGCTTGCGAATATTCCGGCCCAATAGCCCATGAGTGCCAATGAAAACTTGGTCGAAGTCGAGAACCTGAAAGTCTGGTTCCCGATCAAGAGCGGCATCGTCCTCGACCGCCACATCGGCGACATCAAGGCCGTCGACGACGTCAGCTTCGAGATCCGCCGCGGCGAGACGCTCGGGCTCGTCGGCGAGTCCGGCTGCGGGAAGTCCACGGTCGGCCGCACGCTTCTGCGCCTCTACGAGCCGACCGCCGGCACGATCCGCTTCGACGGCCAGGACATCACCAACCTCGGCGAGCGTGAGCTACGCCCGCTGCGCCGGCGGATGCAGATGGTCTTCCAGGATCCGTTCGCCTCGCTCAACCCCCGCCATTCGGTCGGGCGCATCGTCGGCGAGCCGCTCCGCGTGCACCACCTGACCAAGGGCAAGGGAGTGGGGAAGCGCGTGCGCGAGCTCCTCGAGATCGTCGGTCTCCCTGCCGACGCCGGCGGCCGCTACCCGCACGAGTTCTCGGGCGGCCAGCGCCAGCGCATCGGGCTCGCTCGCTCGCTCGCCCTGAACCCCGACTTCATCGTCTGCGACGAGCCGGTCTCGGCCCTCGACGTCTCGATCCAGGCTCAGATCATCAACCTGCTCGAAGGGCTCCAGAGCGACTTCGACCTCACCTACCTCTTCATCGCGCACGACCTCGCCGTCGTTCGCCACATCTCCGACCGGATCGCCGTCATGTACCTCGGCTGGATCGTCGAGGTCTCGCCCGCGGAGGAGCTCTACGACAACCCGCTCCACCCGTACACGATCTCGCTCCTCTCGGCCGTGCCGATTCCCGACCCGTCCGTGGAGAAGCAGCGCGAGACGATCCTGCTCGCCGGTGACCTGCCGAGCCCCGCGAACCCGCCGCCGGGCTGCCGTTTTCACACGCGCTGCCCGTACGTGCAGCCGACACGCTGCCGTGACGAGGTGCCCCCCTTGCGGAAGCTCTCCAGCGGCCACATGGCCGCCTGCCACTGGGCCGAGGACATCAAGGAGGGCAAGATCGAGCCCAAGCAGCAGGAAGCCGTCTTCGACCCAGGCGTGCTCGAGCCCGCCTGGGAGCCCCCGCCCGTCTAGGCACCTGCCTCCCGGCCTCCACTAAGCGCATTCTTCACGGATTCCCTCGCGCCGTTAGAGTCCTCGCGCGGGGGGAGTTCTCGACACGAGGCAACATCCCTCGCGAGGGGCTCCGTGTACCGGGAAGAGGAGGGCATATGCGTAGAGCAAGGAGCTGGTGGATACTCGCGGCCGCTGCTTTGGCCGTCGCCGTCGTGGTGGCGCCGATTGCAGGAGGGGCGCCTGCGGCGAACGAGGGTCCGGCCGTTTTGGTCTCGGGCGCCAGCCCGATCGCGGGCTGTCTCGGAGACCAGGCGAACTCGGGGACGAACTTCCCCGACAGCGAGATCGAGCCGTGGGTCTCGTTGAATCCGGCCAACACTGGCAATCTGATCGGCGCCTGGCAGCAGGACCGCTGGAACAACGGAGGCTCGCGGGGCATCGTCACCGCACGCAGCCTCGACGGGGGCCTGACGTGGACTACGAATCCGAACACGAAGTCCTCGATCTGCACAGGCGGAACGCCAGCAAACGGCGGCAACTATGAGCGGGCCTCGGACCCCTGGGTCGACTTCTCGCCCAACGGGACCGCCTACCTCATGACCCTGTCGGTCGACACGAACCCTGGCGGCTTCGGCACGAGCCCGAACGCGATGCTCTTGATGCGGTCCACCGACGGCGGGGCAACTTGGGGCAATCCGATCACGCTCAAGCGGGACGAAAACCCCAACGTTCTCAACGACAAGAACACGCTCACAGCCGATCCGAACGACTCGAGCTTCGTCTACGCGATCTGGGACCGGCTCGTGTCGCCGCCCGGCGAGACACCGAACCCGAACGCGTTCGAGAACGCGCCCGCGTTCCGCGGCCCGATCTGGTTCTCGCGGACGACGAACGGCGGCACGAGTTGGGAGACCGCCCGGCAGATCCACAACCCGGGCACGCTCAACCAGACGATCGGAAACCAGATCGTTGTGTTGCCTGACAACACACAGTTCAACGGTGAGCTCGTCGATGTCTTCGACATGATCCAGAACATCGCCGGTCGGCCGCCCGGCCGCGGCTTCAGCCTCCAGGTCATCCGCTCGACCGACCTAGGAGCGACATGGTCGAAGAAGGCGATCACCATCGACCGGCACAACACGTTCCAAGGCCTGGTGGTCGATCCGGACGACCCGAATGCTGCAACTCGGCCCGTCCGGACGGGCGACATCATCCCGCAGGTCACGGTCGACCCGAACAGCGGGGCGATCTATGTCGTCTTCCAGGACTCTCGGTTCGGCCCACGGAGCAGCATCGGGTTCACGCAATCGCTCGACGGCGGGCTGACCTGGTCGTCGACGATCAAGATCAACAAGACGCCGACGAACATCAGCGTCGGCAACCAGCAAGCGTTCAACCCGGTAGCCACCGTGCTGGACGATGGGACCGTCGGCGTGCGCTACTCCGACTTCCGCAACAACACTCCGGACGTCGCCATGCTCGGCACGGACGAGTTCATCATCCACTGCCATCCGACGACCCCGACCGCGTGCACGAACGCGGCGAGCTGGGGTGCCGAAGTCAGGTTGACGGACGTCTCGTACAACATGCGCCAGGCGCCCTTCGCACGTGGCTGGTTCGTCGGCGACTACGTCGGCATGGACACGGACGGCCAGGACTTCCTGCCGTTCTGGTCGCAGCCCGCGGGAGATCCGGCGAGCGCCTTCGTCCGCCGCGTCGGCTTGGTGCCTTAGCGGAGCATCCCTCAACCAACAAGCTGGAGCGTCCCGGGCAGATGCCCGGGACGCTCTGTCTTGACTGACGTTTTCGCGTCACCGGCGGCGACTTGCTGCGGAGACGGAGCATTGCGCAGGTTTTCGCAGTTACCGGCGTCTTGTAACGGAATGAACGGTCACAAGGCCTCCCTCGAACGAGGGTGAGGAACCCCTTGCAAACGGGCGATATTCGGTGCAATGGACGCTGCCGAGCGTAAGGACATCCTGAGCCGATATCTGGACCACGCGCGTCGCTTCGACGAAGCGGCCGCGCGCCACACCGCCGGCGGGCAGGAGGCTGAGGTCATCGCGCTCCAGCCGCCGCTGCGCGAGCTCGAGCAGGAGCCGACCATGCGCGAGATCGAGGTCTTGCAGCTCATCTCCGACGGCCTCGTGAACCGCGAGATCGGCCAGCGCCTCTACCTCTCCGAAGAAACCGTGAAGTCGCACGTACGCCACCTGCTCGCCAAGCTCCAGGCCCGGAGCAGGGCGCACGCGGTCGCAATCGGCTTCAGGCGCAACCTGATCGCCTAAGCGATCAGGTTTTTCCACACCTCCCACAGCCCTGTTGATAGATCCCTCAACAGAGGGATGTCTCTCGCTGTGGAAATCCTAAGACTTTGTGAGCTTTACCAGCTCTTACCGGAGCGAATACCTGCGCCGAGCGCAAGTGCAAGGAGGCTCACAACGCGAGTTTCCCAGTGCAACAACACCAGCCACCTCTCAGAAACGGGGGGACAACGGCACGGGAAGCTTATACCCCTTTTGGGGGAGAGTTCAAGAGATCGTGACACTTAGTTACAAACTCGTATCGAGCCGGACTTACGGCCCTTGGGGAGGGCTTCAATGGTTCGCGACGTCCCTAGCGCTGATGGCGGTCGCCCTCGCAGCGCTCCTTGTGCACTCAGAGAGAGAGCTCGGCGCGCCGCTGTGGATCGTCGCTGCGCTTTGCGCGGTAGCGCTCCTTGCCGAGAGGCAGAGTGTTCACATCACTGCGACGACGCAAATGTCAGTCTCTGCGTTGCCAATTCTTTTCGCCGCTGTGGTGTACGGGCCTCTCCCGGCGATGGTCGTGGCGGCGTCTGCCCTCATGCTCGACTGCGGCCGCCCGTATACGCGCTGGGTGATCTGGACCTTCTCTCGGTCGCTCGTGGGAGGCCTCGCAGGTGTGTCGGCGAGCCTACTGATAAGTGAGGAGACGTCCTTCGGCGGCCTTGTGGTCGCGGTAGCTGCAGCGTCAATCACTGAGGCGGTCGGCGACATCGTGTTGAACGCAATCACGATCGCGCTGAGGCGAAGCGGCTCATTTAGAGATACCGCTCACGCAATGGCGAGGCTCATGCTGAGCACTGTCCCCCTGTATACGCCAGTCCTTGCAGCGCTCGCCTATTCCTATCGCGAGCTCTCGCCGTGGACTGTTCTGCTCTTCTTCGTCCCCGCTCTCGCTGCTCAAAGGCTCTTGACCATGTACCAGGAGCAAGCGCGCCTCGTGGCGGACTTGGGCGCAGTCAACCAGCGGCTGGAGCGGGCCGGCCTGTCATTTGCCGGTGCCCTCGTGGCTGCTCTCGACGCGAGGGATCAATACACGGCCGGACATTCAGCCGTCGTGGCCGTTTACGCCCGAGATATCGCTGAACGACTACAGCTCGGCGAGGAGGAACAGCAACTCGCACATCTTTGCGGTCTACTTCACGACATCGGCAAAGTGGGCTTGCCGGCCGGCCTGCTCGAGAAACCAGGCGCGCTCACACTAGAAGAGCGGCGGCGAATGGAAGAGCACTCGGTGATCGGTGAGCGGATTCTTTCGAAGGTTGAGGACTACGCGGAAATTGCGAAAATCGTTCGGCACCATCACGAGAGAATGGACGGGAATGGCTATCCCGACGGCCTTAGTGAGGGAGACATCCCGGTTATTTCCCGTATCATCGGCGTAGCGGATGCCTACAACGCGATGACGTCGGGTCGGCCTTACAGGGATGCGATGCCGAGCCGGGTCGCGCGTCTCCGATTGGCACAAGCCGTCGGAAGCCAGTTCGACACAACCGTGGTTGCCGCCTTCGAGGCCATCCTCGCTCAAGCAAGCGACTCCTATCTCGCGGGGGCACGGGCAGACTTCGCGCTTGAGGCTCAGCGTCATCCTGTGCTTGCAACACAAATCGCACTGGGCTTCGCCTAATCCCAGTTGCCCAGCCGGCTTTGGGCTTGCAGGGCCGCTTGGAGCCGGGTCTTGGCTCCGAGCTTCTTGAGAATGTGTTGCACGTGAACCTTTGCTGTGCTGAGGCTGATGAAAAGCCGCTCGGCAATCTCAGCGTTCGATAGCCCGGCCGCTAGTAACGCTAGAACCTCCTGTTCGCGTGCCGTTAGCGGCACCATAAGGTCGCGGCCCCTGCTTGCGGTGCTACGCCCGACACTCGCAGCGGATTGATCATTCGCACGTTTCATAACGCGGGCGATGTTCGAGGCCGAAGGACCTTCCTGCGGTAACAATTCGAGGATAGGGGGATGTGCACGATAGGCGAGCACCAGGGCATCCTCGAAGACGGCATCCGCAACGTCGGCCGTAAGCAGAGATGCCTCCCGACGAGCCTTGTCGCGGTCCGTCGCCTGCAGCACGACGAGGTCAGCAAACCCGGAGAAAAAGCGTGCTTCGATCGCGGTTGTCAGGTGACGCGCCGCCTGAGCGCATGAAGTGGCTAGGGAGGGGTCGCCAGCCGCCGCAGCGGCCAGGGCAAGAACCCCCAAATATTCTCCTTGCGCGGCCGGAACGGGTATGTGCTCGGCGAAGTTCGGACCGTGACCCCGCATGGCTTCGTGCGGTTTGCCCCGCGCAAGGGCCACGCGCATGAAGGTGATTTCGGCCGTACAACGCAGGTAGTGGTTGTCCTGTTCCTCTGCGACGGCAGCCAATTCCCGAAGGGATTGATGCGCTGACCTAAAGGCACGGAGTCCCGCGTGAGCAAGGGTAAGGGTTGCGAGGCAATAACCCTTAGCGAAGTCGAAGCCGAGCCGCCTGCATTCGTTGAGCGCGGTACTAGCGAGTGCAGCACCGCGCTCGTAATCCGCGTGTGCGACACAAAGATAACTTCCGTTCGCAAACAGAGTAGTGCGAGCCATGGGATCCGTCGCATGGGATGCGAGTGGGATAAGCGGAGACGACGTTTCCCACAGGCCAGCGAAGGAACCGTGGGCCGCACCGGCCGCCTGCCGGCCGACCGCCACTCGCAAACGTGTGTCGAGGTCGTCGTCTTGGGAGGCCATTGTCTCGAGTTCGGCTAGATGCTGCTCGGCGCCCGCCAGCCCCAGCTCGTTCTCAGTCATGAACAGACCCCACAACGCGTGCTTGAGGTCATCAGCATCGCTGGCGAATTCCCTTGCACGACGGTGAAATTGAACGGCTTGTTGGCTTCCGGTTCCGAGATAGAGGGCTTGGCCAGCGAGGAAATAGGCGCGAGAGGTGTATTGATCTCTGGAAGTCAGCCGACTCGCAAGGTCTTTTGCGATCGCGGCAGCGTCGGCGAGTTGACCCTTGCGAATGAGGATTTCGACTTTTGCGAGAATGGCGCCCGGGGTGCGAATCGCTGCGGGGCCGCATTCGTGAAACCACCGCTCGAGCGTCTCGATTCGTCCCGACGCGAGCATGTTCGCAGTGGCGTCAACGAGGATTGCGACGGCAAGATCCGGTTCCTGCGCCTGGAATGCGAGCTCAAACGCGTCTTCCCAGCATTCTGTTTCGCGGGAAAGTGAAATTGCCCGTCCCGTGAGCTCGAAATACGTCTCGGGAGCGGATGCCTGCAACCGTTGCCGCAGGAACGAGCGCAGAAGCGGATGGAAGCGAAGCTGCTCGCCCGCCGGGTGGAGGAGGCCCTCCTCAGCCAGGCCCGCCAAGGTCGGTTCGGGGTCCTCGATGCCAAGAACCTCGCGAGCGATTCGAGCGTCGACCGTGGCCGGGACGGACGCGAGCAGCATGAACCGCTCGACCTCGGGCGGCTCTCGACGGACTACTTCCTCGGCGAAGTAGCGGTAAAGCGCCTCGGAGACTCGCTCGCCGGGAATTTCGCGAGAAGCCGTCAACGCGGCCAGGCCGATGAGCGCCGGCCAACCCTCGGCTTGAGTGACGAGAGCACGAACGGATTCGCTGGACCGATCATCTCCCAGCACGCGCCCGGCTTCTTCGGCGTTCATGGCGAGCTGGTCACGCCCGATCTCGGCGATCTCGCCGTAGAGGATTCGTCTTGCCGAGGCCCATCGCGGACGGCGCCGACTCGTGACCAGCACTCGCAGCTGCGGAGCGAGCGTGAGCAGCCAATCAAAGAAATCCTCGACCGGAGCTGAATCCGCGACGAGGTGGTAGTCATCGATTACGACAAGCGCGCTCTCCGGCCACTCTGCGAGATCCTCGGCCAGCAGTTCCGCCAACGGCCGCGCGGCCCGCTCAGGAGTGTCCGCCACTCGCAGGCGTTGCTTGAGTCGGTCGCCCGCGCCTGGCAGAAGGGAAATAACCAGGTCAGCCAGGCCGGCGGAAAACGCGGCGACGTCTGCGGACGCACTTGTGGCGCGGTACCAGAACACGTCGTCGCGGCCCTGGAGCCATTCGGTGGCCAATGTCGTCTTGCCGTAACCGGCTGGGCCAGTGATGACGATCGCCTGCGCGCGGCTCTCGTCCAACAGTCGCGTGAGTCGAGGCCGCCGCGCATGGCGCCGGAAAAGCGGCGGGTGAACCGTTTCGACTGCGGCTTGCATCGCCCCTTGCCCTCCGCGCCCGGGTGTACGACATTAGCGCGATACGCAGTCAAGTTCCATCGTCGGAAAGCGACGAGGAATGTGGATCGACTAGCTAATAACGCCGAGCGCCGACGTACGTCGAGCTGTACCAAGAATCGCCGAGGCTCGAGATCTTGACCACGTCGCCCGTGTGCGGCGAATGGACGAAGCGGCCGCCGCCGATGTAGATCCCGTTGTGCGAGGCGCCGTTGAAGAAGACGGCGTCCCCGGGCTGGAGCGCGCTGCGCGGCACGAAGCGTCCGAGGCGGAACTGCATGTACGAGCTGTGCGGCAGGTAGACGCCGACCTTGGCGAAGACGTACATGAGGAAGCCGGAGCAGTCGAAGCCGGAGGGTGAGGCGCCTCCCCAGCGGTAGGGGACACCGAGGTAGCGGAGCGCGATCCCCACGACGCCTCCGTGCGTGGAAGGCGGCGGGCTCGCGGGCGGGGGGCTCGGCGAGGGAGCGGGCGCCGGCGCCGCCGGGGTCGGATCGCTGGGCGGAGGAGACGACTGCTCCTGGCCCGAGGTCTGGGTCTGGGTGGAGCGAAGCTCCGCGCGGGCCTCGCGCGCGAGCGTCTCCTGCCGGGCTCGCTCGGCCGCCTGGAGCCTGGAGATCTCATCCTTGATCGAC
>Ga0209887_1000736_pt1 | contig 9998 bp, 11 predicted proteins | sample GWRWN1_30_40_FD_187230 | JGI IMG/M metagenome (GOLD analysis project Ga0209887, IMG submission 187230) | Riverbed sediment microbial communities from areas with no vegetation in Columbia River, Washington, USA - GW-RW N1_30_40 (SPAdes)... | ecosystem: Environmental > Aquatic > Freshwater > River...
CTCGCGGAGGGTGGGGGACGGGTGGGCGGGCGGCGTCGGAACCACGAACACGCCCTTTCCCCGCCGCGCCTCCACGTAGCCGCGCTGCGTCAGATCCTCGATGACCCGCACGACCGTGTTCCCGGATGCTCGGCAGTACTTGGCCCCGCGGGAGGCCGCCGCCCTCGATGACGTGCTTCAGCTGCTCCGTCAGTTGCCGGCGGATCGGGATCGGGGCGGTGCGCGCATCGACTTGCAGGCGCATCGGGATCTTCATACTGTATGGCCACAATAGTACAGTAGTACGATACTTGTCAAGCCTAGAAGAGCCTGGCCACGATTCCGGGATGTCGGGCCTAGCGGCTGGAGTCCTATGGTGCCGAGCGCGTTGCGAGTCGCGCGGGGCCAGCGACGTGCTCTTCGGGAGGCTCAGGCTCTCGCGGCCGGCTTCTGGAAGATCGCCATTGGAATCGAGGGGGTTGCGCGCCTCAGTTAGGCCTCGCCCCAAGACCTACGCTAAGGGACGGGCCGCGGTTTGCTCCATGGCTTTTCCATGATTCTCCTTCCCATTACGCGACTGTGCGGAGCACGGTCACGATGTCGTTACGCCCGGTTGTCGGGAAGGTGTTCCCGGACCGGGCGTTCAGGATGGCGGTCAGCCGGGGATTCTGGTGACCACTCTCGCTGAGATGCGCGCAGGCCTTGGTGAGGGCGGACTTGTCCGCCCTCACCAACGACCTACCTGTCGGTTTCAGACTCCTTACCGCGCGGCGATCTTGTGCCAGGTTGAGTTGGAAACCTCAGAGGTGTGAACCTGAGGCGTGCCCTCAATCACGTTCGCCACGGCCTTCAGCACGTCCGGATAGGCTCCGCGCTGATACGCGTCCGCGTTCTCCTTCTGCTCCCACAGACTGATGGCGACCGCTTCCTTTCCGTCCGAGGGGAGGAACGTGATTTCATCCTGGAAGCCTGGCTGCTTCCGAAGGATGGGAATGACCTCCTTCTCAACCATCCGCGTGAACTCCGCACCGCCATTCGGCTTCAGCTGCATGCGAACCGTACGAGCAAACATGTCGGCCCCCTTAATGGCTAAGATGAGCGTGAGCTTCAGATAACCTGGCTTAGTTCAGATAACCTGAAGAAATGAGCGAGATAGCTCACTTCGTTAACCATAATAGGTTGATTCACTTTACTTGTCAAGGAAAATCTGGTAACAGGTAAGTGATTAACTCTGCGGTGTTAAGCACACGGAGGCAAGTCAGGTGGATGTTCCGTTAGTGATCAGGCAACGGCTGGAAGAGTTGGGGGTGGAGCAGAGGGACCTGGCGACTGCCGCCCAAGTGACGGAGTCCTACATTTCACAGCTGCTGACTCGCAAAAAAGCCCCCCCCGCGCCGAACCGGACAGACATTTATGACAAGATGGAAAGATTTTTGAAGCTCCCGAGTGGTGAGCTTTCGAAGCTGGCTGACCTCCAGCGCAAGGAGGAATTGAAGAGAAGATTGGGGGACCCGCCCACGCCCCTGTTTAAAGACGTTCGAGAATTGATTCTCCGCAAATGCAACCCCGACCACGGAACACAAATCCGCGTGATTTTTGAAAAGCAGCCCTTCGGAGAACTCGAACGCCTCGTCACGCAGAAGCTTCTGGAGGTGGTGAAGAGAGTGGCCAAAGAAGAATTGGGGAGTGAACACTGGCTCCGCACGGTGGCTCGACTCGGCGCCCGAAAATATGAACGGGTGCGGGTCATGGTACTCGAGTTCCTGGATACGGATGTCTTCAACCTGTCGCCTCAACACTGCATGGCCTTCTTGGATCCGCTGATTGACTCCTGGGACATCGACCTCGCAACGTTTGACATGGAAATTGTCTTAAACCGCAGACTGGCCCCGGGACCCCTGAAGAAATTTGAGTTTGTTGAACGGGACCCCGAACAGCCATTCGACGAAGAGCGGGGGCTCAAAGAATTTCTTCAGGATACGTCCCTCAGCGGGGATGCGACCGAGGAGGAAATCGAGTTTTTAAAGAAACTGAGATTCAAGCGAAAACGACCGACTCCCATCTACTATTACCGGGAGTTGCAAAACCTCAGAGATCCTCTCCATTTTCGCACCCCGTAGACCGACAGAGGAGTGCTCTTGGAGCTGACCGAGGACCTCATCGACAACATAGGGCTTACGGCCACCACGGGACGCCCATCTGACCCCTTGCGACGTACGTCGAAGCCGGTCGGCCGTCGATCATCAGCAACCGGGGCATCGCAGGATGACCCTGACTCTTGCGCCGGCCCCCGGCATGGCCTACCCTGGCGACATCCTTCGGGTAAGCCGGGTTGAGGTGCGTTTGTTGCTCCTAATCCATTCTCACCGCTCGTCCATCGCCAACACGGCGACGATCGGCTCCATGACGCTTCCGCTGATGAAGCGCGTGGCCTTCAGGCCTGAGCCTAACCTCCGCGGAGACGCCACGACGGCGGGAGCCGGTCCCGTGTTTCGGCCGCGACACGTCTTCACCGAGTCCCGAGGCTCAGAGCGGCCAGGGCCAGAACCGCAGCGGACTCGGGGGAGGAATAGCGATGAAGATCGAGAAGGGATTGCTGGAAGCGAAGGACGTAATGTCGAACGAGTGGCTGAGGACCCAGACGCCGCCGCTCACGACGGCACCGATCGTCTCGGTGGCCTCGGCGATGAAGACAGCCAGGAACAACGTGCATGCGGTCGGGGTTGGTCGGAAGCTCGTGAAGGGCAAGCGCACGAAAACACCCGCGGTTCGTTTCTACGTGTTCAAGAAGCTCCCCGAGTCCTTGATGTCGGCTAAGCTCCGACTGCCCAAGCGAGTGGAGGGCTATCCGACCGATGTCATCGAGTCGCCGCCCGCTTTCTTGTTGGCGGCCACGTGCAGTGTGAAGCGCCAAGAGCGGCAGCGGCCCGTGGTGGCGGGGATCAGCACCGGTCACCTCAACATCACGGCGGGGACCATTGCCTGCTTCTGTCGGTCGACGCGGCCAGGCGAGGACACACACCTCATGGTGCTGAGCAACAACCACGTGTTCGCCGATGTGAATAAGGGGAAGCCGGGCGACCGGTTGTTGCAGCCAGGGAGGGCAGATGGAGGGAAGGTAAAGGATACCTTCGCGTTGCTCAAACGGTTCCAGCCCATCGCGCTCGGTGGCACGGCGACGAACCGTGTGGACGCGGCGATTGGCCAGGTGCGCGAGGGGACCACGGTGGATGAAACGATCTGCTCGGTTGGCGCGGTGACCGGCACGGCCACGGCGACGGACGGCATGGCTGTCCGCAAGCATGGACGCACGACGAGGTATACGGAAGGCGCGGTTGAGGACGTTGCCGTGGACGCGCTCGTCGGGATGGATCACAACAATCCGACCATCGTGGCGCGATTCATCAACCAGATTCGCATCACACGGGCGCCTGACTATCTGGCCATCGGCCTCGGTGGTGACAGCGGATCCTTGGTGTTGAAGCGGGACTCCGGCGAGGCGATCGCTCTCTATTTCGCGGGCCCTCCCGACGGCTCGTATGGACTCGCCTGCCCGATCGACGCGGTGCTGGAGTTGCTCGAGATCACGTTGGCCTGACGTGCGGCAATGGAAAGATCACTGCAGGCCGTGAAGGAACGGGTGAGCAAGGTCTTTCTGGGGAGAGGCGGCATCCATGGTGTGGGGATTCGCCTCTCGCAAAATGCCATCTGTCTCTATGTGCACGTCGTTCCCGGGACAGACCGCGAGCGGGTGATCGAGGCGGTCCGTCGGGAAGCAGCGCCCTTTGGCGTGATCATCGTCGAGGAGGGGCCGCCCGTCGCGCTGGGTGGAGGTGACGGGTAGCAGCCAGGAGGCGCCACCGATGGTGTACCGATCTACCAGCCATATCGGACCCCGCTCCATTCCCCGGTGGCTCATAATGAGTAGCTGCGGCTGGCTGCGTGGCAAGTGGACCCAAGCGGTTAGTTACCCAAGGACGCGGGCCTCCGCGGCAGCCTCCACCCCGAGTGGAAACGGTGTGGGAGCCCCGTGTGCCTGTGGCGCCGAGTTGGCGAAGTCGTAGAGCATTCAGGCGATCACGGCGTGTCGCCCGGGTGCGGGGACGAGGGCGCGGCCGGTCATGGCGGTCACTCTCCCGTACTGGAGGGGCCGGAGTCAACCTCCGCCGAGGCAGCGCTCGCGTGGTGCACCGGCCTCGGGCATACTGCTCGTGGCGGAGGGATGCCGCGGGAGGGAGAACGAGCGTGGAGACGACCCCCGTGGAGATCCGCCGCGTCGACGATCGCGAGATCCACATCGCGTGGGCGGACGGGCACAGGACCGTGTTCACGAACAATCATCTCCGGGAGTGCTGCCCATGCGCGGCGTGCGTCAACGAGTTCACCAGCCAGCGGATGCTGGACCCGGCCTCCGTCTCGCCGGATATCCGGGCAGAGGCGATCGAGCTCGTCGGCCGCTATGCGATCAAGATCCGCTGGAGCGACCGCCACGCGACCGGGATCTATACCTTCCAGAAGCTCCGCGAGTGGTGCGCGTGCGAGGCCTGTCGGACTCGCGGCTCTTCGGAACCGGCTCCGCGAGGAACCTGACGGACCGATCCAACCCGCGGGCGAGGTCCAGGAGCAGGTACGTGTGGCAGGCCCGCTCGCGCGTCCGGTACCGGCACATGCACATGAGGTACACGTCGCGGGTCTTTGACTCGGCGATGACCTCGCGCAGGACGCTCACAGCCGCCGGGCTCGACCGGATCTCCTTCCGGAAGCGCGCACGAATAGTCGACCTGTCGGGCGGCGCTCGCGTGGGCGTTGTCGCTGGGCAATGCCGTCCTTGACGAGAGCCCGTTTCCGCGCCGTGAAGTCGGCGAGGAGTGCCTCGGACGGCGCGAGACCTCTGAGCCCCCCCGCCCCGCGACGCATGACGCTGATCCGGCGGCTGCCGCGCGGCAGCGGAGCGAACCGGGTCGTCCGGCCGAGCCCCATCGCGGCGCCGGTTGGGCAGCCATGAGGAGCCTGAACCCGGACGTCGAAACTTGCCTGGACAGGCTGCAGAGGCGCCTCCGAGTCTGGCCGGCGGTCGGCGATCCGCCAAGACCCCAGGGGCCCAGGGACACTCTCTACATTCGGCGGGTCCAACCGGAGACTCCCACGCCGCAGGTGGCGTAACCCCATCGGGCTGTGGCGTGCGCGAGGCAATGGGGCCGGAACTGGTTCCAAGCCGGTTCCAATCCAGGGCGAGGAGTCCGAGGGCAAGCGCAGCGCGTTCAGGGTGTTCTCCCTAACAAGATCCCTGATGGATGCTGGTGCGGCCGCGTGGGCAGAGCTCCACGGGGACTCACGCTCGGTTGTGCGGGAACTGTGCGGGGTCACGTGCGGAAAGGCAACGACGGGAACGTTGGTCCGCGGGCCTGACCGTCAAGACTTTTCGGCGCTTGTCTGCTACTCTCTGAGGGTGTCGGAGCCAGGGGCCGACCACGAATCCGAAGGTCGCAGGTTCGAATCCTGCTGGGCGCGCCAGAACTGATGCCTGATGCCGGGGACCTCCATCGTCCGTTCATGGCGGCCGCGCTCGTGGAGGCTCGGCGGGCGGGGGCGGTCGGCGAGGTCCCGGTGGGGGCGGTCGTGGTCCTCGGCGGGACTGTCGTCGGGCGTGGGCACAACTGCCCGATCGCGGAGCGGGACCCGACCGCACACGCTGAGGTGCGCGCCCTGCGCGACGCTGCCCGGCGTGTCGGCAACTACCGATTGCCGGGAGCCACCCTCTACGCGACGGTGGAGCCGTGCCTGATGTGCGTCGGGGCGTGCTTTCACGCGCGCCTCGCCCATCTGGTCTTCGGTGCGGTCGATGACAAGGCAGGTGCGGTGGTGACTTGCGCGCGGCTCCTGGACGACCCGCGGTGGAACCACCGCGTGCGCGTGACCGGCGGGGTGCTCGCCGAGGAGGCGGGGCGCCTGGTCCAGGAGTTCTTCCGGACGCGGCGTACGGAGGGGTACCGAAGTGGTCGTACCGGGCTCGACTCGAAATCGAGTTGGGGGTGATGAGCCCCCACGTGGGTTCGAATCCCACCCCCTCCGCCATTCTGCGTGAGCACCGGCCCCGTGTGTGTCGAGGAGAGGTGCCCGAGCGGCCGAAGGGGCACGACTGGAAATCGTGTACACGTCCAAAAGGCGTGTCGAGGGTTCAAATCCCTCCCTCTCCGCCACGTGTCACCCCGTGGGGGCTCCGGTGTTCGCCGGGGCCCCCGCGGTCAACCGGAGACGGAAGACGACGCGTGCGCATAGACTCGACGATAGGAACCGAGTTGCGATGTGGCCGTGCTAGACGGGGAGGTAGCGGTGCCCTGTACCCGCAATCCGCTCTAGCGGGGTCGAATTCCCGCCTGAGGTGCCCCTGTGTTGGACTGAGCCGCGTGGAGTGGCGATGAAGGCTGGGCCCCACGCGACGGGAATCTGCCAACCCCGCCAGGCCCGGAAGGGAGCAACGGTACGCAGACCCTCCCGTGTGCCGTGGGATTCCCTGGCCGGAGCCGGCTCCCCGTGGAGATCGCAGGACGGGGTGTATCGACGGCGGGTGCACGGTCACTTTTCTTCGCCATGAGCTATCAGGTGCTTGCCCGGCGCTTGCGGCCGCTGACCTTCGGGGCGGTTGTCGGCCAGGGCCCGATCGTGCGCACGCTGCGGAACGCGCTCGCGCGCGAGCGAATCGCGCACGCCTACCTCTTCGCGGGCCCGCGCGGTGTCGGCAAGACGACCACGGCCCGCCTCCTGGCGATGGGGCTAAACTGCGAGCGCGCGTCGGGCGAGGTTGGCCCCTGCGCGGCCTGTGAGCCGTGCCGCGAGGTCGTGGCCGGCCGGGCGCTCGACGTGATCGAGATCGACGGCGCTTCGAATCGCGGAATCGACGAGGTGCGGGCCCTCCGCGAGAACGCGCGGTATGCCCCGGCGCGCGGGCGCCGCAAGGTGTACATCATCGACGAAGTCCACATGCTCACGGAGCCGGCGTTCAACGCCCTCCTCAAGACACTGGAGGAGCCGCCGGCCCACGTGGTCTTCGTGCTGGCGACGACAGAGCCGCGCCGGCTGCCACTGACCGTCCTCTCTCGGTGCCAGCGCTTCGACTTCCGCCCGATCGGGGCCGGCGAGATTGCGGCCACCCTGCAACGTATCCTCGAGGAGGAAGGGGCTCAGCGCGCCGCCGCCCGGGTCGAGCCCGATGCCCTGAGGCTGATCGCCCGGGCAGCGGACGGGAGCCTCCGGGACGCGCTTTCGCTGCTCGACACGGCGCTAGCCTATGGTGAGGGGCAGGTCAGCACCCGAGCGGTGCGTGAGTTATTGGGCAGCGGCGGCGATGAGGCGGCCTGGGGTCTCGCCGAAGCGCTCGTGCGCCGGGCGGCGGGGGCGGCGCTCGCCGGGGTCGCGCGCGCGGCGGAGGACGGGCTCGACCTGAGCCTCCTGGGCCAGGAGACCCTTGAGGTGCTCCGACGGGCGCTACTCGTGCGGGTGCTCTCGGGCCCGCCACCGGAGCTGACGGCGGACGAGACGGAGCGGCTGGCGCAGCTCGGGGAAGCAGGGCCGGGCGGCGTGGAGGACCTGCTGCTGTTGGTGAAGGGGCTCCTCGACGCCGAGGCGGAGATGCGGCGGTCCCCCCACCCGCGTGTCGACCTCGAGGTGGCCGTGGTCCGGCTGTGCCATCGCCCGTCCCCTGAGGCGATCGAGACCGTGCTCGCCCGCCTGGAAGCGGCCGAGGCGCGGCTCCGGGGCTACGGTCCCGCGGTGGACGCTCGGGCAGCCCCGGTCCAAGCTGACCTCCTGGGCCCCCGGACCGAGCCCGTGGCGACGCGCCCGCCGCCGCTGCCACGGCCAGGGGCGGCGCGCGGTGTAGCGAAGATGTCGCCGAGCCCTGGCATCGACCGCGGCGCCGGGCCGCCCTCGCCGCCGCGGGCGGGGGTGGCCGCCCCTGGCCCGAGCGCCCCAGGGAGCCCAAGTGCCCTGCACGCCGCGTGGCGCCAGATCGTCGCCGAGGTGACACGGATCCGGCCCACGCTCGGGCATCTCCTGGCCGAGGCGGTGGTCGTGTCCGAGGACGAGGGGCGCCTCACGATATCGGTGCCTAACGGGAACGCCTTCACACAGGATCAGCTGCGCAACCCGAGCAGCCGCGAGCTTCTCGTGGAGACGGCGCGGCGGGTGCGCCCGGAGGTGCGGGACGTGGTGTTCACCACCGAGGCCGCGGCCGGTGGGGGAGGTGGGCCAGCGGCCGACCATCCAGTGGTCCAGGCCGCCATGGAGCTGTTCAACGGGGAGGTCACCGCAGTTCGGCCCGCGAGCCCCCGCGTCGAGCCGGGCGGGGCTGAGGCTGGGGATGCGTTGCCCGGAAGCGGAGGGGCCACATGAAAGGATTTGGGAACCTCGTCAAGGAAGCCCAGAAGCTTCAGGCCCAGCTCGAGGCCCTCAAGGAGGAGGTCGCCAAGAAGAAGGTCGAGGCGTCGGCGGGGGGCGGCATGGTCGTCGTGGAAGCGAACGGCAACCAGGAGATCCTCTCGATCAAGATCGATCGGGAGGTGATCACGCCCGACGACCCGCAGATGCTGGAAGACCTCATCCTCGCGGCCGTCAACGAGGCGCTCCGCAAGGCCCGCGACCTGGTCGCCGGCGAGATGTCGAAGATCGCCGGGGGGCTAGGCGGCAAGATCCCGGGGCTGCTCTAGCCGCGCGTGAGCTACTTCCCCCCCTCGGTGCGCCGGCTCATCGAGGCGCTGCAGCGCCTCCCGGGCATCGGGCCCAAGACGGCCCAGCGGCTCACCTTTTATCTGCTCAAGCAGCCGGTGGAGCAGGTGCGCGATCTCGCGGAGGCCCTCGTGGAGTTCAAGGCGCGCGTCCTGCACTGTGCGCGCTGCTTCAATGTCACGGATGAGGACCCGTGCCGCGTCTGCGCGGACACAGCCCGGGACGGGGGCCTCCTCTGCGTGGTCGAGGAGCCGAACGACCTCATGGCCATGGAGCGGACGGGCGAGTACCGGGGACGCTACCACGTTCTCCTCGGGGCGCTCTCGCCGCTTGACGGGATCGGGCCCGATGAGCTGAAGGTACGGGAGCTCCTCGCGCGGCTCGAAGCCGACCAGGTGCGCGAGGTGATCCTCGCGACGAACCCCAACGTGGAGGGTGACGCGACGGCGATCTACCTCGCGAAGCTCCTCAGGCCCCTCGGGCTTCGCGTGACGCGGATCGCACGCGGGCTCCCGGTCGGTGGGGACCTCGAGTACGCGGATGAGGTCACCCTGGCGCGGGCGTTGGAAGGCCGGCGCGAGATGTGACGCGGATAGGGAGCGGCCGGCGCCGCCCGCTCCGCCCGGCTATTTCCCGGTGAAGAACCGCTCGAGAGTGCGGCCGACGGACTTCATGCCGTCCCAGATCGCCTCGCCGAAACCCTTGGCGCGATCGTGGAGCTTGTCGCCAACCGGCTTCGCCTGGTGGCCGGCCGCCTTGGCCCGGTCGCCGATCTCCTTCGCGCCCTCCGTCACCGTGGTGGCGATCCCCTTGGCCGTCTGCTCGACGCCCTGACCGATCTTCTTCGCCCCGTCCGCCACCGAATCGGCCGCCTGCTTGGCATCCGTCGCCCCTGCTGCGCCGGTCCCTGCACCCACCAGGACCAGGGCGGTCATCCCGGCCACCAGCCATGCTGTCCCCGTCATCCGCACCTCCCTTGCCCTCCTCGTATTGTAGCACCACCCGCACGTCGCACCACCCGCGCTTGACAGGCTGGGCCGCCGCGCCTAGACTCCCGCCCAACTCGGGCTCGGTGGGCCGGGTGCCTCACGGAAGGAGGCAGTGACATGGCCAGCCGCGGCGGGCCCGCCCGTGCTTGATGGCCTCGCTGAGATGGGGCGCACGCTCCTCTACCTGGCGGGGCTCGTGCTCCTCATCGGCGACGAAGTCGAAGACCTCGTCCGGCGGGCGACGGATCACGATCTCGCCCTGCACCTCAACCGTCGCGATCACCCCCGTTCTTGACTCAACGTTAG
>Ga0209887_1000737_pt1 | contig 9997 bp, 5 predicted proteins | sample GWRWN1_30_40_FD_187230 | JGI IMG/M metagenome (GOLD analysis project Ga0209887, IMG submission 187230) | Riverbed sediment microbial communities from areas with no vegetation in Columbia River, Washington, USA - GW-RW N1_30_40 (SPAdes)... | ecosystem: Environmental > Aquatic > Freshwater > River >...
TGTTCATCAGGCCGCAAACATTCAGGGCTTTCGCCAGCGATATCGTGTGCCGGCGAATTTCGTCCTGGACTTCCCGGCTGATGGATTTCGGCGGCAGGCTGCAGGCGCTGTCGCCAGAATGAACCCCGGCGCGTTCGATATGCTCCATGATGCCACCGATCACCACATCTTCCCCATCACCCAGCGCGTCAACGTCTAGTTCTATGGCGTCGTCAAGGAATTTGTCGATCAAAACCGGATGCTCCGGCGAGGCAGAAACGGCGTGAGTCATGTAATGCCTGAGGGCATCGCGGTCGTAGACGATCTCCATGGCTCGGCCGCCAAGCACATAGGACGGCCGAACCAGAATGGGATAGCACAAACGCTCGGCGATCTTGAACGCCTCCTCATAGGATCGAGCGATGCCATTCTCCGGCTGTTTGATGCCAAGTCGGTTGAGCAGTTCTGCAAACCTTTCTCGATCCTCGGCCAAATCGATGCTATCGGGCGAGGTGCCGATAATTTTTACTCCAGCCCGCTCCAAAGGCAACGCGAGCTTCAAAGGCGTTTGGCCACCGAACTGAACAATCACCCCGTCGGGATTTTCCCGCTCCACAATGTTCAGGACCTCTTCCATGGTCAACGGCTCGAAATAAAGCTTGTCCGAAGTATCGTAATCCGTGCTGACGGTTTCAGGATTGCAGTTGACCATGATGGTTTCATAACCTTCTTCCCTGAGGGCGAAGGCCGCATGGACGCAGCAGTAATCGAACTCAATCCCTTGACCGATGCGATTAGGGCCGCCGCCCAGGATCATGATTTTCTTTCGCTGGGTCGGTTTGGATTCATCTTCGCCTTCGTAGGTCGAATAGAGATAGGGTGTGAAGGCGGCAAACTCAGCGCCGCAGGTATCCACGGAGCAGAACACCGGCTCGACTCCGTTTTCCTTGCGCAGTTTCCGGATCTCTCCTTCGGTGCTGTCCGTAAGCGCGGCAAGACGGGAATCGGCGAAGCCCATCTGCTTCCAAGCTTGCAAGAGCTCACGGCTCATCTCATCCACGTTGCCACGGCAAGCTTGAATTTTGTTCTCCGCCGCGACAATCTCGCGGATTTTCTCGAGGAACCAAGGGTCGATGCCGGACAGTTGATAAATCTCCTCGGTGGTCATGCCCAAGCGAAAGGCGTCACCGATATACCAAAGGCGCTGAGCATTGGGGTTCTGTAATTTGCCGCGGATCATCGGCAAGGCTTCGTCTTGGCGGTCCGCCGAAGGGTTCAATTTCGACTCGAAACCATAGGAGCCGATCTCAAGGGAACGCATCGCCTTTTGCAATGCTTCTTTGAAGGTTCGGCCGATGGCCATCGCCTCCCCCACGGATTTCATCTGGGGAGTCAATAGATCCTTGGCCTGGGGGAATTTTTCAAAGGTAAAGCGCGGTACTTTGACGACCACGTAATCGATGGTCGGCTCAAAACAAGCGGGAGTTTCGCGGGTAATGTCATTGGGGATTTCGTCCAGTGTGTATCCGACTGCCAGCTTCGCCGCGATCTTGGCGATGGGAAAGCCGGTGGCTTTGCTTGCCAGCGCCGAGCTGCGGGAGACGCGCGGGTTCATCTCGATGACCACCATACGGCCGTCTTTCGGGTTGACCGCGAACTGAATGTTCGATCCGCCGGTATCGACGCCGATTTCACGGATCACCCGCAGGGCGGCATCACGCATGATCTGATATTCTTTGTCCGTAAGTGTTTGCGCCGGCGCAACCGTAATGGAGTCCCCGGTGTGAACCCCCATGGGATCGAAATTCTCGATGGAGCAGATGATCACCACGTTGTCTTTGTGATCCCGCATCACCTCCAGCTCGAACTCCTTCCAGCCGAGGACAGACTCTTCGATCAAGACTTCGTGCACCGGTGAGATGCTGAGACCCGCCTGGACGACCTCCTTGAAATCTTCCGGCCCAAAGGCAAAATTGCCGCCGCTGCCGCCCAGGGTGCGCGAGGCGCGGATGATCACCGGAAAATTAAGCCGCTTCTGGATGCGCATGGCGTCGCGCATGCTGCGCGCGTATCCGCTGCGAGGAAGATCCAAGCCGGCCTTTCGCATCGCCTCTTTGAAAAGATCCCGATCTTCCGCCTTCTTGATCGACTCCAATTTCGCGCCGATCATCTCGACGCCGTAGCGCTCGAGAATCCCGCGCTCCGCCAGGTCGATGGCCAGGTTGAGCGCCGTCTGCCCGCCAAGAGTTGGCAGCAGCACATCGGGGCGTTCCTTCTGAATAATCTTCTCAACAATATCAGGCGTAATGGGCTCGATATAGGTTCGGTCGGCGAAATCAGGGTCGGTCATGATGGTCGCTGGATTGGAATTGACCAGAACGACTCGATAACCCTCTTCTTTGAGCGCTTTTAGTGCCTGAGTTCCCGAATAATCGAACTCGCAGGCCTGGCCGATAATGATTGGCCCGGAGCCGATAAGAAGAATGGATTTGATGTCAGTCCGCTTGGGCATGGGTTGCTATTAGACGCGGTGCTTTACCATCAAATCCATGAAGCGCCGAAACAGATAGTTTGCGTCGTGGGGCCCTGGAGAAGATTCGGGATGATACTGCACGGAAAAAATGGGCAGCTCCCGGTGCGCTAAACCCTCCACCGTGTTGTCATTGAGGTTTAGATGCGTCACCTCCGCCGCGCCTTTGAGAGAATCGGCGTCCACGGCGAAGCCGTGGTTCTGTGCCGTGATTTCTACTTTTCGCGTCGTCAGGTCCATCACCGGTTGATTGCCGCCATGGTGACCGAACTTGAGTTTATAAGTTTTGCCGCCCAAGGCGAGCCCCATGATCTGGTGACCGAGGCATATGCCGAAAATCGGTTTCTTGCCGATCAACTTCTGGACGTTCTCTTTGGCGTAGGGGACGGCATCAGGATCGCCGGGGCCGTTGGAAAGAAAAATGCCGTCGGGATTCAGGACCAATACCTCTTCGGCCGGCATCGCCGCCGGAACTACCTTCACGCGACATCCCGCCTCGGCCAGGTTGCGGAGAATGTTGAACTTGATGCCGTAATCGTAGGCCACGACACAAAAGAGAGGCGCGCGAAAGGAACCTTTTTTTTTACTCCTCCCTTTCGTTGGACCCGCGGCTATCTCGCGTCTTTTGTAACCCTCTCCCAGATCCCACATCCCTTCGTTCCAATCGTAGGGTTCCGCGCAGGTCACGTTGCGCACCAGATCGCGTCCGACCAGCCCGGGTGAAGCTTTTGCTTTGGCAACCAGCACAATTGGATCACTATTGAACGTGGAAATGATCGCCTCTTGGGAGCCGTGATCGCGCAGATGACGCACCAAGGAGCGGGTGTCAATCCCTTCGATCCCGACGATTCCATAACGCTTCATGTATTCGTCGAGTGCCTCGGTGGCCCGCCAGTTGCTGGGTTGAGGCGTGTATTCTTTGACGATGAATCCTTTCGTGAACGGTTGCCTGGATTCGACATCCTCTGTATTCACGCCGACGTTGCCGATCTGCGGATACGTCATCGCAACCAGTTGACCCTCGTAGGAAGGGTCCGTGAGGATTTCCTGGTAACCGGTCATACTCGTGTTGAACACGACCTCACCCACCGCCTCGCCCTCGGCGCCAAAGGAAAGGCCCTGGTAATACCGGCCATCGGCGAGTGCGAGTATGGCGGTTTTTCTTATCATCAGATTTTTTCCACCGTTTCAGTCGGGCTGATGATCGAGTAAATCACCACCTTATCTTTTTCGTCGTGCTCCGCCTCACGCAATTTCACGCGCACTCGCTCTCGTTCCGAGCTTGGGATGTTCTTGCCGACGTAATTCGGTCTCACCGGCACCTCTCGGTGGCCACGGTCGATCAACACCGCCAGTCGCACCGATTGCGGGCGGCCCGACCTGAAAATGATCGTCAGCGCGCTCTTGACGGTTCTCCCGGTGTAAATGACATCGTCAACCAAAATGATCGTCCGGTCCCTTAGGTTCATCGGACTGGCTTCGGGATCGTTGGGCGAAATCCTTCGAAGCTCGTCCCCGGAACCGTAAATTTCGATTTCGCCGACTTCCGGTTTACGTTTCTGTTGGCGCTCCAACTCCGCGGCAATCCGTTGCGCGAGCAAGGAGCCCTTGGTACGAATGCCGAGTATGAGCAGTCGATCGAGATCGTTGTGGTCCCGCGCAATCTGCCGGCTCATTTCCTCTACCGCCGACTGGATTTCATACTCATCCATGACGGTTCTCTGCGGACCGGTCTTATACGGTTCGTACCCCAATTCTTCTGCTTCTTTGATGGAATTGAAGATTGCCAGCTCTTTTTTCTTTAACCATTCCTTGACCGTGTCGGCCAACCCAGTGTCGTAGGCGCAATAACGCTTGGACTTCACATGGCCGACGAGCTGCACCCTGAAACGATGATCGCAATAAATGCAGCGCAGGATCAGGGCCCCGCCGGCGCCGGTAAAAAGGATATCAAATCTCCTGCGGGTGGAGCTCGGTTCCGTGACGGTGATGCAATTTACGTTGGTGCATTGCGGGCCCAAACGTTCGGGACTTTCATACCGGGTCCTGCTTCTTTTGCCCGATAGTGTTTTGGCTTCACCTTGGTCAAAAAGAAATTTCAGCAGCGCCATTCGTACCGGCACACCGTAGGCCGCCTGTTTGAAGTAGATACCTCTGCGATCTTTATCGACCTCCGGGGAAAGCTCATCCACCCGGGGCAGCGGATGCATGACAACCGTATCCTTGAACCGCTGTTCCCGAAGAAACCCGGCACCGATGGTCGGATAGCTGCCGCCGGTAGTCCCTTCCTTCATGCGCTCCTTTTGCTTTCGCGTCATATAAAATGCGTCATAGCGCAAACCGGAGACCATTGAATTCAAGCGGCTCTGGATGGCTAAATCGACTTCAGTAAAAAGCGCCAACTGATGAGGTTGCTTGGGCGTCAAATAAAGGGCGTCGGTCTCGGTCACCACGGCGCTCAGATCATCCGAGGCCACCGGCGCCAATGAATACCCGTATTCCCGCTCCAGGCGTTCGAGCACGTATTGCGGCAGTTCCATGCCGTTGGCCGCAAGCGTCACTATATTCGCCTCGAAGCGAGCGAGCGCGCAGACAAGCGAATGAATCGTTCTGCCGTTTTTAAGATCGCCGCAGATGACGACGGTCAGGCCCTTCAGTTCGCCTTTTTCCTTTTTCAAAGTATACAGATCGCAGAGGGTCTGTGTCGGGTGCTCGTGGGCGCCATCTCCTGCATTGATCACGGGAACATCGGCATACTCGGCCATTGCTTGAACGGCTCCGTCCCAGTAATGGCGTATCACCAGCACGTCAGCGTAACTGGCAACGACGCGGGCGGTGTCAGCAACCGTTTCACCCTTGGCCGTCGACGAAGCTCTCATATCCGAACAGCTGATGACCGAGCCGCCAAGGCGTTGCATGGCCGACTCGAAGGAAAGTCGCGTGCGGGTGCTGGGTTCGTAAAAGAGCGTAGCCATAATGCGCCCGTCCGCCACTTTATCGCTCCTGAGCTTGTGTGCGGCATCGGCCAAATCGAAAATCTGCTCGATCTCGTCATTACTCAGATCAGCAATCGATATCAGGTTCCGCCGGGACATAGTTTTGATCACTTATACCGGGGACTTTGTCTGCCAGCGGACCGCGGCAACTTGGTCGATTCCATCGGATTCTTCAAGCATTACATTAATTCTTGCATCTTCACCGGCCTCGATATTCTTGCCCACGATATCCGCTCGAATCGGCAGCTCCCGGGCGCCACGATCTATCAGAACAGCGACCAGGATCCGCTTTGGCTGTCCAAGTCGACCCACAGCTTCCATAGCGGCGCGGATCGTGCGGCCACGAAAGATCACATCGTCGACCAGCACGACGGTCTTATCGTCCACAGAGACTGGAACTTCAAAAGGGATGGTGGGCGCAGAGCTTAAGTCATGTGCTCGGTCGTCTCGATATTGACTGATGTCGATGACGCCAACGGGAGGGATCGTTTTGGCAACCGCTTCGATCTTTTGCGCCATGCGCCGCGCCAGATGCACGCCGCGGGAGCGAATACCGATGAGCACCAACTCGTTGGGGTTTGTCGTTTTCTCGACAACCTCATGGGCCATGCGGCTGATGGTTCTACCCAGCTCCTCTTGCTCTAACAGAATCTGTTTCTCTTGGCTCATAGTCAAAAAAAGACCCCCTCGGGAATCCGAGAGGGTCTAACCGAATAGCATCTATTAAAGTTATTTTTGTCATGAAACCTTTTCCGATCTCACAGGATCGAGTTAAAAGGAATGATATTTTGTAGCGCGGCCTCGATTGAAAGTCAATTGGATTTCATACCGAGGTAGTGATTCATCTCGACTCAGGTCCTTCACTTCGTTCAGGATGACAACCCATCAAATGTCATTCTGAGCAGAGCGAAGAATCTTTCTTTGTCCGGTTTTAGTTTAACCGGCCACGGTTCGACAGAATGAGTCACTACCTTATACAGGCAGTTCGATAATTGCAGCGTTCACTCGGTTGTCTTCGATGAATAGTTTTGCAACCGCGATGGGCAGTTTGAATCGTCTCGGTCCGGCACTTCCGGGATTCACGAAGAGAACTCCGTCACGCGTCGATACCGAAGGCTTGTGGGAATGTCCGCTGACGACGACTTGATAGCCGCGCGCAACGGGGTCGCAATCCAGCTCTTTAACGTTGTGAATGATAAACAGCTTGGTGGTGCCGGACTTCACCAATTTGGTATCCGGTAAAGGCTTGGCCCAAGCCCCGATGTCGTTATTACCTTTGATAGCCAGGACCGGAGCGATGGCCTTCAAGGCAGCTATGACCTCCGGCTTGCCGATGTCGCCGGCGTGAATGATGAGTTCCACGCCTTGCAGCGCCTCTACGGCCTCGGGTCGAATCAGGCCGTGGGTATCAGAAATAAGACCGATCACATGTGTGTCGGATTTCTTCGCAGTTCGCGCACTCAACGCAATGCGGTCCCTTGCATGATCCCGCAAGATGGTCTCCCTTGATTTATATTTTCCAGCGGTTCTATACTCCACGGCAAGAAGCTATGTCAGAATAGCGGAGATAGCGTGTGTGTCGACCGGCGGTGTCATTTCGACCGAAGGGAGAAATCTGTCTTAGATCCCTCGCGTTTACGCTCGGGATGACATCCCGATGATGCGACATTGCCCCGGTGGTTCCCAAACAAGGAGGCACTATGTTTCCTCACCTCAAAGGCTTCAACCTTCAGCAGTGGATCGATGAAAACCGCGGCAACTGGGGACAGCGGAGAGTCATTTGGGAAGATTCCGACTTCATCGCTTTCGTTACCCGCGGTCCCAACCGGCGCAAGGATTTTCACATCAACCCCGGCGATGAGATCTTCTATCAACTCGAAGGCGAACTCAATCTCCACTACCTTGGGAAAGATGGCAAAGCGGAGCTCGCTCTTTTGAAGGCAGGGGACCTGTTTCTCTTACCGGCCAATGTTCCCCACTCGCCGCGGCGCGCCGATGGGTCATGGACCTTCGTTGTCGAGAGAACACGCCGGCCCGAGGAGCAGGACCGTTTTGTCTGGGTTTGCGAAGAATGCAGCAATACGTTGCATGAGACTACCATCCGCTTCAACGATCCCTCAGATGCCGTCGCCAAAGCGACGGCTGCGATGAAGGCCGATCCGAAGCTCGCCACCTGTAGCCGCTGCGGAGAGGTTTTGGATTTATAGAGACTGGAGGAGGACAAAAGCGCAGAGCCTGGATTCCCTTTTCACGGGAATGACGGAGTGCGCGACTTCGGTCCGACTATAGTCCCGCGTTCTAGCAAGACTGACGAGCCTGCTGTTTTGCCTGAATTGCCCGCCACACGTTAGGCGGCGTCAACGGAAGGGTTTGAATTCTTACTCCAATCGCTCTCGACACGGCATTGGCCACGGCTGACGCCACCGGAAGCAGCCCGCCCTCGCCGAGCCCTTTCGAACCGAACGGGCCCGGGCCGTTGCCGTTTTCGATCAGTATAGTGTGCAAGTGCTCCGGTAGATCTTGGAATGTAGGGACGCGGTAATCAACCAAATTAGGATTCAACAACTGGCCATCTTCGTAAACCATTTCCTCCATCAAGGTATGGCCGATCCCAAACATTACGGCGCCTTCATCCTGACCGATGCACTGATCCGGGTTGATGGCCTTCCCCGCATCCGCTGCTGAAACGTAGCTCAGCAGACGAATCACGCCGGTTTCCGGATCTACTTCAACTTCTACGGCGCCCCAGCCGACCTCCCAAAAGGTTGTCGTCGAACCCAAAATGGCCTTTTTGCTGGTCTTATCTTTGTATAGTCCTTTTCCAATGATTTCTCCGGCCTTACTACCAAAGAAATCTACAATTACTTTACCATAAGGAATGCCTTCGCCCTCGCCTAAATGAACTTTTCCTTCGTGGAGCACGAGGTGATCAACTTTTTGTCTCAGCACTTTGGCGGCGCACTGCAGCAATTGCTTTTTTGCGTCCTGCGCCGCTCGTTGCACAGCTGTGCCCATGACCACCATCGAACTACTGGCGCTAGTGGAGATATCGTAGGGGGTGACGTCGGTATCGAGCTGCGCTACGGCTATCCGGTCCAGGTTTAGGCCGAGTTCTTCTGCCACTACCTGACTGAGGGCCGTGCGCGGTCCCTGACCCACTTCGACGGTGCCGGTCAAGAGCACCACGCTGCCGTCCGAAGACATTTTCACCGTGGCCCCGGCAACCTTATAGGTGCCGCCGGCGTCCTTGATGCAACAGCTGATGCCTTTCGCTCTATTCGGTTTCGCGCTCTTCTGCCGCCATTTGATGGCGTCCGCAACTTTCAGCAGGCCTTCTTTCAGATCACAATCTACCGGCGTGTCGCCGGCAGTGTAGAGATCGCCCTTCTTGAGGAGGTTCTTGAGTCGGAGGTCTAGAGGATCGATACCGAGCCGATCGGCAATCATGTCCATTTGGGATTCGTACGCCCAAGTCACCTGCAGCGCGCCGAAACCTCGGAACGCACCCGCTGGAACCGTATTCGTGTAGACGCCGTGAGCTTCGACCTTTGCGTAAGGAATTTTGTACGGTCCCAACGCGCGGTAACCGGCCTTCTGCGTTACCCGCGGTCCCGCATCTGCGTAGGCGCCCGTATCCATATACACCTGGCATTCTCTGGCGACCAATCGGCCGTCTTTGGTGACCCCGGTCTTGACGGTTACCCGTGCCGGATGGCGCGTCACGGTCTTGAAACTTTCGTTTACGGACAGCGCGAGCTTCACTGGCCGCCGCGTCCGCCACGACAACGCTGCCGAGATGGGCTCGGCTTTGACGTAGAGCTTTCCCCCGTAGCCGCCGCCTACATATGGAACGATAACCCGAACGCGGCTTAACGGGAGCCGAAAGATTCCCGACAAATGGTCCCGGAGGGTAAACGGGTCCTGGCAAGAGGCCCAAATCGTAAGTTTATCACCGTCATAGTAAGCAATATTAATGTGAGCCTCTAGGGAATAGTGCTGCACCTTTTGGAATCGAAATGTGTCTTCGTAAACAAAATCCGACTCAGCGAAGCCTTTTGCAACATCGCCTCGACTGAATCCCAGGTAATAACAAATGTTAGTTCCCTTAAATCGTTCGGGTGCGCCGTAGACCGAGCCACGCATCTCCGCGCGCGCCACGTCCCCTTCGTGGACCGGGATGGCGCCCGGAGCGATGGCTTCCTCGATATTGGTGACTTTGGGCAGTTCGTCGTATTCGATTTCGATGAGATCCAATGCTTCTTCAGCGAGGACGGGGTCTTCGGCGAGCACGGCAGCCACCGGATCGCCGACGTATCTTACCTTGTCGACGGCGACGATCGACTGATCTTTGTAAGTCGCCCCGTACTTGTAATTGAAACCCTTAATGTCGTCCCGCGTGAGAGTGGCGATGACCCCGGTCACTTCCTGTGCCTTGGAAGCATCGACTTTTACCAAGCGGGCATGCGCCACAGGGCTGCGAAGAATCTTGGCG